>Ga0065724_100227_pt1 | contig 48274 bp, 48 predicted proteins | sample TheenrcSG05JP960_FD_59111 | JGI IMG/M metagenome (GOLD analysis project Ga0065724, IMG submission 59111) | Thermophilic enriched microbial communities from mini bioreactor at UC Davis - Sample SG0.5JP960 | ecosystem: Engineered > Solid waste > Grass > Composting > Bioreactor | place: USA... | reverse complement strand
GCGAGCGCAGCTCGTCGAGGTGCTCGACGATCGTGAGCTCTTCGTCGTGGTCGACCGGTTTGAGGACATAGTCGAAACTGTTGAGCTGGAGCGCTTTTTGCGCATACGCGAAATTGGCGTGGCCGGTCAGGAAGATCGTCTCCGTCGCCGGAGAATGTTCGCGGATCCATTGCTGCAGTTCAAGCCCGTCCTCGCCGGGCATTTCGATGTCGGAGATGAGGATGTCGACGCGGTGTTCCTCGAGAATCCGTTTCGCTTCCTTGACGTTGAACGCTTCGAAAATGCGGCCGAACGGAATGTCCGACCAGTCGATGCCCTGCGTGATGCCTTTGACGGCCAGTTTTTCGTCGTCGACGACGAGCAGTGTGTACATCAACGTTCACCCTTTCGGTTCGGAGACTTTCGATTCCGACTGTGGTTCGAAGACGTCCGGCCCGTCTCGCTCGGCGCGGCGTTCGACGGGGTCGGCGGCCGTATCCGGCAGGCGGATCCGGACGATCGCGCCGCGTTCTCCGTCGCGGTTGGCGAACCGCACTTCGGCGTCGGTTCCGTAGCGGACGCGCAGCCGGTTCAACACGTTCCAGACGCCGAGATGGTCCTCGCGCGCGCTTTGTAGGTAATGATCGGAATTCAGCTCTCGGAGCACGTCCGGCGGGAAACCGGCTCCGTTGTCTTCGATCCGGATCGCCAACGCGGGTTTTTTGCCGGGTTCCGCTTCTTCGCGTTCGGCGGCGATGACGATCCGAAACGGCGACAGCTCCTGGCGAAAACCGTGGATGACGGCGTTTTCGACGAAAGGCTGCACGATCAGCGGCGGCACGAGGTACGAAAGATAGGGCTCCGGAACGCGGATCTCATAGTCGAGATCGTCGGGATAGCGCATGTGCTGGATTTCAAGATAGTTGCGGATGTGTTCAATCTCCTCCTGAAGCGGGATCAAGTCGCGGTGCGAGCGCATGATGTACCGGAAATATTGCGCCAGATGAAGCGCCATTTTCTGAACGGATTTGTGCTCTTTCAAAGCCGCCAGGTTATAAATGATGTTCAGACAGTTCATGTAGAAATGCGGGTTGATCTGCGCCTGCAGCTGTTTGAACTGCGCCTGCTGGGCGCGGAGTTTTTCCTCGTAGACGTTGATCTTGAGGTTTTCGATCTGTTCGGCCATCTGATTGAACGTCGCGACGAAGAAGTTGAATTCGCTCGAATTTTGCTCTTCCAGGCGGACGTCGAGCTTGCCCTGGCCGATTTTGCGCATTGCCCGGATCAGGAGCGCCATCGGGCGGAAAAATACTCTTTGAAGGAAAATTAGGTAAAAAATAGGAACTATCGCGCAGACGAGAGGCAGCAAGTAAAGGACGCGCTGCAGGTAAGGCAGGTTTTTCAGGACGACGCTTTCGGCCACGATCAGCTTGTATTGTACGGGGGCCATCGACGAAGCTTTGCCGACGATGAGAAAACGTTCGCCGGTCTGTTCGTCGCGGGCGACGCCGTACGGTCGGGAGCGTCGGTCTTCGGCTTCCTCCTCGAGCGACGCGTAACGGGCTGGGTCGAAGTAGCGCGACGTCAGAGGCGCGTTTTCGCTCGATACGATGGTCACACCGCCTCCCGGGCCGATGTCCCACGTGCGAAGCGGAGCGGCCAGCTCGGCGACGTCGATCAGGACGCCGGCGTACATTCCGGTGCCGATACGGGCGACCTGCGCGAGCATGTGACTGTACTCGCCCGTCGGAACGACGTTCCACGACTGGTCGAACCGGATGTCGTAGACGTCGTCGGACATCAGGCGGCGGATCGTCTCCTCCCGCTGGCGGTAAAAGGCGCTGTCCTGCGTCGCGATCAAAAAATCGTCGCCGGGCCGGTAGTACAGAAACAGGGTATTGATCACCTTGTAATAGCCGAGATCGTTGATGAACTTGTTGTACATGCGCTGTTTGGCCAGCACGTAGTCGTCGGTGAGGGCGCCGGACAGCTGCATCATCAGCACGTCGGGCTCGGCGGCGAGGCGGTACAGATAGTAGTTGAACTCCTTGAGGGTTTCGTCCGTGCCGTCGACGTACTGGGAAAGCAGATCGGAATAGTTCTGGGCCAGCTGCGTGCGAACCGTCTGGATCGAGTACTGGTTGTTGTAGTAGAGAAAGAAAACGAGAGGCGCCAACGCGACCAGAAAGCCTGCAAAAATGCGGAATCGTACCGATTTGACGGCGGCGCTCATCGGTTCTCCTCTTTCTTGTTCCGGCATTCCGAATTTGTATTTTTCATTATAAAGCTTCCGGTCGACCGGCGACAATCCGGTGTTCACAAATCGTTCGTCGAATCGACATCGGTCTGCTATGGAGTTTGATTTGCGGATCGGTTATAGTAATGACGAAAATCATTTCTGTAAATCAGAAAGGAGAATGGAAGTGAAATATCTCCGGCCTTTCTTGAAACGTGCGAAAACGACGCTGTCGATCGCCGCCGTATCGGTCGCCTCGCTGGCGGCAGCGGCGGCCTCGATCGAAGCGCACGACGGCTGGGTGCAGATGTACGCGCCGGTCGTCGCCCAAGGCGAAGTCGCCTACGCAGAGCTGTTGTTCGGCAATCATTCCAACGAGCATCGCAGTTACCGGATCGCGGGGCAGTGGAATCCGGACGCGTCGCGCGTCTATGTGACGACGCCGGACGGCCGGAAAGTCGACGTGACGGCAAGCCGATTTTATACCGGCGAACCGGCGACGGACACCGAACCTGCGGTGAACAACGGTTTTATCGCGAGTTTTTCGTCGTCCGCGCCGGGAGCCTACATCGTGACCGTCGAAGGGGACAGCGTGTTCCGGCACGGCGATCAAGCGACGCGGACGCTGCGCAGCGCCAAGGCGTTCGTCGCGGTGGCCGACGTGCCGCTGGCCGCGCGCGTGCGGGACTTGCGCGGTTTTTCTCGGCAGGTGACGCCCGACCGGGCGGAGTTCGTGCCGGAGTTCAATCCGGCGGCCGTCGTTCCCGGCGACAGGCTGGCGGTTCGGCTGCTGCTCAAGGGCAAGCCGCTGGCGGGAACGCAGGTGTCGGTGATCCGGCGGTCCACGTCGGAATCGGCCGTTTATACGACGGATGCGAACGGGCTTGTTACTTTTACGGCCGGACCGGCTGATTATTATCTCGTTCGCGCCAAGCCGCAGACGCAGGAGCGGATAGAGGGGCAGTACGATGCGACGAATTATGAGGCGACGATGACGTTCGTCGTACAGAACAGCCGGTCGTCGGTGGCGGCCGCTTCCGCCTGCGGCGATCCGTGCGCGCCCGACGTGTACGTCGACGGCCGGCGCGTCGACACGGGCGGTGCGGTTTTGATCCGCGGGGGCACGACGTATGCCGGAGCGGACTGGATGCGCGTGCGTCTCGGCGTTCAGGTTGAAGACCGCGGCGAAGTCGCGCTGCGGGCGAAGGCGGAAGCCGCGGGAGCGACGGTCGAGTTTCTGCCGGCGGTGGGCGACGTGCGGCCCGCGGTGCTGATCTATACGCGAAAAGGGTGAACTCGGCGTGATCGGGCGTGAACGAATGTTTCGGCGCGGGCGGATCGCGTCGATCATCGTCGCAACGATGTGGGCGACGGGGATTTTTCATAGGATGGTCGGGCATCGGGTTGTTCTTCGTTACGCCCGATTCAGCCGAGGCTCATGCTTTTTTGCGCCGTTCGTCGCCGACCGACGGCGCCCGGCTGGCGGAGCCGCCGTCCGAGATTCGGCTTGAGTTCACGGAGCCCGTCGATCCCGCTTTGAGTTCGGTGACGTTGGTGAAAGACGACGGCCGGGAGGTTGCGGGAAATCCGGAACCCGGCGATGCGTCGAAGCGATCGCTCGTCGTACGGATTCCGCGGCTGGAGCCCGGCGTCTATACGGTACGCTGGCAAGTGATTTCGGCCGACACGCACGTCGTGGACGGATCGTTCCGGTTTTCGGTCGCCGTCGCGGCGCCGTCGCCGTCGGTTCCGCAGACGATCGATCTCGACGCCGGCGCGGTTGCTTCTGTCCCGCCTTCGTCGACAGGAAGAGGCGTCGGTCCGGCGGCGTCTGCGGCCGGAGCATCCGAGGGCGTCAAGGAAAGTTTTCCGGTTACGCCTGAACCGTCTGCGGCCTCGCCGTCGCCGGCCGAGAGAGGATTCTCGCCATCGGCAGCCGCGCCCGAGGGAGCCTCACCGGGCGGGACTTCGCCGGACGCATCGTCCGGGACGCCGCCGCCTACGGTTGAGACGTCGCCGGCGACGGCCGCATCGTCGCCGGGGGCTTTCGTGCCCAGCGGTCACAGCGGTCATTCGCACGGCGGCACGCACGACCATCCGAACGGAGGAACGGCCGAATCCGGCGGCGGCGGGCAGGACGGTGCCGGGGGAGGACGGACGGGCGGCGTGTTTCGTACCGTACTTCGGGTTCTCGACGGACTGGTTGCGGGCTTGCTGATCGGTTTTCTGTTTTTCCGCCGCGTCGTTGCGGCGCGCGCGTCCGCGCTGCCGGCCTGGTGTTCGCCGCGCGGGGAGCGGATGCTCGCGGTAGCGGCTACCGGCTATTTCCTTTTGTCGTGTCCGATACAGCTCGTGGCGGTCGGCCGGCAGCTCGGCCTATCCTTCGGCCTGTCCGGCTGGGGCGGATCCGCGTTCTGGACGTCCGGCACGGCGTTCGCCGTCGCCTGGTGGTGCCCGCTTGCGGCCGCCGTGTTCACGGCTCTTTCCTTCGCGCAGGTACGGGCCGGCTTTTTCGGCAAAGCGGTCGATGCGGCGAAGGCGGCTGCGGCCGTCGCCCTGGCGGTACGATTTCCGCTCGCCGGTCACGCCGCCGCGGAAACCCACGCGGGTTGGGCCGTCGTTTTTCACGCCTTGCACATGATCGCGGCCGCCGTCTGGCTGGGCGGAATCGTCGGGCTGTTGGCGACGGCGCGAGCATGGAGCGATCCGGCGCGTCGGGAAGCGTGGAGAGGGATGTTGCAGCGGTTCGCCTGGGCCGCGCCTGCCGCCTGGGCGGTGACGGCGGCCGGCGGCCTTGCGCTGGCTGCAATTCGCCTGCCGGCGTGGCGGCTGTGGTGGATGACCGACTACGGCCGCCTCGCGCTGGCCAAGGCGGCGATCCTCCTTCTGGTCGCTCTTGCAGGATTGTTGCATCGCGCCGTCTTCCTGCCGAAGCTCCGGATCCCGTCTCCGGAGACGCCGCCCTCGGCGATCCCGATTTCGCCGGCAAGATGGGCGGTTCGAGGCCTGTGGGCCGAGTTCGCCCTCGGCCTTGCCGCGTTCGGCCTGGCGGGAACGCTCGCCACGACGCCGACGCCCGTTGCGGCGACGGCCCCGGAAGCGGTGCATTGGCATGTCATGGGCGAACGCGTGCATATGACGCTTATGATCGAGACCGATGCGCGGAACGCGCGGAGATTTTCGCTTGACGTCTGGCTGCCGTCGGGCGAAGGCGCTCCGGAGTCGGCGGAACTGCGTTTGATCTCGCCGGGGTCGCCGCCGCGCAGCGAGATCGTCACGCCGGCGTTGAAACGCGCCGGGCCCGACCCTTACGGGTTCGTCGGGTTCGACAAATACGAATATGAAGCGGAGGGTGCCTATCTCGTCGATCCGGGGGAATGGACGGTCGAGGTGACGATCCGCGAAAAAGACGGGCAGATGCACCGTTACTCGCGGACCGTGTCGGTGCGATAGGGCGGTGTGGACGGATCTCGACCCGTCCGCAAAAATACCCTTGACGTCCGCCGGATCGTGTGCTATAGTTGATCACAAATACAAGTATTCTAATTGGAATTATCTAAAAAGTCGGTTAAACAACCGGGCCGAGAAGACGACCGGTCGTCCGGAGGCTTCCTGTCCGCTCAAGCAGCGGTTGGGAAGCTTCTTTCGTTTTCGAGGGCCGAAAAGGAGATGATCGCCATGCCGACGGTCGCCGCCATCTCCGGCGCCCCGGCCGAAACGTCGAGGGTGAACGGGTTGATCGGCTACGCGCGCCGCAAACTGGAAGAAAACGGAGTTTCGGTTCGGACCATTCAGGTCACCGCGTTGCCGCATTCCGATCTTCTGCTCGGAAAAAGCGACGGCGCCCCGATCCGGGAAGCCGTCGATTCGACGACCCTTGCCGACGGGGTGATCGTCGCCAGCCCGGTGTACAAGGCGACATATTCCGGCATTCTCAAGACGTTCCTGGACTTGCTGCCGCCGAAAGGACTCAGCGGCAAGCCGGTGTTGCCGCTGTTCGTCGGCGGAACGATCGCTCACCTTCTGGCGATCGACTTCGGGCTGAAACCGGTGTTGTCGGTGCTCGGCGCCCGATGTCTCCTTCAGGGCGTCTATGCGGTCGACGACCAGGTCGCGCGCGAGGGAGACGGCGTTTTCCGGATTGCTGAAGAGGTTCGCGCGCGTCTGGACGAATCCGTCGACGAGTTGCTCCGATTTTTGCCGGCGGCGGTAAAATCGCCGGCCTCGTAAGCTGACCGGGGGTCGGCCGACCGGGCGACCGGAGGCTCTCGATCCGGCGAGGAAGCCGGACGGGAGCCTTTTTTGTCGACAAAAGGGGTGCTTTCGCGCATGGAGCGATCGATTGCGATCCGAAGCGGCGACATGACGCTGTCCGGTGTTTTGCACACCCCGTCTTCCGCCGATCAAGCGGGAAACAAGGGTCGGCGGCCGTTCGTTCTCATTTGTCACGGGTTCGTCGGTAACAAAATCGGGGCCAACCGGTTGTTCGTCAAAGCGGCGCGTGCGCTGTGCGCGGCGGGACATTCGGTTTTGCGTTTTGATTTCGGCGGTTGCGGCGAGAGTACGGGAGAGTACGGTTCGACCGGGCTCGGATCGATGATCGAGCAGACCCGGCATGTGCTGGACTACGCGTTTTCCGCCGATTGGGTCGATCCCGAGCGCGTTGCGGTGCTCGGCCACAGCCTCGGCGGCGCGGTCGCCCTGCTCGCCGCGGCAAGAGACCGGAGAATCCGCGCGCTGATCCTCTGGTCGCCGGTCGCGCATCCGCTGCACGACATCGTCCAGATCGTCGGCCGGCACGTTTATGAGCGGTGCAAGGCGGAAGGCGCCGCGGATTACCTTGGCTATCGCCTGACGGCGGCGTTTTTCGAGTCGCTGGAACAATTCCAGCCGTTTCAGGAAGCGAGGAAGTTTTTCGGCGACGTGTTGCTGGTCCACGGCACGTCGGACGAAGTGATTCCGGTCGATTACAGCTTTCTTTATCAAAAAGCGTTTTGGCTTCGGGGGGAAGGTTCCTGTGAAAAAGAAATCATCCTCCAGGCCGACCATACGTTTTCGTCGTCCGAAGCTTGCCATCGCGCGATTTCCCGCACGGTGGAATGGCTGGGCGCTTTGGCGGCGCGAAAAAGGGAATGGAACGACTGGACGATTTGACCCGGACCGGGCGAAAGAAGTCGCGTGGGCTTTGAGCGTGCTGGCGCTCGGGCTCTGGCTTCTGGCGTCGCGGTGATTCAGCCGGGCAAAAAAAACGACGGGGGGAAGGAAGGCGATGAACAGACGTAATCGGATCAAACGGACTTGGGCGACGATCGCGCTCGTCGCGTCGGCGGTGCTGGCGGTTTCCGGCTGCGGATCGGCTAAAAGCGCCGCGATCGGCGCCAAAAACGGTTCGGCGGCGACGGCGGAAAACCGCGTTTCGGCGACGCCTTCGGCGTTGCCGACCAATGTGCCGACGGACGGAACGTCCGCTCCGGGAGCGGCAAAAATCCGCATCGGCTACCAGAAGTACGGTACGCTCAGCATTTTGAAGGCCGACGGCGGTCTCGAAAAGAAACTGAACGAACGCGGCGTCAAGGTCGAATGGACGGAGTTCCCCGGCGGGCCGCAGCTCTTGGAGGCGCTCAACGCCGGCAGCATCGACGTCGGCCATACGGGCGAGGCGCCGCCGATCTTCGCCCAAGCGGCCGGGGCGCCGCTCGTCTACCTCGCCCACGAGCCGCCGAGTCCGAAAAGCGAGGCGATCGTCGTGCCGAAAGATTCGCCGATCCGCACGGTGGCCGATCTGAAAGGGAAAACGATCGTTCTGAACAAAGGTTCGAACGTGCATTATCTTTTGGTGAAGCTTCTGGAAAAGAACGGGCTGTCCTATCATCACGACATACAGGTCAAGTTTTTGCCGCCGGCGGATGCCCGGGTCGCGTTTGAGAAAGGCAACGTCGATGCCTGGGTCATCTGGGATCCGTTCCTCGCCGCGGCACAGACGGGTACCGATGCACGCATCTTGGCCGACGGCACCGACCTCGTATCGAACCACGAGTTTTATTTAGCGGCGCGGCCGTTTGCGGAACAACATCCCGATCTTGTCGATCTGTTGCTCCGGGAGGTCGACCGCATCGACACCTGGGCGCGCGAACATCCCAGGGAGGTGGCGGAGAAGCTGTCGCCGCAGCTCGGCATCGACGCCGCATCGCTCGAACTCGCCGCGAAACGCCGGCCTTACGGCATACAACCAATCGACGAGACGATTGTGCGTGCCCAGCAACAGATCGCCGACACGTTTTTGGCGCTCGGGCTCATTCCGAAGGCGATCGACGTTCGCGAAGCGCTTTTGAGGAAGTAAGGAGGTCATGTTCGATGCGCGTGTTCTGGTTTATTCCGACGCACGGCGACGGGCGGTATCTCGGTACGCGTTACGGCGCCCGGGCGGTAGACGCGGCGTATATGCGGCAAATCGCGGAAGCGGCCGACCGGCTCGGTTACGAAGGGGTTCTGATTCCGACGGGAAGTTCCTGCGAGGATCCCTGGGTCGCGGCGTCTACGCTTATCCCCGTCACGCGGCGGTTGAAGTTTCTGATCGCCCTGAGGCCGGGTCTGATGTCGCCGACGCTCGCGGCCAGGATGGCGGCGACGTTCGACCGATTGTCTGGCGGTCGGCTGCTGATCAACGTCGTGGCCGGCGGCGATCCTGTAGAACTGGCCGGCGACGGGCTGTTTCTCGACCACGACGAGCGTTACCGGCTGACCGACGAATTTTTGCACGTGTGGCGTCGGCAAATGGCCGGGGAAACGGTTCATTTCGAAGGCTCGCACGTGCGTGTCCGCGGCGGCAGGGTGTTGTATCCTCCGATCCAACAGCCGCATCCACCGCTCTGGTTCGGAGGGTCCTCGCCGGCGGCACACGAGGTCGCGGCGCGGCATGCCGACGTTTATCTGACGTGGGGAGAACCCCCGCGCGACGTGTCGGAAAAAATCGCCGACGTCTCGTCAAGAGCGGAGGCGCAAGGACGAAGCGTCCGGTTCGGACTTCGCCTCCACGTCATCGTCCGGGAGACAGACGAAGAAGCCTGGCAGGCCGCAAGCGACCTGATCCGGCATCTCGACGACGAGACGATCGCCAAGGCCCAGCAGGTGTTCGCACGGTTCGATTCGGTCGGCCAGAAGCGGATGGTCCGCCTGCACGGCGGCAGCCGCGCCTCGCTGGAAATCAGTCCGAATCTGTGGGCCGGCGTCGGACTCGTCCGCGGCGGGGCCGGTACGGCGCTCGTCGGCAGTCCCGCGACGGTGGCGGCCAGGATGCGGGAATACGCCGACCTCGGCATCGAGACGTTTATTCTGTCGGGATATCCTCATCTTGAAGAGGCTTATCGGGTCGCCGAGCTTCTGTTCCCGCAGTTGCCGATCGAACGGCCGGCGATCGACGAGGGGCCAACTTCCGTCAGCCCGTTCGGCGAACTGATCGCTAACGAATTCAGGCCGGATCTGAAAACGTCGGCACACTGAAAGGACGGGAATCCGTATGCGCCGGTTCGTCCGTAGAAAGATGGGGTTGTTTTTGCCGTGGCTCATTCCGGCCGGTGTCGTCGCCCTCTGGCAATTGCTCGGCGATTTCGGCCTGATTCCGGAACGCACGCTGCCGACGCCCGTGAAAGTCGCGATCGCAGGAGTCAGGCTACTTCTGAACGGAGAACTGGTCCACGCCATCGGCGTCAGTGCCGTGCGGGCATTAACCGGTTTTGCGATCGGCGGGTCGATCGGTTTTACGCTGGGGCTGCTGAACGGCGTCATGCCGATCTTCGCCCGACTGACCGATTCCACCGTTCAAATGATCCGCAACATCCCGCATTTGGCGCTCATTCCACTCGTCATCGCCTGGTTCGGGATCGGGGAGCGGGCGAAAATTTTTCTCGTAGCGCTCGGCGTGCTGTTTCCGATTTACATCAACACCCTGCACGGCATCCGGTCCGTCGATCCCGGACTGATCGAAATGGGAAGGGTTTACGGTCTGCGCGGATGGGAGTTGCACCGCAAAGTCGTCCTGCCGGGCGCGTTGCCCTCGGTATTAGTCGGCGTCCGGTTTTCGCTCGGGTTCATGTGGCTGACGCTGATCGTCGCCGAAACGATCGCGGCGGACTCCGGCATCGGCTATACGGCGATGAACGCGCGGGAATTTTTCCAATTGGACGTCGTCGTCCTCTGTATTTTGCTCTATGCCCTGCTCGGCAAATTGTCCGACCTGATCGCCAAGGGTCTGGAAAAGAGGTGGTTAAAATGGCATCCGCATTTTGGCGTTCGGTCTTCGTCGACGACGCCGTCGTGACGCGGCCGAAGCGGATTCCCGTTTTCCGACGAGACGTTCCCGGCGTCGAGAAGAAGGGGACTGACGAGGAAGCGTTCGTCGGGCGTGCGGGGTCCGGCGCTTCCGTCGAACTGGTCGACGTTTCGAAACGTTTCGCGGAAAAAGAAGTGTTGCGCAATGTCCGGTTGTCGATCGCCGGCGGGGAATTCGTGGCGATCGTCGGCCGCAGCGGTTGCGGCAAAAGCACGCTGCTTCGGCTGATCGCCGGGCTGGATCGGCCGACGGGCGGCGTGCTGTACCGGGACGCTGTGCCGGTCGACGGGATCGATCCGGACACGCGCATCATGTTTCAGGACGCCCGCCTTTTGCCTTGGAAGACCGTGCTCGACAATGTATGCATCGGCGTCCCGCGTTGGAAAGCCGCGGCGGCGAAAGCGAAAGCTTATGCGGTGCTTCAGCAGGTCGGCCTGGAGGATCGCGCGGACGACTGGCCGTCGGTTCTTTCCGGCGGCCAGCGCCAACGCGTCGCCTTGGCGCGCGCGCTTGTCGGGGCTCCACGGCTGCTCTTGTTCGATGAGCCGCTCGGAGCGCTCGATGCGTTGACGCGCATCGAGATGCAGCGGCTGATCGAACGGCTGTGGCGGCAGCACGGTTTTACGGCGGTACTGGTTACTCACGACGTCAGCGAAGCGGTGGCGCTGGCGGATCGCGTGGTGCTGATCGAGAAAGGAAAGGTAGCTTTGGATTTGCGGATTACGCTCGCCCGACCGCGTGTGCGGGACAGCGGGTTTGCGCATTTCGAGCGGTTGATTCTGGAGAGAGTGATGCAGTCAGATCAAGACCATATAGAACCACAAGAATACGAAATTTGAGGTGAACGCCCTTCATGCAGACCCGCATCTACGAAACGGATGTGCTGATTGTCGGCGGTGGAACGGCGGGAACCATGGCGGCTATTAAAGCGAAACAAGAAAACCCCGGATTACACGTGCTCGTGTTGGATAAAGCCGATATCCGTCGAAGCGGAGCGATCGCCATGGGCATGGACGGCCTGAACAATGCCGTCATCCCGGGAAAAGCGACTCCCGAAGAATATACACTTGAAATCACCGAAGCCAACGACGGCATCATCGATCAGCGGGCCGTTTACCGGCAAGCGGTGGAATGTTACGACATCGTTCGGGAACTTGATTCATGGGGAGTCGATTTCGAGAAAGACGAAAAGGGCGATTACCGAGTCTACCGGGTCCACCGCAAGGGACGCTACGTCCTGCCGATGCCGAAAGCAAGCGACTTGAAACTGATTCTGGCCAAAAAGGTCAAGCAAATGAAAGCTCAAGCCATCAACCGCGTAATGGCGACACGCCTGCTGACGCGCGGCAATCAGGCCATCGGCGCGCTGGGGCTCGATGTCATCACCGGCGATTTTGTCATCGTCAAGGCGAAAGCCGTTGTCCTGACTGCCGGAGCGGCGGGCCGCATGGGCTTGACCGATTCGGGATACCTCTACAGCACCTATGAAAATCCGGCAAACTCGGGCGACGGATTTGCCATGGCATACCATGCCGGAGCCGAATTGACGGGAATCGAATGTTATCAGATCAATCCGACCATGAAGGATTACAACGGCCCCGCCTGCGCATACGTGGCCGGCCCGTTCGGCGCATACACCGCCAACTATAGAGGGGAACGGGTCACGGGATGCGATTACTGGAGCGGCGAACTGATCATGACCATGTGGAAACTGGCCAATCAAGGTCAATGGCCGCTGTTTTTGAAAATGACCCATCTCGACGAGGCATCGATCGCCAAAATCGAATCCATTCTTCATTCGAACGAACGACCGAGCCGCGATCGTTTCCATCAAGGACGTGGAAAAAACTACCGGAATGACATGGTCGAACTGCACTTCTCCGAAGTCGGACTATGCAGCGGCCACAGCGCGGCCGGAGTGTTGGTCAACCACGAGGCGGAAACGTCCATGGCAGGCCTATATGCCGCCGGAGATATGGCCTGCGTTCCCCATCAATACTTACTGGGAGCGCTGACTTTTGGAAAAATCGCAGGTGTCAACGCAGCTCGGTTCGCTGCCAGCCAGCCGGGGTATGAACCGGATCCGGCACAAATCGAGGCGGAACGGGAGCGGATGTTTCGGCCGCTTCAAAATCCGGACGGAGTCCCCCATCACCAGGTAGAGTACAAAATCCGTCGCATCGTCACGCAATACTTAATGCCGCCGAAAACCATGACCAAACTGGAAATCGGCCTGGAAAGAATTCTCCATTTCCGCCGTGTCGATCTGAACCTGCTTGGCGCGCGCGATCCGCACGAACTGGGCAGGGCGCTGGAAGTTCACAGTATCGTAGACTGTGCGGAAATGATGGCAAGAGCGTCGATGTTCCGCAAAGAGAGTCGATGGGGATTTTATCACTATTTTCTCGATTATCCAGAACGTGACGACAAGAACTGGTTAAAACGCGTCGTCGTTCGAAAAGGAAAAAATGGTAAGATGGAAGTTTATACGAAAGAAGTTCCTCCATACATTTTGTTTCCCCATTTGGAATCAGAATCGGTCGGAGGAGGGGAACTGCTGTCATGAGCTTCTCCGCGCACGTTTCGCCCCGTTTGATCACTCAGCGCGTCGAAGCCAGCGTCATCATCGACCGCGATAAGTGTATCGGCTGCGGCATATGCGTTCAAGTTTGTCCGATGGGCATTCTGGCTCTCGATCATGAAGGCAAGGCTTACATGAAATATGACGAATGCTGGTACTGTACGCCTTGCCAAACGGATTGCCCTGTCGATGCGGTCCGGGTGCACTTGCCGTATTTGATCCGGTGATGATATTGCACGAACGGGGACATAAATAGCGTATCGACGCGCGACCGTCTACTCGATGCGGGTAGACGGTTTTTCGTGATCGATGCGTAAGCCGGACTGATCGTCCGGGGCACCTCCAACCGTGGAGGAGCATTACCTTCGCAGCGGAGGTAGATGATTTCAATCCCCCCAAATGGTTCATTTTTTCATACCCCCCATTGACACGTGTAAAAAATACGTATACAATACAATCAGATCAGAAAGGAGAGCGACATGAAAAACATCACTTCACGCGCACTCATCAAAATACTTGAGAAAGACGGTTGGAGGTTGGTCGCAGTAGTGGGAAGCCATCATCAATTTGAGCATCCGACCAAACCCGGCAAAGTAACCGTCCCGCATCCGAAGAAAAAACCTTGCACCAAAAACCATCAAGACAATACTCAAACAGGCCGGGCTCCAATAACAGAGTCGACCATATAAGGAGGTTTCAGCAATGCCAAAATACGTTTATCCTGCGATCTTCGACCCCAACGAACTCGGCGGGTATACTGTCACGTTTCCGGACCTGCCCGGGTGCGTTACCGAGGGAGATACCCTCGAAGAAGCCCTCAAAATGGCGGCAGAAGCCATGGCTTTGCACCTATACGGCATGGAACGGGACGGAGATGAAATTCCCCCTCCATCCGATCCATCGAAGGTCCGGCTCCCCGAAGATGCGGACAAAGGCGCTTTTGTTACTCTCATCCAGGCTAGAACAGAACCGATCCGAGACGAGCTCATGAACCGGTCTGTCAAAAAGACGCTCACCATCCCGAAATGGCTTAACGACGAAGCCGAAAAAGAAGGTATTAACTTTTCTCAAGTACTCCAAGCAGCCCTTAAAGAAAAGCTCGGATTGTTCGGTGAATCGTAAAAATTTGCCCCGCCTTTTCGGCGGGTTTTTGTTTTTCGATGAAGGCGGGGTTCAAACTGTCCCCATTGTTTTTTGTAATCGCTGAAAAAGCGCTTTTTGATGTCGTCGATCCCCGGGGATTTTCGTTTCGAGGAAGATCGACGACAAAAGGACCACGATACGGTCCAATTAAGTGGTAATTTTCGACTTCAGAACCGAGTAGCACGTTCTTTCTGCAAGGCGGCCATCGGTTTCAACGAATAGCCGTTTGCCCGTCCGATTGCCTCGTCGATTCCAGACTGAGAAACACCTCTTGACTCCCGCCGGGATGTATGCTAAACTCTAATTCAAAGTATTCCAATAGGAATTTAAAAATCAGAAGACGACCGGTCCGCCGGAGGCTTCCTTCCGCATCGCGATGAGCGGCAGGGGGCCTTTTTTGATTTTCATCCGGGCCGGTTTCCTTCGGCAGCGGAGGTGAAAAGGCATGCGTTGTCCACGTGAACATTCCCGTTGACTCTCGACAAAGGTCGTGTTATAATAGCCGCATAATCCGACTAAATAGGTATGATTAATTTAGATAATGAACATAATCGAGTTTGGCACAGAGTTTCGGACAAAGCTTCAAGACGAGACCCGACCGGTACGAAAGTGGGGAGAACCATGGCCGACCTGACCGAGCTCGACCCGATCTGGGTGGAACGCATCGTCCGCAGTTTGGCCGGTTTGAAGTACGGGTCGGTGCAGATTACGGTGCACGACGGCCGAATCGTGCAGATCGACCGCACCGAGAAAAACCGGTTCGACCCGGAACCCGTTTTGCGCACGGGAAAACCTTCTTCCGGCAAAGCAAAAAATTAAATCGGCGAACGTCGACCGGACCACCGGAGACACACGACCCTCGTACACGCCGTTCGGCGCGGGAGTCGTGTGTTTTCTGTTTTTTTAAAGAAGTTTCAAAAACTTGTCGACCAGGGGGAGAGACGCATGAAGCCGGGTATCGTTCGCAACGCCGTCATGTTGTCGATCATCGGAGCCGTCCTGTTTGCGTCGGCGGGATGCGGCGGCAAGTCCGCGTCGACGTCGTCGCAATCTTCGTCGCCGTCGTCTCCGTCGCCGGCGCAGTCGGCGGGAGGAAGCGGCGCCGCGAAACCGCCGGTGGAGCTGCTCAACGTGTCGTACGACCCGACGCGCGAGCTGTACGAGGCGTACAACAAGGCGTTCGCGCAATATTGGAAAAACAAGACCGGCCAGACGGTGACGATCAAGCAGTCGCACGGCGGTTCGGGCAAACAGTCGCGTTCGGTGATCGACGGGCTGGAAGCCGACGTCGTGACGCTGGCGCTCGGTTACGACATCGACGCGATCCGTGCGGCGGGTCTGATCAACGAAGGCTGGCAGAAAAGACTGCCGTACAACAGCACGCCGTACACGTCGACGATCGTCTTCCTCGTGCGCAAGGGAAATCCGAAGCAGATCAAAGACTGGCCCGACCTGATCAAACCCGGCGTGCAGGTGATCACGCCCAATCCGAAAACGTCGGGCGGCGCGCGCTGGAATTACGTCGCGGCTTGGGGCTACGCGCTTAAGAAAAACAACAACGACGAGAACGCGGCGAAAGCGTTCGTGACCGAACTGTACAAACACGTGCCGGTGCTCGATTCCGGCGCGCGCGGCGCGACGACGACGTTCGCGGAACGCGGCCTCGGCGACGTCCTGCTCGCGTGGGAAAACGAGGCGTTTCTGTCGCTGAAGGAATTCGGCCAGGACAAATTCGAGATCGTCGTGCCGTCGATCAGCGTGCTCGCAGAACCGCCGGTCGCCGTCGTCGACAAAGTCGTCGACAGGAAGGGCACGCGCGAAGTCGCCCAGGCGTATCTGGAATACTTATACTCCGACGAAGGGCAAAAGATCGTCGCAGAAAACTTTTACCGGCCGCGGTCGGAAGCCGTCGCGCGTCAGTACGAAAACCGCTTTCCGAAGCTGGAGCTGTTCACGATCGACGATCCGGCGTTCGGCGGCTGGCAGAAGACGCAGGAAAAACATTTCAACGACGGCGGGCTGTTCGACCAGATTTATCAGCCGGCGAAATAAGGCGAAATGACCGGGCATGCGGGAAATCGGGAGGTGCCGCCGGTGTCGGGATGGAGACGGCGGCGGGCGAAGCTGGGCGTTCTGCCCGGCTTCGGCCTGTCGATGGGATTTACCTTGTTTTATTTGGCGTTGATCGTGCTCATTCCGCTGTCGACAGTTGCGGTCATGGCGCTCGGCATGTCGTGGGAGTCGTTCTGGCGCGTCGCGACGTCGGAGCGCGCGCTTGCGGCGTATCGGCTCAGTTTCGGGGCGGCGTTCGCGGCCGCGGCGGTCAATCTGGTGTTCGGCACGGCGGTCGCGTGGCTGCTCGTCCGGTACCGGTTTCCGGGAAAACGGCTGCTCGACGCGGCCGTCGACCTGCCGTTCGCGCTGCCGACGGCGGTCGCCGGCATTTCGCTGACGACGCTGTATTCGACGAAAGGGTGGATCGGTGCGGCGCTGGAGCCGTTCGGCGTCAAGATCGCGTATACGCCGCTCGGCGTGGCGATGGCGCTCGTGTTCGTCGGGTTCCCGTTCGTCGTGCGCAGCGTGCAGCCGGTGCTGGAAGCGCTCGGGCGCGAATCGGAGGAAGCGGCAGCGACGCTCGGCGCATCGTGGCTCAGGACGTTTTTCCGCGTCGTGTTGCCGGAGCTGGTGCCGGCCGCATTGGCCGGGTTCGTGTTGGCGTTGGCGAGGGGGGTCGGCGAATACGGGTCGGTCATTTTTATCGCCGGCAACATGCCGATGAAAACGGAGATCGCGCCGCTTCTGATCATGACGCGGCTGGAGCAGTTCGATTATCCGGGGGCGGCCGCGATCGCGCTCGTCATGCTGGTGTTGTCGTTTGCGCTGTTGTTTGCGATTAACGTTCTGCAGTGGAAAGCGGCGCAAAGGCTGCGGAGCGTATAAGCGTGTCGTGCGCGGCGCGCATCACGCAAGGGAGGGATCCGACATGCAGGAACCTCGCTGGTTTCGGGCGGTGCTCGGCGTCGTAACGGCGCTGTTCGTCGCCGTCGTGCTCGTGTTGCCGCTGGCGACGGTGTTCGAACAGGCGTTTCGGAAAGGGGTGGGAGTCTATCTGGACGCGCTGACCGAGCCCGACGCCGTGGCGGCGATTCGGCTGACGCTCGTGACGGCGGCGATCGTGCTGCCGTTCCAGCTCGCGTTCGGTCTGGCCGCGTCCTGGGCGCTGACGCGATTTCGTTTTCCTGGCAAAAGGCTGCTCGTTTCGATGATCGATCTGCCGTTCGCGGTGTCGCCGGTCATCGCCGGGCTCGTGTTCGTCTTGCTGTTCGGCTCCCGCGGTTGGTTCGGCCCTTGGTTGGAGCAGCACGACATCCGGATCGTGTTCGCGATGCCAGGCATTGTGCTGGCGACGATGTTCGTCACGGTTCCGTTCGTCGCCCGCGAACTCGTGCCGGTCATGCAGTCGCTCGGCACGGGGGAGGAAGAAGCGGCGGCGACGCTCGGGGCGAAGGGATGGACGCTGTTTTGGCGCATTACGTTGCCGAACATCCGGTGGGCGCTGTTTTACGGGGCCGTTTTGTGCGCGGCGCGGGCGATGGGGGAATTCGGCGCGGTATCGGTCGTTTCCGGGCACATTCGCGGGGAGACGAACACGATTCCGTTGCATGTGGAGATTTTGTACAACGATTACGATTTTACGGCGTCGTTCGCTGTTGCCTCGCTGCTGACGCTGATCGGCTTGGCGACGATGGCAGTGAAACGGATGATGGAATGGGGGGAGGCCCGGTATGCGGGTCGAGGTGAACCGTCTTCGGAAGTCGTTCGGTAAAACGGAAGTGGTGCGAGACGTCAGTTTTACAGTCGAGCCGGGGCGGCTCGTCGCGCTGCTCGGACCGAGCGGCGGCGGCAAGTCGACGATTCTCCGCATGCTTGCCGGTCTTGAGGTTCCCGACGGTGGGGAAATCCGGTTCGACGGCCGCAATGTGACCGGTGTTCCGCCGCAGGAGCGGGAAATCGGTTTTGTGTTCCAGCACTATGCGTTGTTCCGCCACATGACGGTGTTCGACAATATCGCGTTCGGGCTTGAAGTTCGGCGCGTCGCGAAAACGGACGTGCGGAGACGGGTCGCCGAACTGGTTGCGCTGACGGGGCTGGAAGGCTTGGAGCGCAGGCTGCCGCATCAGCTGTCCGGCGGTCAGAAACAGCGGGTCGCGTTTGCACGCGCGCTGGCGCCGGGGCCGAAGCTTTTGTTGTTGGATGAGCCGTTCGCCGCGGTCGACGCCGCCGTGCGAAAAACGCTGCGCGCGTGGCTGAAGGAGACGATCGTGCGCATCGGCGTGACGACGCTGTTTGTGACGCACGATCAGGAAGAAGCGCTGGAACTGGCCGACGAGCTGATGATTATCCGGGACGGGCGTCTGGAACAACAAGGGACGCCGGTCGACGTCTGGCGGAACCCGCAGACGCCGTTCGTCGCCGGTTTCGTCGGCGAAGCGGTCCGGCTGGACGGTGCCGGATGGGCCGCTTTGCCCGGATTTGCGGCATGGAAAGACGAAGGGGATTACGCACTCGTGCGGCCGGAATTTGTCGATATTATGCCGTTTGGCGGCGCGGAGGCCGACAGCGGCGGCGATCGGGCTGCGGAGTCGGGCGCGGAATCGGGCGTCGTCCGGAAAATCCGGTTTTGCGGGGACCGATGGAGGCTGGACGTCGAAGTCGGCGGTATGTTGTTGCCGGGCTATCTGTCGTCGGAAGTCGAGGCGCCGAGCCTCGGCAGCATCGTCGGCGTGCGCGTGCGTCGGCTGTTCGTCTGCCGCGGCGACCGCGTCGTCGTTGCGAACCGGGTGCCGCCGGCAGATCAGCAGGCCGGGAGGCAGACCGGGGGGAGTTCGCCGGACGCTTCGCCGCGGCAAGCGTTCGAATTCGAGAGGGCTTCCGTCACTGCGGCGTCGGTTCGCCGCATTCGTTGAGAAACTCCGGGCAGTCGCCCCGGTATGCTTCATGCCTGTCGATTAACCGCCGGACGAGTTCGGCAGCCTCGTCTGGTGACTTCGTACTTCATTAAAAAATTGTCCTGAATGTTATATCCTTGATGTCTCGACATATAAAGTTTTTAATAATGTTAAGATATAAATTATAAAATTTCCTGAATCCGTGAGCTTGTCGGCTTTAGTCTGTCTTGCATCTTTCACCTTACAAGTGAAAAATGCAAATAAACGGAACTGCTGGGCGGGCGGACGGTGAAGTATGCCCGGTTCGACAAGGGATTCGGCGGCGAAGAGTTCTACCGCCTGTGGGAGAGCAAAGGGATCGGTTACGTGGGCAAGCTGTGATCCGCAAACTGCTGGCTTATAACCTCTATGAGCGGTTCAAGCGGGACTGTTGTGAGCCTGTTCATCATGGCTACACGATCGTCAGGTTTCCGCTGGAGATTTTCCAATGTACGGCGACGATCGTCCGGCACAGCAGCAAGCTCGTCCTGAAACTGGCTTGTGACTTTCCGTATCGCCATGCGCGGCAACGAATCGAAGCGCGGCTTGCGTTGATGTCCGGTTAGAGAATTACAAAATTTTACATTACATAACCCTCTTCCCTTATCCCCTGTCACTTTATCATAACAACGGGCTTTCAAAATTTTTGGCTGAAGTCTATCAAACTTGCCGACAAAATCAACGTGAATTCTTCCTGCTCTCCCGGCCCAATTTCCCTTGTGTCACGCAACGGATCCGGAGGCGTATTTTCTCCCGTTTCACCTTTCCGTGTTTGGTTCTTCCGTTACGAATCAGACGAAGAAAATGACGAATCGGCGTCGCGAATCCGTCATGAAAGATGGCCGGCGTTTGTCCCGCGTCTTTTGCGTACAAAATATTGGTAAATCCCAAACGTACTTTCAGGGAGGATGCGACCATTGCCGGAAAAACGGGACAAGCGCAAAGACGATCACCGCCAGCCGCAGGACGGGAAGCATGACAGTTCCTCGGCAGGCGCAGGTTTACGGGGCGGCGTGGACGGCGCCGGAATCCGCACATATCGAACCACCGGAACCACCGACAAACGGCAAAAAAACCGCGTCCTCCGCACCTCCCAGGATTACGCCCGGTTACGATTACATCTGGGGCAGCGACCAGGATGAGTTGTGGGAAGATCCTGACAGCCTGACCGACCCGGACGACCTGTACCCGAACGACGGGCGATAAGCTTGCAAGACTGCAGGCCCGTTGGGGAACGTACGACCGCCAATGCCGGAATCCGCCGGCACTTGCATGGCATATTGACCATCCGAACCGTTCGGATCCGTCGCGTGAACAGCCGGACCATCAATTCCTAAACGCCCAAACCTGTACGGCGACAGTATCTGTTAATCTGCCTGCGCTCCTGAAACCGCTAGCGCCCCGCCACCGCCGCCGTTTCCTCCCCGCCCGCAAATCCGTCCCGGGGAGCGTCAGCCTGCGGCGCATCGTTCGCCAGCGCGTACGGCAGGCAAAGCGGGAGGCCCGTGCGCGGGTCCGGCACGATGTCCGCCTCGATGCCGAATACCTCGCGAAGCATTTCCGGCGTCATCACGTCCGCCGGCGCGCCTTCGCCGTAAACGGTGCCGCCTTTGATCGCCACCATGTGATGGGCGTAACGGGAAGCGTGATTCAGATCGTGAAGCACCATCACGACCGTCCGGCCTTCCTCCCGGTTCAGCCGCTGCAAAAGCTGCAGCACTTCCAGCTGATGCGCCATGTCCAGATAAGTGGTCGGCTCGTCCAGAAACAGCATCGGCGTCTGCTGGGCCAGCGCCATGGCGATCCAGGCCCGCTGTCGCTGGCCGCCGGAAAGCTGATCGACCGGGCGTTCCGCATGCGGCTCCATGCCGGTCACGCGAAGCGCCCAACGCACGACTTCCTGGTCTTCCTTCGTCAGGCCGCCGAAGCCGCCCTGGTGCGGGAAACGGCCGTAGGCGACCAGTTCGCTCACGGTCAGCCCGTCCGGCGCCGTCGGGTTTTGCGGCAAAATGGCGAGCTGCCGGGCCACCGTTCTCGTCGGCAGTTTGTGAATCGCCTTGCCGTCGAGCAACACGCTGCCGGCCTTCGGTTTCAGGATTCGCGCCATCGCTTTCAGAATGGTCGATTTGCCCGATCCGTTCGCTCCCACGAGCGCCGTAATCCGGCCGGGTAGCACGGACAGGTTCAGATTCCGCACGACGACGTCGTCGGCATAGCCGACCTCCAGCTCACGGGTGCGCAAGTCCATCTCGCAACGCCTCACTTTTTCAGGAGCAAATAGACAAAATACGGCGCGCCGATCAGTGACACCATAATTCCGGCGGGAATGCCGTCCGCCAGATTGCGGCCAACGATATCGGCCGCGACCAGCAGCCAGCCTCCGACCAGAACGGCCAGCGGCAACATCAACCCATACCTTGGGCCCACCAGCGCCCTGGCGATATGCGGCGCCATTAGGCCGATGAAGGAGATGCCGCCGGTGACCGCCACCGCGGAAGCGGCGAGTCCGACCGCGGCCAGCAGCAGAAGCAGGCGCTCCCGCTCCACCGGCACGCCCGCTCCGGTCGCGGCGACGTCGCCCAGTCCAAGCATGTCGAGGCTGCGCGTCTTCAGCAGGGCGACGGGGACCAGGACCAACAGCCACGGAAGCAGCGCCCATACAAAAGGCCAGTCCGTGCCCCAGACGCTTCCGGTCAGCCATCGCGCGATAAAATCGACCTGGAAGGGGTCCGCGGACGTGATCAGCACCACCATCGTCCCCGACAGCGCCAGGGAAAATCCGACCCCCACGAGCACCAGCCGGATCGGTTGTATGCCCGTTCCCCGGCGAGAAGCGAACAGATAAATCAGCGCCGCCGTAAGGCACGCGCCGAAAAACGCGACCAGCGGCAGCACGTAAACGAACGAATCCGCCTGTGCGGGGAAAAACAGAAAATAGAGGGCGACGCCCACCCCAGCGCCGGCGTTGATGCCGACGATCCCCGGATCGGCCAGATTGTTCCGCATCAGACCTTGCAGCAGCGCGCCCGACAGAGCCAGGGCCATGCCCGCTAGCAGCGTGACCGCAAGGCGCGGCAGCCGGATCGAATACAACACGAACTGTTCCTTGGCCGTCCCCTTGCCAAGCAGAACGGGAAGCAACCGGTCAAACGACAACGACGCGTACCCCCACCCCATTCCGACGACAAAGGTAAGCGCAATAAGTCCCAGCATGATGACGAGCAAAATCCGCTGTCTCCGGACAATCGCCCGTTGTCTCATCGCGGCGCTTTCCCCTCCTTATGCACAACATACAGGAAAAAGGGCAAACCGAGAAGCGCCACGATTGCCGCCATGGGCGTCTCGTAGGGCGCATTGACGGTGCGTCCGAGCGTGTCGGCCAGCAGCATGAATGCCGCCCCCGCGATGACGGACATCGGCAGCACCTGCCGGTAATCGTGTCCCACCAGGGGGCGGACCAGATGAGGGATCATCAGCCCGACAAAAGCCATGTTGCCGGCCAGCGCGACGGAACCGCCGCTCAGCAGGATCACGATGACAAACAACAAGGTTCTCGTCTGAAACCGTTTCTGTCCCAGGCCGACCGCGACTTCCTCGCTCATGCTGAGAACGGTCAGCTGTCTGGCCATCGCCAGGGCGGCCAGCGTGCAGACGAAGACGATCGGCGCGAGGATCTGTAGCTGGGTCCAGGTGGTGCCGATCAGGCCGCCCGCCGTCCACATGGAAACTTCTTTGGAAATTTTGAACAAAAGGCTGACGCCTTCCGCGACCGCCTGCAGGAACGTGCTGACGGCAGCACCCGTGAGCACGACCCGCAGCGGGGATAGACGGCCTCCTCCGAACGCGCCGAGTGCGACCACCAGCACGGCGCCGAGCGCCGCCCCGGCGAAACAGACAAACGTCGTGCCCAAAAATCCGATGCCGGGTAGCAGTGCGAAAGCGACGGCCAGCGCCACGTTGGCGCCAGCCGTCAGACCGAGCAAACCGGGATCGGCGAGCGGATTTCGCGTCAGTCCCTGCATAATCGCCCCGGACACGCCAAAGGCGGCGCCGACCAGCATGGCGCCGAGTTCGCGCGGCAGGCGAAGCTCGCGAACGATCAGAATGTCTTCTCCCGTCGCCCGAGAGGTCATCGCCAACCAAACGTCCCGAACCGACACGTCCGCCGCGCCGGCGATCATGGAAACGGCGAACATTCCGGCGAGCGCCAGCGTCCCGGCCGCCAGCGCGACGGCAAAGCGGAAAGTCCTGTTTTTCGGAATCATCGGCGATTATTCACCAAGGAAGTTTTTGATGAAAAATTCCAGCTGATATTCCAGCGTGAGCGGATCGTTGAAGTAAAACTCTCTCGCATTGGCTTCAAACACGCGGCCATTTTTGACGGCCGGTATGTTTTTGTACGTCTCCGTTTTCTGGAACGAATTGTCCGCATCCGGATCTTTGCTGATGATCAGGTAGTCGCCCGCAAACTCGGGCAGAACTTCCGGCGAGATGAGGTAGTAACCGTCCTTCAGCGCCGTTTCCCGCACCTTTTCCGGCATCTTCAGTTTCATTTCCTGATACAGGATTTCAGTGCCGCGCCCCCAGTTGTCGCCGAAGACGTACAGCTCTTTGTTGAAACTTTCGATCACGGAAACGGTGACGTCCTGGCCGATTTTGGCACGGATGTCCTCGCCGGCCTGCCCGCGCCCGCCGCCTGAAATCTTCGATCCAGGCCTGCGCTTCCGCTTCCTTGTTGAGCAATTTGCCGATTTCTAGATGCTGCGTCAAATAGTCCAGCTTTCCGTAGGTGTAGGTGACGGTGGGCGCGATCTGGCGCAACCGGTCGAGATTCTTCGTGTTGGACAGACCGATGATCAGGTCGGGCCCCAGTTCGATCAGTTTTTCCAAGTCTTCGTCGGTCACTTCCGCCACGCCCTCCAGCCGCTGCCGGAATCGCGGATTCATTTTGCTCCACTGATCGACTCCGACTAGCGGCACATCCAGCGCCATCACATTGCCGGCGAACGAGGCCAGCACGACGACGCGCTGCGGATGGGCGGGAACTTCCACCGGCCCGTTTTCGGATTGATAGATGCGCGTGACCGGTTCGTTTTTGGGCGGCGACGCTTCGTTGCCGGTGGGCGGCGTCCCGTCGCCGGCAGCGGACGGCGATGCGGTGGTGTTCATGTTTTCCTCCGAAGACGCGCCTGACTCCGTTGATTCGTTGCCGCCGCAGGCGGTGAACGCCAACAGGAACAGAAATACAAGAATTGGTAACAGAATGGGGTGTTTGCGCATCGTCCAATCCTCCCGACAGGGTGATCCAACCGGATTTTTATTGATAATGATTCTCATGTTCATTTCCATACCTGATTTTAATCCCTTCATCGCCGGTTGTCAATATAAGCTCCGTCAAATCAAAAAAGCCCCGGTGCCCCAACGGACCCGGAAGCCTTTATTTCGCCGTGAAGTCGCGGTGCGGAATTTTTAACGGACCGGAAGACGTTATTTAGCGGTTTTCCCCTCCTGAAGCGGTCCATCCTTCCCAATAACGCCTCTGCGGTCCGTTACGCCCGGTAAAGTGGCTGTTTTTCCAAAAATAACGTCCAGACGGTCCGTTAGAAACGACGCGAGGCGCACAACAAAAACCGGCGCCGGCGTGCGACAACGAAATTCGCGGCCGGCGCCGGCCGGTGCGGAGCCAACCGTTCACCCCGGTGCGGGCGGGCGCCGTTTCCGCGCTTCATTCCGCCCATTTCAGGCCGATCACGCAGACCGTGATGCCGACCATGCAAATGAGCCTCAGCGGACTCAGCTTCTCCTTGTACAAGAGCCACCCGACCAGCGCGGCGCCCAGCGCTCCAATGCCGGTCCAGACGGCGTAAGCCGTCGAGAGGGCGATCTCCTGCATCGCCCGGAGCAATAACTGGAAACTGGCCAGAAATCCACCGATCAGGATCAGATGGTTGGGCCAGTTGTTCTTCATGGCCGTCCGCTTGAGGCCGATGACGCCGACGACTTCCATCAGGCCGGCCAGGATGAGCAGCGTCCAGGCCATCAGGGCGTTCCCCCTTTTTCGGACAATTTCAGGCCGATGATGAATCCGAGCAGCGCGAAAATCAACACCAGCTTCACCGGTTTGACGCCTTCATCCACGAAGATCGCGTCGACGACCACCGTTCCGATCGTCCCGATCCCTGTAAAAACCGCGTAAACCACGCCGATGGGCAGAACCTTGGCGGCGCGGATGTGGCGCGACACGGAAAAGCTGTTCGAAAGCCGCGGCGGCCCGAAACACTGCTGGTGCATGATCTGGCGGGGAAAGCCCGGGGACCGGAAAGACCGGACAAGCCGCAAGGCGGCCATGAAGCGGCTCGTGGACGACGGGGTGCCCGTGGGCATCCTCGCGTACGCCGGAGAGGAGCCCGTGGCCTGCTCGGTAGCTCCGCGCGAAACCTGAAACCTGCCGAGGTCTCGGGGGGCGGAATCCCGACGCGGCGGGGAGCGACCGCTGTGGAAGCGTATCCTGTGGACCCCGATTCGCCCAGTTACCGTTTCATGGGTTTCGTCCCGGAGTTCCGTTCGTGCGGATTCATTGAGGTGGGCCGGGCCGGAAGCAGGCGCCACGTCATGCGTCTGAGGCTGGACACGGGCGAAGTCTGAAACCGGAAGGAAACCGACGGAACATTGAAGATCATTGGAAAAAAAGAAGATCCAAAACAAGGAAGGTGCGCCGATGAAACATGAAGCTTTGCGGCTGTACGATTATCACGTTTGGGAAAACGACCTAATTTTCCGGCGCCTGAAAGAGCTGCCGGAGGAGATCGTCCGCAAGGAGATTTCGAGCGTGTTCCCGTCGATTTTCGACAACGTTGGTCCATCTGTACCGGGTGGACAACACCTGGCAATTGGCTATGTCCGGCCGGTTCGCGGAAATCGTCCCGGCCAGCCAACGCATTCTGGAGGAACCCCGTGGCATGAGCCTGGAGGAACTGGAGGGAAGACACCTCGGGTTGGCCGAACAGTACCGGACTTTCCTCAACGCGACCAACATGGAGGCCGTCTCCTTCTATCCGCACCTCCAGTTCGGCACGCTCAACGCGCGTTACCGTCGACATCGTGCGGCACGTCGTCAACCACGGCACTTACCACCGAGGCAACATCATTGCTATGTTGAGTCAATTCTGTAATATTGTTTTACCTGCTATTTTCATTATATGATATCTATTTCCAAGAGATTTACAAGATATCTCACCACGGCATCGGTTCGCCGCGTTCATTGAGAAATGCTGGCCGGTCGCCGGCGTACGCCCTGTGGTTGTCGATCAGCCGCCCGACGAGTTCGGCCGCCTCGTCGGGCGACAGTTCGGCGGCTTCGTCCAGCCGGCCGCGCATATGGGTGCGGATCCAGCCGGGATGCACGACGAGCACCTGTCCGCCGAACTTCCGAAAATGGTTGTGCACGATCGCCGACTGGCGGTTCAGCGCCGCTTTCGACATCGCGTAGCCGAACCACGCGGTGCGCCAGCAGGCGGCGATGCTGCCGGCTTCGGACGAGATGTTGACGATCAGCTTGTCTTCGCCTCGCTTCAGCAAACGGAAACAGCGCGTTCGTCACGCGCAGCGCGCCGAGCGCGTTGACGTTGTAGACGCGCAGCATGTCGGCGAAATCGAGCGCGTCTTCGACCGTCGCGTCGATGTCGCCGAGGACGGCGGCGTTGTTGACGAGCAGGTCGAGCCGGTCGGTCTCGGCTTCGACCGCCTGTGCGGCGTCGCGCACGCTTTCGTCGGAGCCGACGTCGAGCGGCAGGATGTCGAGCCGGTCGCCGGCAGTTGTCCGCAAGCGGTCGAGTTCCGCGCATTCTCCCAAATAACGCCCCGCAAAGACGCGGTAACCCTTCTTCAGCAGCACACGCACGAGCGCGAGGCCGAGCCCGCGGTCGGCGCCGGTGACGAGGGCGTATTTCATAGCGCCCGACTTCCTTTCTCAAAGCGTTTTGATCCGATCAAGTCGATCATACCCCCCGCGCCCTCGTGCCGCAACATCCTGCGAACGGGCACACGGTTCGACCCGACGGTTTCCTGCGCGCGATTTTGCGCATGATGATAAGGGACTGGATTTTTACGCGACTGTACTATATAATCGGGGTGAACTGTTATATCAAAAGAACGGTTGAAATTCCGGAACGTCCGGACGATCGCCGCATCAAGCCCAGAACTGTTTGCAACAGTTTGAGACAACTGCTGCAACAGTTTTCGGGCGTTTTCACGGTTTTCACGGAAGAATGAAACGGGGTGAAGCCGATGGGCTACGAGGTCCGCAAGGTGGAATTGGAACCGCTGCAAGTGTTGTCGCCGCAGGGCGAAGTCGTCGACCCGGCCCGCATGCCGAAGCTCGACGACGCCCAGTTGCGCGAGCTGATGCGCCGCATGGTGTTTACGCGCGTCTGGGACCAGCGCGCCGTGTCGCTCAGCCGGCAGGGCAGGCTCGGGTTTTACGCGCCGGTGTCGGGGCAGGAAGGCACGATGATCGGCAGCGAGTTCGCGCTTGATAAGGAAGACTGGATTTGCCCCGGTTACCGCGACATGCCGCAGCTCGTCTGGCACGGCTATCCGCTGTACCAGTCGTTTCTTTATTCGCGCGGCCACCAGCACGGCGGGCAAATTCCCGAAGGCGTGTGCGTGCTTCTGCCGCAGATCATCATCGGCGCGCAATACGTGCAGGCGCCCGGCGTGGCGATGGGGCTGAAGCTGCGAGGCAAGCGCAACGTCGTCGTCGCGTACACAGGCGACGGCGGCAGCTCGCAGGGCGATTTTTACGAGGGCATGAATTTCGCCGGCGCGTTCCGCCTGCCGTGCATTTTCATCGTGCAGAACAACGGGTATGCGATTTCGACGCCGCGGTCGAAACAGTCGATGGCGGAGACGATCGCGCAAAAGGCGGTCGCAGCCGGCATCCGCGGCGTGCTGGTCGACGGCATGGACGTGCTGGCGGTGTACGCGGCGGTCAAAGAGGCGCGCGAATACGCGCTTGAAGGTCTGCCGACGCTGATCGAGGCGCTGACGTACCGGTTCGGGCCGCATTCGATGTCCGGCGACGACCCGACGAAGTACCGGACGAAAGAAGAATTGAGCGAATGGGAGCAAAAGGACCCGCTCGTGAGGTTCCGCGCGTTTTTTGAAGGCGAAAGGGCTCTGGTCGGACGAGGAAGAGGAAAAAACGATCGAGGAAGCGCGCGCGTTCGTGAACGATCAGATCCGGAAGGCCGAGGAGACCCCGCCGATGACGGTTCCGGGCCTGATCGATTCGATGTTCGAGACGACGCCGCCGCATCTCGAAGAGCAGAAGGCGTGGTTCGCCGCGGGGGAGGGGCGTTGATCCGATGGCGCAGCTGACGATGATTCAGGCGATCAACGAGGCGCTCAGGCTGGAGCTTAAGCGCGACCCGAACGTGCTCGTGTTCGGCGAGGACGTCGGGCATCTCGGCGGCGTGTTCCGCGCGACGGAGGGACTGCAGAAAGAGTTCGGCGAGCACCGCGTGTTCGACACGCCGCTCGCGGAGTCGGGCATCGGCGGGTTGGCGGTCGGCCTCTGCACGCAAGGTTTCCGTCCGGTGATGGAAATCCAGTTCATCGGTTTCGTGTTCGAAGTGATGGATTCGATCTGCGGACAGGCTTCGCGGCTTCGCTATCGCTCGGGCGGCCGGTATCACGCGCCGCTCGTCATCCGGACGCCGTTCGGCGGCGGAGTGCGCGCGGCCGAGCTGCATACGGACAGTCTGGAAGGGCTGTTCATCCAGACGCCCGGCATCAAGGTCGTCTGCCCGTCCAATCCGTACGACGCCAAGGGGCTTCTGATCGCGGCGATCCGCGACAACGACCCGGTCTTTTTCATGGAGCACCTGAAGCTGTACCGGTCGTTCCGCCAGGAGGTACCGGAAGGCGATTACACGGTGCCGATCGGCAAGGCGAACGTCGTCCGCGAGGGGCGGCACGTCACGGTGATCGCCTACGGCGCGATGGTGCATACGTCGCTCAGGGCTGCCGAAGAGCTGGCGAAAGAAGGCGTCGAATGCGAAGTGATCGACCTGCGCACGCTGATGCCGATCGACATCGACACGATCGTCGCGTCGATCCGCAAGACGAACCGCGCGATCGTCGTCCAGGAGGCGCAAAAAACGGCCGGCGTCGCCGCGGAAGTGATCGCGCAGATCAACGAAAAGGCGATTTTTCACTTGGAGGCGCCGGTGTTGCGCGTCGCCGCGCCGGATACCGTCTACGCGTTCGCGCAGATCGAGGACGAGTGGATGCCGACGCCGGCGCGCGTGGCGGACGGCGTGCGGAAAGTGCTGGAGTACTGAAACGCGGCCGGTCGATCGCGTGCGATCGGTCGCGAATCCAGGGATCGCGGACATCGGACGGTCCGTCCGCCGGGTTAGCCGGTTGGGGCCGGCGTCGGCGGCGGCCGTGTCCGTCACGGGAGGATCGAACGACATGGCGCTGTGGGAATACCGGATGCCGGAGCTCGGCGAAGGGCTGCACGAAGGCGAAATCATGAAATGGCGCGTCAAACCCGGCGATTCCGTCAAGGAAGACGATATCCTGATGGAAGTGCAGAACGACAAGGCGGTCGTCGAAGTGCCCTCGCCGGTCACCGGCAAGGTGGTCGAAATCAAGGTGCCCGAAGGGACGGTGGCTACGGTCGGGCAAGTGCTGGCTGTGTTCGAGACGGCCGGCGAAGTGCGGGGCGGAGGTCCGGCGACGGGAGGTCATGCGGCGGGACCCGTCGGCGGTGCGGGGACCGCGGCGAATGCCGTTATGCCGTCGGCTGCGCAGGCGGCGGATGCGCCGGCGACGCCCGGCTCTGCAGCGGCCGTTCCGGCTGGGGCCTCACCTGCTGCAGCCGCACCTGTCGCCCCGGCCGGCGGGGCTGTTTCCGGCGCGGTTCCGGCGACCGACGTGCTGGCGACGCCGAGCGTGCGCAAACTGGCCCGCGAACTCGGCGTCGACATCCGGCAGGTAAAAGGCACGGGCCGGCACGGTCACGTCACGCGGGAGGACGTGATGCGCGCGGCGCAAGGGAAGACGGCGGATCAGAGGATCGACCGTCCCGCCGAGGCGGCCGACGCCGTCCGGGCGGCAGAGCCGCAACCGGCGCCCGCCGCACCGTCGCGAGTTGCGGCCGAAGCCGGCGGTCTGGAGGAACGCGTGCCGCTGCGCGGCATCCGTCGCGCCGTCGCCCAGGCGATGGTCAAATCCGTCTACACGGCGCCGCACGTGACGTTGATGGACGAAGCGGACGTCTCCGAACTCGTCGCCCTCCGCGAAAAGGCGCTGCCGATCGCCGAGGAGCGCGGCGTCAAACTGACGTATCTGCCGTTCGTCGTCAAGGCGCTGGTCGCCGCTTGCCGGCGGTATCCCGCGCTCAACGCGTCGATCGACGACGAGCGTCAGGAAATCGTGTACAAAAAATATTACCACGTCGGCATCGCCACCGACACCGCCGACGGGCTCGTCGTCCCGGTCGTGTTCGACGCCGACCGCAAAAGCGTGCTGCAGATCGCCGCGGAAATCCGCGATCTCGCCGCGCGCGCCCGCGAAGGCAAGCTTACGCCGAACGAGCTGAAAGGCAGCACGATCACGATCACGAACGTCGGGTCGGTCGGAGGACTCTTTTTCACGCCGGTCATCAACTGGCCGGAAGTCGCCATTCTCGGCGTCGGCCGCATCGCGCAAAAACCGGTCGTCAAAAACGGCCAGATCGCGATCGGCCACGTCATGGCCCTGTCGCTCAGCTTCGATCACCGGCTGATCGACGGCGCGACCGCCCAGAAGGCGCTCAACGACGTGAAGCGGCTGTTGGAAGACCCGCAGCTGCTCGTCTTGGAGGTGTGAACGATGGTCGTCGGCAGCATGGCTGAAGAAATCGACGTGCTCGTCGTCGGGGCGGGGCCGGGCGGCTACGTCGCCGCCATCCGCGCCGCGCAGCTCGGCAAGTCCGTCGTCGTCGCCGAGCGCCGAGAGCTGGGCGGCGTCTGCCTGAACGAAGGCTGCATCCCGTCGAAAGCGCTGATCGAGGCGGCGCACCGTTTTGAGCAAATGAAACACGCATCGGCGATCGGCATCGCGGCGGGGGACGTTTCGGTCGATTTCGCCAAAGTGCAGGAATGGAAAAACGGCATCGTCCGCAAGCAGGCCGGCGGCGTCGCCTCTTTGCTGAAGGGCAACAAGGTGCGCGTCGTCAAAGGCGAGGCATTTTTTCAACGGGCCGGACACGGCGACGATCTCTCCGGAAAACGAAGACGCCGCGCCCGTCCGGTTCCGCTTCCGCCATGCGATCATCGCCACCGGTTCGCGGCCGGTGGAACTGCCCGGCTTTCCGTTCGGCGGCCGCATCCTGTCGTCGACGGAGGCGCTCCGGCTGAACGAAGTGCCGCGTCGGCTCGCCGTCGTCGGCGGCGGCTACATCGGCGTCGAGCTCGGCCAGACGTTCGCCAAGTTCGGCGCAGAAGTGACGACTTCTCGAGGCGCGAAACGCGACTTTTGCCGGAATTCGAGGATGAGGCGACGCGCTGGGTCGTGCGCGGCCTGCGCAAGAACGGCGTGCGAATTCTGACCGGCGTCAAGGCGAAGGAAGCGCGCCAGGACGAAGCCGGCGTGACGGTCGTCTATGAAGAGGGCGGTGAGGAAAAGCAGCTCGTCGCCGACTACGTGTTGGTGACGGTCGGCCGCCGGCCGAACACCGAGGGCATCGGCCTGGAAGGCATCGGCGTCCGCCGCGATGCGCGCGGCCTGATTGAGGTCGACGGCCAGTGCCGCACGAGCGTGCCGCATCTTTTCGCGATCGGCGACGTCGTGGCCGGCCCCGCCCTCGCGCACAAGGCTTCTTACGAGGGCAAAGTCGCCGCCGAAGCGATCGCGGGCCTGCCGAGCCGCGTCGATTACCGCGCGATTCCGGCCGTCGTCTTTTCCGATCCGGAGATCGCGTCGGTCGGCCTGACGGAGACGGAAGCGAAAGCACAAGGGCTCGACGTCGCCGTCGGCCGGTTCAGTTACGGCGCCAACGGCCGCGCGCAGACGCTCGACGCCGGCGAGGGCTTCGTCAAGGTGATCGCGCGCAAACCGGACGGAGTCGTCGTCGGCGCCCAGATCGTCGGCGCGGAGGCGTCGAACCTGATCTCCGAATTCGCGCTGGCGATCGAGATGGGGGCGACGCTGGAAGACGTCGCGCTGACGATCCACCCGCATCCGACGCTGGGCGAGATGGCGATGGAAGCGGCGGAAGGCGCGCTCGGCCGGCCGATTCACCAGTTGGTGCGGTAAATTTGAGCGGTCGGTTGGCCGTCTCTTATGGGCGGCCGTCGACCGCGATTCAAAAAAACGGATTGTAAACGCTATCATGGGATTGCAATGGCGATAGATAGGGCTTGGTCCTGATCGCCTGCGGACCGGAATGCTCGAAACCGGACACCGACGTCGACAGCGGGTTCTCCGGGGAAAACAGCACTTCGATTGGCGGTGTGTTCCCGTTCGATTACGGCAAGGCCGGAAGCGGCCCCTCACCGTGCTGACCGAACGGTTTCGCGCGGAAAACATGACTAGACCCATCCAGTGATCGGATTTTGTATGATTCTCCACCGCCTTTAGTATTTCTTTCTGGCGTCCTGGATCGCCGGTAACTCAAGGAACCAGGGCGCGGACGATCGTGTTTGAAAAATCGATCAGATCGCCGAGATGCCGTTCGACAATGTTGCGGACAATGTCCAAATTCACTTTTTGATCATCGTGAATTGCAATATTGCGGAAGCCGACCATGGCCTTCATTCGTTTCGCGGTGTCGACGGATATGATGATCGAATCTTGAACGGTCGGATCGTTCAGACGGGCCGGGTCGTTCCGGTATTCTTCCCGGACGCGCCGGACGCACCGTTCGACGACGGCGGCTTTATTGAGAACGGCATCCATCTTCATAGACCGTACCTCTTTCCAAAATGCCGTCCAGAATGATTTTTCTTTCCTCATTCAGTTTGGCATACATTTTATAGATTTTCGCTTCCAGAAGAAGGCGGCGCGTTTCGTCACTGCAGTGCAGGACGACGCCTTGCAAGATTTGCGTTTGCATGACGGTGGACGCCGCGTCCAGGTCGACGAGATCGACGTCTCGGTCGAGCGCTTCGGCCAATTTCTGCGCGATCTCGAAACGTCGGACGTGATCGACCGGCGTATCGCTCGCATAGGCGAGATCGACGTCGCTGTCGGGACGCGCGCGATTTTCGGCGTGTCGGCTGGATGCAAACGCCCGGATTCGGGACGCCTACAGTCCCCATCTCGACAGCCAGTCGCCGATCCAGACGACAGGGCGGAACGGTCGGCCGGCCCAGATGCTCGCCCATTGCGCGAGTGCGAAGATGCCGGCGACGGCGACGGCGATCGCGTCGCGTCGGCCGGGTCGGGCGTCGGCCGGCTCCAGCGACGAGGCGTCCGCACGCGGATTGACGCGAAAGACGGCGATCATCGCAAGCGCCAGCGGAAAGATGAGCCCGAACGGCAGCATAAAGGCGAACGTATGCCGTGAATCCCATTCAAGATTTTCCAAGATGTTATGATGTTGCAGCGCCAGCCCGGCGACGAGCGCGCCGAGCGGCCACGCCACCGTCCGCCCGTTGAGGCGGAACAGCTGGCGGACGCCTTCGACGGCGGCGAACAGCGCGATCGACAGTTTCAGATAAATACCGACCAGCAGAACGATCGAAACCGTCGCCTCCAGATGCTCAAAAAAAGGAGGAATCTGCATTTCCTGGGCGATTGTAAAAAACGGATAAATCGCCCTGCTCGCCCGCGGAACGCCGAGAATGCCGACGGTGAAGAAGGTGGCGACGGCGAGCAGGACGGTGGCGGCCGCGAGTCCCCCGAGAAACGCTGCTTCCCTTCGTTTGCGGATATAAGGAAAAAACATCCATATCGCAATCGTTTCCGTAAACGGAAAACCGACCGAGGGCGCGGCGGTTTCGGCCAGACGTCGAAAGCCGATGCGGAAAAAGGGCTGCAGCCGTTCCCAATTCCATTCACCAAACATAAATACGAATATGGAAAATACAGTAAAAAGAATCAGAGACAATAGGCTTTCCGTCGTCCGCGACACTGTTTCCGCTCCGTTGCGGACGGCGTAACAGGCGATGACGAGAAACCCGAGGTGAAAGACGGTCAGCGGCGTTTTCGGCATGAGCGACAGTTTCATGAAATCGCCGAGGTTGCGGACGACCCAGGCCGACACTTGCAGAAAATAAAAAACGTACAGCAGGGCGACCGCACCACCCGCCCACGGCCCGGCCAGCCGTACGCACACGCCGACGAGACTCTGCTCGGGATATCGGCGCGCGACGAACAGCCACAGACAGGCCATGGCGACGCCTACGGCACCGGCAGCCAACGGTACCATCCAGGCGTCCGGCCCGGCACGGCGGATCCATCCGCCCGGGCGAAGGAAGAACGCGGTGCCGAGCGTGTAGCTGACCGTCAACACGAACAGTTGAAACGGGTATATGCGGATTTTGTTCACGGTGAAGACGCCTCCGATTCGATCTGCGGCCCGTACGATCCGGCCAGTTCTCCGGGATTGAGCACCCGGCAGCCGATGTCGACGCGCAAGCGCACGGTCGACCACTGCGCGGCGTCACGGCCGGCCAGCGTCATTTTTCGGCGCAGTCCGAACAAATCCCACCCGCGGCGGACGGACAGGTCGTATACCGCCGACGCACGTTCGGAGGCCTTCCGTTCGAATGCAAGACAAATGTCGCGAAGATCGTCGTGCGTCAAATCCGGCTTGTCCGGCCGGAGTCCGGTCACATGGAGGGCGGCTTTCATCCGGACGCGCCAGACGGGGGGATCCGCGTGCGCGTCAAGCCGGCTCTGTATGCGCAGCCGTTCGGTTCGGACGTCGACGCTGCCGACGGAGGCGCGCACCGTGGCTCCGAGCGCCGCCGTCCGCCCGCTCAGCGCGTGATACCACGACATGTCGTCGTGGCCGAGCTCGCCGACCATCCGGTCGCCGCAAAATACGGCGCCGCCGTGCAAATAAAGGTTGCCCGCATCGGCGTCGGACGACTGGTAGCGCCCGACGTTCCGCACCGGCTTGCCCTTCAGGCGGACGATCGGAACGACGGCGCAGCGGCCCGTCGCCAGATCTTCAAGGACGTCCTTGATGCGATTGCGGCGGCTGAGCGCTCCGTTGGCGGAAGACTGGATTTCGACCAATTTCCGCAGCGCGTTGCCCGGCCGGCGTTCGAGCGGCGTCAGCTCCGTCATCACGTCTTCCAGCGGATCGACGGCGACGAACAGCTGCACCGTCGACCGCCGGTCGAACTGGCGTTCGAAAAAATCCAGAAGTTGCATGATCTCCTTGCGGGCGCGCCGTTCGGAAACGATGATCGATTGATAATGGTCGGGGAACAGTTCGCGCGGCAGCCGAAGCGCCGCCTGCCGGCCCAGGTCGGCGATCGTCCGGCCTTCCACGCGGTAGGTGTAGACGGGCGACCGCAGGCCGGATGCCTGCTGTTGCGTGATGGCGTTCGGGTTGACGACCTGGTAGTAGCCGATTTCCATTCCCGTTTGCGGCTCGAAATCCAGGGCGGCCATGTCGACGATGGCCAGCTGGTTGACTTCCCGCATGTCCCAGCAGCCGGCCGCGAGGGGCGCGATCGCCGCGACGGCCGAGACCAGAGCGACAGTCCGGTTCATCGGAGTAAACGTCACATCCTTGTCCGCCGCTTCGGGCGCAACATCGCCGGGTATCGCGTCATCCACGGGTGAGGGGCGCGCACCCAGATGTCTTTCAGATCGCTCCAGAACACCGGGGCCATCGGCGAAAAATACGGCACGCCGAACGATTTCAGCGACACCAGGTGAACGAGGAGAAACAGAGTGCCGCACAGCACGCCGAACAGGCCGAGAAAGGCCGCCAGCGTCATGAACATGAACTGCAGGATTCTTTGGGAAATGCCGAAACTGTACGACGGCGAGACGAAATTCGCGATTGCCGTCAGCGCGACGACGATGATCATGATCGGCGAGACGAGACCGGCCTGAACGGCCGATTCGCCGAGTACCAGCGCGCCGACGATCGACACCGCCTGGCCGACCGCCCGCGGCATGCGCAGGCCGGCCTCCCGCAGCACCTCGAACGTCACCAGCATGACGATCGTTTCCACGAATGACGGAAACGGGACGCCTTCCCGCTGGGCGGCGATGTTGATCAGAAGCGGGTTCGGAATCAATTCCTGATGATAGGAAATGACCGAAATATAAAACGGCGGAACGAAAATGGCGAGCAAAAACGCCAGCATGCGCAACCAGCGCAAAACTGTCGCGATGTCGGCTCTTTGGTAGTAATCCTCTGGAGAAGTAAAAAATTGATAAAAAGTATACGGACCGACAAGCGCGATCGGACTGCCGTCGACGAGCACCGCCACCGAACCTTCCAGCAGGTGCGACGCAACGATGTCGGGACGTTCCGTGTTGAGCAGGGTGGCAAACGGCGTCCAGATGCTGTCCTGAATCCATTCTTCGACATAGGCGGAATCCAGCACGCCGTCCGTCCGGATGTTTTGCAGCCGGCGCCGGCATTCGGCGACGATGTCCGGATTGGCCACCGGCTTGAGAAATATCATGACGACGTTCGTCCGCGTCACCGAGCCGAGCGTCAGCTGTTCGATTCGGAGTCCCGGGTGTTTGATCCGTTTGCGGATGAGCGACACGTTGAGCATGAGCGACTCGACGAAACTTTCGTTCGGCCCCCGCACGGTCACTTCGGTGCTCGGCGTGCCGACGGGCCGGTGGGCGGGCGTGCCCGTCCGGTAGAGCGTCGCCTCGCGGACGACGCCGTCGTCGTCCGGAACGATCCGCAGCGCGCATCCTTCCAGAAGCCCCTGGACCGCTTCTTCCGGCGATCGGATTTTGCGTTCCGGCACGAGCGGAGTCGGCCCGACGGAGCCGCCGTTTTCGCCGCTTTCCCGTTCGCCCGCATCGAACGTCCGGCCGAGCGACAGAACGACGAGCAGCGTCTGCTCGATTTCCCGCTTGTCGCACATCGTTTCAAGAAACAGGAGCGTTCCCGCCTCGTTCGGCGAATTTCCGATCCGCATCTCGATCAGGTCGGGCGGATGCCCGAGCGCGTCGCGGATGCGACCGACGAACGCCGCGAGGGATTGTTCGGAAGCCATGTCGTTTTCCTCCTTCTTGGTCTGTTAGTATGGGCTTCCTTCCGCAAACCATGCGCGGCTGTGGTATAATGGCGTTGATTCCTTGCCCGCGGGGAGGAAAGGACGTGTCGGGTCGAAAGGTCATTGCCGCCGCGTTCGGCGTCGTCGCGTTGTTTTGGGCGGTGTTTGCGTCGGCTTACATCGGCGGAAAAATCGATGCAAACGACGTGATGCGCGACGAATGGCTCGCCGGCCGCGAGGCGCTGGAGGAGGTCGCCGAAGATTTGTTGCAACGTGTGGACGTTTCCGGCGTCGTCGGCGAGGCTTATCGGGACGGCGGCGCGGCGTACCGCTACGTTTTCGGCGAACGGAAATTCATGAGCGCGGAAAAGCGCGGTCGCGACGCGGTTTTGTTCGTCAGGAAAAAAAGTCTGGGTCTCGAGCTCGGCCTGCTGTACGTCCGGGGCGACGGACTTCCCGCGCTCGACTACGCGCGCCTCGAACGGCTCGATCCGCGCTGGTACGCGGTGACCGTCCGCGAGATGCGGCCGCAGTAAACGGCGGGCGGCGTACGTCGCAGGGCAACGGTAAACGGCGGGCGCTCGGCGACGGTCCGAGGCTGCCGGCGGGCCGAGTCGATGAACCGGCGCCGCGTTGATGACGAAGGAGGACTTCGTGTGAAAAATCGGAGGCGCTTCATGGCGCTGGTCGCGATCGGTCTGCTTGCGGCCGCAATCGTTTTCGCCGGACTTGCCTCGGCCGAAGAGGGGCGCGTTGTTCTGCGCACGGAAGCGGGATGGGGAGGCAAGATCCGGGAAGGATCGCTATTTCCGTTGAAAGTGATCGTCTCCAATCCGGGCGGCCGCGACGTTTCCGGCGATGTTGTCGTCCGCGTCGCCGCCGGAGACGGGCTGGGGGGTTCGGGCGACGTCGCGTATGTCCGACGGCTCGATTTGCCTGCCGGCGGCGCGAAGACGGTCTGGTTCGCCTTGCCGGGCCAGCCCTATACCGATCGCAATCATGCCGTCGAATTTTTATGCCGGAGGTTATCCGCAAGGGAAACCGATCGCGTCGGAGCCGGCCGTCAAGGCGCAGCTTCTTTCCGCAAACGCCGCCGTCGTCGGCGTGATGGCGCGCGATCCGGACGCGATGGCGTTTCTTTCGCTTCTGAACGCAAAAGGATACGACGTTCACGTCGTCCGCCTGGACGCAGCGGCGGATCGCGATTTTCCGTGGGAGCCCGAACTGCTCGACATGCTGGACGCCGTCGTGCTCAACGCCGTTCCGACCGATACACTGCCGGCGAACGCCGCCGAGCGGCTGGAGCGGTGGGTGGCCGGCAGCGGCAAATTGTTTTTGGCCGGAGGAACGTCGTATCCGAAAACGGTCGCCGCGCTGGAAGCGTTGTCGCCGGTCGCGTACCGGGGAACGACGCAGCTGGAATCGCTGGAATCGCTTGCGGCGGCGGCCGGAGAGCCGAATCCGCCGGCCGGACCGCTGACCGTGTCGGTCGCGGAACTCAGGAGTGGGGCGGAACCGTGGGCGGTTCAGTCCGGCGTGCCCGTCGCGGTGCGCAGGCCGCTCGGGTTCGGCGAGGTTTGGTATTTGGCCTACGATTTGTCCGGGGAGCCGCTTGCGTCGTGGTCGGGACACGCCGGGCTTTGGGCCGCGATGCTCGGCGATTCGCTCAAGGCGGAGAATCATTCCACGAAGGCGGCCGGCCTTGTGAGACCGCAGTCCGTTTACGAGCTGGAAAACGAACTGGACTTCTTTCCGGGACTGAAAGCTTTGCCGCTCGGTGTTTTGTCGCTCCTGTTTCTTGTTTACGCGACGGCTGTGACGTGGGGCGTTTACTTTTTGCTCAAACGGCGCGGTCGGCGCGAATGGGCGTGGTGGGTCGTACCGGCGGTTGCGGTCGTCTCGTCGACGGCGATGTTCGCGGTTGGGGCTGCCGAACGCCGGACGGCGATCGCCCAGACGCTGGAAGTTACTGTTCTTTCCGGCGACGGGTATGCGGTTCGGACGGCCGGCGTGTCGGTAGCCGTTCCGGGCGGCGGCGACTATACGTTGGAATGGCCGGAGGTGCGGTTTGCGACGATTTTCGCTGTGCGCGGAAACGCCGGCGAACTGGCCGGAAAACCAGGGGCGGCAATCGAGCGCGTCGGGGACGGAACCCACGCGACCTTTTTCGATGCGCCGTTCTGGTCGGTCGGCAAGGCGTTCGCGCCGTTCGAACGATTGTCCGGCGTCGGGGCGCTCGGATACGACGTCCGGTACGACGGAGGCGCGCTGGAAGGCGTCCTTCGCAACGACACCGGTTCAAAACTGACGGACGTTTACGTCGTGTCGGGCCCGGATTGGGCACGCGTCGGCGACCTCGAACCGGGTGAAAGCGGATCGTTTCGTTTGGCGGTTTCCCGCTGGGGCGGTCGAATTCCGAACGATGTTCCGTGGCGGATCCCGCTTGCCTCTCCGTCGCCCGGCGCAAGCCCGTCGGCGACGGATTCGGTTCCGGCGGACGCAAGTTCGGAACACCGTCGGTCGCTTCTGACGACCTTCGTGAACGCAACCGAATTGCCAGGGGCGAGGTTGAATGCGGTTTACGCGTTCGGATGGCGCGAGCGGACAAGAAGCGACCTGAAACTGAACGGCAAGCCGGTGCGGGCGCGCACGACCGAGCTCGTCGTTCAGGAGCTGCGGTATCCGTTCGTGCGGGACGGGCGAATCGTCGTGCCGAAAGGGATCGTCGCGCCGAAAGTCGTTTCGCCGGCCAAAGCGCCTTATTTGCCGGATTTACCCGGTTATCGCCTCGACGAAGGCGCACTTATGCTGGAATACGCCCTTCCGCGCAGGGCGGACGCCGAATATCGGAGTGTGCGTCTGACCTTCGAGCGTGATCCGTCGGCGCAGCGGCCGGTGCAGTGGTCCGTCTGGAACGAAGCGGATTGGCGGTGGGAACCGGTCGCCGAACAGTCCGCCGAATGGGAGGCGGATCGGCCGGCGCGGTATTTGATCGGCGGTTCCCTGCTGCGGGTGCGGGCGGCCGGACCGGAGGGCGCCACGATCCGGGCGCCGGATGTGACCGCGGAAGGGGTGATCGCGCCGTGATCGAGATTCGCGACTTGACGAAAACATACGGTGCTTTGAAGGCGCTCGACGGCTTGACGATGACGGTCCGCGAAAAAACGGTGTACGGCTTCGTCGGGCCGAACGGCGCCGGGAAAACGACGGCGATGGCGATCGTCGCGACCTTGATCCGCCCGACGTCCGGAACGGCGCGCGTCGGCGGTTACGACGTGACCGAACATCCCGACCGCGTGCGGCGTCTGATCGGCTATATGCCCGACTTTTTCGGCGTATACGACCGGTTCAAAGCGGCGGAATATCTCGATTTTTACGGCGCCTGTTACGGCATTCCGCGCGTCGACCGGCTGAAAAAAATCCCGCGGCTGCTCGAACTCGTCGATCTGGCGGACAAGGCCGACGCGTACGTCGATTCGCTGTCGCGCGGCATGAAGCAGCGGCTCTGCCTGGCGCGCTGCCTCATGCACGACCCGGAAGTGCTCGTTCTGGACGAACCCGCATCCGGGCTCGATCCGCGCGCGCGTATCGAAATGCGGGAGATTTTGAAAGAACTTAAAAAAATGGGGAAAACCATTCTGATTTCCTCACATGTATTACCTGAACTGGCAGAAATGGCCGACGACATCGGGGTCATCGAGAACGGACGGCTTTTGGCGCAAGGGAACGTAAGGGAAATTCAGGAGCGGATGCGTGCCGGACGGCTGCTGCATATCCGGCTGTTGGACCGGGCGGGGGAAGCCGTCGAATTTTTGCGCGGACGGCCGTATGTGGCGGCGGTGGAATCGCCGGACGACGCCGGGGCAACAGCGGTACGGGTGCGTTTCGGCGGCGACGACGCGATGCAGCGTGAGTTGCTGCGGGTGCTGGTGGAGAGCGGGTTTCCGGTCGTGGCGTTTCACGAGGAGGAGGCCGACTTGGAGGACGTGTTTCTTGAGATCACGAAAGGAGGGCGCGCATGATCAATCCCGTTCTCGAAAAGGAATTCCGCCTGCGCATGCGCACGGTCCGTTCGCCGGTTTTGCTGTTCGCCTACTTGCTGGCGATCGGCGTGCTCGCATTCGGATATCTGTATATTCGGAGCGCTTTTACGAACACGTTCCGATTCGATCCAGAGGAAAGCCGGCTTATGTTTTATTTTCTAAGCGCTTCCCAGCTCGTGCTGCTTTCGTTTCTCGTGCCGGGGCTGACGGCCGGGGCGGTCAGCGGTGAACGGGAAAAGCAGACGTTGAATATTTTGTTGACCACCCCCCAGAGTTCGGCGGCGATCGCACTGAGCAAGCTGGCCGCGTCGCTCGCGTTTACGGCGCTGGCGGTGATCGCCACGACGCCCGTCTATGCGGTCGTGTTTCTGTACGGCGGCGTTTCGCCCCGGCAGTTGGCGGCGGTGTTCCTGTTTTACCTGCTGGTCATGCTGTCGCTCGGGTCGGTCGGCGTCGCCTGTTCGACGGTGTTGCGCCGTACGGTCGTTTCGGTGGTGGCGGCGTACGGTTTCGTCGTGTTTCTGTACGGATTCACGGCGTTTTTCGCGCTGCTGTTCGGCGCGATGACGAAAGAAAGATGGATCGCCGGCCTGACGCTTGGGCTGAATCCGATGGCCGCTCTCGTCAGTATGTTCGAAAGCGGGCTTTCGGAGGAAATGTTTCGCGGCACGATCGTGCCGTGGCTGAGAATCGAGTATCTGTTCGTCGCCTATCACGTTGCGATCGCCGCGATCGGTCTGACGGCGGCGATCCTGCGGCTGCGGCCGCGTTGACGGCGCGGAGTTGAAGACCGGTGGGCTGGGCGGCGACGGAGACACTGCTTCGCTGTGGGCGTCGGGCCGCTCGGCTCGTCCGGTTCGCCGGCCGCGTCATAGCCGGCCGGGCGGGGACTGTCGCTCGGGCGGTTTTCCGGCCGTCGACGGCTTTCCGCCCCGCCGTCCGAGCGTCGCCCACACCCACGCCGCGTTGACGGCCAGCAGGGCGCCGCCCAGCCAGAACACGCTGCGCAAGCCCACTGTTTCCGACAAAAACCCGCCGACGACCGGTCCGACCATGTTGCCGAGCGCCAGCGCGCTCGTGTTGAACCCGTAGGCCCGCGACACCATGCCCTCCGGCGAATGATGCCGGACGAGGGCGTTCACCGACGGGATAAGCCCGCCCATGAACAGTCCGAGCGCGAACCGGCAGGCGAGCAGCTGTCCGACGGTCGCGCACCAGGCCTGCGGCACGCTCATCGCCGCGGCGCCGACGATCGAGGCGAACAAGACGCGCTCGGTACCGATTTTGTCACCGAGTCGGCCGAGAAGCGGCGCCGAGATCATGTTCGAAATCCCGGTGACCGCTCCCGCCAGACCGGACAAAAACGCCAGGTCTGCCGTCGACCCGTGCAGCTTCTGGACGTAAAGCGGCAGCACAGGCATCGCGCCGAGTAGGGCGAACTGAATGAAGAACGTCGCGGCGAACAGGGCGGGCAATTCCGGCTTGCGGACGAGTTTCCGCCAGTCGCCGGACAGCGACACGCGCGGCGCTCCCGACGGATTGCGGCGTTCGAACCGCTCGCGGACGACGATCCATGCGACCGTCGTCGCCATGAACAGACAAGCGCCGGTGACGTAAAAAATCGGCCGAAACCCGATTCGGTCGGCCAGCCATCCGCCGATCAGCGGTCCGAGAATCGTGCCCGCGACGCCTCCCGATTGCAGCGCTCCCATCGCGAATCCCGTCCGCTCTCGCGGCGCCGTCGTCGACATGAGCGACACCGAGGCGGGGACGAATCCCGAAACGACGCCGTTCAACACGCGGAGAACGAGCAAATGCCACGCGTCCTGTGCAAACCCCATCAGCGCCATGATCGCCGCCATACCGTAACCCGACCTCAGGAGCATGATTTTGCGTCCGTAACGGTCCGCCAGAGCCCCCCAGATCGGCTGGAATATGAACGACGTTACGAAATTGCCCGCGAAAATCAGCCCCGCCCACAGCGCGACGTCGTCCCGTTCGGGATCCATGCCGAGCTCCTGCAGATACAGCGGCAAAAACGGGACGATCATCGTCATGCCAGCCATGACGAGAAACTGCCCGGCGCACAGAACGAACAAATTGCGTTTCCAGTCCGGCATGCCGGGTTCGTCCGCCCCCTTTTCCCGCTTTTTTCGCGTTTTTTTCAGTATAGCACAGTGCCGTACATAACGCCCGCGCGGTCCGGACACCTTAAAATAGGGAAACCGAAAATTTTGCGTAAAAAGGAGTCGAGGCCGAATGCCGTTCGGAGCTCACGAGACCGTCGAGACACACGAAATTTTGAACGAGAAAATGAACATGATTCGTCATTTCGCGATGTACCGCGCGATGTGCTCCTCGGAAGAGCTGCGCCGCATGATCGATCGGCAGCTGACCGAGCTGACGCGGTCGTACGACCGGCTCGCCAATTATACACGCGACTATGCCGCGCGGTTCGGCGTGCCACAGCAATATGCCCAGCCGCAGGGGACGCCGCAGCAGGTGCTTTACGGCCTGCGTCAACCCGCTCCCGTGTCGCCGCAGTTGGACGGGTCGATGGACGACCGCGGCATCGCGCTCGCCGTGCTGTGCGCCCACAAAAACGCGGCGAAAAACCAGATGGCCGCCTGTCTCGAGGCGGCCGACCCGAACCTGCGGCGGATGTTGTCGGACGACGCCGTCATGTGCGCGAACATGGCGTACGAAACGTTTCTGTTCATGAACCGGCAGGGCGATTATCAGGTGCCGACGCTGCTCGACCAGACGGCCAAGACGTTTTTGCACGCCTATCGGCCGGCGGGCGAACCGATTTCGCCGTTTGTCTCCTAAGCAAGACGCCAGCGATTTGTACCCGGCAGGCGGTCCGAAGGTTCGGGCCGCTTTTTCTGTGCAAACGACGACCTCTTTATACTACCGTATCGAAACCGTTCGACATCTTTCGAACATTTTGGTAGAATATCAGTTGACCAAACTCCATGATACCGGCCGGGAGGTTGTCGGCGCGTGTCGGAAAGAGAATTGCTGGAATTGATTGCGGAGAAGGTCGGGCGGATCGAAACAGACGTGTCCGGCCTGAAGTCGGACGTATCTGCTCTGAAGTCAGACGTGTCCGGCTTGAAATCGGATGTGTCCGAGCTGAAGACGCGGATGGACGGTCTCGAACAGCGGATGGACGGTTTTGAGAAACGGATGGACGGTCTCGAACAGCGGATGGACGGCATCGAGAAACGGATGGACGGCTTCGAGCGACGGATGGACGGTCTCGAGCAGCGAATGGATGGTTTTGAAAAACGGATGGACGGTCTCGAGCAGCGGATGGACGGTCTCGGGCAACGGATGGCGGGCCTTGAGACGCGGCAGGCGGCGGTCGAAACCCATTTCGCGATGATGGAAACGCGTTTCCACGCGCTGGATAACCGGTTGACCGGCATGGAGAACGAACAGGCCGCGATGAAACAGGCGATCTTCGAATTGCACGACGACGTCCGGAAAATACTCGCCAACCAGCAGGCGATGACGCATATTTTGGGAGAACACGAAGTGGCGATACGGACGCTGCAAAGACGTCCGGTTTAAAGATGAAGAACCGCCGGCCGGGAGCGATCCCGGCCACTGTTTTGTGGTTAGAGCGCGCCAGAGCGAAAGGGGTCAGGATGTCTGATGCTGTCCCGGACGGAGCGCCGGCGCCGGGAACGACGCGAACGTCGGCGGCGCAGGTTGCTGGTTTTTTACTATAGCTTTTCTTTTTCAATAATAATAGGTTGCATTTTTTATTTTGTAAATTTAATCTATGATTTTCCTGGTTGGTTCGGCAAAAACGCCGTGCTGCCGGTCGTGCCGTCGGATCCGCCCTCTTCCGCTCCGGTGTCGACCTCTACTTTTGCAGATAAGGAAATTTCTGTTTCCACCACGCCTTCTACCACGCCGTCGCCCTTTGCGCCGTCCGTCGTTTTCCATTTCGTCGGCGACGTCATGTTTGCCGGCAATGTGGCGGATTTGCTCGCGCGACACGGCTACGATTATCCGTACCGGCATGTAAGGGGGCTTCTGGACGCGGCGGACGTGACGGTCGCCAATCTCGAGACGCCGGTTACAGAAGCGGGCGAACCTCAGACCAAAGAATACGTTTACCGGTCTTCGCCCGCGGCGTTGCCCGCGCTGCGGGAGGCGGGCGTCGATCTCGTCACGCTCGCCAACAACCATTCGATGGACTACGGCATTCCGGGGTTGCTCGACACGATGGCCTATCTGGACCGTGCCGGCATCGCCTATGTCGGCGCCGGCCGGAACATCGACGAGGCCTATACGCCGAAAACGCTGGATATTCGCGGCGTCAGGGCCGCGTTCGTCGGTCTGACGCGCGTCTATTCGGAACCGTGGTGGCAGGCCGGGCGCGACCCCGGGGTAGCGGGCACCTACGACTACCGTCTGCCCCAGGCGCTCGACGCAATACGGCGGGCGAAATCGGAAGCCGACCTGGTCGTCGTGTACGTCCATTGGGGCGTCGAACGGCGCGAGACGCCGGCCGACTACCAGCGGGAACTCGCCCGGCGGTACGTCGACGCCGGCGCCGATCTCGTCGTCGGCAGCCATCCGCACGTACTGCAAGGTTTTGAAAGATACAAGGGGAAATGGATTGCGTATAGTCTCGGCAATTTCATTTTTACCGTCAACCGGTACGAGCCGACGTGGGATTCCATGGTGTTGCGGGCGACTTGCAGGCCGGCCGACGGATCGTGCGCGCTGCGTGTTTTTCCCGTTTCGGTCGCGAAAGCCGCGTCGCCCGTGCCGATGGAGGGCGAAGAGGCGCTGCGCGTGCTGAGGAAACTGTCCGCCTTGTCGTCGGAGCTCGGCGCCGCCGTGCGGGACGACGGCGGCGTGGAACCGGTTGCCGCGGGCGTTGCGCGAGATTGAACCGGAACGCTTTCCGTTTCGTCCTAAAAAGATAGAGGTGGAATCGGTTGTCCGAAGAGCGGGATGCCCTCGAGCGCCTGATGCGGGAATACGGTCGGGACGTCTGGAACTATGTGTTCGCCATGGTGCGCGACCGCCATCTGGCCGACGACCTCGTGCAGGAGACGTTTCTGAAAGTGTATCGCCACTGGCGTTCGTTCCGCGGGGAATGTGCGGAGCGCACTTGGATTTTTCGGATCGCGCGCAATGCGGTTTACGATTACCGGCGGTCGGCGTTTTGGCGCAAAGTCTTACCGGTGGCGGTCGTCGCCCGACGCGAGGCCGGCCCGTCGGCGGAACAGGCGGTTCTCGAACGCGAGCTCGCCAACGACGCGTGGCGGCTCGTCATGCGGCTGCCCGTTAAATATCGCGAAGTGATCGTGCTGTTCGCCCATCATCAGCTGTCGTTGCAGGAGATCGCCGACGTACTGGGAATCAGCGTCGGAACGGTCAAATCGCGGCTGTTTCACGCCAGGCGCAAGCTCACGGAATGGAAAGGGGGTCGCGCGCCCGATGGCGGATTTCGATCTTGAACAAACGGACTTCGAACGACAATTGGCGGTTCCGCCGCTCAGCCGGTCGGGTTTTTCCGATCGATTGTACCGCTCGGTTTTGGCCCGTCTCGAAGCCGAAAAGGCGGGAGTCGGTCCGGCGACGCGGTGGCGCAGGCGCCGGTCGGGACGGTTGCGCGTCGTCAGTGTGATCGGAGCGGCGGCCGTGCTGCTCGGTTTGTTCATGATACCGGCGGTGTGGTGGTGGCGGACGGGCGGTTCCGTGCCGGCAAGCGTGGGAGGCGGAGTTCGGAACGGCGCGGCTGACGGCGTTTCGAGCGTTGTCCGCGACGATGCGGAGGACGCGGCGGAACCGATGCCTTCCGGGTTGCTTCTCGGCCTCCGGCACGAACCGACAGAGTCGTACCGCACCGTCTGGATCGTGCGGGACAAAGACGGCCGCATCCGCGCGACGGCGCAAATCGGCGCGATCATCGCGCCGTTCGGCATGGAGTTTTGGCGTATCGAACCGGTCGTTTCGCTGTCGGGCGACACCCGCGTCCGGTCGTTCGTCGCCGCCCCGGTGCCGGAACAGACGAGCAAGACCGGCGGCGGAACGGATGCGGACGACGGCGGTTCTTTCGCATACCGGGAAATTCCGCTGTTCGTCGGTAACCGGTTCGCCTCTTTTGCGGCGCTGGACGCAGCCGGGAAGACGACGGCGGTTCGCGTCAGCGCGTTCCCGCTCTTACGCCGTACGGCGGATCCGGTAGCGGAACGGGCTTCCGGCGCTGGCGTGTCCGGGCGGTTTTTGACGCCGGACGAGGCGTTCGCGCTGGTCTCGGAGCCTTCTCCCGAATGGCTGCCTCCTTCCCTGCGGGCGTCCTACGATTGGGCGATCGTCCGTGAGCCGGGCCGATGGGTCGGCCGGTTTGCGGAAACGGCCGGAAACGGCGAAGGCGCGTCCGTGCGTCGTTGGCGGGAAGAACGGCTCGACTTGCCGGAGGCGCTCGTATCGCACGACCGGCTCTGCTGCGAATGGCCGGTCATCCGGTCGGCGGAGCCCGATGCGCGCGATGCGTTTTCGTCGCCGGCCGGCGACTGGCTGGCGGCCGTCACGCCTTCCGAAGTCGTGTTTTACGCGGTGTTCGACGGCGTGCCCGACACGCCGAGCATCGGTTCACTCGAACTTCGGCCCGGCGAAGTGCCGATCATGGCGCAGTGGGCGACCGGCGAGTACGTCGCCAAATGGACCGAATTTTTGGCCGGGCGAGGTGAAACCGCCGCGTTTTTCGACCGTATGAAAAAATAAACGCCGGCCTGCCGGCGGG
>Ga0065724_100062_pt1 | contig 48612 bp, 38 predicted proteins | sample TheenrcSG05JP960_FD_59111 | JGI IMG/M metagenome (GOLD analysis project Ga0065724, IMG submission 59111) | Thermophilic enriched microbial communities from mini bioreactor at UC Davis - Sample SG0.5JP960 | ecosystem: Engineered > Solid waste > Grass > Composting > Bioreactor | place: USA... | reverse complement strand
GTCACCGGGTTAACTTACGGAGAGACTTACTGGTTCAAGGTAAGCGCGGTGGCGCAGGGAATGGAAGGAGCGGTGACGGACAAGGTTTCCGCTGTGCCGAAGATTGCGGTAGCAAGCGTGGGCGAGATGCCGGATATTCTTGTGCCGAACGGGACGTTGCTCAGCGAGAAGGACCTGCCGTCCGAAGTGGAAATTACGCTGGCGGACGACGTGACGCTTCATGTCGCAGTAAAGTGGGATAAAAGCACGTTTCCTCTGGATTGGACGATTCCGGGCGCGTATACCCTTTATGGCACGCTGGACTTGCCTTCTCAGCTTCACGTCATCAATCCCAACGATCTGAAGGCGAAGGTTCGAGTGCTTGTACGTCCCGCAGCGCCCGGGAGCCTTCAGGCGATCGCGGGAGATCGGCAAGTTACCTTGATGTGGGGTGCGGTGCCGGGGGGAGAGAACGCCACGGTCACTTACACGGTATACAAATACCAGGGGGATTACGAGTCCTTACCTATTGATCTTAAAGATTGGCAAATGGTCGCAATGGGAATTAAGGATACGTTCTATACCGTGGAGGGATTAGACTACGGCAAGACCTACTGGTTTAAGGTGCAGGCCAAGGCGCACGGGCTGGAAGGGACGGTGACGCCGACGGTGTCGGCGGTGCCCTGGGTACCGGTGAAAAGCGTGGAGACCTTGGCGGATATCACCGTCCAACACGGGACTGCATGGAACAATCTGGGTCTGCCGGATCGGGTGCAGGTGACGCTGGCCGACTACAGTACGACAATGGCGGATGTAGACTGGAGCAGCAATCCGCCCTATGATGGGAATACTCCGGGGACGTATACTTTTACGGGAACGCTGGATTTGCCCGATTACATCAACAATGATGAGGCTCAATTAAAGGCGGAAGTTCGGGTGACGGTTTTAAATCCTCCCGATTCCGATTCATCTTCCGGCGGCGGTCCTTCCGTTCAGTCGAAGGTCATTGAGGCGAAACTGGAGACGGCATTCGGCAAGGAAGTAGCCGTAAATATCGTCATCATTCGCACGTGGGAGAATGGCATCGTGCGCGATCGGGTGACGCTGACCCCCGAGAGCATGCAGGAAGCATGGCAGACGATTCTTGAAAATGGCGGGAATTTTGCCCGCGTGATCCTTCCCGACGAACAGGACGAAGTAACGGAAGTGGATTTCCGGATTGTTGCGGAAACGATCAGGCAGCTCCGTGAAGCCAAGGTGGATCTGGAAATCTTCACGGAAAACGTGAGGGTGCGAATTCCGGCTTCGTCGCTGGCTGGCGTTGAAGAAGACGTATCCTTTAAACTTGTGCCGGTTCGGGAAAAGGTCAAGCGTCAGGAATTGGAAGAACGTGCCCGGGCCAATCAGGCCGTGATCACCATCGCCCGGGGGCAAAGCGTTGAAGTATTGGGCCGTCCGGTGACGATTGAAACGAACCTGCAAAACCGTCCGGTTACGCTAATTCTGCCGCTTACCGGTGTGGAACTTCCCGGCGAACCGGCGGCACGAGAAGACTACCTGGCGGACTTGGCGGTTTACATCGAGCATTCGGATGGCAGCAGGGAAGTGGTCACGCCGCAAGTGGTGGAATACAAGCCTGGCATATTCTGGCTGCAATTTACGGTGAACAAGTTCAGCGCCTTCGTGATATTGAAAATCGACGGCCTGCGGGAAAAAGCCGAAGGAAACAGCCATAAGGCATATATGAAAGGATATGCCGACGGCACGTTCCGGCCGGACCGGACGGTGACGCGGGCGGAGATGGCGGCCATCTTGGCGCGCAACCTGGGCTTTGACGGCGCCGGAAACGGGGGCGGCTCCTTTGCCGATGTGAAGTCCACCCATTGGGCGGTAAAAGAAATAGAATTTGTGAAAGATAGCGGCTTGATGGTGGGAGACGGGCATGGCCACTTCCGGCCGGACGCCCCGATCACCCGCGGCGAGATGGCGGCGATTGCGGCGCGATTCAAACAACTGGATACGAGCGGATATGTGAAATCGAGCTTTTCCGATGTGGAAGAAAGCTACTGGGCATTTGCTTCCATGGAGGCGGCCAAAGCGGCCGGAATCATCGACGGCTATACCGATGGAACGTTTAGGCCGCATGGGCCATTGACGCGGGCGGAAGCGGTGAAGATCATCAACCGCATGTTTGAGCGCGGACCGCTGCACGGGGTGACAGTGCCGAGCTGGCCGGATGTGCCGGCAAGCCACTGGGCGTTTGCGGAAATAGAAGAAGCATCGCGGGATCATCATTATACGGTTCTGTCTGACGGCGGAGAACAGGTGAGCGAGTGATGAACGTCACGCGCGATTGATCTGTACTCAGCGATCGGGGAACCCGTTTGCGGGTTCCCTTTTTCCATGCCCGGCCATACAAACGCGCGCTCGGCTCATGGGGTGGTTGTAAACGATTTCGCGGCGCCGTTGTTTGCGCCGTGTTTGCAAGGCAGGGGGTGAAAGGGCGTTCAGCGCGGGGTTTCGGCGTGTATTTCGGGAGTTTTTCCGGGCATATACAGGCAATCGCCTGCCGTGACGCCTTCCTTTAGCGCTGCTCCAAGCTCGTCAATCTAGTCCGCATATTTGGCCAAGTCCGCACATAGACATGTACCAGTCGAGAATCGCGAGGACGAGGGGATGGGACCATGCGGAAATGGATGCGGACGGCGGCCATCGCGCTCATCGCGCTGCTGGCGCTGGCCGGATGCGGCAGGAAAGATGCCGGAGAAGTGGCGGAAGAGCTGCAGAAAGTGGCGGAGGAAATGACCGGCTACCAGGGGAAGGGCACGATGACCCTGCACACGTCGCGGGAGCCGCAATCGTATTCGGTGGAGATCTGGCACCAGGCGCCCCATTACTACCGGGTCGCCCTGACCAACGCGGGGAAGGACGTCACCCAGATCGTGCTGAAAAACGACGACGGCGTGTTCGTGCTGACGCCGCACCTGAACAAAAGCTTCCGCTTCCAGAGCACGTGGCCGGAGCGGCACGGCCAGATCTACATGTTCCACACGCTGGCGGAAAGCATCCTCCAGGATCCGAACCGGCAGTTCGTCGAGGAGGACGACGCCTACGTCTTCGACGTGGTGTCCAATTTGCAGAACCGGTCGCTCAAACGGCAGCGGATCTGGCTGGACAAGGACACGTACGCGCCGATCCGCGCCCAGGCGATGGACGAGAACGCCCGCGTGCTTCTGGACATGCAGTTTGAATCGTTCCGTTTCAATCCCCGCTTTGACGACGATTCCTTCGACATGGAGCGGAACATGACCAGTTACCAGCTCGGCATGTTCACGGCGGCCGTGGAGGATGAATCCTGGGCGGCTTCCGGCGGCTTCAGCGCAGCCGGCGATGCCGGCGAAGCCGTGGGTACCGGTGCCGGGCCCGGCACGGATGCATCGGGATCGTTCGGCATCCTCTATCCGGCGTACCTGCCGGAAGGCGTGTCTCTGAAGGACGTGAGCGAGATCCGGTCCGGGGACGACCGGGGCGTGCTGCTCCGCTATGGAGGGACGCATCCGTTCACCCTGACGGAAATCCGTCCGAAGGACCGGGCGGTATCGGCCGCGGCCGGCACCGTCGTTGATCTGGATCTCGGATACGCCGTCGGCGTCCTGCTGGAAGGCGACGGGTGGCAGACGCTGAGCTGGATTCACGACGGCATCGAGTTCCGTTTGTCCTCCGCTTCGCTGCCCTACGACGAAATGGTGAAAATCGCCCAGTCGCTGGAAGGCCAGGTCGGCAAATGAGGCCGGGCCTCCGGCATCGAAACGGGTTTGCGCGGACGCCAGTCCGCGTTTTTTTTTCGCTTGTGCATGAAAGCGCAAAATGTAAGCGCAAAAAATGGTTATTGACAGGCGGGCAATGAAGGCGAAGATTCTGGAAATCGCGAGAAAACTCAACTACAGACCCGACCACCGTGCGCAGAGCCTGGCGAAGGGCCGGACGATGACCCTCGGGGTCATCCTGTTCGACCTCCGCAACCGCTCGTTCGCCCAGATGATGAACGGGATCGAGCGGAAAGCCCGGCAACTCGGGTACTTCGTCGATCTGGCGCTGTCCGGCAAAGATCCCGAAACGGAAATCAGACTGATCGACCGGCTCGTGCAGCGGAACGTTGACGGGTTGATCCTGTTTACCGTCAACAAGGGCGAGCAATTCGAGCAGTACCTGGAGAATCTGGGCCTGCCGGTCGTGGCGATCTGCAACCGGCTGTCCGACCGGTGGTCCTACGTCGGCATCGACGACCGCCAGGCGATGAAAGATGCCGTGTTCCACGCGATTGCCAAAGGATACGAGCGAATCGTCTACATTTGTCCGCCCCTGGCCAAACGGCAAACCGTCAACATTTACACCCAGGAAGAGCGCCTGCAAGGGTTGCTCGCGGCATGCCGGGAAGCTAAGCTGCGGCATGAACCGGTCATCGTGACGGAGAAGAACTACCTGGAGTCGCTCCAGCGACTCGACCTCGTAGGCGGCCCGCGGACGGCGATCGTCTGCTCCACCGACTATTACGCCCTTGAAGTCATGAAAATGCTCCAGCACCACCGCATCGACATTCCCGGCGACGTCGGATTGATGGGATTCGACAATATCGACGTCCTGAAATACGTGACGCCAACCTTGACAACCGTTGAGTACGCCGTCGAGGAGATCGGCGGGCGTGCCGTGGAATGCCTGGTCTCGGAACTGGAGACCGGCCGCTGCCAGGCGGTTCCGCTGCTCAAGTACCGCGTGATCAGCGGCAATTCGCTGTAGCGGCGGCCCGCGCCGGCCGGCAACCTTAGTCCGGCAAAATGGCGGGCTTTCTTTCAAGATGCATCATCGTGTGCGCACACGGTCGAAAAAACGGCGCATGATCGAAGCCAATTGACGAATATACATGTATGGATCGGACGACAAGACGCTTGGACGCACAAGCGATATTTTAAAAAACGTCATCGTGTACGCACACGATGTCGGAAAACGGGCGAAATGACCCGAATTTGGCCGATTTTCCCCCACTTTGGACGAAATCCGATTCCCAACCATTTCCCGTACCAACCGATTTGAAACCAGTCTCTCAGCCTCTTTTGTTTTTCAGTCTCCATGTTAAGCGCTTACACATCAAGAACGATTTTGCTTTCCATTTCCAGGATACGAACCTTGCAAAAGGTTTTGTATAAATACTCTCAAAGAGGGGGAAGCAGCACATGCTTCGACGTCGGTTTTCCTTGCTGTCGCTCATCCTGGTCCTTCTGGCGGCCCTGGTGATCAGCGGCTGCGGCGGAAACAGCGGTGCGGGCTCCGGCGGTTCGTCCGGGTCTTCGTCGGGAGGCGGTTCGTCATCCGGCGGAGACGGAACGGTCCTCACCTTCTGGACGTTCAACGCGCTGCACCAGGAATTTTACGAAGCGGCGGCTGAACGCTGGAACGCGGCGAATCCGGACCGAAAGATCAAACTGGAGGCGACGACGTATCCGTACCAGGACATGCACAACAACCTGCTGCTGGCGGTCCAGTCCGGGGTTGGCGCGCCGGACATGGCGGACATCGAGATCAGCAAGTTCGCCAACTACCTGAAAGGCACGCCGCAGCTGGAGTCGTTGAATGACATCGTGGATCCGGTGAAAGACAAGCTCATCCAATCGCGTCTCGACATTTACAGCAAAGACGGCACCGTCTACGGGCTGCCGACCCACGTCGGCGCGGCGGTCATGTACTACAATACGGAGATCCTGTCCCAGGCGGGCGTCGACATCGACAGCATCAAGACGTGGGCGGATTACTTCGAAGCCGGCAAGAAGGTGAAAGCCGCCACGGGCAAAGTGATGGCGACGGTCGAGACGTCGGACCAGTGGACGTTCTGGCCGATGATCGTTCAGCGCGGTTCCGACTTCCTGGACGCCGGCGGCAACGTCATCCTGGACAACGCCGCCAACATCGAAACGCTGGAATTCCTCCGTTCCATGGTGGATGAAGGCATCGCGGTGCCGACGCCGGGCGGCAACCATCATGCCGAAGAGTATTACGGCTACATGGCCCAGGGCAACTCGGCCTCCGTCCTGATGCCGATCTGGTACATGGGACGCTTCCTGGAGTACATGCCGGACCTGAAGGGCAAAATCGCCATCCGTCCGTTGCCGGCATGGGAAGCCGGCGGCAAACGGTCGGCGGGCATGGGCGGCACCGGCACCGTCGTCACGACCCAGGCGAAGGACAAACAGCTGGCGAAGGATTTCCTGGCGTACGTCAAACTGTCCGAAGAAGGCAACATCAAGATCTGGACGGAACTCGGCTTCGATCCGCCGCGCTGGGACGTGTGGGATTCGCCCGAAGTGAAGGCGCCGAACAAATTCTCCGACTATTTCGGCGAAGGCATCTTCGACATGCTGCTCGAGATCCGGAACGAGATCGATTCCCCGGTCACGAGCGAACTGACGCCGCTTGCTTCCGATCTGGTGAAAACCTCCGTCATGTTCCGAGTCCTCGAAGAAAAGAGCGCGACGCCGGAGCAGGCCCTGAAGGACGCGGCGGCCGAACTCCGCGCCAGATAAATGGCGGTTTGACCCGCTGGCGGTCCGACCCGCCGGGCGCCGTCGCCCGGCGGGTTTTTCCCGCCTGCGAAAGGAGGCTGAACGGGTATCGTGAAGTCGTGGCTCCATTCCCAAAAAATCGCGCCCTATGTGTTCATTTCGCCTTTTGTCGTTTCCTTCGTGCTGTTCATGGCATACCCGATCGCCAGCTCGATGGTCATGAGCTTCCAGGACATCGTGCCGGGGTCGGAAACGTTCGCCGGCCTGAAAAATTACCGGGCGCTGAACAACTCCCACTTTTTCGCCGCGGTCTCCAACAGTCTGGAGTACACGTTCTGGACGCTCGTCGTGCTGATTCCGCTGCCGCTCGTGCTCGCGGTGTGGCTGAACGCCAAATATATGGTCGCCAAAAACTTCTTCCGCTCGGCCCTGTTCATTCCGTCGCTGACGTCGATCGTCGTGGGCGGCGCCATCTTCCGCCTCGTCTTCGGCGAGCTGCCGGCGGCGCCGATGAACAGCCTGCTGTCGCTGTTCGGGAAGGAGCCCGTCAACTGGATGGGCGGGGCGGCCACGGGCATGTTCCTGATGGTGACCCTGGCGACCTGGCGGTGGGTCGGCGTCAACATCGTCTACTTCCTGTCCGGCCTGCAAAGCATCCCGCAGGAACTGTACGAGGCGGCGGAAATCGACGGCGCGGGGCCGCTGCAGAAATTTCTGCGCATCACCGTGCCGCTGCTCAAGCCGGTCACGGTGTACGTGCTGACGATCAGCATCTACGGCGGGCTGGCCATGTTCACGGAAAGCTACGTGTTCTGGGGCGTCAATTCGCCGAATGACATCGGGCTGACGATCGTCGGGTATTTGTACAAGGAAGGCCTCGTCTTCTTCAACCTCGGCTTCGGGGCGGCCATCGGCATTACGCTCCTGGCCGGCGTGCTGGCGATCAACCTGATCCAGTTGACGCTGTCCGGCCAGTTCCGGAGGGAGGATTGAGCATGAACGCGACTTCGAGAATCTGGACGCTGCGCGTGGTGCTGGTCGCCATCTTCATCTTCATGGCGTTTCTGGCCCTGTTCCCGTTCTACGCCCTGCTGCTCGCCTCGCTCAAACCGCCGACGGAACTGCTCCGATACGGGCTCAATCTGCGGCTGGAATTCAGCGTGATGAATCTCGACAACTATCTGTATCTGTTCACGACCGGAAAGATCTATTTCACCTGGTTCTTCAACAGCGTGATCATCACCGTCCTGAACACGGCCCTGACGCTGGTCACCTGCTCGATGGTGGGCTACGGGCTGGCCAAATATCAGTTCAAGGGGCGCACCGCGGTGTTCGTGCTCGTCCTGTTCGTCATGATGGTGCCGGTGGAAATCATCATGCTGCCGCTGTACAAAATGGCGGTGGCGTTCCGCATGCTGAACACGTACTGGGGCGTCGTCATTCCGTTCGCGGTGTCGCCGTTCATCGTGTTCTTTTTCCGCCAGTTTGCCGTGTCGATCCCGAAGGACTACATGGACGCCGGCCGCATCGACGGCTGCACGGAGTACGGCATTTTCTTCCGCATCATGGTGCCGCTCATGGCGCCCGCCTTCGGGGCGATGGCGATCCTGGCCTCCCTGAACAGCTGGAACAGCTTCATCTGGCCGCTCATCGTGCTGCGCACGAACGAGAAGTTCACGCTGCCGATCGGCCTGTCGTCGCTTCTGACGCCGTACGGCAACAACTACAACATTTTGCTGTCGGGGTCCATCGTGTCCGTGCTGCCGCTGCTCATCCTGTTCGTCATGTTCCAGCGGTACTTCATTTCCGGCCTGACGGTCGGCGGGCTGAAGGGCTAGGCGCTGCCCGGCGCTCCGCGCGGCCATGTGCGTTTTGCGTCATTTCACACTACGATCGGAAAAAGGTGATGGCGGCATGATCAAGGCAACGGTTCGGCTGGACCGCGATTTTGCGATAGCGGAGGTCGACAGGCGCATTTACGGATCGTTTGTCGAGCATCTGGGAAGGGCGGTGTACGGGGGCATCTACGAACCGGGGCATCCCGCGGCGGACGAACAGGGGTTCCGCACGGATGTCATGGACCTTGTCCGGGAGATCGGCGTGCCCCTCGTCCGCTATCCCGGCGGCAACTTCGTGTCCGGCTACAACTGGGAAGACGGCGTCGGCCCGAAGGAGGAGCGGCCGCGCCGGATGGACCTTGCCTGGCGGACGATCGAAACGAACGAAGTCGGGACGAACGAATTCGCCGACTGGGCCCGGAAGGTGGGCGCGGAGGTGAACATGGCGGTCAACCTGGGGACGCGGGGCATCGACGCCGCCCGCAACCTGGTGGAATACTGCAACCATCCCGGCGGCACGTACTGGAGCGACCTGCGCATCCGGCACGGATACCGGGAACCCCACGGATTCAAAACATGGTGCCTCGGGAACGAGATGGACGGTTCATGGCAGATCGGCCACAAAACGGCGCATGAATACGGGCGTCTGGCGCAGGAAACGGCCAAGGTGATGAAATGGGTCGATCCGTCCATCGAACTCGTCGTCTGCGGCAGCTCCAACAGCAAGATCGCCACGTTTCCCGAATGGGAAGCGACGGTGCTGGACTATACGTATGAACATGTGGACTACATCTCCCTGCACACCTATTACGGCAACCCGGAAGGGGACACGGCCAACTTCGTCGCGAAATCGATGAACATGGATGCGTTCATCCGTTCGGTCATCGCGACGGCCGATTACGTGAAGGCGAAAAAGCGGAGCAAAAAGACGATCCATCTGTCCTTCGACGAATGGAACGTCTGGTACCACTCCAACGAGGCGGACCGCTCCATGTCGCCGTGGCAGATTGCGCCGCCGCTTCTGGAAGACGTCTACACCCACGAAGACGCTGTGCTGGTCGGCTGCATGCTGATCACGCTGCTGCGGCACAGCGACCGGGTCAAGATCGCCTGCCTGGCCCAGCTCGTCAATGTGATCGCGCCGATCATGACGGCCAACGGCGGTCCGGCGTGGCGGCAGACGATTTTCTATCCGTACATGCACGCTTCCCGGTACGGGCGGGGAACGGCGATTCGTCCGGTCATCCGCTGCCCGAAGTACGACAGCCGGGACTTTGCCGACGTGCCGTATCTGGAAGCGATCGCCGTGCACCGCGAAGAGCAGGGGGAACTGACGCTGTTTGCCGTCAACCGCAGCGTGGACGAACCGCTCCATCTGGAGTGCGACGTCCGCGGGTTTCCCGGCATGCGGGTGATCGAGCATCTCGTGCTGGAGCATGACGATCCGAAGGCGTCGAATACGGAAACCGATCCGTTCCGGGTGGTGCCCCACAACCGGGGTGACGCTTCCATCGATGACGGCATCGTCACGGCCCATCTGCCGAAACTGTCATGGAACGTCATCCGGCTCGGACGAAGCGCCGATTGAGAAGCGGTTCCCGCGCCGTTCGCCGGTTTGGCCGCGAAAGCCCTCTTCCCGTTCATTGACACCCGCCGCCCAAGGTTTACAATAGGGTTATGATCCGGGAGGAGGGCTTCCGTTGAGCGATTTTTATCGACCGACGTGGGTGGAAATCTCGCTGGATGCCGTCAGCCACAACGTGAAGCAATTCCGTCGGGTGCTGCCCGAAGGCGTCCGGCTCATGGCTGTCGTCAAAGCCAACGCATACGGCCATGGCGCGGTGGAGGTCGCCCGCGAAGCGGAGCGCGCGGGAATCGACTATCTCGGCGTCGCATTTCTGGATGAAGCGCTGCAACTGAGGGAAGCGGGGATCGCCGCTCCCGTTTTTGTATTGGGCCATACGCCGCCGCACGGCCTCGATCTGGCCGCGGATCGCGACATCGCCATCGGACTGTACGACGAACGGGTGCTGGAGGCGATCGCCGCCGGCGCGGGCCGCCGCCGCAAGCCGGTCCGGGTCCACATCAAGATCGATACGGGCATGGGGCGGCTCGGCCTGGCCGATCCCGGCGAGGCCGTCCGGTTCATCGAGAAGGCGCTCGAAACGCCGGGCGTCGAGGTGGAAGGGCTGTACACCCACTACGCGAAGGCGGACGAGGCGGACAAGACCTATACGGACATGCAGTACCGCAAGTTCGCCGGGATCGTGGAGCATTTTCGAAGGAAGGGCGTGACCTTCAAATATCTTCATGCGGGCAACAGCGCCACCGGCATCGACACGCCGGAGTGGACGTGCAACATGCTGCGGCTCGGCATCAGCCTGTACGGCCTGTATCCGTCCGGCGAGGTGAAGAAGGAGCGGGTGTTCCTGCGGCCGGTCATGGCCTTCAAGACGCGAATCATCCATTTGAAAGAGCTGCCGGAAGGAAGCGGCGTCAGCTACGGCGCGATTTACCGGACCCGGGGGAGGGAGCGGATTGCCACGCTGCCCGTCGGGTACGCCGACGGCTATTCCCGGCTTCTGACCGGCAAGGCGGAGGTGCTGATCCGCGGCATGCGGGCGCCGGTGGTCGGACGCATCTGCATGGACCAGTGCATGGTGAACGTCACCCATATCCCGGATGCGGCCGTCGGCGACGAAGCGGTGCTGTTCGGCCGCCAGGGTGACGCGGCGATTTCCGCCGACGAGCTGGCCGGCTGGCTCGGAACGATCAACTATGAGATCACCTGCATGGTGAACCACCGGGTGCCGCGCGTGTACGTCCGGGACGACGGAACGGTGGAACGGATCGTGAACGGGTTGGCGGACGGCCGTTGACGCGCGGGAGGAAACAATTACCTCGCGTCGAAATGAATTGTCCACAAGGATTTTGCCGCCCTTGGGCGAAATTTTAATCGTCCGGACTGCCGGCCGTTCGGCGAACCCGCCGGACGGGGCGCGCCGTCCGGTTCTTGTGGTGTCATGCGTTATAGACGCCGGGCATATATTTGCTTTTGCATAATTTTGCTTTCCGGGTTGCATAATGAAAATATTGCATTGGAAACCGTTGGAGGTGCAGTGGTTCGTGGAGAGCGCGCGCAACACGAAACGGATCATGATCAGCCTGCCGGAATATCTGCTTCAGGAAGTGGACGGCGTGGCCGAGAAGGAAAATTCCAACCGGAGCGAACTGATTCGCCAAGCCATGAAAATGTATCTGAACGAGCGAAAAAAGCGGCTGTTGCGTGAAGCCATGCAGCGGGGGTACATGGAAATGGCCAACATCAACCTGCGCATGGCCTCGGAAGCTTTCCACGCGGAGGAAGACGCCGATTCGATCCTGGACCGGCTGGTAAGCGGGGTGTAGGCCATTGATTGTCAAGCGGGGCGACGTGTTCTATGCGGATCTTTCGCCCGTCGTCGGTTCGGAACAGGGCGGGGTGCGGCCGGTGCTCGTCATCCAGAACGACATCGGCAACCGTTTCAGCCCGACGGTCATCGTCGCAGCGATCACGGCGCAGATCCAGAAGGCGAAGCTGCCCACCCACGTGGAAATCGACGCGAAATCCCACGGGCTGGAGAGGGACTCGGTCATTTTGCTGGAGCAGATCCGGACCATCGACAAGCAGCGGTTGACCGACAAGATCACCCATCTCGACGAGGAAACGATGCAGCGGGTCAACGAGGCGCTCCAGATCAGCCTCGGGTTGATCGATTTTTGATTCTGCTTGCACCATACATAGCGGCGTTGCCCGTGCGCCGGCTGCCGGGGACAGGCGAAGGCGGCTGACGGCGGCGGGCGGGAACCGGCGGGCCGGAAAGCGGCCGGCCGGTCCGTTTTGGTACAATCATGAGCGGGTTTTTTTGGGCAAGACTTGCGGCGAGAACCAGGAAGGAGCAGGTGACGACGGTTTCATGACGGAAGAGAAGAAAACGGCAGCTGCGGCGGACGCCGCGGAAAGTGCGGCGGCCGCCGGCCAGACCGGCGAAAGCGCGGCATCCGCCATCCGGATCGATGTCCGCCTGCTGGTCAACCGGATCGCGGAAGAAACGGGTTTGGCGGCCTCCCGGGTGAAGGCGGCGGTGGAACTGCTGGAGGCGGGCAACACGATCCCGTTCATCGCCCGCTACCGGAAGGAAATGACGGGCGAGCTGGACGAGAACCAGCTCCGGCTCATCGAGGAGCGCCTCCATTATTTGCGCAATCTGGAGATCCGCAAGCAGGAAGTGCTGCGGCTCATCGGCGAGCAGGGGAAGCTGACGCCGGAGCTGGAGGCGGCCGTCCGGGCGGCGGTGAAGCTGCAGGAAGTGGAGGATTTGTACCGGCCGTTCAGGCCGAAGCGGAAGACGCGGGCCGGCATCGCCCGGGAGCACGGGCTCAAGCCGCTGGCCGACTGGATCATGGCCCAGCCGGCCGCCGGATCGCCCCTGGAGGAAGCTTCCCGGTATGTCGACGCGGAGAAGGGCGTCGCCACGGCGGAGGAGGCGCTGCAGGGGGCGCTGGACATCATCGCCGAGAACGTGGCCGACGATGCCGGCGTCCGGGCGTGGACGCGCAAGTTCGTCACGGACCACGGCATCATCGTGACGGAAGCGAAGGACCGGGCGCAGCAAACCGTCTACGAGATGTATTACGAGTATTGCGAGCCGGTCCGCAAAATTCCGCCGCACCGCGTGCTGGCCATCAACCGGGGCGAGCGGGAAGACGTGCTGAAAGTGGCCGTCGAGGCGGAGATGGAGCGGATCGAGTCGGAAATCGCCAGACGCTTTGTCAAGGGGCCGTCGGCGGTGAAGGAGCTGCTGGAAGCGGCCATCGCCGATGCGTGCAGGCGGCTGCTGTTTCCGTCCATCGAGCGGGAAGTGCGGGCGGCGCTCACCGAGAAGGCGGAGGAGCAGGCGATCAAGATTTTCGCCGGCAATTTGCGGAATCTGCTGCTGCAGCCGCCGGTGAAGGGCAAGACGGTGCTCGGCATCGACCCGGCGTACCGCACCGGCTGCAAGCTGGCCGTCGTCGACGAGACGGGAAAGCTGCTGGACGTGGACGTCATCCATCCGACGCCGCCGCACAACAAAACGGCGGAAGCGGCCGCCGTCGTCCGGCGGCTGATCGACCGGCACCGCGTCGACCTGATCGCCATCGGCAACGGGACGGCGTCCCGCGAAACGGAGCTGTTCGTGGCCGGCCTGCTGAAGGAGATGCCGGAGCGGGGGCTGCAATACATCATCGTCAGCGAAGCGGGGGCCAGCGTCTATTCCGCTTCGAAGCTGGCCGCGGAAGAGTTTCCCGATCTGGACGTGGCGGAGCGCAGCGCCGTCTCCATCGCCCGGCGGCTGCAGGATCCGCTGGCGGAGCTGGTCAAGATCGATCCGAAATCGATCGGGGTCGGCCAGTACCAGCATGACGTTTCGCAGAAGCGGCTCGAGGAAAGCCTGCGCTTCGTGGTGGAATCGGCGGTCAACCACGTCGGCGTGGACGTGAACACCGCCTCGCCGTCGCTGCTTTCCTACGTGTCGGGGATCAACGCCGCGATTGCAAAAAACATCGTCAAATACCGGGAGCAGATCGGCAAGTTCACGAACCGGTCGCAGCTGAAGGACGTGCCGCGGCTCGGCGCGAAGACGTACGAGCAGTGCATCGGGTTTTTGCGCATTCCCGGCGGCGACGAGCCGCTCGACAACACGCCGATCCATCCGGAGTCGTACGGGGCGGTGGAGCGGCTTTTTGAGAAGCTGGGATTGGATATCGGTTCCCTGGGGAAACCTGAATTGAAGGAGGCGATGGAGGCGCTCGACCCGCAGCGGCTGGCGCCGGAGCTTGGCATCGGCGTGCCGACGCTGCGGGACATCATCGAGGCCCTTCTCCGGCCCGGCCGCGACCCGCGGGAAGATTTGCCGCCGCCGATTTTCCGCACCGACGTGCTGAAAATCGAGGACTTGAAGCCCGGCATGGAACTGGTCGGCACCGTCCGCAACGTTATCGATTTCGGCGCCTTCGTGGACATCGGCGTGAAAAACGACGGGCTCGTCCACATTTCCCAGATGTCCGACCGCTACGTGCGGCATCCGATGGATGTGGTGTCCGTCGGCGACATTGTCAAAGTGTGGGTGCTGTCCGCCGACCCGGCCCGGGGCCGGGTGTCGCTCACGATGCGGAAGCCGGTTTGAGGGGTGCGGGCCGCGCGTGCCCGCGCCATCCGCTTGACCCATGAAGAAAGGCCAACCGGACGGTTCCGGTTGGCCCGATCCTGCGAACGCCATCCGCCGTCAAAGGCGGATGTGCTTGTCTCGCCGGTGGTTTTGGTAAAAAAACCAGCATTCGTTCAAATAGCGAATCTGCCGCCGGTCTTTCCGCTGGAACGCCCGCTGCAGCTGGTTGCAGAGCCATTGCGGCACGTCAAAGCCCTCCTTGCCGTTTCTTGATCGAGACTACTGACCAATGTATGAACGGCGGGGGGAATTGGTTCCCGGGCGCGGACGGGCCGTCAGGCGAGCGCGTCTTCTTCCTGCAGATGCTCCAGCTGGGCCAGAAGCGCGCGGATTTCCGTCAGCAGCGAAATGAGCGGGTACTGTTTCTCTTCGATGCCGGCGAACGCCCGCTCCAGTTCGCGCAAATAGTCCAGGCCGGCGACGATGCGGCCGCCGGTGCCGGTCAGTTCCACGTTGTCGCATTCGGCTGCCGCCACGGGCAGCGTCGGCACGCCGTCCGCCGTGAGCTTGCCGATTTCCTTGTGCAGCCGGTGCATCAAGGCGGTCAACTGGTAGGCGTGGGTGGCGGGCATTTCGACGAATGTCGGCCCGTCCCCGGTCAACAGCACGTAACGGACATGTCCCATCGCTCGGCCGGCTCCTCTCCCTTGGGGGTTTGTCAGGTTTGCTGGCGTTTTTCGCTGGCGTTATTCGCCCGCGAAGGGTTTCTCCCCTTGACAGTGTAGCAAACGGCCGCGATACAATTCAAGAAATGCGGGATGGGCTTTCGCCCAACGCGGGAGGAGGCGTTCGCCGGATGACCGATGAAGAGCTGCAGGCATGGGTGGAGCGCGTGTCGCTCCGCGATTTCGGACGGCCTTTTCTCCACAGGGCGCGGTTCAACAGCCGGCTTCGTTCCACGGGCGGACGGTACTTCATGCATTCCCACGACATCGAGATCAGTTCCCGGCAGCTGGAGGCGTTCGGACCGGAGGAAGTGGAGAAGATCATCAAGCACGAGCTATGTCATTATCATCTCCACCTGCAGCGAAAAGGATTCCGTCACCGGGACCGCGATTTCAAGGAACTGCTCCGCAAGGTGGGGGGAACCCGGCATTGCGCCCCGCTTCCCGGCGTCCGCCGGCGCAGCGAGCCCTACCGGTACAAGCTCGTCTGCGTCGATTGCCGCACGGCGTATTTGCGCAAGCGGAAGACGAATCCGCGCCGGTATCTGTGCGGCGTGTGCCGCGGGCGGCTGAAGCTGGTGCCGCTGGAGACGCCGGCGCGGCCGGATTGGCCGGGCCGCTCCACCGGGCCGCATTGAACCGGGCCAAGGCGATCCGGCCGCAGCCGAAGTTAGGGGCGGCCGGCCGGATCGTCTGAATGCCGGGCATGTTGAAGGCCGGACATGGATTCTAACGGAACCAGACGACGCTATTTTAGGGTGGCGCGCACATGGCGGATTTGGGGCGCCGTTTCATCCATCCCGCCGGCGGGCTTGACTGCCCGCCGGGGTTCGTGTTAACATGATGATGCCATTCCTCGATAGCTCAGTCGGTAGAGCACTCGGCTGTTAACCGAGTTGTCGCAGGTTCGAGTCCTGCTCGAGGAGCCATTTTTTTTGATCATGGAGAGGTACCCAAGAGGCCGAAGGGGGCGCTTTGCTAAAGCGCTAGGGTGTAACAGCCGCGAGGGTTCGAATCCCTCCCTCTCCGCCAGTTTGATGCCGGATGACGGCTCCAGCTGACAGCTGGAGATTTTTCGTTGGAGATGGGCCGGCGTACGCCGGAATTCGGGCGAAAATGACCATTCCCGGGGGTTGCAAACGGCCGGCCTGTTCCTTTATAATAAACCGTGTTGTCCCAAGGTTGACATGCGGCCCGTTAGTCGAGTGGTTAAGACACCTCCCTTTCACGGAGGCGGCAGGGGTTCGAATCCCCTACGGGTCATTTTCCTTTCACTGAGCCAAATTGTTCAGCCCGGATGAGCATCCGGTTTTTTTCGCCCGGGTGCCCGGGACTCGAATCCAATGGCTCACCAACTTTTGCAGCTTTCTTTCCCCTCAGCCATACGTTATAATGCATGTTGCATCTCGCGGTCGTGGTGGAATTGGCAGACACACCATCTTGAGGGGGTGGCGGGGCAACCCGTGTGGGTTCAAATCCCACCGACCGCATTCCTTATCGATCTATCCCGAGAACCCTTGCGCGGCAAGGGTTCTTTTGTTTTCCCCTTTGGTAAGGCGGTTGATTTCTGAACGCCTTATTTTTGTTTTTATCCATTTTGAGAGCAATTTGCGAGCAATTTGCGAGCAGCAGAAAAAGTTCATGATTTCATCATCAGAGTTTCGAGCTTTTCGGCTGCTTCTTCCTGCAAATTTTCAGCCAAATGAGAGTAGAGGTCGAGTGTAATTTGAATGGATGAGTGCCCGAGTCGTTCTGAGACAACCTTTGGGTGAACATTGCTTTTCAACATAAGCGATGCGTGTGTATGACGGAGATCGTGGAACTTGATTTTACTGACGTTGGCCTTGTCGCGCAGTCTTACCCATGCCTTGTTCAAATCACTCGGGCTGATGGGTTTTCCAAGTTGTGTGCAGTTAACCAGATCCAAATCGGCGTATGCGTGTCTAAAATGCATTTTTTCTTTCAGCACAAGTTTTCTCTGCTGCTTGAGAACTTGAACTACTGCGTCAGATATCGCTATTGAGCGGATACTGGTTTCGGTTTTTGGTTTTTTGAACATCTTCCCGTCGTGACTCAGGCTTTGATTGACTACAATCTGCTTTCGCCATCCTGCTGCGCCTGCTCATGCTGGACCCGGTTCTGCGGGAGGCGCTGGAGCGTGCCGGATTCGAATCGTGAGCACGGCCGGAATCGATCGCCCGCCGCATGGTCGAACGAGTTCTGGACTTCATCCCGGTTCCCGGTCCGCATAATTGCATAAGGTTGCGAGTCTCCCAAAAAAGGGGAGCCATGTTCGATTCCCTCGGATAGAATGGTGTTGTCCACGGTGAAAACAGATTCATCCCGGACTTCATATCGACGGAGGAGAAACGCATGAAACGGAAAATCTTCGGACAACACGACGAAAAGACGATTGCGCAACTGGACCGGTGCCTGGGCATGGGGAATGTCATCGGCGGCGTTCTTTGCGCGGACGGGCATTACGGATACAGCCAGCCGGTCGGCGGAGTCATCGTGTACGACGGGCAGGTTTCTCCGTCGGGCGTGGGGTACGACATCGCGTGCGGCAACAAAGCGGTCCGAACGAACCTCAAATATGCCGACATCAAGCCATCGATTTCGAAAATCATGGATGACGTGGCCCGCACGATCTCGTTCGGAATCGGGCGCAAGAACAAGGAAATAGTGGACCATGCGCTGTTCGACGATGAAGCGTGGGACGTGTACAAGGCGATCGGCAAGAAGGTGCATGACACGCTGAAAAAACTCGCCTGGGAGCAGCTCGGCACCGTCGGCTCCGGCAATCATTTTGTCGATATCCTGATCGACACCGAGACGGAAGACGTTTGGGTGGCGAACCATTTCGGTTCGCGGGGGTTCGGGCACAAAACGGCCTCCGGCTTCCTGAACCTGGCCGCCGGCCGCGACTTTCTCGACCGGGCGCCCGGCGAAAGCATGGACCAGCCGCCGACGCTGCTCGATCTCGATTCGGAGATCGGCCAAATGTATTTTGCGGCCATGAATTTGGCCGGTCGCTATGCGTATGCGGGCAGGGATTACGTCATCGATCAGGTGCTGGCCATCCTCGGCGCCTCCGCCGAATATGAAGTGCACAACCACCACAATTTTGCCTGGAAGGAAGTGCACGACGGCCAGGAGGTCATCGTCGTGCGCAAAGGCGCCACGCCCCTCGCCCCCGGCCAGCAAGGGTTTGTCGGCGGCAGCATGGGCGACATCGCCGTCATTGTCGAGGGGATCGATTCCGATCTGGCGAGGGACGCGTTCTTCAGCACGGTTCACGGGGCCGGCCGCATCATGTCCCGCACCCAGGCCGCCGGCAAGATGGACTGGAAAACCCGCAGGCGCACCGGCGGGGCGATTTCCCGGGAACAGATGGAGAAAGCGGTCCGGGCGTTCGGCGTGGAGCTGCGCGGCGCCGGGACGGACGAAAGCCCGTTCGTTTACCGCAAACTGGCGGACGTGCTGGAAGCGCATGCGGGGACGTTCAAAATCCTCCACACGCTCAAGCCGGTCGGCGTCTGCATGGCCGGCGCCGATGAATTTGATCCGTACAAAGATTGATGCAAGGCGATCAACGTCATATTTTCGTCTTGATTTGGATTGCGGCGGCCTTTTGCGGGCCGTCTTTTTTTGTTTTTGACCAACGCCGCCAACTCCGGCACATCGCTTTGCTTGCTCCGGAACACATGGTCCGGCAAAGCATCGAAACGCATTGAAGCGCATTACGGAAAATGGATTTCCCCGAAGCTGCTGGAAGCCTGGCTGAGCGATCCGTCGAAAGCTCCGGGCAGATGGGTGTCCGGCCCGTGGCCGGACCGCATTGAAATCGGCGAGATCACGTTCGTATCCGAACACGTCTATGAAGTCACCGGCAACATCATTGAGGTGACCGGCGTGGAACATGAAATCGCGGCCAGGATGCCGGTTGTGTTGCGTGCGGGAAAACGGGACACAATTCGGGGAACCGCTCTTTTAATCACGAGATGCTCGAAAAAGTCGACTAACTCGCCGCCCAAATGACCGATCTCGGGTGAATTGCTCGAGAAATTCGATTAACTCGTCCGGAAACGGGCCGATCGGGAGCGAGATGCTCGAAAAAGTCGACTAACTCGCCGCCCAAGCGCCTGATTCCGGGTGAGTTGCTCGAAAATTTCGATTAACTCGCTTGGAAACAGGCCGATCGCGAGCGAGATGCTCGAAAAAGTCGAGCAACTCGCCGCCTAAGCGCCTGATTCCGGGTGAGTTGCTCGAGAATTTCGATTAATTTGCCCGGAAGCGGGCCGACCAAGAGCGAGATCATCGAAAAAGCCGATCAACTCGCCCGAAAAAGAGCCGATCGCCTCTTCACCCGTTGTCCGCAGGTTCCGCCCGCTGCGCCGCAAGCAGCTCCTGGTAGGCGGCGACGCCGGCCAGCTGCTCCAGGCTCGTGCCGATGCCGGCCAGCCGGCCGCCCTCGACGGCCAGAATCAAATCCGCGTTCTCGACCGTCGACAGCCGGTGGGCGATCAGGATGGTCGTCTTGCCGCGCCGGCGGGCGTCCAGCTGCTTCATCAGCTGCCGTTCCGTCTCCAGGTCGAGCGCCGACGTGGCCTCGTCCAAAATCAGAATTTCCGGGTCCCCGACGATGGCCCGGGCGAGGGCGATCCGCTGCCGCTGCCCGCCCGACAGCCGGATGCCCCGTTCGCCGATCACGGTGTCGTAGCCGTCCGGCAGGCTGCAGATGAAATCGTGGATTTGCGCGATTTTGCACGCCTCGATCATGTCGTCGTCCGTCAGTCCGGGGCGGCCGAGCAGGACGTTCGACCGGATCGTGTCCGGCAACAGATAGGGGTCCTGGAACACCACCGCCACTTTCCCGCTCCAGTCTTCCCGCGAGACGTCACGCAGCGGTTTTCCGTTCACCAGAATCGCCCCGGCTTCGGGCTCGTAAAACCGCGCCAACAGCTGGGCGATCGTCGACTTGCCGCCGCCGCTTTTGCCGATGATGGCGATTTTGCGCCCGCCCGGCAATTCCGCGGAAAAATCGCGGAGCACCGGCGGCAGGTCCGGCTCGTAGCGGAAGGTGACCCGGTCCAGGCGGATCGACGCCACCGGTTCCGTCAGCCGGACGCTTGCTTCCGGTTCCTTTTCCATGCCGACGACGGAGCGCATCCGGTCATGGTGGGCCAGGTTGCCCGCCACCATCGTCATCGCCTGGAAGAAGCGGAAGAACGAATCGGACATGAGGGTCGCGAACTGGAAGACGATGACGAAAGTGCCGACCGACATCGTCCCCCGCATGAGCTGATGGCCGCCGTAGGCCAGCACGACGATGCCGACGCCCCATTTCAGGGGATCGCTCCAGCGCAGCTGCCGGTTTTCCAGTTTCCCGTGGCCCAGCGCCTTCCGGAAAAACCGGTTGAACTTCTCGTCGAATTGCTTTTCTTCCCACTCCAGGCGGTGGTAGGCGATGATTTCCCGCGTCGCCGAGACGCCTTCCTCGATCTGCACGAGCAGGTCGGAGCGCCGCTTCGACACTTCATTGCTGGACTCCCGCAGCCGGGACATGAAAAACCGGGTGACGGCCAGATACAGGAGGCAGAGGATGACCACCAGAACGAGCAGCACCGGGCTGGCCCAGGCCATGACGCCGATCAGCACCACCGAATTGAAAAACTCCTGGAACGCCCGCGGCAGCTGCCAGCCGACGAAGCTGGATCCGTAGAACAGGTCGCTGGTCATGATGTGGACGAGTTTTCCGTACCGTTCCAGGGCAAAGCTGCCGACCTTCGTCCGTTCCAGGGAGCGGAGCATCCGGTCGAGCAGGACGCCGCCGACTTTGAACTCGCCGGTGACCAGATACCGGCTCGTCATCGTGAACATGAGCGCATGGACCGTGCCGACGACCGCGAAGACGGCGACGACGGACGGAATCAGGCGATAGTTGCCGGCATAGAACACGTCGTCGATCAAAACTTTCTGCACGAAAATGAGGGCGTAGTTGGACAGGGACTCCAGCAGCAAAAAGAACAGGGCGACAAAATAGGTTCTCCGCGTTTCCCAGATCAGGCGGGCGAAGTATCGGATCTCGGTCATGCGCTTTCCTCTCCCTGTTCCAGCTCATAGAGCAGCCCGCGGCGGGCGATCAGTTCGTCGTAGGAACCGATTTCGGCGATCCGGCCGTCCTTGATGAACACGATGCGGTCGAAGTGCTTCACCGTCGACAGCCGGTGGGCGATGGCAATCACCGTGCGGCCCGCCAGCACGTTGTCCAGCGCGCGCTGCACTTCCCGTTCGCTGACGTTGTCCAGGGCGCTCGTCGCTTCGTCGAGCAGGACGACGGCCGGCTGCTTGATGATCATGCGGGCAATCGCGATGCGCTGGCGCTGGCCGCCGGACAGTTTGATGCCCCGTTCGCCGACGATCGTGTCGTATCCGTCCGGCAGCGCCATGATGAAGTCGTGGGCGAACGCCGCCTTGGCCGCTTCGATGATTTCTTCGTCGGTGGCGTCCGGTTTGCCGAACCGGATGTTTTCCTTGACGGACGAACCGAACAGGTACGTTTCCTGGAAGACGTATCCGATGGCATTGCGCAGATCGGCCAGCGGCAGGTCGCGGATCGGGACGCCGTCCAGGCGGATTTCGCCTTCATCCGGGTCGTAGAAGCGGCCGATCAGCTTCATCAGGGTCGTTTTGCCGCCGCCGCTGAAGCCGACGAAGGCCACTTTCTCGCCGGGTTGGATGTCCAGCGAGAAATGCCGGATGACGCCGGGCCGGTCTTGGTAGCCGAAGCTGACGTTGTCGAACGTGATCCGCCCTTCCACGTTGTCCAGCCGGACGGGGTGTTCCGGATCCCGGATGCGGATTTCCCGATGCATGAACCGATAGAGCGGTTCCGTCTGGTGGACGATGAGCCGCTGCTCCGTGAACACGGTCACCAGCATGGTCAAGCGGAACATGGCGTTCAGATAGAGCAGCATGAAAGCCACGAAGCCGCCGACGGTCATCATGCCGCGGCGAATCAGATACACGCCGATCAGGATCAGCACGACCGCGCCGAGATAGTAGGTGAACCGCCGGAAGCTCCCCCTGGCGAAGCCGTACGTGGCGCTGGACCGGTACACGCCGGCCCAATGCCGGTGCGCGTCCTTGACCAATCCGTGAAACCAGCCCTGCGCGCCGAACGCCCGGAATTCCCGGAAACCGGAGACCGCCTCGAACACTTTCTGGTTGAAGGCCACCCGGCCCTGGCCGGACAGCTTCCCGTAATGGGCGGACTTTCGCTCAAAATAGGGACCGAACAAATAATAGGCGACGAACGCGGGCACGATGACCAGGCTCATCCATCCGCTGATGCCGATCATGATGCCGGCGGAAACGGCGACAAAGAAGAAATGCTCCAGAATCGAGGGCAGGTAATTCCGGTAGATTCTGCTGACATTCGCCACTTCCGTGTTGAACATGGCCAGCGTTTCGCCGGCGGGCTGCCGTTCATAATGCTCGAACCCGAGTTTGCGCAGGTGCAGGAACAGGGCCTTGAGGATGTCCCGCGAGGCCAGTTCGCCAATGGTGAGCTGGAGAAGGTTCCGGGCGTTTTTGGCGGCGAGCATGATGACGTTGATCAGGATCAGGGCACCCAGCAGGGACCAGAACAGCCGGACGTTTTTCTCCGGAATGACATGGTCGATCATGTACTGGATCACTTTCGGCGCCAGCGTTTCGCCGGTGACCGAGAACAGGCTGCAGACCATCAGAAGAACGATTTTGCCCTTGTACGGCTTCAGGAACGACAGCGCCCAAAGGTAGGATTTGGCGGCCTGGCGTCTCGCTTCGTCGTCTGCCGTGCGTTTCGTCTTCAAGGTTTCCATCCGCGTTTGATCTCTCCATTCAGCGCATCGATGATGTAAAGTTCAAACGAATGACCGTCGCCGGCAGGCACTCGCGCCCAGAAGGTGTCTTCGTCGATCCACCCGCGGATTTCGGCCCGATCGGGGCTTGTGCCGGGAATCTCAAAGAGCCGCGTCTCCGACGATTCCAGATCGAAGATGAAAAAGGCCCGCGAGCCCGCCCCCTCCCGGTCCGCAAACAGGGTGCCGAGAATGCGCCGGCCGTCCGGCGACGGGAGGAAACGGAACGGGACCCGGCTCGAAGCATCCACCCGCAAAGTGGCCGTTTGGCCGGTGGACACATGCAGGAAATGCGCGTCGGATTCGCGGGGACGGCTGTAGGCGATGATCCGGCTGCCCAGGGCTTGATGCGATTCCGCGTTTTCGGCGACGGTGTCCGTCCGTTGCTGGTCGTCATCGTAGCGGCGGATGCTGCCGGTTTCGCCGTCGACGTAGTAAAGGATCCGGTCATGCCACAAAAGGAAACGCACCGGGATCATGTCGGACGGGTCAGCGCTTCCCACCGGGTCAGGATGGCGAAGGCTTCTTCGGCGGACGAGCCGCACATTTCAGGGGACGGCTGCAACGACACGCAGACCGCCGGCCGTTCGGGCTTGCCGTACAGTTTGCAGCGCCGGTTCTCGTCCAGCTGCACGCACGGCACGCCGGCCGGTTTGCCGTTCGGCATTCCGGGAATCGGGGAAGAGATGGAAATGGCGATGCAGCACGCCGCGCATCCGGCCCGGCATTCCATGGCGCATGACCTCCGGTCCATGATTTGAGGCCGCTTGCACTAAAAAAGCCATTTCTTTGGCCAGCGGACCTTTGCATCCGACGATTTTGAAATAGGCGTGGTGGAAAAACAGCGACCCGTCCCGCCAAAACGGCCGCATGCCGGTGGCGGGTCCGCCTGATGCCTCCGCCTCCAGCGCCCCGCGGATTCGCGCGGCCGTCGCTTCGTCCGTCCCGGTCAGGCGGATCCATTGCTCAAAGTCGACGTCCGCATCGAGCGTCTCCGCCGTCCCGACGGACAGCCCCGCTTCGCCAAACAGCGCCCGGAAGTCGTCCGCGCGCAAGGCCGCCGCATGGGAGGGGTCCCGCCACTTCTCATATTGGTTGCAGGAGGCGGCCGGCGCCGGATCGTCCGGGGCGACAATGTCGATGACGGCGACGGTCCCGCCGCTTTTGCACACGCGGATCATCTCCCGCAGCACATGCGCGCCCCTCCCGAAATTTCCGTCCTTTTGGAAAATTTCTAAAAATCTTATTACAACGCGAATTGGGTTGTCAATCGCTGTTTGGCCCTTCCCTTTTTTCTCGTTTCAGACCACTTTTTTATAAACGAACTGGAGGAGCTGTTCGGGCAGCCTTTTCCGCTGATGCCGCACTACAACAAGGGACGCATCGAGGCGCTGTCGATGTACAACTCCCGTGCCTGATTTGCTAGAATGGAAGCGGGTTTCAACGTATTAGTCAGCCTTGCGGGTTGCGGATTGCAATCCCCGGGGCTCCAAACCAAATCGGGAGGCGAACAAGCCATGTCGGTCATCAGGGTTGGCGAGACGCCGGTTGCCAGGCTCAGACCCCACTGGAACTGGTGCGTCGGGACGGAACGGATGGGCATCGCGCTGCAGAAAGAGTATCTGGATCATCTGAAAATGGTAAAGGAAGCCGTCGGGTTCAAATACATCCGGGGACACGGCCTTTTGCACGACGACACGGGCATCTACCGGGAATATGAAGTCGACGGGGAGAAGCGGCCTTTTTACAACTTTACATACATCGACCGGATTTTCGATTCGTTCCTCGATCTCGGCATCCGGCCGTTCGTGGAACTCGGTTTCATGCCCTCGGCCCTGGCCTCGGGCGACCAGACGGTGTTCTATTGGAAAGGAAACGTGACGCCGCCGAAGGACTACGGCCGATGGCGGGATTTGATCCGCGCCGTCGTGGCCCATTTCGTGGACCGGTACGGGCTGGACGAAGTGAAAACGTGGTTTTTCGAAGTGTGGAATGAACCGAACCTGACCGTGTTCTGGAAGGACGCGGACATGGCGGAATATTTCAAACTGTACCGGGTGACGGCGGAGGCGGTCAAATCGGTGCATCCCGACCTGAAGGTCGGCGGGCCGGCCATCTGCGGGGGCGCCGACCACTGGATCCAGGAGTTTCTCGCTTTCTGCCATCGCGAGAATGTCCCGCTCGATTTTGTCACGAGGCACGCCTACACCGCGAAAATGCCGAATACGTGGACGCCCGACGTGGTCTACCAGGACCTGCACGAGCCGACGTACATGCTGGATGAGCTCCGCACGGTGCGCGGGATGATCGACGAGACGCCCTTCAGGGGCCTGCCGTTCTACATCACCGAATTCAACACGTCGTACAATCCGCTGAACCCGGTGCACGACACGGCGCTGAACGCCGCGTATCTGGCGCGGATTTTGAGCGAAGCCGGGGACTGGGCCGATGCGATTTCCTATTGGACGTTCAGCGACGTGTTCGAAGAAATGGACGTGCCGAAAGCCCAGTTCCACGGCGGGTTCGGCCTCGTCGCCCTGAACGGCATCCCGAAGCCGACGTTCCATCTGTTTGCCTTCTTCAACCGGCTCGGCGAAGAGGTGCTGTACAGGGACGAGCGGGTGATCGTCACCCGCCGGCCGGACGGAAGCGTCGCGCTTGCGGCCTGGAATCTGGTCATGGAGCGGGGGGACGGGTTTGAAACAAGGCTCGAACTGGACGTGCCCGCGCCGGCGGACGACCTGTTCGTGCAGCGGGAAACCGTCGACGAGCAATACGGCAACCCGTGGAAAGTCTGGCAGCAGCTCGGGCGGCCCCGCTTTCCGTCCAAATCCCAGGTCGGACGGCTGAAGAAGGCCGCCGTGCCGCTGTTCCGCTCGGAACGGAAGGCGGCCGAAGGGGGCCGGCTCCGCCTCGATCTGACGCTGACGAAAAACGAAGTGACGCTGGTGGAAATCGTGCCCGTCCGGGACGAGACGGCGACGTACATCGGCCTCGATGACAGCAAGATTCCTTCTTATGGTTGATTGACATCATGTACCGGCGAAAAAATGAAAAGCCGGGCTCCGGCAGGGGCCCGGTTTTTTGATGCGCGGGCGTCCGGATCAACGGACGAAATGGATCTGGAGCGAGTCGCAAACCGGCACATAGCCGATCTTTCGATAGATGCTGTTCGAGACGGGATTGGCCAGGTCCGTGTACAGCACGCACCGGCGGTAACCTCTGTCCAGCGCCAGCCGGCTGATCTGCGCCACGATGGACGTGGCGTAGCCCCGTCCGCGGAAGTACGGCGGGGTGTACACGAACGCGACGCCGATCGCCGTCGGCAGTTCCCGCGTAAAGCCCGCCATGGACACGGGGATGCCGCCGTCTTCCAGCACGTAGATTTTTTTCGACGCGATCCGGTACAGGTACGATCCCGCTTCCTGCGGGATGTTCATGTCGGTTTTGCCGTACGTTCCCGCCGCGTAGAACGCTTCCGCCCAATAGGGGAAAAAGTGCATGTCCTTTTCGTCCAGAAGCCGGATCTTTCCGATTTTCGGGATGTCCGGATGAACGGCGGTCAGTTCGTGGATGCGCTGGTTCATGACAATTTGCCAGGCAAGGCCTTTCCGCGCGCAATAGGCGTCGGCGAACCGCTCCGCCAGGCGCTTTTCGGTGATCACGCCGGGAATGTCGTCAATGCCGCGGTCTTCCAGACCGTCGATCAGGCAGTCGATCGCATCCGGATCGATCCGGTTGTCCGTGGCATAGAGCGTGATGTTGTGCGGCGGGGTCATCAGGGCGACGAGCCGGATGCCGCCCCGTTGCCGGAAAGATGGTCCGGTTATCTGTTTAGATTTTGTTTAACGGGATCCGGTACAAAAGTACCAGCGACTCTGTTCTGGAAGGAGTTCCAGTCCATGCGACTTCTGATCCTGGCAGGCGGACCCGGACAGCCGCTTTGGCCGTTCTCCACGGCGGCATGCACCAAGCCGTTCGTGCCATTTCTGAAAAACGAAAGCGGCGGCCGCGAGTCGATGCTGCAACGGTTGTGGCGCAAGCTGGAGCGGGCCGGACTCGCCGGCGTGACCGTCATCTCGGCGGAGCAATCGAAGCGGAAGCTGATCGAAGAGCAGCTGGACCGGAAGGCGGAGTTCATCGGGGAGCCGGAGAGGAGGGACACCTTTCCCGCGATTGCGCTGGCGGCGGGCTATTTGCATGAACGGGGCGTTGGACGGGATGAAGTCCTGATCGTGCTCCCGGTGGATTTCGACCCCGATGACGGTTTTTTTGCCGTCTTGCCGGTGCTCGAAGCATGTGTCCTTGAATCACGGGCCGACATTGCGCTGCTGGGGGCCGATCCCGCGTATCCCGCCGGCCATTACGGCTACATCTTGCCCGCAAAAGCCGTTGCACCGGATCCCGGTCCCGGACTGCCGGTCATCTTTTTTGTGGAAAAGCCGTCCCTGCCGCTCGCCGAATGCCTGATGGAGCAGGGGGCGCTGTGGAATTGCGGCGTTTTTGCCTTCAGGCTGGGCCATGTGCTGGATCTTTTGGCGGCAAAAGGGTTGCCGGAGCGGTTCGGGGAGCTGCAAGAACGATATGCCGAGCTGCCGAAACGAAGCTTCGATTTTGAAGTGCTGGAGCATGAATTGAACCTCCGGGTCGTTCCCTATCAGGGCAAATGGAAGGATCTCGGCAACTGGGAATCGCTCGCCGAGCTCATGGGGAAACCGGTCATCGGGCCCGGCACGATGAGCGAGGACTGCACCAATGTCCATCTGGTCAATGAGCTGGATGTGCCCGTGATGCTGGTGGGGGTGAGCGATGTGGTCGTGGCGGCCACCCGAAACGGCATCCTGGTGGCGGACAAGCGGTCGTGCCACCGCATCAAGGATTTGCTGCCGGCCGTGCAGCCGGCGGCGGGCAGGCCGGTGGCGGGCGGACTGGCAACGGGCGGGTCGGCAGCGGGCGGGGGCGGCTTTCCGTGATCATCCGCCGCGGCTGGATCGGCTATTCGCCGGCGGACGTGATCCGGACGGTGAAGGCGCACCGGTCGCAGCTTGCGTATCTGGACCGGATGCACGGGAGGGAAATCGGGCGGCTTCGGGAAGAACAGCGGCTGGCCGAGGCCAGAATCCGCGAACTGGAGCGCCTCATGGAACAATTGACGGATGATGGGGCGGTTTTGGATGGCACCCGGGATGATGCAGAGAAGGCTGCGCATGACCCCGTTCGGTCTTCGGAAAGCCGACGTTGACCGGCATTTGCGCGATTTGGCGGACGAATTGGCCTACCGCGAGATGCGGTACCGGTATCGGTCGGACAAGGAAGCAGAACGGCTGGCCCGGCTGCTGGAGAAGGAAGACCGCCTCTGGAACGAACTGCTTCGGCGGATCGCCGAACGCCGGCCGGCGGCGGGCGATGTGCCGGAGACGGCCGTCCGGAAGCCGCCTCCTCTCGGGCAGCTGCTCATGGAGCAACAGGCGGTGACGGAAGCCGAGCTGGAAGCGGCGCTGGCGTTCCAGGCCCGGTACGGCGGCCGGCTCGGGGACATCCTGATCGAGCAGTTCGGCGTCGATGCCGGCGCCGTGCTGCGGGCCGTGGAATCCCAAAGCGTGATGCCGAGGCTGGGGGAACTGCTCGTCGAGGAAGGGCACCTCACGCCGGAACAGCTGCGGCTCGTGCTCGACTACCAGCGAAGAAGCGGCGGCCGGCTGGGGGAAATCATCGCGTCCCTTCACTTTGTCAAACCCGGGGTGCTGTACCGTTTCATCGCGACGCAATACAGGATGGGGCGGATCGGATCGGTGCGGGTGCAGGACGGCGTCCCGAAGCTGCCGGAAGCCTGGTCGCGCCGGATCGGGGCCGCGGTGATCGGAGAGCGGGACACCCGCTTTCTCGTCGCCGTGCGGGAACGGCTGGACGGCCGGACGGCCGCGGAACTGGAAGCCCGGCTGGGCAAGCCGGTCGAGCAGGTTTACGCTTCTCCCGATGAAATGGAGCGGCTCTGGGAGGCGCTCTACGAAGAGGAACTGACGCACCTGTCCACGCAGGCGCTGAAGGAGGAGCAGCCCCACAATTCCGCCCATGTCACGTTCACCGGGCCGCAATTGGCCTGGGCTTTCGCCCTGGCCGCCGCCTTCGCCGCGGCTCTGGCGCTGGACTGGAAAACGACCGCCATGATCTGCAACATTGCGGTCCAGTCGTTCTATTTTCTCATGACGTGTTTCAAGTGCTACATTCTGCTGAAAGGGGCAGATCCCGGCAATCAGCTCCGTTTTTCGGACGAGGAAATCGCCGGCCTGGAGGAATCGTCCCTGCCCGTCTACACGATCCTGGTGCCGATGTACAAGGAAGCGAACGTGCTGCCGGAATTGATCGCCAATCTGGAGCAGCTGGATTACCCGAAATTCAAGCTGGACATCCGGCTGCTCCTGGAAGAAGACGACACGGAAGCGATCGAGCTGGTGAAAAAGCTGGATCTTCGTGTACTACATGGCCGCGGCCATGCTGCTGTTTGGCAATTTCTTGTTCATCTACAGCCAGGCCGCGGGCATGCACGGCGTCATCGAGCACATGCGCGCGCAGGGGGACCGCCGGTTTTCGTTCCGGCTGGTCAAGTACGCCCTGCTGACGCCGGCGTACTGGGCGCTGATGAGCATCGCGGCGGTCAAGGCGTTCTGGCAGCTGATGACCCGGCCTTTCTATTGGGAGAAAACCGTTCACGGCCTGGCGCGGAAAAACCGGCTGCCGCATGCGGCCGGACCGGCACAGGATTGACCCGGAGGAACCGTTGATGAAAAAGTCCGAACGTTACGTGGCCAATGTCTGGATCCAGCTTTCGCTGGCCGTCCTGCTGACGATGTACGCCTGTCTGGTCCGGCCGCACGATCCGGCCAGCCCGCTATGGTATGCCATCGCGGTGGCGCTCGGGCTTCTGGGTGCGTTCCGCCAGCTGCCGGTGGCCGTCGCGGCGGCCATGGCGGCCGTGGCCGTTTACGGCGGCGTGACGGCCGCCCAACTGCTCGTCTTCCGGACGCTGGCGGAGCCCGCCTGGCACCATTTCGCCTGGCTGGTCATTTTCCCGTGCGCGGCGATGGCCGGCGGCCTGAACCGGGAGGACCGGCTGCCGAAGCTCATCATCCCGGACGCCGTGTTGGACGCGGCGGTTGCGGACGGGGACGGGGAGGTCGGAGAACGGGAGACCTTGGCGCTCGACGAACAATGGCAGTTCCGCGTGCTGGCCAAATCCGATTTTCTGGCCGCTCTGCAGGACCTGGCCATGTCGGGATGGCGGGCGAAATCGACCTTCCACGTGATGCTGACGCGCATAAGGCCGTTCGGGGCGTTCCGGGATCAATACGGGGAGGAACAGGCCCGGCATTTGCTGGAGCGGACGGCTTCCATCCTCCATGAAACGATGAAGGATGCGTTGCTGAAAGCGTATCTGGGGGACGGGACGTTCGCGGTGGCGGTGCCGGGCGACGGGCCGCTGACGCCCCTGATGATCCAGATGCGGCTGGACAACCGGTTCCGCGTCATGATGATGGCCCGCGCCCGCCGGGACATGGTCCATGTCCGCCTTGTGCACGGCAGCAGCGAATTCCCGCTGCACGGCATGTCGGCGGAGGAGCTGTACCGTCGGGCGGAACTCGGACTGGAAGAAGCCGGGAAGGAGGCGTAGGCGATGGGGTGAGGGGATGCGCCGCGGCGATGGCCGATGGAACGCGGAAGCGCGTGGCGGCTTTGGCCGCACCGGCTTCGGCGGCGGATGCGACGATGGATGAAGAGCGGGTGTCTGGCGGCTGCGGTCGCCCTGTCCGTCGTCTTTCCCGCCGGTTTCGCCATGGCGGGGGACGCCGGTGCCGCCGGCGCATCTGCCGCTGGTGCAGTTTCCGTCGGCGCTGTTGCCGCCGGCGGATCCCCGGTCGGCGGATCCGCCGCCGCCTCGGTTGCCGGGCCATCCGGCGCGGGCTCGGGCGGACCGCATGACGCCGACGCACCGGCCGGGCAGAATGCCGGCGTCATCGAGGCAGACCGGGCAGCGGGACAACCGATCGGCCAGGCGGCCGGCGATCATGCGGTGGAACGGCAACCCGGCGAACCGATCGGCCAGGCGGCCGGCGCCAGCTCCGGCGCCGGCGCGGAAACGCCGGCCGCCGGCCTGACGGCCAAACGGGTGCCCGTCTTTTCCGACGACCGGGTCGTCACCGGCATCAACCAGCGGATCGACGTCTTTTTCGAAATCGGAAAAAACCGGCGCAGCGCGGAAGGATCGTCCCTGTTCCTGTCGTTCGGCCATTCGCCGGTGCTGATCGGCGAACTGTCCTACATCACCGTGCTCATGGACGACGTGCCGCTCACCAGCAACCCCCTGGACGCGACGAACGCCGAACGGGGCAGCGCCAGCATCCCCCTGTCGGAGGTCACGCTCGGTCCGGGCTGGCACAAGCTGTCGTTTCGCGTCCAGATGAACGCGACGCTGCTCGCCTGCGCCAATCCGGACAGTCCGGCCAACTGGCTGGTGCTGTTCAGGGAGAGCCGCCTGGATCTGCTGCTGGCGGACATGACGCCGGAGCCGGACTTGGCCGTGTACCCGTCGCCTTTTTATGAAGACGCCGGCAGCGGACCGGCTGGCAACCCGCAGACGGTGATGGTGCTGCCGGACGAGCCGGTCCACGAGGAATTGGCGGCCGCCGCGCGGCTCGTCCAGTTTTTCTCCCGGCAGAACGCCGCCTCCCGCATGGCCTTCGCCGTCTATCCGGAATCGGAGTTGCCGGACGGGCTGGCCGATACCCGGCACGTCATCTGGGTCGGCCTGGAGCACCGCTGGAAGGCCGCCGGCCGGGACATGGTCCGGACCATGCGCGAAACCGTGCTGCCGCCGGATTGGGAAGGCGGATTCATCGGCCTGATGCGGACGGGCGGCGACGATCCCCGCCTGCAGCTTGTCATCGCCGGCAATGGGGCGGAGCTGGCCCGCGGCGCGCACATCCTGTCCGACCCGGTGCTGTACGGCCAGCTTCGCGGCGCGTACTCCCTGCTGACGGAACAGCCCGTCAAGCCGCAGCCGGCCGACGATCCGGAAACGGGCCGCGAGGTGGCGGTGACTTTCGCCGACATGGGCTACGGCCGCATCGTCATGGAAAACACGCTGGTCGGTCAGGCGCAAATCCATTACAATCTGCCCGCCAACTGGGAGTTTTCCGGGCCGGGCCGGCTCAGGCTGGCCTACGCCCATTCGACGTCCGTCAATCTCACGGAATCCGTCATCGCCGTCAAATTCAACGGCATCCCGGTCGGCAGCCAATATTTGCGCGATTCGTCGGGGAACCGGGGCCTGATGGACCTCGAACTGGCCCCGGAGCTGCTCAGCCAGCGGCGCACGCTTGAGATCGAAGTGCAGGTGGAGTTCATCACGGCGGGCCTGAAGCCGGATGACGCGCTGGAGCCATGTTCCGACATGTCCTTCATCGGTCACTGGGCGGTGATCGATCCGGCTTCCGTTCTCGTGTTCACGCCGGCGGAACGCCGGCGGGCCGATCTGGCGTCCATCCCGTATCCTTTCGCCGCAAACGGCCGCTGGAACGACACGGCGGTGGTGACGGCGGTCCGGCCCGGCCGGGAGACGCTCAGCCTGCTCATGACGCTGATCGGCATCATGGGCCGGGATGCCCGCGACAGCTCCGGACTCCGTTTTCTGCCGCCCGACGATCTTGTGCCGGAGCGGACGGCGGGAAGCCATCTCATCGTCATCGGAGAAGCGGACGGGCTGCCGCCGGAATTGGCCGATGATCCGGACATTCCGCTCCGGTATGGGGACGGCCGCGTGACCGGGACGATCGCCGGCGTCGAAATTCTGGACGAACTGCAGCGCCGGTCCGTCGCCGTGCAGCTGTCCGCTTCCCCGTATGACGAGCGGTTCCGCCTGCTGAAGGTCGTCGTCACGGAAGGCGGCCGGCCGGGTATGCTGACGCGGGCGCTGACCGATCCCGAACAGGCCTTTGCCCTGGCCGGAACGCTTGCCATCGTGGATGCCCGGGGGCGGGTGCACGCGTTCGCCGTGCCGGAAGCGCGGGCGGATGCATCATCGGCGGACGCGGCGGAGGAAGGCCGGGCCGCGGTGAAGCCGGCTGCCTTCGCGGTTCTTGCACTGTTCTTCCTGGCCGGCATGTATCTGTTCATCAGGAGAATGCTGCGACATTGAAAACACGGCGCATCCGATATGTCCTGCTGTTTGCCGCCGTCTGGGCGCCGGCGCTGGCGGCCGGTTACGGGGTCAGCCACGTGATCGGCTACGTCCACACGGACGCCATGAGCCGGGTGGCCAACGCCTTCTATGTCCTGTACAGCCGGGATCCGCATCTCGGCGCCATCGGCTTTGTCTGGACGCCGTTGCCCAGCCTGGTGGAGCTTGTGTTTCTGCTGTTTTATCCGCTGTATCCGCCGCTTGCTTCATCCGGCCTGGCCGGCGTGCTCATGTCCAGCCTGTTCGCCGGGCTGTCCGCCGTGCTGCTGGCCCGGGCGGCGGACGAACACGGCCTCCCGCCTGCGGCCGGCGTCGGGATCGCCCTGCTGTTCGCCTTCAATCCGTTCATGTTCCTGTTCGGCATGAACGGGCTGAGCGACGCGCCGTTCATGTTTTTCGCGATGTACGCGACGGTGCACCTGACCCGCTGGCTGAAGGAGGGCGGCGTCGGCCATCTGGTGAAGATCGGCGCCGCCCTGGCCCTCGCCTTCTGGACGCGGTACGAAGCCGTCCCCTTCGGCTTTGCCGTCGGACTGGCGGCGGCGCTGGCGATTTGGCGGGGGGGGGCGGGCCGCCGGGGGAAACGCGGCGCGAGCGCCTGCACCGGCTCGAAAGCACGCTGATCGTCGTATGGCTGCCGATCGTGTTTTCGGGCGTGCTGTGGATCGCGCTCAACGGCATCATCATGGGGAATCCGCTCTATTTTCTCAATTCCGAATATTCGAATGCGGAGCAGTCGGCGGTGTTGGCGACGGACGCCAATTTCCGGGACCTCATCGGCCATCCGCTAAACAGCCTGCTGTTCGTTCTGAGAAAAACGGCCTGGTTTTCCCTGCCGCTTCTGGTCATCGTGCCGCTCAAACTGCTGCGCCGGCGGACGGATGCGGGCATGGCGGGCGCGGATGAACCGGCGGAACTGGCGGGTCTCCTGCTGATGATCCTGTCCGTCGCGGCCCTGCAGTTTCTGCTGCTGGTGTCGGGCCATTCCTACGGCTGGTTTCGCTATTTCATGTACGGGTTTCCGATTGCGGCCGCCTGGCTGCCGTACAAACTGGGCAAATGGAAAAGGCGGAAGCTGCCTTCGGCCGCCGCCTTCGCGTCGCTGGCCGCTTCCGCCGCCCTGCTCGGAACCGCGCTCTTTGATCCGGCCATCGCCCCGGACGAGAACAAAATGCCGAACGCGCGGGAGCACGCCGCCCTGATCGACGTGGACCGGGTAGTCGCCCGGTATCTGGACGAGGAGCTCGGGGACGCGGTCATTCTGATGGATTCCTATACGGCGTTTTATGTCATCCTGAACAGCCGCCGCCCGGAGCGCTACCTGATCACGAGCGATTTCGGCTACCGGGAGACGCTGGAAAACCCGCCGGCCGGTGAGGCGGACTACATCCTGACGCCGAAGCCGAATCCGAGCTCCGCCCTCAGCGCGGAGAACAGGCTGTATCCCGGATTTTATGAAAAAGGCGCGGAATGGACGGAGCTCCACAAGGAGTTCGGCGATGAAAGCGGCGGGCTGTGGCGGCTGTACCGGATCATCAAGGCGGACGGGGAAACGGAGGAAAAAGCGGATGATGGAACGGAAGAAGGAGCGGAACACGGAACAAAGGGTTGAACGGAAAAATCCCGAGCTGACGATCATCATTCCGGTTTACAACGAGGCGGATCTACTGGTCCGATCCCTCGACGCGATCCGGACGCACGCGGCTTCCTGCACGACGTCGTTTTCGATCCTTCTGGTCGATGACGGTTCCACGGACCGGACGTGGCAGACCATCGAAGCGTATCGGCAGCTTTGCGGCGACGTGTCGGCCATCCGGCTCAGCCGGAATTTCGGCAAGGAGCATGCCCTGTGCGCCGGACTGGAGGCGGCGGACGGCGAGGCGGTGATCGTCATGGACGCCGACCTTCAGCATCCGCCCTCAATGATTCCCGAGATGGTCCGCCTCTGGAAAGAAGACGGCTATGACATCGTGGAGGGCGTCAAATGCGGCCGGGGGGAGGAATCCGCCGTGAACCGCTGGGGAGCCAGGCTGTTCTATTTTCTGCTGAACCGCCTGTCCGGCTACAAACTGGCCGGCGCTTCCGACTTCAAGCTGCTGGACGGCAAGGTGGTGGAGGCGTGGCGGTCGATGCCGGAGAAAAACACGTTTTTCCGGGGCATGACCGCCTGGCTCGGCTTCAGCCGGACATCCGTCGAATTCGAGGTGCCGCTGCGGGAAGGCGGCGCCAGCCGCTGGAGCTTCGTCAGCCTGCTCAAACTGGCGGTCCGGGCCATTCTGGCGTTCACCTCGTTCCCGCTCCGCATCGTGAGCGTCGTCGGCGGGCTGTTTCTGGCCGGTTCCGTCCTCCTCGGCGCGCAAACCCTGTACCGGAAGCTGGCGGGCGACGCGGTGACCGGCTTCACGACGGTCATCCTGCTGCAGCTGATCATCGGCAGCATCATCATGGTGAGTCTGGGCATCATCGGCGAATACATCGCCGCCATCTACAACGAGACGAAGGCAAGGCCGCGCTACGTCGTCCGCGAGACGCTGGGCGCCGGATGGCGCGGACGGGCGGAAGGAGCCCTTTGGGGAGGCGTCCGGAACGGTGCCGGTGAGGGCGAATCGGACGGTTTCCGCAGCGGTGCCCGGAAGGATGTCCGGAAAAACGTTCAGGCAGGTGTCCGGGAACGTGCCGAAACGGGTTCGCATGAATAGGCCCGGTGCGGGTCATCCGGAGGATACCCGGACAGGGCATTCCGGGAACGCAGGCCCGCCCCCGGCCCCGCGGCCAGGGCGGTCTTCTGCCGGCCGATCCGGCCGGCTGGCGGCGTTCGGCATCGCCAAGATGAAGAACGGTATCGCCGGGCTGAAATACGGCATCGCTGGGTCGAAGTACGGCATTGCCGGGTTGAAGTACGGCATCGTCGGGTTGATCGGCACCGCGCTTCACACGGCCTTGCTGGTGCTGCTGGTGGAATCGGTCCGCATGCATCCGGTTCCCGCTTCGGCTGCCGGATTTCTGGCGGCGCTCGCCGCTTCGTTCATTCTGAACCGGCGATGGACCTTCGGCGTCCGCCGCCCGGGACGGCATGCCTTTTTCAAATACACGGCGGTATCCGTCGCCGGTCTCGCCCTGAACGGCGGCATCATGTTTGCCGCCGTGGAATGGCTGCGGCTGGAATACTGGATCGGCCAGCTGGTCGCCGTGTTGGTGGTGCCACCCGTCAATTTTGCGCTGAATGCCGCCTGGACGTTTAGGGGTTAGCCGGACGCCGGTGTCCTGAGGCCGGTGTCCTGGAGACCGGTGTCCCGGGGGACGGTGGCGCCGGCACACCCGGTCTTTCCGGCCGCTCCGTGCACGATAGACAGAATGGTTGAACAGCAGAACCATTTTTGGTATATTTTACATGGCGTCATAATCGAAAAGCCTGTCGTGAAGCACACGCCTTGCGTGCCCGCCATTGCGGGCCGGGGCGTTTTTCTTTTGCCGGGGGAGGGAAAACGGAAGCATGGAGGAGACACAAAGTATGTTTGACGAGCTGTATGAACGCTTTTTGAAGGAACAGATCCAGGGGGCCAGAGGGCAGCGAAAGGAGCGGCTGCTGACGGACAGCGCGTTGACGGGGACCAGAATCCTTTTGGAAAAGGTCGTATTTCCGGTTCTCGGTTCATTCGGGGGAATCGAGCTGGAGCATGAACTGAAGGGGTTGTCCAACGTGCATCTGTATTACGATGCCTGCTATATGCCGCTCAAGATTTTGCTGGAGGAGGACCACTATGTCACGCATGCGGAACTGATCAGCAGAGGACGATTTTCCATGGAGCGGATGAGGATGCGGGCGGCGGCCGTGCACGGGTACGTTTATTTCCCCTACAGCCGGGACGAACTGCTGAAAAACCCGGATTCGTGCGCGAATCAATTTTATGAGCTGGTGAGCAGACTGGGAGCGGCAGACGGAGCGGAGTGGCTTGAACTGCCGCTTCACGAGCGGGAAATCATCCGATGCGCCGCGGTGCGCATGGCACCTTTCGGCCTGGCCGATGCGGCCGGGTGGCTGCGCTTGTCGAGGGAATCCGCCCGGAGGGTGCTCCGGGACATGGAAAACAAGGGCCTGCTGCGGCCTGTCGGCGGCGGATCCGTCCGCTGCTTCAAGTTCATGGTCACGGAGAAGGCGCAGGGGTTGTTCCAGAGAAAAAGATTCAGGTTCAGGTAGAGGAGGAGTTGATCGAAAAAGTCGATTATCTCGCCGAAAAAAGTGCCGTTTACGGGGGAGATGCTCGAAAAAGTCGATTAACTCGACTGCTGGCGGGCTCGATTTGGGTGAGATGATCGAGACATTCGAGCAACTCGTGCTGGAAGCGGGAGAAAAGGCGAGAGTTGATCGAAAAAGTCGATTATCTCGCCGCAAAAAGTGCCATTTACGGGGGAGATGCTCGAAAAAGTCGATTAACTCGCCTGCTGGCGGGCTCGATTCGGGTGAGATGATCGAGAAATTCGAGCAACTCGTGCTGGAAACGGGAGAAAAGGCGGGAGTTGCTCTAGAAATTCGATTAACTCGCCTGCGGAAACGGTCTTTTGTGGGGGAGTTGTTCGAATAAGTCGATTAACTCGCTGTGGAAGTGGGCTTTTTCGGAGGAGTTACTAGAAAAATTCGATCCACTCGTCCGAAGAATTCCGAAAGCCGTACGAGGCGCATGCCTCAAGCGGCTTTCTTTTTTGCGATCTTTTCAGAATACGACAGGGATTTGCGCAGATCATGTCGAACATTGTCGTCACGGACCGGATGCAAGGCAAGGCGCACGATCACGCCAAATGACGCATAAAGTCAATCATCAGTCACGAATGTTCACCAAACAGGAAGCGAAGCGACATGTTTGGCAGCGATCCAACATGTCCGGCATCGATGTCCGGTATCGATCCAACATGCCGCACCATAACCATCGTGCCCAACCCGAACACCGAATAAAGCCGGAATGCCGCATGATCCCGGCATGACAACAAGACCGACAGCAGGTGATGCCATGCATCGGAGAACGACCGGCGTCTTGTGGATGTGGCTCCTTGCCTTTGCGATGATCCTGTCCGGCTGCGGCGGCGCGGCTTTGCCGGCATCGTCCCTCGACCACGCGGGATCCGCGCTCGACGCGCCCGCATTCGGTCCGGAACATGAACCGGCAAACGGTCCGGCACATCGTCCGGAAACAGCTCCGGCTCAAAGTCCGGCAACAGGTCCGTTCCATCGTCCGGCAACCGGTTTTGAACAAGATCCGGCCACCAGTCCGGCAACCGATCCGGCACAAAATCCGGCAACCGAACCTGCAGCCGGTTCGCCGACGGGCGCCTTCCCCGAAACCGCCGGCACGCTGCAGGTGCATTTCATCGACGTCGGCCAGGGACAGGCGCAGCTCATCATCGGCCCGACAGGAAAAACGATCCTGATCGACGGCGGCGACAACCACATGGAGGAAGCTGTCGTCGCCTATCTGCGGGAACAGGGCGTCAGCCGGATCGACATCCTGATCGGCACCCATCCCCACGCGGATCATATCGGCGGGCTGAATGCGGTGGTGGAGCATTTCGACATCGGCCGCATCTACATGCCCCGCGTCCAGCTGAACACGAAAACGTTCGAGTCGCTGCTTCTCGCCATCCGGCAAAAGGGCCTCAAAATCGCCACCGCCAAAGCCGGATTGACGCTGGACTGGGAAGAGGGCGCCGTCGTGCGCATGATCGGTCCCGCGGGCGAGTACGATAACGTCAACAACATGAGCGCCGTTGTCCACTTGCAGTTTGGAGAAACGGCCTTCCTGTTCACCGGGGATGCGGAGGCCGAAAGCGAAGCGGACATTCTGCGCTCCGGCGTTGATGTCAAGGCGGATGTCCTCCTGGCCGGCCATCACGGATCGTCCACTTCCACCAGTGAAGCATTCCTGGAAAAAGCGGATCCCGCCTACGCCGTCATCCAGGTCGGCGACAACGATTACGGGCATCCGCACAAAGAGGTGCTGGGCCGCCTCGCCGACAAAGGCGTCCGCATCTACAGAACCGACAAGCACGGGCACATCGTGTTCACGAGCGACGGGCATCGGCTGACCGTCCAAACCGGAACGAAGGCCGAAGAAACGGAGCGGGCCAAATCGGCGGATCGGCAGCCGGCGAAGAAGCCGACGGCCCAGGCACCGGAGCAGACGGCCCAAGCACCGGAACAGGAGGCCAAGGCACCTGGGCAGGCGTCCGAGGCATCGGATCAATCGGCCCAAACACCGGAGCATGCGGCACAACCGGCGCCTGCCGGCGAACTCGCGGTCAGCGCCTCGATCGACAACGACGCGCCGCCGCAAAACAGCAAACTGACCGTGTCCGTCAAGGTAACGGACGCGGAAGGGAATCCCGTCCGGGGGGCCGAGGTCAGGCTGCTTCTTCACTACAAAACCACCAAGACGGAATATCAGGAGACGACCGATGCATCCGGCATCGCGGAGTTGTCCTTCCGAATCGGGCGGGCGGCGAAAGGGCACACCGTAAAGGGAGAAATCACCGTCACGGCAGGAAAGGCCCAGGGCCGTGCCGAAGTGTCCTTTACACCGAAATGACGGAACATTTCCGGTTGCGGGGAGGGCTGCCATTTGGACCGACCGGCCTTCGGCATCGTCGAGCGTTTTGCCGGGGATTACGCCGTCATCGAAATGGACGGCGAAACCCGGAACGTCCCGCGGTCGCTTCTGGCGGAAGATGTGGGCGTGAATGACGTCGTAGAGTGGGCGGACGGCAAATGGATCCGGAACGCCCGGGCCACGCAGGAACGTTCGGCGAGCATCAAAAAGCTGATGGACAGCCTGTGGGAAGATTGAGGATCCCGCGGGAAGACGGAGGGGATGACGACATGCCGTTCACCGTGGTCCGGCAGGACATCACCACCATGCGCGTCGATGCCATCGTGAATGCCGCCAACACCGGGCTGAAAATGGGGGGCGGGGTGTGCGGCGCCATTTTCCGCGCGGCCGGGGCCGCCGAACTGCAGGCGGCCTGCGACAAGCTGGCGCCGATCCGGACGGGGGAAGCGGTCATCACCCCGGGGTTCAACCTGCCCGCCCGCTATATCATCCACACGGCGGGCCCCGTTTACCGGGACGGCAAGCACGGCGAGGAGACGCTGCTTCGCGCCTGCTATCTGAACAGCCTGAAGCTGGCCGCCGAACACGGATGCCGCAGCATCGCCTTTCCGCTCATTTCCGCCGGCATTTACGGCTACCCGAAGCAGGACGCGATGGCCGTTGCCGAGCGCGTCATCCGGGATTTTCTCGCGCAGCGCGAAATGGATGTGTATCTGGCGCTGTGGGGATGAAAACATTGACCATATGTCAACCAGTTGACATATGCCAACCGGTTGTCATATGGTGATGAATAGCGGATGCTTTCCATGAAAGGAATGCAGGCCGTCATTCGGCCGTCATTCCGCGGCGGCCAGCCGGAACGCCCATCCGCGGCAAAAGATGCTATATTAAATATAAGTAATAAGTACCGTGCAGAACATGGTACCGGAGGAACTGGCATGGCGACCATCAAGGATGTGGCGGAGAAAGTCGGCGTCTCGGTGACGACGGTGTCCCGGGTGCTGAACAACCGCGGCTATCTGAGCGAGGATTTGAAGCGGCGGGTTCACGAAGCGATGAAGGAACTCAATTACCAGCCGAATGAACTGGCCCGCTCGCTCTTCCGGAAAAAATCGAACATCATCGGACTCATCATCCCCGACATCTCCCACCCGTTTTTCGGCGAAATCGCGAAACACGTGGAATATTATGCCCACAAAAACCGCTACAAGGTATTGCTGTGCAATTCCCAGCTGAACCACAGCAAAGAGAAAGAATACATCAACATGCTGAAGGCGAGCCAGGTGGACGGCATCATCATGGGCAGCCACACCCTCGACACGAAGGAATTCACCACCATCAATCTGCCGCTCGTCACGCTGGACCGCCAGCTGTCGGAATCGATTCCCTATGTGTCCTCCGACCACTACAGGGGCGGCGTATTGGCCACCCGGCTGCTGCTTCGCAAGGGATGCCGGAAGATCGCCCATATCAGCGGCAACCTGAAGCTGCACCTGCTGGCCAAAACGCGCCATGACGGCTTCATGGACACGGTCCGGGCCGCCGGCGTCCCGCATGTGGTGGTCGAGACGGATTTGAACGGCTTCAAGTATGACGAATATGAGAAAATCGTGGCCGACCTGTTCCGGGAACATCCGGACATCGACGGCGTGTTCGCCAGCAGCGACATCATCGCCGCCCAGGTCGTCAAGGAATGCCGCCGCCTCGGCCGGCGCGTGCCGGACGACGTCCGGGTTGTCGGATTTGACGGCATCGGCCTCGGGCAGTTTTTCACGCCCGGGCTGTCCACCATCCAGCAGCCGATCCGCGAGATCGCCAAAACGTCCGTGCAGCTCCTGATCGATCAGATCAACGGCAAAGACGTGCAGCGGGAAAACGTGTTGCCGGTCAAGCTGGTGGAGAAGGAAACGACCTGAACCCGCCGGGGAAGGAAACCCTTCCCCGGTTTGTTTCATGCGTATGTCAACCGCTTTTTGCGGTCCAGCGAAGGAAGCGCGCTTCTCGGGACGGGCGCCGTGGACTTGCCGAGCACGTCCATCCGCATGGCCATGGGCGTCATCGGGCTGCTGCCGATTTTGCTGATGTTTCCCTTTACGCAACGGTATCTGATCAAGGGCGTCGTGATCGGCGCGATCAAGGGCTAATCCTTAACGGAAAGGTGTGCTTCGCATGAAGGTGCAAGACGTCATCGACGCGATCGTGGCGGACTGCCGGCTGCCGGCTCCGCTGGAGCGGACGTGCGACGTGCTGGTTGCCTGCCGGCCGGACATGGACGTGACCGGCATCGTCACCACGTTCATGGCCACGGTCGACGTCATCCGGAAAACGGCCGCCATCGGCGCCAACCTGATCATCACCCATGAGCCGACCTATTTCAACGGCCCCGACGAAACGGACTGGCTGCGGGACGATCCGGTGTATCTGGCGAAGAAAAAGCTGCTGGACGATCTGGGCATCGCGGTCTGGCGATTCCACGACCACATGCATCTGGCCCGGCCGGACCGGATCTACGAGGGACTCAACCGGGAATTGGGCTGGTCGGATTTTTACCGGCCGCGCGGGGCGTTTCACCACGTCTATGAAATCGAGGAGCGGACGCTGGAAGAGCTGGCGGCTTTCTTCAAAGAAAAACTGGACATGGACGTCGTGCGCGTCATCGGCAACCCCGGCATGCCGTGCCGGAAAGTCGGCATTCTCGTGGGCGGCGGGAGCCTCGGTCTCGGGCGGGAAGTGATGCCGATGGAATTCATGCGCGAGCATGACCTGGACTGCGTCGTGTGCGGCGAGATTACCGAATGGACGCTGGCCGCCTATGTGAATGACGCCCGGATGCTGGGCATGAACAAATCCATGATCGTGATCGGGCACGAACGGTCGGAAGAATGGGGCATGAAGGACATGGTCCGGTGGCTGAAGCCGCTCGTCGGCGGCATTCCCGTGACCTTCATCGACGCCGGGGAACCTTTTGTCCATCTTTGACGGTTCATGCATCCAAGTTCATCAGGGAGAGAGGGGAACCGGGTGTTCAGACTGGATCGCCAAATCCATTTGCGTCAAGACAAACAGAATGACATTTTGGCCGTCGGCGAGCTGCTGGTCGACATGATTTCCGATGCCTACGACGACGCGATGCATTGCGATACGTACCATCGTTTTTTCGGCGGGTCGACCGGAAATTTGGCCATGAACACGAAAAAGCTCGGACTCCGTTCGGTGGTGGCTTCGGCCGTGGGGCGGGACGGTTTCGGCGCCTTCCTGGTCGAGCAGCTGGAGCGGGCCGGCATTCCGACGGACTGCATCCAGCAGACGGACGAGGCCACCAGCCTGGTGGTCGTCACGAAAAGCCGCACCGCCCCCCGGCCGATGTTTTACCGGGGTGCGGATTTCCGGCTGGTCTTCACGCCGGACCTGGAACAGGCGGTGAAGCAGTCGAAAATCGTCCACTTCTCCTGCTGGCCGCTGTCCAGGGAACCGGCCCGAACCACCGTCGAAAAAATCATCCTGCTGGCGCGGTCGGAACAGATCCTGATCGGTTTTGACCCGAACTACCATCCGGACATCTGGAGCCGGGGCGAGGACGGCGCCGCCTACGTCAAATCCGTCGTCAGCCTCGTGGACGTGATCAAGCCGTCGATGGATGACGCGGACCGGCTGTTCGGGCCGGACACGCCGGAAAACCACCTGGACCGGTTTCTGGAGCTCGGGGCAAAACTGGTCATCCTGACGATGGGAGCCGACGGCATCCTCGTCTCCAACGGCCTGGAAGCGTTGCGGCTCGACAGCGTGGCGACGGAAGTGGTGGATGCCACCGGGGCCGGCGACGCGTTCTGGGCCGGATTTTATGCCGGCGTGATCCGGAACATGGCCCTGACGGACGCGGTGAAGTTCGGCATGGAAGTCAGCGCCTACAAATTGCGGCATCTCGGGCCCGTTCGCCGGTTTCCCGACCGGTTTCGGCTGCCGCGGCTTCCGGAAGGCGGTGGCCGGCGGCCGTGAAGCTCGACAACCGGGTCCAGCTGATCACGTATCCCGATTCCCTCGGCGGCAATCTGGCCGCGCTGCGGCAACTTCTTCGCACGGCCTTCGCCGGCCTGTTTCCGGGCGGCATCCATATCCTGCCGCCGTATCCGTCTTCCGGCGACCGCGGGTTTGCCCCGCTGGATTACGGCAGCATCGATCCGCGCTTCGGCACGTGGGCGGACATCGCGGACATCGGCGCCGGACATGGCGTCATGCTGGATGTCATGGTGAACCACATGTCCCGGCGTTCCCCGCAGTTTCAGGACGTTTTGCAAAACGGCCGACGCTCGCCGTACATCGACATGTTTCTGACGCTTGACAAAATCTGGCCGGACGGCCGGCCCGTCCAGTCCGACATCGACCTGATGTTCTTGCGGCGTCCGGTGCCCTACTCCGTCTTCACCGCAGGAGACGGCACTGAGCTGAAGGTGTGGACGACGTTCGGAAAAACCGACCCGTCGGAACAGATTGATCTGGACGTGCGATCGCCGCTTACCCGGCAATATTTCCGGGACATCTTTGAGCGGTTCAGGGAACACGGCGTCAACATGGTGCGGCTGGACGCCGTCGGCTACGTCGTCAAGAAGCCGGGAACGAGCTGCTTTTTCGTGGAGCCCGAAATCTGGCATTTCCTTGATTGGATCGCGGAGATGGCGGACCGGATCGGCATCGCGCTCTTGCCCGAGGTTCATGCCCATCACGCCGTCCAGTACAAGCTGGCGGCCCGCGGGTTCTGGATCTACGACTTCATCCTGCCCTTCATGGTGCTGGATGCCGTGACCGGCCGCTCGACCGGCATGCTGCGCCGCTATCTGCAAACCCGGCCGCACAACCAGTTCACGATGCTGGATTGCCATGACGGCATCCCGGTCAAACCGGACCTGGACGGGCTGGTGGATCCGGCGCATGCCCGCCGGGTGGTGGACCTGTGCGTCGGACGGGGGGCCAATCTGAGCCGCGTGCTATCCGGCAGCCACCAATCGCCGGACGGGTTTGACGTCCACCAGATCCGCTGCACGTATTACGACGCGCTGGGACGGGACGACGACGCCTATCTGGCGGCCCGCGCGATCCAGCTTTTCACGCCCGGCATTCCCCAGATCTATTACGTGGGCCTGCTGGCGGGGGAAAACGACGAAGCGGCGGTGCGGGAAAGGGGCGACGGCCGGGAAATCAACCGCCACAACTATGCGCTGGAGGAAATCGAAGCAGCCGTCCGGCGCCCCGTCGTCCAGCGGCTCATGCGCCTGATCCGGTTCCGCAACGAGTGCGGCGCCTTCGACGGCACCTTCCGGGTGCCGGAAACGGGAGACCGGGAGATCAGGATGCAGTGGGAAAAGGACGGGCTATCATGTATGCTTGAAGTGGAGATGGACACCTTCCGCGCCGTGGTCCATGTGTCGGACCGGGACGGGCGGGAGGAACGCTGGGTCGTCTGACGGACGGCGCGACGGGGAGGAGAGGATCGTGGGGACGATCGTCAATCCGGTCATCTGGGCCGATGTGCCGGATCCGAGCGTCATCCGGGTCGGCGATGCGTTCTACATGGCCAGCACCAGCATGCACAGCATGCCGGGCTGCCCGATCATGCGCTCGAAGGATTTGCAGCACTGGGAAATCGTGAACTATGTGTTCGACCATCTGGAGGACAACGCCGGCCATCGGCTGCTGGACGGAAAAGGCATCTACGGCAAAGGATCCTGGGCGCCCTGCCTGAGGCATCACAACGGCCTTTTCTATGTCTGTTTTTCGAGCAACGATGCCCGGCGGTTTTACGTCTACCGGACCGATGACATCGAGAACGGCCGGTGGGCGCGTTCCGTCTTCGATGAGCTGCTGCACGATCCGTGCCTGCTGTTTGACGATGGCCGCGTCTTCGTCATCTACGGCAACGGAGACATCCGCATCCGGGAACTGACGGCGGATTTGACGGCGTTCAAGCCGGGCGGGCTCGACCGGCTGCTGTTCGAGACCGACCGGGAGGGCATCGCGCTCCGCTGCGAAGGATGCCACGCTTTCAAGCTGAACGGGTATTATTATTTGTTTTTCATTGAATGGCCCGCCACGGGCCACCGGCGGCGCCGGCAACTGGTGTACCGTTCCCGCAGCCTCACGGGTCCGTACGAAAAGCGGATCGTCCTGGACGACGACGCGGGGTATTTCAACAACGGCATCGCCCAGGGCGGCCTCGTCGACACGCCGTCAGGCGAATGGTACGCCGTGCTGTTCCAGGATCACGGGGCGGTCGGCCGGGTGCCCTGGGTCGTGCCGGTGCGCTGGGAAGACGACTGGCCGGTGCTCGGCGAAGGGGGCAGAGCGCCGCGCGCGTTCGCGACGGCTTTGCCGGCCGATGACCGGGCGAGGCCGATCGTGGCCGACGACGAGTTTGACTATGAAGACAACCGGCTGGCCCTCGAATGGCAGTGGAATCACCGGCCGGATCCCCGGTTCTGGTCGGTGACGGCGAGGCCGGGCTGGCTCCGCCTGACGGCCGGCCATCGGGCCGATAGCGTGGAGCTGGCTCCGAACACCCTGACGCAGCGCACGGTCGGCCCGGCCTGCGCCTTCGAGACGATACTGGACGCGTCCGGACTGAAATCCGGCGACCGCGCCGGAATGGTGGCCTTGCTGCACGGGTACGGCACGGTGGGCGTGCATGCGGGGGAAGACGGCCGGCGGTCCGTCGCCGTCTGCGCGCGGGGGGCGGACGGCCGGGACGAAATCGTGGAGGAGCGTCCCGTCGCCGCCACCGTGATCCGGCTCAAAATCGCCTTCGATTTTGTCCGCAACCGGGATACGGCCACGTTCTGGTTCGCGGAGGAGGACGGCTTCTGGCAGCCGATCGGCCGGCCGCTGAAGCTGAAGTACACCCTCGACCATTTCATGGGATGCCGGATCGGGCTGTACTGCCATGCGACGACGCCGGCCGGCGGCGGGCACGCCGACTTTGACTATTTCCGCCATGAAGCCGGAAAATGGAAGGAGGACGATTCCGCATGACGGCCGAATGTCCGGACGCCATTCCCGCCGCGCATCTTCAGGCCCCGCCCGCCGCGCGGCAGGGACGGATCCTCGAGCTCGAATACACGGTCCGGCATTACATCAACCGCGAGCGGAAGCTGGTGATCGCTCCCGGAACCGACGGCGGTTCCGCCGGGCGGGAAACGGTTTCCGGTCCGCCGATTGTCAAACGGTGCAACGTCTACGTGCCGGCCGGCTGCCGCATGGATGATCCGGCGGTCCGCTATCCGGTGCTCTATCTGCTCCACGGCGTGGGCGGCGATCATTTCGAGTGGCTGCACGGCAGCGGCACCGAGGGCGGACGCCCGGTCATCTGCAACCTCATCGATCATCTCGTCATCTCCGGCGACATCGAGCCGGTCATCGTCGTGTTTCCGAACGGCCGAAGCGCCTGGAACTGGCAGGACAAAACGTTTGATTTCACGGGCACCAACATGCTCGGCTTCTATTATTTCGACTACGAGCTCCGTCATGACCTGATGCCGTTCATCGAATCCCGCTTCCCGGTCCGGGCGCGGAGCGGCGGCGCGGGCCAAACCCCGGAAGAGGCGGAACGGGCCCGCCGGCAGCGGGCCGTGGCCGGCCTGTCCATGGGAGGCATGCAGGCGCTGAACCTCGTGCTGGGCGGTTTCCGGCATGACGCGGCCAAAGACGAAGCCGGTGAGCCGGGACGTCCCGGCCTGCGCCCGACGGTGCTTGCGCCGGGGATGCTGGACCTGTTCGGAGCCGTGGGATCCTTCTCCTGCGCTCCCACGTCCAGCGAAGGCCGGGTGCTCGGTTCCAGCATCAAGGCCGCCGGCCAGTCCCTGCATGCGCTGTACATGAACTGCGGCGACCGGGACGACATTTCGTTCGGCGTCTTCCGGCGTTCGACGGACGGCCTGGCGGAACATGCCGGCGGCTTGCTGCGCCGGTTCGTCCCGTTCGTCGTCCGGGACGGGGTCCACGATTTCCGCGTCTGGAATCTGGGGGCCTGGCATTTTCTGCGTCTGGCGTTTCCGGCGCACGGCGATCGCGAATGAACGCGCGGCGGCGGGACCGGCGGGTGAACATCCGCTGCTAAAACGATTTACAAAAACTATGATTTTCAAAGCAAATTCTATACTTTGTTGGGTGCCGTTCCCGTCGAATCCCCTCTAAACTGAAAAGGTAATCATTAAAATGAAATGAAAGGGGTTACAAGCGCGTGAGACAAAGACGACTGTTTGCCGTTCTGTTCGCCCTCGTCCTGGTGTTCTCCGTCGTGGCGGCAGCCTGCGGCGGCAACCAGAACGCCGATGGCGGCGGCGGCAGCAACGCGGGCACGACCGGCGGCACGTCGAGCAACACCGGTTCGACCGGCGGCGGCGACGAGGCGAAAGCGCTCGACAAGGTCACCTTCCGGATCTTCAACGGGGTGGCCGGCGAGAAGGACGTCAACACGAACGAAACGGTTATCGGCAAAATTTTGGAGGATCAGACCGGGGTCAACTTCTTCATCGAGCACCTGGTCGGTGACCTGAACACGAAGATCGGCACGATGGTCGCCGGCGGCGACTATCCGGACG
>Ga0065724_100185_pt1 | contig 51903 bp, 49 predicted proteins | sample TheenrcSG05JP960_FD_59111 | JGI IMG/M metagenome (GOLD analysis project Ga0065724, IMG submission 59111) | Thermophilic enriched microbial communities from mini bioreactor at UC Davis - Sample SG0.5JP960 | ecosystem: Engineered > Solid waste > Grass > Composting > Bioreactor | place: USA... | reverse complement strand
ACGCGCTGGAGCCAACCGCTGATCTGCCGTCCCATGTTCGGTGGTCTCGGGCGTGCTCCGGCGGCACTGTCCCTCGCGTTCGTCGCGCCGGTCGCGTTCGAGGCCCATCGCTTCGAGCGGTTCGGGCTCCAGCGNCGCGCGGTCCCCGTGCGCAACACGCGCGGCACGTTCAAGGACGCCATGCGGCATAACACAGCCTCACCGCGCGTCACCGTCGACCCGCGGACGCTCGAGGTCACCATCGACGGTTCGGTCGTCGACATTCCGCCGGCCGAGGAGTTGCCGCTTACCTTTCGCTACTTCATCGCCTGAGCAGTGCACGGCACCCAGCTTCAGTCGTAGACCCGAACCAGGATATCGGTCGGGTTGAACGCATTGCAGGCGTTCTGGTCCTGCGGACAGGCCGAGACTGCCACTACGAGGTCCATCAGGGCACGTAACAGGACATAGTCGTTCCGCTCGGAGAGCGGCTCGCGGATCTCGAAACGACCCTTTGCCACGATGCCGACGTGCATGAACCAGTGCACCGGATCGGGTAGATCGTCCTCACCGATTCCGTACTCGGCCAGGACGCGAACGAAGTTCTCGCGGCAGTTGGGATGATCAGGCAGACCGTAGTCGTCGAGATAGCCTCGCCGGTCGCACGCGGGAAAGAGCAGATCGTGCCGTCCCACCGTATCCTCGACCAGAACCAGCATCGGATTGCGTCGATTGCTATAGAGCGTCATCCCTTGCACGAGCACCAGCGAATTGTTGATCGCTCGCGTATGCGAAGGGGAGAGGTATTCCCGGACATCGTGCAGGTTGAAGGCGACCATATCGGCCACCTGCTTGCCCTGCACGTCAGTGATTTGGAGGAGTTGTCCCTCTTTGACGGGTAACGCGATCGGCACGGTCGGACGAACCTGCGCAGCACGTCGCGGAACGCGGCCGAACAGGATGTGCTCACTCGGCGCGGTCGGTTGCGCCATGAGTCTGCTCCCTCCTGCTTGCAGCGATGACCGCGATCATATCGAAGACGAGATTGGCGGCGATCAGTGCGGTCACCCCCGACGGATCACGATCCGGCAGCACCTCGACCAGGTCAGCACCGACGATCCGAAGCCCGACGAGTCCCCAGAGGAACTCCTGGGCCTCCCAGGTGGTGAATCCACCGATTTCCGGCGTCCCCGTACCTGGCGCGAAGACCGGATCGAGGAAATCGATATCGAAGCTCAGAAAGACCGGATGGGTGCCGACTCGGCGCCAGATCGCCCCGAGAACCTGGCTTACACTCGCCTGACGGACCTGGCGTGCCGTCCAAACCTCGAACCCCAGCTCGCGCGACTGATCGAGTTCGGCCCGCTCACCCAGCGGTCCGCGGATACCGATCTGGATCGACCGCTCCGGATCGATCAGTCCCTCCTCGACCGCTCGCCGGAACGGTGTACCATGGTTGTACCGGTTTCCCCAGATCGTATCCCAGGTATCGACATGGGCATCGAAATGCACGAGCGCGACCGCTCCGTACCGACCAGCGACCGCCCGCAGTTCCGGTAACGACACGGAGTGGTCGCCACCCAGCCCGATCGGCACGATGCCGCGCCTGACAAGTGGCTCCAGCGTCGTCGTGTTGAAGCGATAGGTCGTCTCCGTCTCCATCGGGACGACCGGTGTATCGCCATAGTCGATCACGGACACGTAATCGGTGACATCGATGTCGAGCACTGGATGGAACGACTCGATCCGCGACGACTGCTCGCGGATCGCCGCCGGACCGAACCGTGCGCCCGGGCGGTAGGTCACCCCCGTATCGAAGGGAAGACCGACGACCGCAATGTCGACTCCCTCCAGCTCGGTGGTNTGCGGGAAGCGAGCGAACGTCCGCAGCCCACTGAACCGCGGTCGCCAAGCGATCTCCGGTGCTTCGTTTTCTGCAGCCACATGCTCCACCCTTCACCCCGGGCAACGAGCCGGGGCGCTCTGTCGGCTGTTTGCGTTATCCTGCGCGTGTCTCGACACTTCGCCGATTGAAGGCGAGCACAGCCAGCAATTCGAACAGGAGATTGGCGGCAGCCAGGGCGGTGACCCCGCTGACGTCATGTGCTGGCAAGACCTCGACGACGTCACCAGCCACGATATCGACCCCGACCAACCCGCGTAGCAACTCTTGCGCCTCCCGCGTCGTGAAACCACCGACTTCGGGTGTCCCGGTACCTGGTGCATACACTGGGTCGAGAAAGTCGATATCGAAACTCACGAACACCGGGCCACTTCCGACGCGACGACGAATCGCCTCGATCACCGCGCCGAGGCCGGTACGTCGCACATCGTCCGCGGTCCAAACCTCGAACCCCAGGGCACGAGACTGATCGAGATCCTCCGGTCCGTAGAGCGAGCCGCGCATGCCCACCTGGATCGCACGGCGCGTATCGATCAGCCCTTCTTCCACTGCACGGCGGAACGGCGTTCCGTGGGTGTATTTCTTCCCCCAGTACTCGTCCCAGGTATCGGTATGCGAGTCGAACTGGACGAAACCGACCGGCCCGTAGCGCGCGGCAACCGCCCGGAGTTCCGCCAGCGTGATGGAATGATCGCCCCCGATGACCAACGGCACGACACCCCGCTCCAGGATCGGCTGCAAACCGCGTTCGATGGCCGCATAACTGTCCTCGATGTAGCCCGGTACGACCGGCAGGTCGCCGTAATCGACGACCGAAAGGACTTCGTACACGTCGACGTCGAGCGTCGGATGGTACGCTCGGAGCATGACCGACATATCGCGCACCGCCGCCGGGCCGAATCGTGCGCCGACTCCGGAANGTNACNCCNGTNTCGAACGGCACGCCNACGACNGCNACATCGACTCCCTCGAGATCACGAACGTACGGCAACCGGGCGAACGTACGGATGCCAGCGAAACGTGGCAGCTCCAGCCCGCTCACCGGGGCGTAGCGCTTCGGCATCGTGTCCCCCTGTCGTATAAACCGGTCAACGATCCTCCCATGCCGCGAAGACCAGGCAGCAGTTCTGCCCACCGAGGCCGAAGGAATTCTTCAACGCTACCCGAACGCGATGCGGTCGCGCACCTTCAGGAACGTAGTCCAAATCGCATTCCGGATCCCGGAAGGTGTAGTTGCGGGTCGGATGCACCACGCCGTCCCGGATGCTCAGGACCGTGACGATCGACTCGACGGCACCGGCCGCTCCCATGAGATGACCGATCATCGACTTCGTCGAACTGATCGGAATCCGGTACGCATGCTCGCCGAACACCGCTTTGATCGCGACCGTCTCTGCCCGGTCACCCAGTGGGGTCGACGCAGCATGCGCATTGATATAGTCGACGTCCTCCGGGCGTACCCCGGCNTCGGCGAGTGCTGCCCGGATGGCTCGGGCCGCGCCGCTCCCTTCCGGATCCGGNGCGATCGGATGATAGCCATCGTTGCTCGAGGCATAGCCGAGCAATTCCGCGTAAATCCGCGCACCGCGCGCCCGGGCATGCTCGAGGCTCTCGAGTACGACGGCGCCAGCCCCTTCTCCAACCACGAAACCGTGTCGTTCTGCGTCGAAAGGCCGGCTCGCCTCTTCCGGACGNTCGTTCCAGGTCGAGGCAGCCCGCTGCACAGCGAAGCTGGCAATGAACAATGGGAAGACGCAGTATTCCGTTCCGCCAGCCAGCGCGAGATCNGCCGCTCCCCGAGCGGATCATCTCCGCCGCCTCGCCGATTGCCTGCGCGCCGGTCGCACAGGCTGTGGACACAGTGAGACTCGGCCCGAGGCACCGAAACGCTTGGGCGAGATGGTAGGCGGGCATGTTGTGCGGGAAAGTCGTCATGAAGTGCGGGGAAATCCGCATCAGACCCCGTCGCTGGGCGATCTCCTGGGTCTCCAGGATCGTCGCCATACCACCCGCACCCGTGCCGATCACAACGGCCGCCCGTGCCGGATCGAAGCTGCCAGGAGCGAGTCCCGCATCGCGCAGTGCCTGCCCGCCGGCCTCCAGTGCGTACTGGCTGAACATCGCCATCTGGCGTGCCGTCTTCGGGTCGACCCAATCACCGAGCCGGAAATCCCACACTTCGGCCGCGATCTGCACCGGAAGCTCACTCGGATCGAAGCGCTCGATCCGCCTCACACCGGACTCACCGCGGAGGAGGCGCTGCCAGGTTTCCTCTGCCGTGAGGCCGAGCGGCGTCACCGCGCCGAGACCCGTGATCACTACCCGGCGTCGCGGTGGCCGCTCCTCCCGATGTACTGGCGTCCCGCACCACGGACAAAAGCGTGCACGCTCCGGCAACTGACCGCCGCAGTGGTGGCACCGCTCCATACCCTCCCCTTCCTCACCGCATGGTAGCAGACCAGTTGGCGCTCGTCCCGTGTCTCGAGATTCAGCGATTCGGCCGGAGGAGTAGCGTCGGCTTCCGTGGCTTTTTCGCTGCTTCCACGGCCAGACGCGCCGCCGCCCGACGTGCTGCCTCGCGGAAGGCGATCGCGGTCCTTGAATCCGGATGGCTCACCACGATCGGGCGACCGCTGTCTCCCCCCTCGCGGACAGCCGGATCGATGGGAATCTGGCCCAGCAGCTCCACCCCATAGGCGTTGGCCACCCGCTCGCCACCCCCCGATCCGAAAATATCGACCCGGTGCCCGCAGTGCGGACAGATGAAGTAACTCATGTTCTCGATGATCCCGAGCACCGGCGTCTTCACCTCGCGGAACATCTGCAGTCCCTTGATCGCGTCCGCCAGTGCGACGTCCTGCGGCGTCGTCACGATGATGGCACCTGAAAGCGGAATCGTCTGCACGAGCGTGAGCTGGACGTCCCCCGTTCCGGGTGGCAGGTCGATCACCAGATAGTCGAGCTCGCCCCACTGTACGTCGCTCAGGAACTGGCGAATGAGCTGCGAGACCAGCGGCCCGCGCCAGATGAGCGCCTTCTCTGGGTCGAGAATGTACCCCACCGACATCACCGCGAGACTATAGGCTCGCCCGGGAATGATCTTGTTATCGGCCAACCCCGGCTGCTCCTCGGCACCCACCATCAGCGGGATGCTCGGCCCGTAGACGTCAGCGTCGAGGAGCCCGACCGCTGCCCCTTCCTGCGCCAGAGCTACTGCCAGATTGACTGCAACCGTGGACTTGCCGACCCCACCCTTACCGCTGGCCACGGCGATCGTGTTCTTGACCCCCGGAATCGGCTGACGGTCGGGAAGGCCGGTACCGGCTGCGCGAACCCGCGCAGAAAAGGCGACCTCGACCTGCTCGACCCCCGGGAGCGCCCGCAACGCCTGTTCCACGTCGCTGCGGATCCGTTCGCGGAGTGGGCAAGCAGGGGTCGTCAGTTCAACCTGGACACGCACGGTTGAACCATTGACCGTGACATCTTTGATCATGCCCAGCTCCACCAAACTGCGTCGCAGCTCGGGATCCTGCACCGGGCGGAGCGCTTCGATGATCTGCTCGTGCGTCAACTGGCTCATCATCCTCGGCTCCTTTGTACTCGGCGAACGCGCCGTCGTTTCGCAACGCATCTGTATCGTAACACGTCGTATCCCTACTTTGTAGGGTGACGCAGGCTCCCCAAGCCCACATTCCAGGCGAAGACAGCCATCGCAGCCACGCCGAGAATCCCAGCGCTTGTCCCGCTCAGCGCGGCACCCCAGCCATGCTCGACTACCGCCCAGAGACGAAGGAGGAGCGCCCCTGCCAGCAGCCCGAGCAACACCCAGCCTGCGTGCTGCGAGCGGGGCCGTCGCCGGGCGAAATCCCGGGAAGCAGGTTGCGTCCCAACACCGGCGATCAAACAGGTCACATAGCCGACGCCCACGAGGTGCCATTCGAGCGATGGCGAGGGCTCCTGACCTGACCACACAGTAGCGACGAGCGCCACTGCATCGGCGGCGAGACTCGCGTAGGCGATATGCACCAGCCAGGCGGTCGGGTCACGCCACAAGACACGCGCTGCCGCAGGACGTTTTTCGCGCGGTGCGAGCATGCGCAGTGCAGCGATCGCTCCCACGATACCCGCAGCCTGCAACGCGCACCCCAATCGTACGCCACCGTGCCACGCGCTTGCGTCGCCGGCGAGTCGGAGGTAGAGCCCTACGACGCTGACCACGATCGCTGCCGCAAGGGTTCGCCGCTCGGGAAGACGCGTGCGGAAGTAGAGTGGAAACAAACGGCTGGACATGGCGAGCGCAACCGGGACCAGTACCCCGTAAAATGCCAGCATGTAGGAGAGCTGCACACTGCTGAGCGACATCCGCAGCGCTGAAAGGAGTTGCGTCACATACGCCAGCGGCAAGGCGAGCGCGGTGGATCCGAGTGCAGCCAGCATTGCAGGATCGCTTCCTTTTCCCGGCTCTTTGCGTCGGCGCAGCAGGTTCGCGAACTCACCGACGACGCACGCCGCACCCACTCCTTCCCCAACGGCGCCGAACACGACGAGCGAGCGTATCCCAGTCATGAAGCCGAGCAGGACGACGAGCAGCCCGCCGAAAAGAAGGATGAATGCTGTCTGGGCACGCCAGGCCGGCGGAGCCGGGCATCCCCAGAGACGTGGCAGAAACCAGTAGAGCACGCCGATCGTCATCAGCACAGCGAACGCGAACACCTGTACATGCCCGTGAACGACCGGTAGCATCGGCCAGAGTGGAAAACCCGGCAGCAAACGGGCCATGAAGAGGAGCGCTCCGATCGAAAACCCTGCAACGATACTGGATCCGACAGCTGCGCTCGCGAAAAGTCGCCATACCGGCATGTCAGAAAACTGTTGTCGCACCATCGCTCACGCTAGAATCACCCACGCTACCATCGATGGTAGTGTAGCGGACAACACAAAAAGGACTCGACGAGCGATGAGCGAGCAGTCATCCCTCGATCCGCGATACCGCTGGGCAGTGGGCTATCTTCGCGCTCTCATTCAGGCACCGCCCGGCCCGCCACCTGGAACGCCACCGGAAATCGTGCGCGCACGGGCGCAGCAGCGCCTGGAGCGGTTGCGGGCGTTCCTGCACTTCATCGGTGATCCGCATCGAGCCTACCCGGTGATTCACGTGACCGGAACTTCGGGCAAGGGCTCGACCAGCGCGTTCATCGCCAGCATCTTGCAGGCAGCTGGCATCCGAGTCGGCCTGCATATCTCCCCCTACCTCCAGGTGGAAACCGAGAAGCTCCAGATCGATGGCGCGCTCCTTGCAGCTGATCGCTTCGCACAGTATGTCGCAGAACTCGACGACGCAGTGCGCGCGTGGACAGCGCGGGGCGAGCAACCGCTAACGTACGGCGAGTTTTGGACCGCCCTGGTGTTCCACGCCTTTCGGCAGGAGGGTATCGAGTTCGCGGTCGTCGAGGTCGGAGTCGGTGGCCGGTTCGACCTCACCAACGTCGTGCTNCCTGAGGTGTCCGTCATCACGACGGTCGGCCTCGATCATATCCGCACTCTCGGCCCCACGATTCGCGATATCGCCTGGCACAAGGCCGGTATCATCAAACCTGGTCGGCCGGCCATCACCGGCGTCAGCGACCCCGAGTTGTTCGCGATCATCGCTGCCGAAGCACGACAACAGGGGGCACCACTTCGCACCGTCCTNGAAGGNCAGGATTTCGTNGTCCGTTCCGACCACGCNGCGACCGCTCTCCTCGATCTCCACACCGGCGCATGCTACCGGCTCGGGCTGGGCGGACGCTTTCAGGCACACAATGCCGCACTGGCGATCGCCGCTGTACAGGCTCTCGGCTGGCCGGCGGATCGAGTTGAACCAGCGATCGCTGCGGGACTCGCTGCGACGCGCTTTCCCGGTCGCTTCGAGATCGTCCAAGAGCGCCCGACGGTCATCCTCGACGGCGCTCACAATCCCCAAAAGCTGCAGGCGCTCCTTTCGGCGCTGGCCGACTTCCCGAAACCGGCTCGCCGCATCGTCCTTTTCGGCGTGCTCGACGGTCACGACGCCAACGAAATGGCGACGCTGCTCGCCGAGCATGCGGACCTCGTCCTGACGACAGCGCCGGAAGCGACGCTGCGCACTGCTGCCGAACCGCTCGAACTCGCGCGGTTGTTCGAGCGACTCGGTACGCCCGCCGTGCCGATCGCTTGCGTCGAGGACGCACTCGAGGTAGCGCTCCAGGTCGCTCGTCCTGAGGATCAGATCCTCGTCACCGGTTCGCTCTATCTGGTTGGACAGGCGCGTGAGCACTGGTACCCGAGTGCGGAGATCGTCCGGCAACGGACCTGCTGGCCACGTCCAGGAACCGAGTCAGCAGAACGAACGCCGGCTGCTTGCCGTGAGCAGCCAGGTACGGTATAGAATTGGCAGTGGCCAGTTCTCTTCTCGGCCAGCACGAAATGCAGAGCGGCATGGGAGGGTTCGGACAAGTTGGAGCGCCCCATCGACGTCGAGTTGGTCGACGTGACGAAGGTTTTCGACAGCGGCGTGGTCGCGGTCGATCGGGTCTCGCTCCAGATCTACCAGGGGGAGTTTTTTTCGCTCCTCGGCCCGTCTGGCTGCGGGAAGACGACCACGTTGCGCATGATCGCCGGTTTTGAGCATCCCACCTCTGGAGAGGTGCGTATCGAGGGCCGGCCGATGGGTCACACCCCGCCGTTCCGGCGGAACGTCAATACGGTGTTCCAGAACTACGCGCTTTTCCCGCACATGACCGTTTTCGAGAACGTGGCGTTCGGCCTGCGGATGAAGCGTGTTCCACGTGACGAGATCGTCCGACGGGTGCGGGAGGCTCTGCAACTCGTCCGNCTGTCTGGGTTCGAAGAGCGGTACCCGCGACAGCTCTCCGGTGGGCAGCAGCAACGGGTCGCCCTCGCGCGCGCACTCGTCAACCGTCCTCGCGTCCTGCTGCTCGACGAGCCGCTCGGCGCTCTCGACCTGAAGCTGCGCAAGGAAATGCAACTCGAACTCAAGCATCTGCAGATGACCGTCGGCATTACCTTCATTTATGTGACCCACGACCAGGAAGAAGCGCTGACGATGTCGGACCGGATCGCGGTCATGAACGCGGGCCGCGTCCTTCAGGTCGGCACACCGGTCGAGATTTACGAACGCCCGACNTCNCGGTTCGTCGCCGACTTNATCGGCGAGTCGAACTTCCTCCCCGGCCGGGTCGTCGATGTGGATCGTGACGTGGCCACCGTGCTCGTCGCTGGCGAGCGGCCGGTTCGTGNCCGCATCGAGACACCGGTCGCAGCAGGGCAACCAGTGACGGTTGCCATCCGGCCGGAAAAGATTCGCGTTACCCCGGTCGAAGCACCGGAGGCAAACGGGTTCTTGAGTGGGCGTGTCGAGGAAGTGATCTATATCGGCACCGACACGTTCTACGTGGTGCGGATCGACGATCAGACGACGCTGCGTGTCCGCAGCCAGAACGANCGGAACCGGCTCGACGGNGGACAGCTCCTGCCAGTGGGCACTNCAGTAACGGTCGGCTGGGCTGAGGACGCCGCACGGCTGCTGTTGGACTGACCGAGGGCCTACCGATGGCGATCGTCGAGCAGATCGGACCGAGCGAGCGAGCGGCCACCTGGCGGGAACGCCTCAGCGACGCAGTTCGGCAGCGCGAAGGATTGCGCGCGCTCTTGCTCGCCGGCCCCGGTGGTGCTTGGCTGCTCTTTTTCTTTTTACTTCCGACAGCGATCGTTTTNGCCTACAGCTTCGCGCGACGCGGCCCGTACGGGACCGTCGACTGGACGTTCACCCTCGAGAACTACGTCCGCTTCTTCGACTGGCTCTACATTCGTGTTTTCCTCGTATCGGTCTGGCTCGCCCTGTTGACCACGCTCATCTGTTTGCTCATCGGTTATCCCTTTGCNTTCGTCATCGCACGCAGTCCACGCCGCTGGCGCAANGCGCTCCTCGTCCTCGTCCTGATTCCGTTCTGGACGAACTTNCTGGTGCGNACNTANGCNATCATGCTGCTCCTGCGCTCGGATGGGCTCATCAACAACGCGCTCCAGTGGCTCGGGCTCATCGATCGCCCGCTGACGATGCTGTTCACACCGTTCGCTGTCGTGCTCGGTCTCGTGTACGGGTATCTGCCGTTCATGATTCTTCCGATCTACGCCTCGATCGAGAAGTTTGACTTCACGCTCGTCGAGGCAGCCCAGGACCTCGGCGCGAATACCTGGCAGGTGTTCTGGCGTGTGCTCTTGCCCTTGACGCTCCCCGGTGTCCTCGCTGGTTCGATCCTNGTCTTCATCCCGTCGGTCGGCGCTTTCGTGACTCCCGACCTTCTCGGTGGCGGGAAGGTGGTGATGATCGCGAACCTGATCAACCAGCAATTTCTCACTGTCCGCCACTGGCCCTTCGGTTCGGCTGTGTCCTTCGTGTTGATGGCGATCGTTCTCGCAGCCACGATGCTGTACTTCCGTATCGGGGAGACGCGTCGCATATGACCGCACAGGCAGCTGTCACCACTTCCACGCGGCGGCCGGTCCGGCGACGGATCTCGACCGGCTGGACGCTTCTCTGGCTCAATGTCTTTCTGACGTTCGTCTTTCTCTATGCACCCATCATCGTTATGTCGATATTCAGTTTCAACGCGTCGCGCCAGATGCAGGTCTGGATGGGGTTCACGCTGGACTGGTACGTCCGTATGCTGCACGACGAGCGGGTTCGCGTGGCTGCGGAAAACTCCCTCATCATCGCGTTGGTTTCCACAGCCGTCTCGACGGTTATCGGAACGCTCACTGCTCTGGCACTCGAACGGACCCGCTTCCGTGTCAAGAGCCTCTACGAGGGAGCGATGTACCTCCCGATCATCGTGCCCGAGATCGTGATGGCGATCGCACTCCTCGTCTTTTTCAATCTGGCCTTCAACTGGATGGATCAACTCCTCGGCGTGCGCCTGAACTTCGGACTCGGCACGATCACGATTGCCCACATCGCGTTCTCGTTCCCCTTCGTCGCTGTCGTCGTGCGTGCCCGGCTGGCTGATTTCGACCGGACACTCGAGCAAGCTGCCCAGGATCTCGGTGCGAACGACTGGCAGACCTTCCGCTATATCACGCTGCCGCTCCTCATGCCGGGCATCATTGCTGGTGCACTGCTCGCTTTCACGCTGTCCATCGACGACTTCGTGATCACCTTCTTCAACGCGGGTGTCGGCTCCACCACTTTGCCGCTCGAGATCTATGGCCGAGTTCGTCGCGGAATCACACCGGATGTCAACGCCTTGTCGACGGTGCTTTTGCTCGCATCCATGCTGCTGGTGTTGAGTTCGCTCGCGCTCCAGCGCCGACGGCCGTCATGACGTGAGGAGGGTTCCTGTGCAACGCGATCGCTTGATTCAACGCTGGCTCACCGACTGTCAGCGTGGCCGCCTGTCGCGCCGTGAGCTGCTGCGCCGTCTCGGTCTGCTCGGCCTTAGTTCCTTCGCGATCACGAACCTGCTTGCCGCCTGTGGTCAAACGGAATCGACCCCTACACCGGCGAGTGGTGGTACGACACCGAGCCAAGGCACCGGGACGCCGGCTTCCGGCACTACCGGCATTCCCGATTACATCGATCCGAGCAAGCTCGAAAAGGAGCTCAACTTCTATAACTGGTCGGAGTATATCGACCCCGACATTCTCACCGAGTTCGAGCAAACGTACGGCGTGAAAGTTACCATGGATACCTATGCCTCGAACGAGGATCTCCTCGCCAAGCTGCAGGGAGGCGCAACCGGGTACGATGTCATCGTGCCCTCGGACTACATGGTCAGCATCATGATCAATCTGGGCATGCTCGAACCGCTCGATTACTCCATCATCAAGACGATCGAGAACATCGATCCGGAAAACCTCCACGCGTACTACGATCCCGAAAACACTTACAGCGTCCCGTACATGTGGGGAACTTCCGGGTACAGCTACGATACCGCTGCCCTGGGCGACGATCTGGAGAGCTGGAAAGAGGTCTTCGAACCGCGACCCGAGGCGCGGGGCAAGATCGTCATGCTGGACGACCAGCGCGAGGTGATTGGTGCTGCGCTCATGTATCTCGGGTACGAGATCAACGAGACCAGCGATGAGGCTCTGTCTCGCGCGAAGGAACTGTTNCTCGCACAGAAGCCACACGTGCTCGCCTATTCGAGCCAGAATAATGACGACCTGCTCGTCGCCGGTGAAGCACTGATCGCTCACATCTGGACTGGTGACGCGCTTCTCGCCCAGGACGAAAAACNCAGTCTTCGCTACGTCATACCTATCGAAGGCTGCACGGTCTGGCAGGATAACCTCTGCGTACCCAAAACTGCACCCCACAAGTACGCCGCCATGGCGTTCATCGACTTCCTCAACCGACCCGACATCGCTGGCCGCAATGCGAACTACATCATGTACGGCTCCCCGAACAAGGCGGCNCGCGAGCAGGGCTATATCGACGAGGAAGTCCTCAACAATCCCGGTGTCTATCCGCCGCCGGAAGTCTGGCAGCGACTGCAGTGGATCAAGGATGTCGGAGAAGAGGGCGCGCTCAAATTCGACCGGCTGTGGACGGAGATCAAGACCAGTTGAGCGACGCAGCGTACGATGAGCTGGTACCTGCCGCGTAGGCAGGTACCAGCTCACGCTTTNTGGTCACGAGCCTGAGCCAGTTCAGGCTTNGACNGGCTTNCGCTCCAGCCCGAGTTCCGCAGCGATCTCCTTCATCGCGTCGAGNACGATACGGATATGCTCGTCNAGCGGCACGCCGAGTGCCGCAGCTGCCCNCTCGATCTCCTGCCGGTTCACTGCCGCGGCGAACTNCTTCGCCTTCCACTTCTTCTTCACGCTCGACACTTCGACNTCGAGGATGCTCTTCGTCGGACGCACCAGCGCGACAGCGACGAGAAAGCCGGTCAATTCATCGACCGCGACGAGCGCCTTTTCCATGAGCGACTCGGGTTCCACACCCGTAACCTCGCTCGCATGCGCGAGGATGGCNCGAATCACCTCTTCGGGATAGCCGCGCTCCCGCAAGATGCGTGAACCGACGACCGGATGGCCTTCGCTGCTGATGGTGGGATACCGCTCGTAGTCGAAATCGTGCAAGAGTCCCACGAGGCCCCACAGCTCCTCGTCTTCGCCGAAGCGGCGCGCATACGCCCGCATCGCCGCCTCGACAGCGCGCATGTGACGCAGCAGGTGCGGCTGGGTGGTGTATTCCCGCACCAGTTCCCAGGCTTCCTCGCGTGTCGGCAACCGTCGCTCGACCGTCACCACACCCCTCCCGAATGAACGCTCACTTACGCTGACTGCGCGTTCCCGCTACGAATGCGCGAACGGCCCGCACCCAGGGATTCTTGCGGCGCAGTTCAGGTACGAACACGTTCGCAGCCGCCCGGCCCAGCATGCGCCCGGCCGCGGTCGAAAAATCTTGCGAACCGGCCCCTCCGCCAGCCGACCCGTTCGCACTTCCTGCGGTACGGCTCCGTCCAGCGCTCGCCCGGCCGACCGCACCGGCGATATCGCGCAGGAGATCCCGTCGCGGCTCCAAGTGTCCGCCNCGACGCTTCCAGCGCCANCGGCTGACCAGCATGCCAGCGAAGCCACCGAGTACCGCGATCAGCGCACCGGGCCCGTTCGGGCGCGTGTCGATCAGCTCCATACCCCCGAAGTCAGCGAGCCACAAAATGCCAGCCGTGCCGAAATAGCCGACTACCCAAGCGACCGTCTCGTTGAACGCCTGACCGAAGCGCCGCGTCGTACGCCAGGAGAGGACGAAGATCAGCGGCACGATCAACCACATGGCGCGCAATTCCCTCCGTTCAGCACAAGCCTACCGGTTCTCTCCGCGTCTGACCAGATACACTGGCGACGAAGCGAGAGGATCGAACCGGCATGACCGATGCCACGTTGCGTCGACTCTCTCGGCACTACGACGCGCTCGCCCATACGTACGATCGTGCCCTGGACCGGATCGAGCGCTGGCTTCTCGGCGAGTGGCGCGCCCGCGCTGCCAGCATTGCACGCGGCTGGACACTCGAGATCGCGATCGGCACCGGGCGAACGATACCGTTCTATCCCGACGAGACACACGTCATCGGCATCGACCTGAGTTCCGGCATGCTCGCGCAGGCTAAACAACGCCTCTCGACCACCAAAGCACCGATTCATTTGATCCGCGGCGATGCCCAACAGCTCCCGATCCGGCACGAAACTGTCGACGTGGTCATTTCCATCCTCAGCCTCTGCACGATACCTGACGATCGTAGGGCAGTCGCCGAAGCCCACCGCGTACTGCGTCCCGGCGGAACACTCGTCCTCGTCGAGCACGTGCGCAGCCTGAACCCGCTGGTACGCGCAGGCCAACGGCTTCTCGACCCGCTGAGCGTTCGCTTCGCTTGCGACCATCTCCTGCGCGACCCGCTCGATCATCTCGAGGAAATCGGCTTCCGCGTACTGGAGGTCGAGCGCCGCACCTTCGGAATCGTCGAGTGGATCCTCGCTGAGAAACCCTCAGGATGAGGGGGTGGGGATACCGAGCGCGATCGGGAGATCGTCACGGTTTCCCCACTCCGCCCAACTTCCAACGTAAACACGCACGTTCCGGATGCCGGCGAGCCGGAGTGCCAGGGCCGCATGGGCAGCACGGACCCCACCATGACAGTACGTGATGACCGGCGTCTCCGGGGCGACACCGATAGCCTGGAGACGCTCCGCGATCCGCTCGGCTGGCAAGAACCGCCGGTCGCCATCCCAATCCAAGCTCTGCTGCCAGAACCAGGGTCGCGCACCCGGGATGTGCCCGCCGCGGCGCGCCCGAACCTCCTCGCCGGTGTACTCGCTGAGCCGGCGCACGTCGAGCACGAGCGCCGATCGTTCGGCCACCGCCCGCAACACGTCGTCAGCATCGGCGACGAGATCCGGATCGGGAGACGGGCCGGGAAGCGTGAAGCGCGCGACCGGCCACTGAGGCTCCTCCATGCTGACCGGCCGCCCCTCCAAGAGCCAGCGGGTCCAGCCTCCGTCGAGGATCCGCAGACGGTCCGCCCGGCCGTAGCGGGTCAGCGCGAGCCACAGGCGGGCGACGAAGTGTCCTCCCTCGTCGTCATACCCGACGATCGTCTGCGCGTCTCCGATCCCGAGTTCGCCGAGTCGCGCAGCGATGTACTCCGGGGACGCCAGCCGGTAGGCGATCGGATCGTCCGGATCGACCGTCACGCGTGTCCAATCGAAATAACGAGCGCCCGGGATGTGACCGGCGCGATACTCGGCGTACCCGTCCCGCCCATCGAAGTAATAGCGGCAGTCGAGAACACGAATGGTGTCATCGTCCAGACGTTCGGCAAGCCAGTCCGTACTGACCAGGATCGATTCCCGGCGGAGTGTCGTCATCGCCGATCACCCTCTCTCGCTCGTTCCCGCACGGTACGCCCGCCTCCAGCACAAGTACGCACAGTACCGCTCCAGCTCCGCGCGCTCCTCTTCGTCGAGATCAGCGCATGCGCTGCACGCTGGCTCGCTGGCATCTCGGCCGTCCAGTCGTGCCGCCAGTGCTCGCAAGAAATCAGCGAGCGAAACCTCGTAGGCCTGTGCCAGCTGCGCCAGTGCTTCCAGCGTGGGCAACTTCCGAGCATGTTCCAGTTCGCTGACGTAGGCAATCGAGAGCCCGCTACGCTCCGCCAGCTCGCGGAGCGTCCACTGTCGCCGAGCCCGGAGTTCGGCGAGGAACCGTGCGATCGCCTCACGCAGCTGCTCACTCACCGAGTACCTGCACCCAGACAGTTCGCGTGCGGGCGTGCGTATCGAAGTCGATGAGCACGATGCGCTGCCAAGTACCAAGCGTCAAGGCACCACTGACGAGCGGAACAGTCACGGAAGGTCCGATGACGACCGAACGCAAATGACTGTGCGCGTTATCGTCCGCATTCAACCGGTTGTGCGCATAGCTCCCGCGCTCGGGTGCGATCCGCTCCGCTGCGACGCGAACATCCTCCACGAGTCCGGGCTCGTACTCCGACACCGAGACCGCGGCCGTCGAGTGCGCGACGAACACGCAGACGAGCCCATCCCGGATCCCACTCGCTTGTATCACCTCGCGCACCTGTGGCGTGATGTCCAGCATCTGGTCGTGACCAGCCGTCGCGACCTGGAAACGGCGCGCGAATGTCCGGCTCATCGCGCCTCGCCCTCGTTGTCGCCACTCGCCTGCTCAGTCCACAGTTCCAGGAAGCGAAGCAGCGTGCGCACCCCGTGGCCGGTCGCTCCCGGTGGCCCGAACGGCCCCGCCTGGTCTGTCCAGGCCGGGCCAGCGATATCGAGGTGCAGCCACGGCCGTCCGCCAGTGAACTCACGCAGGAAGAGCGCGGCGTTGATCGCAGCGCCCCAACGGCCCGCTGTGTTCTTGAGATCCGCGTGCTCGCTGCGCAGGAGATCGCGATACTCGTCCCAGAGCGGCAGCGGCCAGATCCGCTCGCCCACTTCGCTGGCTGCTCGCAACATGAGGTCCCGCGCACGCTCGTCAGTCGCGAACAGCCCGCTGCCACCTCGCCCCAGCGCGACCGCGCACGCGCCGGTCAGCGTCGCGATATCGACCAGAAGGTGGGCGTCTTGCTGAACCGCATACGTCAGGGCGTCAGCCAGGAGCAAACGCCCCTCCGCGTCGGTACTGATGACTTCAACCGTCTTGCCGCTCAGTGTGCGGAGAATGTCACCGGGCCGGAACGCATCGCCGTCAGGCAGATTCTCGGCAGCCGCGATGATACCGTGCACCTCGATCGGCAGATCGAGCGCCGGGAGCGCCCGCAGTACGCTCAACACGACGGCCCCACCGGCCATGTCACCCTTCATACGTTCCATACCCTCAGCGGGCTTGAGGCTGAGTCCGCCCGAGTCGAAGGTGACTGCCTTGCCCACCAGTGCGACGCGGGTCAGNGCAGGCTCGGTCGGCCGGTAGATGAGGTGCACGAGACGTGGTTCCCGCCGGCTCCCCTGGCCGACTGCGAGAATGGCACCCGCACCGAGTTCTTCGAGCAGCGCTCGATCGTAAATCGAGCACTGGAGCCCGACCTCCTGCGCCACTTCCCAGGCGATGCCGCTCAAGCGCTCGGGATCGAGTAGATTCCCCGGCTCGTTGGTGAGATCGCGCGCAAAGTTCACTGCATCGTACACGATCCGGCCGCGGCGGATTCCCGTCTCGATGGCGGAACCCGTACCGGCGACGACCAGCTGCTGGATCCGGGACACAGCGTCGCTGCTCCGGTAGCGGTGGAATCGGTAGCTCGCCAGGCCAACCCCTTCGACGATCGCCTGGACGACCGTCTCGGTCGAGCACGCCGGTAACGCCACCACCGGCCAGACCAGAACACGCTCGCCAGCATCCGCTGCCGCCTTCGCCGTCAAGGCTGCCGCCCGTCGGATCTCGCTGAGTGTCCGCTGCTCCCGACCACCGAGACCGGCCAAGACCGTACGCGTCGCCTGCCAGCCCTCAGGGGAGGGGACGACTGCCACTTGGCCCGTTCGCCCCACAACGCCGACAGCTCGCGCGGCACGTTCCACCCAGGCGGTGAGATCCCCTTGAGCGGAGCTCACCGAATCGTCGAGTCGGTATTCAGGAGCCACCGGGAGCACGACAGCCCCGGTGAGCCGGTGCAACGCCTCGCTGGTCGTGGCGACTTCCACCGTCACCTCATCCTCCGATCAGCGGAGCTGGTCCTGCAGGCTTCTCCTGCTCGGTTACCGAAACGTAATCGGGATAGGCCATCTCGCCGGCCCGGATCGGCACATCGACGATATTCTCCCGCGGCGGGATCGGACACGTCCAGCGGTCGTTGTAGGCACAGTAGGGGTTGTACGCCATGTTGAAGTCGATGACGAGCTTTCCGTCCGGTGTTTCCTGCGGGTCCAGGTAACGCCCGACCGAGTAGGTTTCGGTTCCCGCGGTCGCGTCGCGGAAGGGCAGGAAGTAGCGACCACGACCGACCTCGCGGTACACCGTGAACGTTACCGGTTTGCCCTCGATCACGACTGTCGCCCGCCCGGCGACGATGAACTCCTTCGGCTCACCCGTGGTCGTACCGAGGACGACCCGTTCCTGACTGACCCCTTCCCGGTCGAGTTCGACCACGAACCGGTACTCCGGCTTCACCGGATAGTAGCGGAGCCCCTGGAACCGCTCGCGCTGCTCTGGCAGGAGCGGCGAGTTGGGATTCGTGCGAAAGAATTCGTCTCGCCGCTTCCGGTAGTCCTCGATCCGCTTGATATAGGCCTCAACATTCTCCATCGCCGTCACTCCCTGCTCCCTCAAGACGCCTCGCTTGCGGCACACGCGCAAGGATACCGGAAAAACACCGAACCGGCCTGATGAGGCCGGTTCGGTGGTTCGCGTGGGCGCCCCCGTGCGGGGGTCGGCTAGCCGACCACCTCCACGGTGACGCCCGGAAGTTCGTGACTACTCATTCCGGGCATCACCCCCTTTCCCCTGCACGGTCTCGACTCGAGAACCGCACATGCGCTGAGGCTAGCACGCGCGCGAGCTCCCGTCAAACCGAACGATGAACGACTGCTAAAGTGTCAAAGGTTCGCTGCTGCCGTCCAGCGACCGCCTGGCACCGTGCGAGCCGACATGCATGGCTGCATCCGGTATCCTTGAACGAACCCGCTCTGCCGGGCCACGGTTCCGTCGAGTCGCCGATCGTGAAAGCGAGGATCACTATGCCGAACCGCCTCGCCAACGAAAAGAGCCTGTACCTACGCCAGCATGCCGACAATCCCGTCGACTGGTACCCNTGGGGCGANGAAGCCTTCCGCGTCGCCCGTGAGCAGGANAAACCGATTCTTCTCAGTATCGGCTACTCGTCCTGTCACTGGTGCCACGTGATGGAACACGAGTGCTTCGAGAACCCCGAGATCGCGAAGATCCAGAACGAACTCTTCGTCAATATCAAAGTCGATCGGGAAGAGCGCCCGGATCTCGACGAGCTGTACATGAACGCACTGCAAGCAATGACCGGCTCAGGGGGGTGGCCACTCAATGTGTTCCTCACACCGGACGGCAAACCCTTCTACGGTGGAACGTACTTCCCACCGGAAGATCGCGGCCAACTCCCCGCCTGGCCACGCGTCCTCGTCGCCGTCGCCCAGGCGTATCGCGAGCGGCGTGAGGAAGTCGAGCGCGCCGCTGACGATCTGGTGCAGTACCTGCGCCAGCAGACGCGTCCACCGCTTACCCCGAACAGCCTGCGCGAGCAGTTCCTCGACGAAGCAGCCCGCAACCTCGTCCCGCACTACGACCGAGTCCATGGCGGCTTCGGCGATGCGCCGAAATTCCCCTCGCCCTTCCAGCTGGAGTTCCTCCTGCGCACCTACCGCCGTGCCGGCGCACCGCGCGCCCTGGAAATGGTGCTGCAGAGCCTGACGGCCATGGCGCGCGGCGGCATCCACGACCAGATAGGCGGCGGATTCCACCGGTACGCAGTCGACGAGGCATGGCTGGTGCCACACTTCGAGAAGATGCTGTACGACAATGCGTTGCTGGCTCGCCTGTACACCCATGCTGCGCTCGCATCCGGAGCGTCCTGGTGCCGTGAGGTCGCCGAGGACACGCTCACGTACCTGCTCCGCGAGATGCGGGGATCGCACGGCGCGTTCTTTTCCGCCCAGGATGCCGACAGCGAAGGTGGTGAAGGGGCCTACTACGTGTGGACGCCAGAGGAGATCGAGGCTGTCCTCGGGCCGGACGAGGCCCGGCTCGTCTGCCGCTTTTTCGGCGTAACATCTCGGGGCAATTTCGAGGGCAAGTCGATCCTCCACATTCCAGAGGACCCGGCAACGGTCGCCGCTGAGTTCGGCCTCTCGCTCGACGAACTCCACGAGCGGATCCGCGCGGCCCGGGCCAAACTGTATGCGGCCCGCAGTCAACGTCCTGCACCGGCCCGCGACGAAAAGGTGATCGTCGCCTGGAACGGGCTGGCCATCCGAGCCTTCGCGGAGGCTGCCACAGCTTTCGATCGGCCCGACTACGCGACGGTCGCGGCCGAGGCCGCCGAGTTCATCCGCACCCACCTCTGGGATGGCACCACGCTCCGCCACGTCTGGGAAGACGGGGAAGCACGATTCCCCGGGTTCCTCGACGACTATGCCGATCTCATGAACGGCCTCCTCTCGCTCTACGAAGCGACGTTCGACCCCAGCTGGGTGGCTTGGGCACGGAAACTCGCCGATGCGGTGCTCGATCGCTTCCTCGACCCGGAAGCCGGCGATTTCTACGACACACCAGTCGACGGCGAACGCTTGATCGTCCGCCCCAAGACCTTCGTCGACCAGGGCACGCCGAGCGGCAACGGCGCCGCAGCCGAGGCCCTGCTCCGGCTCGACACCTTGCTCGGCGAGCGACAGTATCTCGATCACGCAACCCGCGTCCTCGAACGCTACGCACAGATCGCCGTCGAGCACCCGATCGCCTGCGGGCAACTCCTCGTCGCGATGGACTTCGCGCTCGGACAACCGTTCGAGATCGCCATCGTCGGCGATCCGGCGGACGCGCGCACGCGAGCGCTTCTCCGGGTCGTCTTCAGCGCGTACCTGCCGAACCGCGTCGTCGCGCTGCGCCGGCCCGAGGACGACCTGGCACCGACGATTGTCCCGCTACTCGCTGATCGCACTGCGCTCGACGGCATGCCGACCGCCTACGTCTGCCGCCAGTTCGTCTGCCAGCGACCGGTCACCGATCCCACGGAGCTGGCGGCTCAACTCGGTGTCCCGGTCCCCGAGCACTGACCGAGGACGGCGAGCGGAAGCGCAGCGAGCACGACCGGACCAGCCGGGCCACCGAACCGGTACGACAGGCAGGCACAGGCACATGCGTACGCCTCCGGCGGGGTGAAGCCGTATTCATCCTGCAGCGCCGCTATCGCGTGCTCCAGTGCCTGCCGTTGGGCAGTCGCGATCGTCTCGCCGATGCCGACGAAGATCAGCTCGTGCTCCGTTCTGAGACGTGGTAACTGACACCGCAGCCCGGTAACCCGATCGACTCGCACCCGGACACGCGCCGCCGCCTCGATACCGACATGGGCCGGTTCGCCAGCGCCGATCGCCGCATGGACGTCGCCGATGAAGAGAAAAGCCTCCGGTCGTTGAACCGGCAACCAGATCGTGCTGCCCGGCCGCAGCTCGGGGAGATCGAGATTCCCACCCCACGGCCAGACCGGGCGGAAGGTCGAGCTGCGCCCGTGCTTCGGTGCCAGCCCGATACAGCCGATACTCGGCTGCAATGGGAGACGCACGCGCGGAGAGACGACGAGCGTGTGCCCCTCGATCGGGAGTTCCCGGCAGAACGTCTCCGGAAGCCAACGGCCGAGCGGGCCGAACGCGCGGAGGAAGACGAGCCAGGCTCGCTCGATGCGGATGTCCAGGATGTCCACACGCAGCGTGTCGCCTGGTACAGCGCCTTCCACGGCGAGCGGCCCTGTCACCTGATTGAACTGTTCGATCGGCAGCAGATCGAGCGAAATGCCGCGCGCGAGTTGCTCGTACGGTTCGTCGCTCGTCTCGAACTCGACGATACTGCCCGGCGGCACGCGCGCTGCTGGCTGGGCGTGCGCATCCAGGGCGGAGCAGCGCCGGTTCCGTGCAATCCTGACCTCTCCCGTCACCCTGCCCTCCTGTACCGCTGCTTNTGCAGACGAACGGTTACACTAAACGACGGAAACGCGGCAGTGGAGAGGTCGAGCCAGCGATGAGCCGCCAGACCTACGTCATCGGTACCGCCGGTCACGTCGACCACGGGAAGTCTACGCTGGTGAAAGCACTCACCGGCATCGATCCTGATCGGCTGCGCGAAGAAAAAGAGCGCGAGATGACCATCGACCTCGGCTTCGCCTGGATGACCATGCCGAGCGGTCGGCGGTTGAGTATCGTCGACGTCCCCGGTCACGAACGCTTTATCAAGAACATGCTTGCCGGGGTGGGCGGGTTCGACGCGGCTCTCCTGATCGTCGCGGCCGACGAAGGGCCGATGCCCCAAACCCGGGAACACCTGGCCATTCTCGACCTCCTGGACATCCGCCATGGGATCGTGGTGCTGACCAAGCGTGACCTCGTGGATGCGGACTGGCTCGACCTCGTCACCGTCGAGGTCGAAGAACTGCTCCGTGGCACAACCTTGGAAGGTGCCCAGATCATCCCTGTCTCAGCCGTGACGGGCGAAGGCCTACCGGAACTCGTTGCAGCGATCGACACGCTGCTCGATGCCGTTCCTTCCCACCATGCAGCAGGACGACCGCGTCTGGCGATCGACCGTGTCTTCACGATGCCCGGTTTCGGAACGATCGTCACCGGGACGCTGCGCGATGGTCCACTCGAAGTCGGCCAGGAAGTTGAGATCCTGCCCCGCCGCCTGCGCGCGCGTATCCGCGGTCTCCAGAGCCACCGGACCAAAGTCGAGCGCGCCCTGCCAGGGTCCCGCACGGCTGTCAATTTGACGGGTGTCGACGTCGAGGACCTCGAGCGCGGCGATGTCCTGACCGTGCCAGGCTGGCTGGAACCGACCACGCTCCTCGATGTGAAACTCCGGATGCTCGCAGACGCTCCGACGGCGCTGGAGCAGAACGACGAGGTCGATTTCTTCATCGGCACCAGCGAAACTCTCGCTCGCGTGAGCTTGCTGGATGCCGAGCGGCTAGAGCCCGGGCAGAGCGGGTGGGTGCAACTGCGTCTCCAGCAACCGGTGGTCGCTGTCCGTGGTGATCGTTTCATCCTGCGTCGCCCGTCGCCGAGCGCGACGCTGGCCGGTGGTATCGTCGTGGAGCCCCATCCGCGCCGACATCGGCGCTTCCGGGTGGAGGTCATCCGGGCGCTCGAAGCCCTCGCCTCCGGTGACCCCGAAGCGATCCTGCTCCAGACGCTCGGGAACCAGGCCCTCGAGTGGCGAGACCTTCTCCAGCGATCCAACCTCGACCGTACGGTCGCGACTGAGGCGTTGTTCCGGTTGCTCAGCAGTGGTCGCGCGCTCACGCTCGATACGACCGGCGAAGCACTGGCCTCGCACACGGTCGTGGTGAGCCGAGAAACGGCCGAGCGACTCGCAGCGCAGCTGCTGGCAGCGCTCGCCGAGTACCATCAGCGGTATCCGCTCCGGCGCGGCCTCCCGCGGGAAATGGCACGCAGTCGATTAGCTCTCCCCCAGCGCCCCTTCGACCTCTTCGTGCGGCATCTCGCATCGCTCGGCAAGCTGGTCGAGGACGGCGAGGTACTGCGCGCACCCGATCACCGCATTCGCTTGACGCCCGAGCAGGAAGCACGAGCTCACTCCTACGAGGAGGCCTTGCGGCGGGAGCCGTTCGCGCCACCTTCACCAGCCGAGTATGGCCTGGACCCCGAACTCGTCCAGGCTCTGGCCGATCTCGGTCGCGTCATCCGCGTCACGGACGACGTCGTTTTCGCACCTGAAGCCTGGCAGCGGATACAGGAACAGGTTCTCGCCTTGATCGACCAGAACGGCAGCGTCACGCTCGCTCAAGTGCGCGACGCGCTCGGCACCAGTCGCAAGTACGCACAAGCGCTGCTCGAATACCTCGACCAGTTGCATATCACGCGGCGGGTAGGAGACGCCCGTGTCCGCTATGCCTGATCATGGTGCGAGCGCACTGTTCATCTCACCGCATTTCGATGACGTCGCACTTTCCTGTGGCGGCACCGTCGCGCTGTTCGCGTCGCACGGTGTGCCGGTGCACATCCTGACGCTCTTCGGCGGTGCTCCGCCCGAACCGCTCTCGCCGTTCGCTCGCCAGCAGCATCGCTGGCGGGGGCTTACCGACGAGGCCGTCATCGACATCCGGCGAGCCGAGGAGCGTGCCGCTGCCGCCAGGCTGGGGGCGCAGGCTAGCTGGCTCCAGGTACCCGATGCGATCTACCGTGACACGCGCTACACCTCGGACGACGAGCTCTTCGGCGCCCTCCATCCCGATGATGCGCCGCTCATCGACACGCTGCTGAGCGAGACCGAGCGCTTCCTCGACAGCCTGCCGCACCCCGTGACGGTCTTCGTTCCACTCGCCATCGGCAACCACGTGGACCACCAGATCGCCTACCTGCTCGGTCAGCGACTGGCCCAGCGTCACTTCTCCGTTTGGGGCTATGAAGACATGCCCTACGCTGCGACCGAGCACGGTCGCGAGGCGGTGACCACCCGACTGCAGTCTCGGGTCGGGCCACCATGGATCGTGCTCCTCACGGAGGAGCTGTTCCGCGCGCGGGTCCTAGCGGTCCGAGAGTACCGGAGCCAGCTACCCTTCATCTTCCGGAATCTCGGTGACGCCGAGGAGATACTGCGTCGCTACGCACTCGAAGCCGGCCAAGGGAGGCTGGCCGAACGGTTCTGGACGGTCGGTGCGAGCGACTACCTCGATCCATGGGTCATTCGACCGTGACCGGAGATGCCCGCGGAAGCTGGTGCGTGCGGAAGACAACCCAAAAGCAACCAGCCGCGACGATGGTCAGCACCGTGCCGAGCGTGAAGAGGAGTCCGTAACTGAAACGCTCCGCGATCTGCCCTCCCAGCCACCCCGCGAGAGCCAGGGCCACGTTCCAAGTGAGGAACGTCAGGCTGTTGGTCGTCGCCCGCAGGTCTGCTGGCACGACGCGCATCGAGAAATCGGTGTGCAGTGGATCCGAGCAGTACACGCAGAACGTTCGCAATGCGTAGGCACCACCGGCCAGCCACCAGACCGGCGCGAAGCCAGTGGCGAGCAGCCAGGGGGCCGAGAGGGCTCGACCCAGCACGATCCCGAGAACCAGACCAGCTCGTGCCGCGAGGAGCGGTGCGGCGAGCGCGCCGGCGATCGTCGCAGCTGTACTCGCGGTCCGTACAAGGGAAACCTCGCGACTCCCGACCGCGAACGCCTCGACGAAGAAAATATTGATGAACGGGATCACCAGGCCACCACCCGTAGCGAGCAGGAGACCGGTGACGACGAGACGGCGCACCGCAGGGTGCATGAGACACGCGCGCAGGAACAGGCGGCTTTCGCGCCCCGCCACGTGTGGCAGGCGAAGCTTGTGCAGCACCCAGAACGAGAGGAGTGCCGGCGCACAGCCCGAGAGGAGCGTGATGCGATAGCGTTCCGCATCCGTCGTGAGCCAGGACTCGAGGAGATCCGGTACGCTACCCGCGTACAGCGTGCCAGCGACGCTGGCGAGCACGCCGAGTGCCGCGGCGACCCCGTAGAGATAGGTGCGCTCCTCTTCCTGGGAAACGGCAGCGAGCAACGGGGCCTGCGCGACCATCGCGAACGCGACACCAGTCGCTGCGATCGCTCCACCGACGAGCAGCAGAGGGCCGTGCACGACCAGACACTCGATCGCCAGACCGATCGCAGCCAGTGCAAGCCCAGCCTGCAGCGCGACTCGACCTCCGAAACGGTCGAAACTGATGCCCGCGGGGATACTGGCAAGTGCACCGGTCAGCGTGCCGGTTGCGACCAGCAAGCCGATGAACGATTCTCCGAATCCAATAGCGACGAGATAGAGCGTGAACAGTGTCGAAAAGACACCATAGGCGAAACCGAGCACGCCGAACAGCGCGAGTAACCAGCGTGCTGCTGACGTGAATCGCTGCACAGCCGCCCGGTAGGCGACCACCTCGCGCCGGATTCGCTCGATCACAGTAAGCGTCCCGCGATCGGTGCACAAACGACGATCGCACCAGCGAGCCACGCGCGATAGTGCACCCCGATGTTCCCCATTTCGACTCGCCAGCCGAGCGGGTTACTCGGTGTGAACGTCAGGCACCGTCGCTCGAAACACTGCACGAGTATGTCCTGCTCGACACCGTTCACCGGCACCCGTACCCAATACGGCTCCGTCACCGGATACCCGAGCAAGGTGACCCAGGGTGTGAAGAGCGGTTCCTCACGCAGGCGATCGCCGGCCCACACCGGCCCACGGCCTTCCACCCACTCAGCGAAGACGGAAGCGATGCCATGCCCTGTCTCCGCGAACGGTGTTCCGTACTGCACGCCGAACACCTCGAGCTCGGGTCGCTCCACGATGGTTCCGTCAGGCAAGAGCTGCGCTGTGACCGGTTGCCCCGCTCTGCCAGCCGGTTGCCCGAGAAGCCCACCGAGGAGTGCATAGGTAAAGGGATTTCCCGGATCACCGGCGACAGCAATCGCAGCAGGAACACGCGGCACGAAGGTCGCATCACCCACCTGCTGGTAGCCCGTCAAGAGTTCCCAGGCCAGACGCCCGCCAGTCACCCGCCAGCGTGCATCGACCGGAGCAGCCGGATCGGTCAGTTCCATCCGCCCCTTTTCGAAGTACTGCACCAGCCGCTGCCCGCCCGGTGCCTCGCGATATGGCTCCCACTCGACCGGCCCGACAGCGCGGCCCCACAGCCAGCTGCGCTCGACGAGCCCGCTCGCGACCGGATCGTCCGTCCGCCGCCACCACCACTGGAACAGGCGCGCCGCGTCCTCCGGCCCCTCGATCGGATCGACCAGCGTCCAGCCATAGTCGAGCAGCCGCGCTGCATCCTCGTACCACGCCTCGAATGTCGAGCCCAGCAGCACGACGATCAACTGATGCCCGGCGCGCTCAGCCACCTCAATCAGGCACAACCCGGCATCGTCAGTCCAACCGGTCTTCCCTCCGATCACACCCGGATAACGATCCGGCAACCGGTTCGTATGCTGCCAGTTGAAGCCCTCCCCCTCGTACGTGCCCGCTCCGAACATCGCAACGAAGCGAGGATCGTCGAGGGCAAAACGGGTCAGGCGAGCCAGATCAAGCGCGCTGCTCGCGTGCCCTGGCTCGTCGAGACCGTGCGGATTGCGGAAGTGTGTCTGGTCGAGCCCGAGCGCCGCAGCCTTGGCGTTCATCCAGCCGACGAAACGGGCTCGCGCGACCGGATCTTCTTGATGCGGACTCCCACCGACCGCGCGGGCGATGGCCATCGCCGCATCATTCCCGCTGCGCAGCAAGAGACCATAGAGCAAGGCGCGAAGCGTGACCGTCTGCCCGGCTCGCAGACCAGCCGACGACTCCCCGACCAGATCCTCCGGTACGATCGTGACTGTTTCGTCGAGCTGTCCACGCTCCAGGGCAACGAGCGCCGTCATGACTTTGGTCAGGCTGGCGATCGCAACCGGCTGACGGGCCGCCTGCTCAGCGACCACGCGACCGTTCGTCGCGTCCAGGATGACCCAGTGGCGAGCTACGACGTCCGGTTTCGCATGGAGCGGCATGGGGCAGAGGGNAGGAACCACGAGCAGTACGACAAGCGCGATCAGACGTAACACGCGGACAGCCATCGACGACACTGGTCATCCTCGCACGGCCACGAGCGCACTGTGCTCAGCTTGCCGGCTGGCGAAACGCAACGCAAGAGGAATTGCAGTGCGCGCTGAAGAGCAATCGCAAGTCGTCCGTCGGCCCGGTGAGCAACGCGTCACCATGTGGCGTCCGTCCACGTCGACCGTTCGGCCGTCGAAGACGCGCAACCGGCGCAGAGCGCTGACACGCGCGGCAGGCTCGATACCTCACGCTTCCATCGCTGCCACGGTTAGCCGTTCCAGCTCGGCAAAGAGATTCGCCATTTCCAGCGCGGTCAATGCCGCTTCGAACCCCTTGTTCCCCAGCTTCGTACCCGCGCGCTCGACCGCCTGCTCGATCGTGTCGGTGGTCAGGACACCGAAGACGATCGGAACCCCCGTCTCGAGTGCTGCGTTCGCGATCCCCTTGGCCACTTCGCCCGCGACGTAGTCGAAGTGCGGTGTCGCGCCACGGATGACCGCCCCCAAGCAGATGACCGCGTGGTAGCGATTCGTCTGGGCCAACCGCTTCGCGGTCAGCGGAATCTCGAACGAGCCAGGAACCCACACGACGTCGATCGCTTTCGGATCGACCTCGTGGCGGACGAGCCCGTCGAGCGCGCCACGCAGGAGCTGGCTGGAAATCAGTTCGTTGAAACGACTGACGACGATCGCGAACCGCCGTCCCCGTCCGGTCAATGAGGCGACGATCGTCCGCACCGCTTGCCCATCGGCCAAGATCATGCGTTGCCTCCTCGTTCCGCTTCGCTCCTGATCGCCGTGAGTTCCTGGAGCAAGATCAGGTGACCCAGCTTGTCTCGCTTCGTACGCAGGTAGCGCTGGTTATGCTCGGTCGGCGGCAGTTCGATCGGCACCCGCTCGACGACGGTGAATCCCAGTTCCTCGAGCGCCGCGACCTTGCGCGGGTTGTTCGTCATCAGTCGAATCTTCTCCACACCGAGATCACGCAGAATGATCGCGGCTTCCCGATAATTGCGGAGGTCTGCCGGGAATCCGAGCTGGAGGTTCGCCTCCACCGTGTCCAGTCCCTGATCCTGCAGGTGATAGGCCCGCAGCTTGTTCAAGAGACCGATCCCGCGCCCTTCCTGCCGCAGGTACACGATCACGCCACGCCCCTCAGCAGCGATGCGCGCCATCGCGGTCGCCAGCTGTGGGCCACAGTCGCAGCGCTGGGAACCGAACACGTCCCCGGTAAGACACTCGGAATGGAGCCGAACCAGGACCGGCTCGTCTCCGTCGAGCGTACCCATCACCAGGGCCAGGTCGATCTCCTCGCCACCGAGACGCTGGTACGCACGGAGCTGGAAGGTGCCGAATCGCGTCGGGAGCGTTGTCTCGGCGACACACTGGGCCACGCGCTCGCGAGCCAGCCGATAGGCGATGATGTCCGCGACGTGCACCAGTGGAATCCCGTGTACCGCAGCGAACCGCTCCAGCTCCGGCAGCCTGGCCATCGTGCCGTCGGCACTCATGATCTCGCAGACCACCGCGACCGGATACAGTCCAGCCAGTCGCGCGAGGTCGACCGAGGCTTCCGTCTGACCGTCCCGTTCCAACACCCCACCCGGGCGCGCTCGCAGTGGGAAGACATGGCCAGGCATGACGAAATCGTCCAGGGTCGCGGTCGGATCGGCGAGTTTACGGATCGTCACCGAGCGGTCGTACGCCGAAATACCGGTCGTCACCCCTTTGCGTGCCTCGACCGACACTGTGAACGCCGTGCCAAATCGGGACGTATTCGCCGTCGGCGGTACCATCGGCGGCAAACCGAGCCGGTCGACCCACTCCGCCGCCATGGGTACACAGATCAGTCCCCGCGCCTCGCGCGCCATGAAGTTGACCGCGTCCGGTGTGCAAAACTGCGCAGCGATTGCGAGGTCCCCTTCGTTTTCTCGCTCCGCATCGTCGACGATGACGACAAAGCGACCGGCCCGGAATGCCTCGATCGCCCGCTCGACCCGTTCGAATCGCGTCACTGCTGACCTCCGAAAGCAGTGGGGAACCCAGCACGTTCCAGGGTCTCCATGCTGAGTTCGCTCGTCGTCCCATGACGAAGCAACTGCTCGACGTATTTCGCCACGATATCCACTTCCAGATTCACCGGCGCACCGGGCTTCTTCCTGGGCAAGGTGATGTGCTCCTGCGTGTACGAGACGAGCGACACCTCGAACTCACCTGACCACCGGCGCTGGACGGTCAAGCTCGCACCGTCCACGGCGATGAAACCGCGCTCGACGACATACCGCATGACCTCCGGCGGTGCCGCGATGCGAACCACCAGCGCTGGGCCATCCCGGTACAGTGTCACCACGCGTCCCACCGCATCGACATGCCCCTGCACGTAGTGACCACCGAAACGGCCACCGACCGCGAGTGCTCGCTCCAGGTTCACTCCGTCACCCGGCCGGAGTGCCCCCAAGGCCGAGCGGCGCAGCGTGACCGGCTGCAACTCGACCGCAAAGCTATCGGACGCAAGGTCCGTTACCGTCAGACAGACGCCATCGACGGCCAAACTGTCACCGACCTTCGTACCCTCGAGCACGAGGCGGCACCCGATGCGGAGCCGTGCTCCACCCCCGCTCACCGGTTGGAGCGAGAGGACTTCTCCGATCTCTTCGATGATTCCCGTAAACATCGTCGTCACTCCGGTATCTCGACCGGGCGGACACGCCCTTCGATCACGACGTCCGTCCCCAGTTCACGGATGCGTACATCGCGCAGACGCACCGCCTGCTCCATTGTCTCGACGCCTCGCCCCGCGAGAGGAATCGGCGCATCGGAACCGCCGACGAGAACCGGTGCGACGAAGGCGACCACCCGATCCACGAGTCCCGCGTCGAAGAGCGAGCCGAGTACTCGACCACCCCCTTCGACTAGGACGCTGTTGATGCCACGTGCACCGAGCTCGAACAGCGCACTGCGGATATCCACTTTGCCGCAGCGGGCTGGAACCGTGATGATCTCCGCACCAGCCGCACGCAGCGCGGCGACGCGTTCCGGTGGCGCACCTTCCGTGGTCACGATCAGCGTCTGTCCTGGCACCGCAGGCGAGAGCAACCGCGCGGTTGGCGGCGTCCGCGCCTGACTGTCCAGGACCACGCGCAGTGGATGGTGCGGCCCGCCGTCACCGCATTCGGACGGATCGAGTCGAGTCGTCAGCTCGGGGTCGTCCTGCAGCACTGTTCCCACGCCGACCAGTATGGCGTCATGCCGGTCACGCAGTTGATGGGCATAGCGACGTGCCTCCGGTCCGGTGATCCAGCGCGAGTGCCCCGTCCGCGTAGCCAACCGGCCGTCCAGTGTCATCGCGTACTTCAGCGTCACTTCGGGGAGCCCCGTCCGGAGACGCTTCAGATAGCCAGCGACCACTGCTGCTGCCGCTTTGGCTTCGAGCCCGACGTCCACCTCCAGACCAGCCGCGCGCAACGCGGCGATCCCGCGACCGTCGACTTCCGGATAGGGATCGCGGATGGCGATCACGACGCGACGGATTCCAGCGCGGAGGATCGCATCCACACAGGGAGGGGTACGACCGTAGTGCGCACACGGCTCGAGCGTGACGTAGAGCGTCGCGCCGCGCGCACGTTCACCTGCCTGGTTCAGAGCTACGATCTCCGCATGTGGCCCACCCGGCGGCTTCGTGCATCCCTCGCCCACGATGATTCCCTCGCGCACGACGACCGCCCCTACGGCTGGATTCGGCGCCACGCGCCCACGCGCCCGCCAGGCCAGAGCGATCGCGCGCTGCATCCAGAGGCGGTCTCGTTCGCACTGGGTACGTTCTCGCGTCGCTTCCATCAGCAACTCACAACGAAAAACCCGGGTAGCAGAGCCCCCGGGTTCAGGTTCGGTCGAAGTCGCTCATGCACCGGTACGATCGACCGGAGCAACGACCTTCTCCCATCCGGACTATACCGTCGGCTCCGGAATTGGCACTCTGCGCCTCACCGGATCCTGCGGCCAGTGGCCGCTCGCGGGCTATACCGCCGGTCGGGAATTGGCGCCTTCGCGCCTCACCCTGCCCCGAAGGTCTTGCACATGCAGTCTACGGCGCCAACGTCGTCACGTCAACTCGTCCTCGCTGACACCGGCGATGACCAGCGGCCTGCTCTGCCCCCGATCACCGGTCACGACCGGGCGAGACTCGCTCACGATGGCGGTCCGAACTGTCGCAACCAGCGTTCGACTGATCGGCTCGCCCAATACCCGCACATACCGTGCACTCCACCGCCTGGCGGCGTCGCTGCGCTCGCCAGGAAGATAGCAGGATCCGGTGTCCGATAGGGTGGCCAGGGCCACACGGCCGGCCGCGTGAACAATTGCGTCAGGGTCGGCCATCCGCCGGTCAGGTCACCACCGAGCAGATTCGGGTTCGCGCGTTCCAGGTCGACCGGTCGCCAACACCGCCGTGCTACGATTCGGTCACGAAACCCGGGCGCGAACCGCTCGATCTGCGCCTCGATCGCTGCCGTCGCGTCGCCCGTCCAACCTGCTGGCACATGGCAGTAGCCCCACACCGCTTCGATACCGTCGCGCGCCCGCGAGGCATCGAACCGCCCCGGCTGCACGAGAATCACGAACGGTCGGTCCGGCATCCGCCCCTGCGCGACCGCCCGCTCCGCAGCAGCGATCTCGTCCCATGATCCCCCGACATGCACCGTGGCAGCGAGGCGACAACGCTCGTTGCGCCACGGCACGCCATCGCGGACCAACCAGTCGACCGTGAAGACGCCCGGTCCCGGGCGGTACCGCTGCAGCTGGTAGCGATACCAGCGCGGCCAGCGACTGTGCGCCAGCGCCAGGGCAGCACGCGGTACCAGATCGAGCACGATCGCTCGCGCTGGTGGCACGTCATCGAGTCGTTCCACCGGATAGGCGCACCGGAGAGTCCCTGCGGCCGCCTCGAGCTGCTCCACCAGCCAGCGGGCGAACTCGACGGCACCACCCCGCACCAGCGGCCAACCGGTCAGATGAGCACAGAGTGCGAGCACCAGAGCGAAGGCAGCGGACGGCGCCCGGTCGAGCGGGAGCGTGCTGTGCGCAGCTAGCCCAGCGAAGAGTGCGCGGGCACGTGTGGTCTGGAAGGAGCGGTAGAGACTGGTCACCGGACCGAGACCAGCACGCGCGAAGTGGACCAGCGCCGCAGCCGGCAGCCGGTATCCCGGAAACCGGTAGATGCCAGGCGCTGGACCCAGCACCGTTGCCAGGAGCTCGGGCCCTGCTGCGACAAGGGGCCTCAGCAGCGCGGCATAGCGGCCAGCATCGGAACCCAATTCTTCGCTCGTCTGCCCCAGGTCACGCCAGAGCAGCACGACCTCGCCGTCGCCGAGCGGATGTGCCAGTACCGCTGGCGATTCGACCCAGGTTAATGCTGACTGGATACCGAGCTCGCGGAAGAACGGCGAGGCGAGAGCGAGCGCGAACACGGTCGCGCAGTGATCGTGCCGCACGCCCGGGAACAGGCTCGCCTGCGAGCGCAGCCCTCCACCCGGCACCGGTTCGCGCTCGAGTACCAGCACACGCCGCCCCGCGCGGGCCAGTGCGATCGCCGCCGCCAGCCCGTTGGGGCCCGCTCCAACGACGACCGCATCCCATGCGACCGGCGCCCCGGAGACACCAGTCATCGATCCGGTGACGACCCGCTCTCCGGCTGGTCCTCCGCCGGTGGAACGGTCCCGGCGACCGACTCCACCATCGCGACGAAGGCAGCCTCTGGCCGTGCCCCCTCGAACTCGAGCGATTCGTTGATCACCACCTTGGGCACCGCGAACACGCGATAGCGTTGTGCGACGTGCGGGAACTCGCTCACCTCGATGACATCGGCCGTGACCTTCTCGCTCTCGATCGCCATCATGTGCGCCAACCTGGCGACACTCGGGCAATATGGGCAAGTAGGCGTGACGAACACCTTGATGTGCACCGGCTGAGCCAGCTTGGCGAGCGTCTCGCGACTGAGAGGCGTGAGTTCGGTCGTCCCACGCGAGACATCGATGATGTCTTCGATCAAGGTCGCGAACTCGTAGCCGGCGGGCACGCCGATGAAGCGCACGACTCCCTTATTGTGACCCTTCAGGATGATGGCCGGGATCTCCTCCACTCCGGCCTGTCGTGCCCGCTCGGCATCTTGGAGGAGGTCGAACATCTGCAACGTGATCTTGTCGGACAGCCCAGCGACCTCCTCCATCAGCTGGTTGGTTTCCCGGCAGGTCGCGCACTCATAGCCGGGAATACTGATCTGCGTCACTCGCTGCGTGAACAGCTCGATCGTGACCGAATCGCGGAGACGCTCGGCAAAGACTTGCCGGAGATATTCCTGATCGCTCGCTGAAAGGATCGGCATACGGCCCCCTTCCCTGTACCATGTCGTCAGCCGATGCAAGCGTAACGCAGGAATCGCCGCTCGACCATCGTGCGGCATGCTACGCTCCACGAGTAGAGCGGAGGGTGCTATGGGACGTCTCTTGATCGGAACATCGTCCTGGACCGATCACGAAGGTTTCTATCCACCCGGTATCCAGCCGCGGGAACGACTGCAGTTCTACGCCCGCTATTTTCCCATCGTCGAGGTCAATTCGACCTACTACGCGATCCCTTCCCGACGCGTCGTGCAGGGATGGGTCGACCGGACACCACCCGATTTCGTCTTCGACGTCAAGCCGCCGCGGCAGCTCACCGCGACGCCCGAACAGCCGGGAGGAGAAGCACCGGTACCCGACGCGGACGTCGCCAAGCGCTTCCTCGACGCGATCGAGCCGCTCATCTCGAGCGGCAAGCTCGGCGCCATCACGTTTCAATTTCCACCGTCCTACCGGAATACGGAGGAACACCGCGAGTACCTGCGGCTTCTGCCTGAGCTGTTCCCCGGCGTGCTCATCTCGGTCGAGTTCCGCCGACGCGACTGGATGGACGCACGTCACCGCGNGGANACGCTCGCNCTNCTCCGCGAGGCGGGCCTCGCGTACACGATGGTCGACGAACCCCAGGTGGGGATCGGATGCGTCCCGCCGATCTACGCGGTGACCAACCCGCGTCTTGCGGTCGTGCGCTTCCACGGGCGGAACGCCGAGACCTGGTACCGCTTCACCGGGAAGACCGGGGAACGCTTCAACTGGGAGTATCGTCCGGAAGAACTCCAAGAATGGACCCCGAAGCTGCAGCGGGCCCGCGAGGAAGCGCAGGAAGTCCACGTCTTCTTCAACACCAACTACGGTAACCAGGGACCACGGAATGCCGTGCTCCTGATGGATCTCCTCGGGATCCAGCACCCACCGCTTCCGGGGCTCGCTCAGTGATGCTGGAGCCGATACTGCAAAAGAAACTGCCAGAGCGCATCCGCCGCTGGTGAAGCCGGCCGACCAGCACGACGGACCAGTGACCACCAGCGGCGAACCGGGAACCCCTGAACGTCGAGAACGACGAGACGACCGGTCTCCAGCTCGAGCCCGATCGCATCGCGCGGCATGATCGCAATACCCAGGTCGGCTGCCACCGCTTGCTTGATCGCACCGTTACTGCGCAACTCCATCGCCACGCGCAACGGGAGCCCCGCCTCCGCGAAGATCCGTTCGGTATCGGAGCGCGTACCGGACCCGATCTCGCGGACGAGGAACGGTTCACGGGCAATTTCCTCGAGCGGAATCTGATGCCGGCGGGCGAGTGGATGGCGCGGCGAAGCGATCACCACCAGCTCATTGGGGAGGAACTCGGCGATCTCCAGGTCCTGCGGATCCTCGATCAGTCCCATGATGGCGAGATCGGCATCGCCAGCGAGCAGCCGCTGGTGCACAGCATACCGGTTGAGGACATCGAGCGACAGCTCGACCCCCGGGTAGGCTCGGTGGAACGCGCCGAGCGCCTTCGGCACGACGTAGATACCAGCCGTCGTGCTCGCCGCGACCCGGACACGACCGCGCTGCGCTGCCCGGAGTTCGTGTACGGCGGTGATCGCTTCTTCGAGCAGATCCAGCATCCGTTCCGCGTACGGAAGCAGCTGCCGACCAGCTTCCGTGAGTTCCACCCCGCGACTGGTTCGCTGGAAGAGTGGGACGTGCAAGACCTGCTCCAACGCCTTGATCTGGGCCGAAACCGCAGGCTGGCTGATGACGAGCTCTTCGGCCGCGCGCGAGAAGCTCCGGTGACGAGCCACCGCCCGGAACACCTGGAGCTGGCGCAGACTCACATCCATATAGACTCCTCCTATGCTCTCCATCACGAAGTACTATTGGCGATTATATGCTGATATCGGTAAGCTGTGAAGCAGGAGGCGGGCGCCAGCCTTCGGAAGACCGATCGGAAGGAACCGCAATGGGCAGGCCAGCGTTGCAGTGGACGATTCGACCTCGCCTCTCCTCGAAACACCCCATGAGTGGCCCGCTCGTAGGTCGCTGATACTTCAGAACTGACAAAAATTGTCCGAACAGCTTACCGGCCATCCATAAAGCGCGGATTGTTATCCGCGATCGGTGTCGCTGGTCGAGTGCAGAAGGAAGGGAGGAGTCTCATGTGGTCACTGCCACAGCCGCCGGTCGACCCTGAAGAACTGCGTGAAACGCCGCTTCTGCCGCCCGGCTTCAAGGTTCCCGCCTCACGATGGATCCATCCGAGCACCCGACTGCGCCAGCTCCTCGACACGCTCCCTTATGTCTTCGCCCCTGGTGTCTTCGATCCCCACGGTGCCGAGCTCGTGATGTACTACGGCTTCCCGGCTGTCTACTTCAGCGGCTACTCCTTCGCCATCGGCCACCTGGGAACCACCGATATGGACCTCTACTCCAGCGTGGAGATCGCCGACGGTGCCCGCCGCATCGTCTCCGCTCTCCGCAAGTTCCAGCTGACCATGGCCGTCGGTGATCCCGAGAAGGGAATCCCGCCCAAGCACCTGCATATTCCTCCGGTCGTCGCCGATATGGACACCGGCTACGGCAACATCTTCAACGTCCAGCGCACCACCGAACTCTATGTCACGGCGGGGGTGGCTGGCGCGCACATCGAGGATCAGGTGATGCCCAAGCGGTGCGGGCATATTGCCGGAAAGGCCCTGATCCCCGCCCAGGAAATGGTCGGCAAGCTCAAGATGATGCGAGCAGTGGCCAACGACCTCGGCAATCCCGACTTCGTCATCATCGCCCGCACCGACGGTGTTTCGGCCGTCGATGCGCCGGAATCCAAGCGCGGCCTCCCGCTCGCCATCGAACGGGCACTCCGGTACCTCGACAGCGGCATTCCTGACCTCGTCTGGTGCGAGTTCCCAACCTCGGAGCGCGGGCCGCTCGAAACCTTCGTCGAGGAGGTGCGCAAGCGCTTCCCGGATGCCCGGTTCGCTTTCAACTGGTCGTCCTCATTCAAGTGGTTCACCGACCCTAACCCGATCAGCTTCCGCGAACTGGGTGAAATGGGCGTGCGCTTCATCTTCATCACGCTCGCTGCACAGCACGCCATGGGGCTCGGCTTCAGCGAGCTACTCCAGGATCTCGCTCAGCGACAGGAACGGGCCTACATCGACCTCCAGAAGCGGGAGTGGGCACCCGGCACGGACTTCCCCACGCGCAGCCACCACTTCTTCTCCGGTGTTCCCTATCATCATTTGCTCGGGCAGGTCTACGACGCTCCCCGCCTCGGTACGCAGTTCGAGGAAGACCTGCCCGAAGAAGCCGTCGTCTGATCGTCCTGGGCCGGAGAGGCGACGACCTCCTCTCCGGCCCTTTTCCGCTACACTAGCCCTAGCGGATCGCGTCGTCACCAGGTGAGGGAGGATCAGGTATGGGTCATGAAGTCCGTGTCGTCGGCCCGGTTACCGCGGAGTTCGCGGAGATCCTCACCGAACCGGCGCTCGACTTCGTCGCAGCTCTCCACCGGGAGTTCAATCCACGCCGGCTCGAGCTGCTCCAGCGTCGTGTCGAGCGACAGCGCGCACTCGATGCCGGAGAGTTCCCCGACTTTCTGCCCGAAACCGCCCACATCCGTGAGAGCGAGTGGCGACGTCGCCCCCGCACCACCGGATCTCGAAGATCGCCGCGTCGAGATCACGGGCCCGGTCGATCGCAAGATGATGATCAATGCGCTCAATTCCGGCGCACGCGTTTTCATGGCCGATTTCGAGGACGCCCTCTCGCCGACCTGGGCCAACGTTGTGCAGGGNCAGATCAACCTGCGCGATGCTGTCCGCCGCACCATCAGCTTCGAGAGTCCCGACGGACGGATCTACCGCCTCGCCGAGAAGACGGCGACCCTCGTCGTCCGCCCACGCGGCTGGCACCTCGTCGAGCGCCATGTGCTCGTCGACGGGGAACCGATCTCAGCAAGTCTCTTCGACTTCGGTCTCTACTTTTTCCACAACGCACACGAACTCCTCGCCCGCGGCTCGGGCCCGTACTTCTATCTTCCAAAGCTCGAGAGTCACCTCGAGGCGCGTCTCTGGAACGATGTCTTCAACTTCGCCCAGGATCGCCTCGGTATCCCACGCGGTACGATCCGTGCGACCGTGCTCATCGAAACGATCCTGGCAGCGTTCGAGATGGACGAAATTCTCTGGGAACTGCGCGACCATGCTGCTGGACTCAATGCCGGTCGCTGGGACTATATCTTCAGCGTCATCAAGAAGTTCCGCCGGCACCGTGACTTCCTGCTCCCTGATCGGGCGCAGGTCACGATGACCGTTCCCTTCATGCGCGCCTATACCGAACTTCTGGTGCGCACCTGCCATCGTCGGGGCGCCCATGCGATCGGCGGCATGGCTGCGTTCATCCCCAGTCGCCGCGATCCGCAGGTCAACGAAGTCGCGCTCGCCAAGGTCCGCGAGGACAAGGAGCGCGAAGCGAACGACGGCTTCGACGGAACCTGGGTCGCTCACCCGGACCTCGTTCCCGTCGCCATGGAAGTCTTCGATCGTGTCCTCGGCGAGAAGCCGCACCAGAAGAATCGGCTGCGCGAAGACGTGCGGGTGACAGCACGCGACCTGCTCGACGTGCGCGTACCGGGCGGGCGGATCACGGAAGCAGGATTGCGGAACAACGTCAGCGTCGCACTGCAATACCTCGACAACTGGTTGCGCGGCCAGGGTGCCGCTGCGATTTTCAACCTGATGGAAGACACCGCGACCGCCGAGATCTCGCGGGCACAGCTCTGGCAATGGCGGTATCATCGCGCCGAACTGGACGACGGTCGTCCGGTGACCGCGGAATTCTATGAGCAAATCCGCGACGAAGAACTCGCGAAGCTCGGCGGCGAGCAGGCCGGGCGACTCCGCGAGGCGCGCGAGATCCTCGACCGCCTGGTCCTCGCGGACGAGTTCATCGACTTTCTGACCTATTTGGCCTACGACTACATCGACTGAGTACGAGCATGTTGCTACCACGCTCGCGCGGGCTGGTAAGGTTCCCGGACCGGCTCCACCAGCTCGCGCCGGGCACGAAAACACGCGTGTAGCCCAGGCGGACTCGTCGCAGCACTGGACAGTACCCGAACGACTGCATGAGCGGAGTCGGTGTCGGCACCGCCGTTCACCGCCGCACTGACTGTTTCCTGGAAAGGCATCATGCACGGAGGATCAGCGGCTCGATCGTCTCGCCTTGCAACCAGCGTTCGAGCATCGTCAGCATCGCCAGCCAGTAGCCTCGCCTCCCTGGGATCAGATCATCCAGCCGGAGCCGCGCGAGCGAGTCTGCGNTGGAGCCCGCATCCTCCTCTGCCTGCCACAGCACCGACACACCCGTTTCATCCTGCTCTCCCGCGAGCAGGAGACGGAGATCGCGACTCGATACTGCATACACTGCCGAAACCTCCCGGCGATCGGGGACGAGGCCTCCTGGGAGACGCGCCACCGGCCACACGAAGAGGTCCTGAATTTCGCGGTCGATCACTCCAGGTCCCCGGCCGACCGACCAGCGCCGTCCCAGCCAGTGCACCGCATCGAGCTCAGCCTCGAGGCCGAGTTCCTCGCGAAGCTCGCGCAGGACAGCTCGTCGTGCACGGTCGGCAGGTGGGACAGATGGCATATATTCTCCCGCGCGAAAATGCCCACCGACACTCACGTCGACTTTGCCTGGCATTGTGTCTTTGGTCCAGCTCCGGCGCTGGAGCAGGACCGACAAGCGGTCGCCGTCGTCTGCTACGATCCAGAGATGGAACGCCGGATGCCACAGACCCAGGCGGTGTACCTCCCCGCGAGGCAGCACCCGTCCGGTGAGCGATCCGTCTTCCGCAAGGACGTCGAACGGCTCGTCTTGCGGATCGGTCGTCGGTCCCGGCTGCTCCGCGAACGGCACCTCGCAGTTCCTCCCCGTGCGCGGACAGGCTACGCCAATGGTAGGCTATCGAAGGCCGGGAGGAGGCAGAGCGGATGGAGCAGAAGCCCTCGATCGATGTCGAGCTGTTTCAACGCATCGATATGCGAGTGGGGCGCATCGTCGCGGCCGAACCGTTTCTCGAGGCCCGCAAGCCTTCGTACAAGTTGACGATCGACTTCGGCCCGCTCGGAATTAAGCGCTCCTCGGCAGCGATTCGGCCCTGGTATCAGCCAGAAGACCTGGTCGGCCGGCTCGTCGTTGCCGTGGTGAATCTCCCGATACGGCGTGTCGCCGGGTTCCCTTCCGAGGTGCTCGTCCTCGGTGCCATCCAGCCAGACGGCCGAGTCATCCTCCTCCAACCCGACAGCGACGCCGCACTGGGGAGTCCGATTGCCTGACGCCAGTGCGGGGCGCTAGCGAGCCGGGCTCGAGGACGAGCGCTTGTATCCAGCTGCATCTCGCTCCAGAACGACGCGCATGAATGCGCTGGGGCTTCCGCTTCACCGCTTGCGAGAGGCAGTATCGCGCTCCACGACCAGCCCCTCGAACCTGGACTGCATCTCACTGTGTGGTAGAATTGTGCANAGAGAATTGGATGAATGTTTGTTCNTTTCTGGTAAGATTGGGNAAATTCAATGAACGATCGGTTATCGCTCCGTTGGCTCGGGTTGGCCTCGCTCGCACTCGGACTGGCGATGATCATCGTCGATGCGACGATCGTCAACGTGGCCATCCCGAGCATCATCGCGGACCTTGGTCTCCAGCTCACCGATGCCGAGTGGGTGAACACAGTCTACTCGCTGGTCTTCGCTGCGCTGCTCGTCACAGTCGGTCGTCTCGGCGACCTCTACGGACGCAAGCGCATCTATCTCCTCGGGCTCGTTCTGTTCGTCGCAGCCAGCTTGCTCGCGGCCAGCGCTCCGACCGGCTCTCTGCTCATTGCAGCACGTGCCCTCCAAGGCATCGGCGCAGCCATGATCCTCCCCTCGACCCTCTCGAGCGTCAACGCGATGTTCCGTGGTCGGGAGCGAGCCATCGCTTTCGGTATCTGGGGCTCGGTGATCGGCGGCATGGCGGCCCTCGGCCCGCTCGTTGGAGGCTGGCTGACCACGAGTTATTCCTGGCGTTGGGCGTTTTACATCAATTTGCCGATCGGCCTAGTGGCAGGCACCGTCGCGCTCCTGACCGTACCGGAGACGCGCGATACGCAGGCAGCACGCGGGCTGGATCCGATCGGTATCGTGACCAGCGCACTGGGCTTCGCTGCACTCGTGTTCGGTCTCATCGAGGGAGAACGGTACGGCTGGTGGCAGCCGACCGACACCTTCCGCATCGGGACCTGGGAATGGCCGCTCTCCTCGCTCTCGCCGGTTCCTCTCGCGCTGGCGCTGGCCACCCTCCTCCTCCCGCTCTTTACGGCCTACGAGCTTAGACGGGTTCGGCTCGAGCGTCCGGTGCTCCTCGACTTGCGTCTCTTCCGCTACCGGAGCTTCCGCTGGGGCAACCTCGCAGCGCTGATCGTCAGCCTCGGCGAGTTTGGTATCGTCTTCGTCCTCCCCCTCTATCTCCAGGCAGTGCTGGGATACACCGCCTTCCAGACCGGACAGGTGTTGATCGCCGTAGCGCTCGGAGCCTTCCTCGGTGGTCCGGCTGCTGCCAACTTGGCGCAGCGGTTCGGTGCCCGCCAGGTGGTACGGGCCGGCATGCTCCTGGAAGCTGCCGGCCTGCTCCTCCTCGTTCCCGTCCTCGCACCGGATACCCATGGGTGGCGTCTCGCTCCCGCACTCTTCATCTATGGGCTCGGCGTCGGCCTGGCCACCGCGCAGTTGACCTCGGTGATCCTGGCCGAAGTCCCGACCGCGCAATCCGGGCAGGCATCCGGGACCCAGAGCACGACCCGCCAGGTCGGCGCTGCACTCGGCATCGCCATCCTCGGCACTGTCCTCGCCGCCACACTCGCCAGCGGCACCGAAGCGCGCCTCATGGAGCGCCTCGGTTTTCCTGCGGACCAAGCCGCGATGCTCGCCCGCGCCACCAAGCAGTCCGCCGGCCAGATCCTCGTTCAGCTTCGCGCACAACCGGGCAGCGAGGCGATGGTCCGAGCCATCGAGGACGCGTTCACCGATGCCGCTCGTCGGACCGCGCTCGTCGCAGCCGCCTTTATCGGCATCGGCTTCATCGCGAGCTGGTTGATTCCGGACATCCGACCGGGTGAGGAGCCAGCGTCCGGTACCGTACCCAGGGAGACAGCGGCGGAAACGCGACGCTAGCGCACAGCGATCAGCCACACGAGGATGAACGCGCCGAGCAGGAACCGGTACAGGACGAACACCCCGGTACTGCGGCGCTGGAGGAAACGCAACAGAAAAGCGATGGCGAGGAAACCCGTCACGGCCGAAGCGGCCATACCGACGACAAAGAGCGTCCGCTCGCTCGCCGGGAGGCCAGTGCGCAGCAGGTGCATCGTCTCGAGCATCCCCGCACCGACGATCGCCGGAATGCCGAGGATGAAGGAAAAGCGGGCCGCCGCAGCGCGCTGGAAGCCGAGAAAGAGGCCCGCTGTGATCGTACTACCGGACCGCGAGACTCCTGGCAGGAGAGCCAGCGCTTGCGCGACGCCGACGAGGAAACCGTCTCGTAGTCCCACTTCGGTAAGGGATCGTGACCGTCTCCCCGCTCGCTCCGCCAGCCACAGTGCGGCACCGAGCCCGACCAAGAGCACGGCGGTGAGGCCGATCGCCAACGTCCCACCGCCCCCGGAATGGAAGTACTGGTCGATCGCGTCATTGAGCAGCACACCGACCACACCAGCCGGCACCGACCCGATCAGAACGGCCCAGCCGATTCGTGCTTCCGGACTCCCGAGCGGTCGCCGCTGAGCCAGGCCCGTCAACCATCCCCGAGCGATCGTGAGGAGATCACCAGAAAAGTAAACGAGGACTGCACTCAGCGTCCCGAGGTGCAAGGCCACATTGAACGCGAGCCCCGGTTCTGGCCATCCGAATAACCACGGAACGAGAATGAGGTGTGCCGAACTACTGATCGGCAAGAACTCGGTCAGCCCCTGGACGATACCGAGGACGAGAGCCTGCCACACGGTCACGACGGGACGACCTCCTCCGTACGAGCACGGCGCAGAACAGCCCAATCGAGCTGCAACTTCGACCAGAAAACGAGGCCGACCAGCGTGATCGGTAGGTAGAGCGCCGCGTGCAGGACGATCGCGTACGAGAGTGCGAGCGAGCGAGCGATCCCACCCACACCAGCCAGCACCAGCAGCACACCAGCCTCGAACGGTCCGATATAGCCTGGCGAGGACGGGATCAACGTCGCCAGATTCGCAGCTGCTGTCGTCAAGAGGACCAGCGCGGGCGATAGATCGAGCGCAAAAGCATGGGCGACCAGTGCGTACATCGCCGCTTCTGCCAGCCAGGCTGCGAGCGAAAGACCGATGGCCTGCAGGAGCGCCGAGCTGCTCCGAAAAACCGCCATGCCAGCGAAGCCGGAACGCACCAGACGCTCAGCCCGCGCACGGACAGCCCGGGGCGCGTACTGCAGGGCCCACAAGGCGACCGACAACGTCCGAGCGGAGCGCGCTGCAACGATCAGGAGTCCGAAAGCTGGCAGAAACAGCGCCGAGGCGAACAACGCGACGTGACGCAGCGCGTTGTCCAGCGCCACGACCGTCGCCGCGACGACGATGAAACCGAGCATGGTCAGCCCGTCGAGCAAGCGCTCGAGTACGATCGTGGTCAGCGTTGCCGTCTTGCTCAGGCCGAATTGCCGACCGATAGCATAGGCGCGGACGATCTCTCCGGTGCGGAACGGCAAGACATTGTTGGCCATGTAGCCGACGCTCACTGCCGGAAACAGCTGCCGCCAACTGAGGGAACGCACGGGAGAGAGCAGTATGGACCAGCGCATCGCCCGGAGGACGACCCCGACGAAGTAGACAGCGATCGCTGGAAGCAGCCACCAGTAGGTCGCAGTCCGCAGGGCTCGAACGAGCGCGGCGTAATCCTGACCACGTAACGCGAGGAAGAGAAAGAGCAGGCTGACGAGGACTCCGAGAACGATCCGGCGCACGCGGTTTCCACCACCCCAACACCTGATCCACACCGACGCTGGAGTATAGCAGCGGATGGCGCTGGGGCTAGGATGGAGATACGCTGAGGGTAGGGACACTACGCGCGCCCCTACAGGAGATCGCGCAACGGATAGACACATTTTTCTTTGAACACCTCCGGATTTTCGCGGTTCGGCTGTGGACACCATTTTTGCAGAGGATCATTCATCCAGTCATCCAGTTGGGCAACAACGGCGGCACGCGACCTTCTTGATGTTCACGCTTCGACTCTGCTAGAACCCGCCGTTAGAGAGTGCGACACGCTTCGGCCGCCAAGACGCACTGTCGTCCAGTACCGAAGGTACCGCATCCGAAGAAGCAAGCCCCCTCTATGTTGCTGTGACCGCAGCACCTGAATGGAAGGGGTCACTCCTCCCTTCACCTCGCCGCACCGGCTTGACACTGCCACTGGCCAGTGGCAATGTGATTGGCGTGCAATCGGTCCGCGAGACCCTTTTGACTCGCTGAGCGGGTGAAATCGAACAGGCCTGAGGAGGAGAGCCGATGACGACGATCAATCCGGAGCACGATGCGACAACGCGATTGACCCGCCGCCACTTCTTGCGCGGCATCGCCGGCCTTGCCACCACAGCTGCAGTAGCTGGAAGTCTTCTCGCCGCCTGTGGCGAAAGCACACCATCATCCGCTGGCTCGCCCACCGCCGCACCCGCAAGCTCCCCCGGTGGAGCGAGCGCTTCGCCGGCAAGCAGTGGTAGTGGCGAGCTGGTCGTCTATAGCTGGTATCAAAAGTGGATTAAAGAAGAGGCGATTCCGGCGTTCGAGAAAGAGACCGGCATCAAGGTGACGTATCTCGGTGCCTACGCATCCAATGACGAGTGGTGGGCCAAGTTGCAAGCTGGGGAATCATGGGATGTCTTCATTCCCTCAACCAGCTATGTCATGAGGGCAATGGCAGCGGACCTCCTGCACCCTATCGACCTCTCGCTCGTACCCAATTATAGGAACCTGCTCCCTGAATATCAGAACCTCGAATACTACGTCAACGACGGCAAAACGTATGCTGTCCCCTTCGACCGTGTCTTCTATGCGCTCGCTTACCGCACCGATGAGTTTTCGACGCCACCTGACTCTTGGGTGATCACCTGGGACAAGGCGTACGCTGGGCAAATCACTCTTCACGATAATGCGTACTCCCGTATCGCCTACGCTGCGCTCATGATCGGAGACGATCCGATTCGACCGACACGCTGGGACGAGATCAAACAAAAGCTCCTCGAACAGAAGCCACTCGTCAAGAAATATTGGAAAGATTACCAAAATGGCATGGAACTTTTCGTGAACAAGGAAGTGGTCGTCGGTCAGCTCACTGATGGTCGTGTCCGCATGGCCCAGAGCCTGGGTGCGCCTGTGGGTTGGACAGTCCCTAAGGAAGGTGTTCTTATTTTTATCGACACCTTTGCGATCCCGAAAACTGTAAAGAATATCGAAAACGCACACAAATTTATTGATTTTCTCTTGAGAGCTGATATTCAACTTCTTCAACTGCGGAGCATGCGTTATGACGCGGTGAATGCGGCGGTACGGGAACTTCTTTCGCCTGAGGAACGGGCACAGTTCGAGCCACCACCGAACGCCAAACTGATTCTCGGCGATCTCGCTCCCGCCGAAGTACTGCAAAAGGCTAATGAAGTGTGGAATGAGGTGAAGCTCAGTTGAGCCATGAAAGGAACGAGGTCGTCACCAGAATGTCCGGTCCAGTCGATGTCGAGCTGCGTGCCGTCACCAAACGCTTTGGCGATGTCGTTGCCGTCGATCGAGTGAGCCTTGTCGTTCCACAGGGCACGTTCCTGACGCTTCTTGGCCCTTCGGGCTGCGGAAAGACGACGACACTGCGAATGATCGGCGGCTTCGAACACCCAGATAGTGGTGAGATTCTGATCCGTGGGATCCCGATGGGCCGAACTCCGCCCTATCGGCGCCCGACATCGATGGTCTTTCAAAACTACGCACTCTTCCCGCATCTGACCGTCGCCGAAAATATCGGGTACGGGCTCAAGGAGCGGCGGATGGATCGCTCCACGATCGACCGTCGTGTCCGGGAAATGCTGCAACTCGTTGCACTCGAAGGGTTCGAAAACCGTTACCCTCGCCAACTGTCTGGCGGCCAGCAACAACGTGTTGCACTTGCGCGGTCACTCGTCATCGAACCCGCGGTGTTGCTTCTCGATGAGCCACTCGGCGCCCTCGATTTGAAGCTCCGGCAGCAGATGCAGTTCGAACTGAAGCGCATTCAGACAGAGATCGGGATCACGTTTATCTATGTCACTCATGATCAGGAAGAAGCCGTCACCATGTCCGACTACATCGCCGTCATGAATCGGGGCCGCATCGAACAGCTCGGCACACCGGAGGAACTGTATGAGCGCCCCCGAACGCGTTTCGTTGCAGATTTCTTAGGTACAGCGAACGTTCTTCCCGCCCGTGTGGAAAGTGCTGACAGCCATACTGCAGCTCTACGCATCCTCGGGCAGCGACTTACCGTTTCGGTATCTGACCTTTCCCCAGGGCAAGACGTGTGGGTAGTACTGCGTCCGCACTGGCTCCAGCTCACGGAACCTCATGACGAGTGCGCGCTGTGGAGCGGACAGGTGCGTGCGAAGGTGTACAAAGGGAGCACGATCCACTATCGTATCGCCGTCGATGACACAACTGACCTACAAGTCGAAACTCCGAATACCGCTGCCTCACCGGTTTATTGCTCGGGAGACCGGGTCGGGATCCGGGTTGAGGCTCGTCACATTCATGTGGTGACGGAGTGATGGGACGCCTCCTTCAGCGATCACAATCTTTAGGGTCTTTGCTGCTCATTGTACCGGCCCTGATTCTCCTTGTCGGCTTCTTATTGTTACCGGTGCTCTTGATCGGCCTCTACAGTGTCTATTCAACAGATCCCGTCACAGGTCTCATGCGCGCAGATTTCACAACGGCAAACTATGTCAGGCTCATCACTTCCCCGGTCTACCGGCGCGTTCTTATTCGATCACTCGAAATTGCGGCAACCAGTACACCAATCGGACTCCTCCTCGCTTATCCGGTTGGCTACACGATTGGCTTCCTCGTACCGAGGCGGCGCCAAACGCTGCTTCTTCTTTTGGTTATCGTGCCCTTCTGGACCAGTTACATCGTCCGCACATATGGGTGGATCGGATTTCTCCAAACAGGCGGATTCCTCGACAGCATTGCCACCTTACTGCTCGGGCGGAATGTAGAGCTTGGATTACTCTACACGAGAGTAGCAGTCATCATCGGATTCGTTCATGTTTATCTGCCACTGCTCATACTTCCCATCTATGCTTCAACACGCGCCATCGATCCTCACCTTCTCGAAGCCTCCTCTGATCTCGGCGCGCCGCCGTGGCGCACATTTATCCGTGTCACCTTGCCGTTGACCATGCCTGGCGTGGTCGCCGGCACGACGCTCTTCTTCATCGCAGTATTCGGCTCATTCGTGACACCACAACTTCTCGGTGGGTCCTCCGATGTCATGATCGGCAACCTGATCGCGGATCAATTCGGTGAAGCTTTCAACTGGCCGTTCGGTGCGGCCCTCGCCATCGTGATCACTCTCGTCGTCTTGCTCGGCCTTCTCGTTTTCTTCCGTTTCGCGCGCCTGGAGCAGCTCTATGGTTGATCGGGTTCACCAACTCAACCGGGTTTCGGTGTTGCGCCAGCGTTCGGGACGCGTAACGCGTACAGCCTTGTTCTTCTTTACCGGCCTCGTTTATGCATATTTGTTCGCTCCGATCATTATCGTCGTCATCGCATCCTTTAACGCAAGCGGGCTGACCTCTTTCCCCCCAACTGGATTTACGCTCGCCTGGTACCGCGAACTTCTTCACGATGGCGACACTCCTCCGTGCCTTGCGCGTTTCCGTCACGATCGCGGTCGCGGCAGCCCTGCTGACTATCACCTTCGCCACCAGCGCCGCGCTGGGCTTGAGCCGTTTACCGGCACACTGGAGGAAAATACTGCAGGCGACGTTCTACCTTCCGGTCGTCGTACCAGGGATCGTCACCGGTATCGCTCTGGTATTCTGGTTCAAGCGTGTCGGTATCCCGCTCGGTTATCCAAGCGTACTCATCGCTCACGTCGTCCATGCTTTCCCCTATGCTGTAGCGATTATCCTGTCGTCATTTTCGAGTCTCGATCCGAGGCTTCTCGAAGCGTCACAGGATCTCGGCGCCACACCTTGGCGCACATTCTGGCGCGTCACGTTCCATCTCATCCGACCAGGTATTCTCGGTGGTGCACTTCTCGCCTTTACCCTCTCTTTTGACGAGTTCGTGGTCACCTTCTTCGTTGCGGGTGGTGGCGTTATTACGCTTCCACTGGAAATTTACAGTCGTGTCCGCTTCCTCATTTCTCCCGTTGTCAACGCAATCGCCGCCGTGGTGCTGGTGCTTTCCATGCTGCTGGCTGTGCTCGTCCAGGTCGTCCTTCGCATCCGAAGCCGCTGAGTGGTGACGACGACCAGCCGCTCTTGAAGCCGAGACCTTCCCACATCCTGCCGTCCGCACGAACCGTGGGAGCGCTCCAGCGCTTCGCCAGCTCGGACGCCCAGCCGCGAGGTCCGCTCACGCTCCAGCAGGTTGACTGTCCAGCAACCATCGCCGTGGAGTCGAGCCACCCCATCCCAACACGACACCCCTCGAGGACTTGCATGGGTCGGGTCCTTACAATGCACTGTTGGTGTCAAATCTGAGCGTCAACTCGCGACAGTCGCGACGCAGTCACTCGCCGTTCTCGGCGCCCCTCTCACGATGGCGCTCCCATGTCAACTCCTTATGTCGNCACTTGAGCGCCGTCGCGATCACGACGCTCGCTGGAGCGACCTTAGTCAGTCAGGAGGCAGCATCCCAGCTCGTGGCCACACTCGGTCCGGTGCTCCGTGGCAGCACCTGGCTCGCCTGGTCGACCGGGACGTGGTGGATCCCCCTGTTGCTTCTCCTCGGACTGTGGCGACATGGCTATGAACGCTTCGCCCTCCGGTACGATCCGCAGTACTGGGGTATGGTCTTCCCGCTCGGCATGTACGCAGCCTGTACCGATGCCTTCGCCCGGACGATGCACATTCCGTTTCTCTTACCGGTGTCACATGCCTTCGCGTCCATCGCGCTCGTGGCCTGGTTCGCGGTGTTCGTTGGACTCGTCCGGGGCTGGTTCGACCTCGTTCGCCAGCATTGACCACCGGTCGGAGTACGGGGCAGCGCCGATCGCTCACTCGCCGATGTCGAAAAATTTGAACGATTCTGCCAGGAGTATCTGTTCTGCGCCCGGCCAGCCCCGCCGTCGGGCCTCCGCAGCGGTATCCTGGGCCCACAACCGCAATACCGGCTCGGGATCCCAATCGCCGAGTTGGCTCCGATGAGCACGCAACGCCGCGATCTTGCGATCGAACGACGCCGTGATGTCGATGAAAACATCCGGATTCTGCGATCCAGTGAGATAGACATGGGGAACGATATGCGGTTCCAGGCCTTCCTCGAGTAATTCTGGGAAAGTCAGGCGATCGCGAGCACTCGGGAAGATCGCAGCCAGCGTCGCCTCCCCGACCGCGATGTGATCGGGATGCTGGATGTACTGCTGGCCGAAGTAGCGACTCGTCGGATCCTGACAGATCACGGCATCCGGCTTGAAGCGACGGATGACGCGCACGATGTCTCGACGCAAGCGAAGATCCGGCACGACCTCCGCATCCCGGTAGCGCAAGAATTCCACGTGCCGAACACCGAGAATTCGCGCCGCTTCGAGTTGCTCAGCTTCCCGGATGGCGACCAGCTGCTCGGGCGTCATCGTCGGATCGTTGCTTCCCTTGTCGCCGCTGGTCACGAGCACGTAGACGATCTCGCTTCCCTCGCTCGCCCAGCGAGCGACTGTCCCCGCGCAGATGAACTCCGCATCGTCCGGGTGTGCCATGACGACGAGCACCCGCTGCGGGCGATCCGGTACACGCACGCTTCACGCTCCTTTCTCGTCCCTGCTTTCACTCGCACGCTCGGTTTCACCTGACCCAGCACCACGGCGGCGGTTCCGGCGGCGTCCCGACTGCTCCAGCCTCGATCCACCGCAGATACGCTTCCGCTCCGCGACGCAGCCGTTCGAGATCGATACCGACACAGGGGCTCGGATACTCGGCAACCCGTGCCAGGCCACGTGCGAGCACTTGCCGACCCCCTACCAGGTTACCGCGCTGGACGTGGTACAGGCCGACGACGATCTGGATGAGCCCGCGGTACAGTTCGCGGAGCGGCCCGTCCGTCCCGCGCCACAACTCCTCGAGCACCTCGTGACAGACGAAATACTCGGCGGCTGCGTAGAGCCTCGCCGCTTCGCGCAGCAGCGTTGGCGGCTTCTCCTGGCAAGCTGAGTCCAACGGTCGGCTCAGGGACATGCCACGCATTCCGATCCAGACGCCACGACAGGCGATTCGTCCTGGGTCAGCACCTCCCAGGCGCGCTCCAGCTGCGGATCGGATGCCAGCTCACCGGGTGAGACGACCTGGCCAGTGTACGGCACCAGCGGGGCCGTTTCCGCATCGAGCGAAACGACGATGTCCGGCTCGATCCCGTTCCGCCAGATCACTCGGCCGTTCGGCGTGACCCACACTTGTGTTCCGACCAACAAGGCTGAACCATCCTGCAACCGGAACTCGGTCAGAACCGTGCCGGTTCCGAAAGTACGCTCACCCACGAGTACCGCACGCCGGTAATCCTGGAGCGCTCCGGCGACGATTTCCGCAGCGGACGCTGTATCATTATCCACGACGACAACGAGAGGCAACCTCACCGGTTCGCTGCCTGACTCCGTACGATACTCGGTGACGTTGCCATCGCGGTCGCGGGACGTGAAGACCAGTGTTCCGGGCGGAAGGAAGACTCCAGCGACGTCGACCGCCTCGTTCACGAGACCACCCGGGTTTCCACGCAGGTCCAGGACGACTCCCTGCACATCACGGGCCGCGAGCTGATCCAGTGCCCGCCGCAGGTCTGCGCTCGCACCGCTAGCGAAGGAACTCAAGCGGACGTACCCGACCTGCGAAGGCAAGATCGCCCAGCGCACCGTGCTCGCACGCACCCTGGCCCGCACGACTGTCACCTCGAACGGCTGCTCGCTTCCCGGATGCGCGAGCCGGAGCGTCACCGTGGTTCCTTCTGGTCCACGCACATGCTGGACGACTCCGGCCAGCCCCAGCTCCTCAACCGGGATACCATCGACAGCTAGCAACACATCGCCGATTCGTATCCCCGCTCGCTGGGCCGGTGATGCCTCGAACACGTCGCGGACAATGATGTTTCCTTCTCGCTCCTCGATTTCGACACCGATGCCAGTGTATTCGCCGGAGAGCTGCTCGGAATGCTGGGCCAACTCTTCCGCCGTCAGATAACGGGTGTGCCCGTTGTCCCCCACCGCGTCAGCTAAGCCTCGCAGTGCACCAGCCAGGAGTTTCGCATCGTCGAGCGCCGACGGTTCGACGTAGTGCTCGTGCAGCACCGTCCACGCCTCGCCGAACACCGCGACCGCTGTGGGCATTTCGGCCGCCGTGGTCGACGGTGCGATGGGTTCTCGCCAGGTTTGGCCCAACAGGAGTCCGGTGAAAAACAGCGCGAGGGCGATCAAGATCCACGGTCCTTGCGGCGCTGGTGCGGAACTCCTCGCGCCATTCCGATCGGTGTTCACAGTACGCCTCCACCGAGCTTCGACCGCGAGTTGACCGGTTAAGCATAGTCCCGGACGACGGCGCGGGCGGAATCAGTCGCTCGTCGGGTGCCAGCGCTGCTGTTCTGCTCGCAAGAGATCCAGCGTCTCCACCGCATGACGCAGATGGGGAATCACGATACTCCCACCCACCATGAGTGCGACCTGCATCGCGTCGTACAACTCGGCGTCGGACCAGCCCAATTGAACGCACTGGTCCAGATGGTAGTCGACACAATCGTTGCAACGCAGGACCAGGGACGCTACCAGTCCGAGGAGTTCCTTCGTGCGGGCATCGAGCGCACCGTCACGATAGGTCGCGCTGTCCAGTGCAAAGAAGCGGTTGATCTCGCGATGGCCGATTGCACTGATCCGCTCGTTCATCCGAGCCCGATAGGCACGAAACCGCGCCAGCCGATTCTCTTCTGCCATCGTCCCCGTGTTCCCTTTCCCGTTCACGCCGTCTCTGTGCGCGAGCGACGCGGTACAGCAGCGACCCGCCAGTGCAGCAGCACATCGGGGCAACCGTACCGCAAACGACGCAGCGGCTC
>Ga0065724_100068_pt1 | contig 52508 bp, 43 predicted proteins | sample TheenrcSG05JP960_FD_59111 | JGI IMG/M metagenome (GOLD analysis project Ga0065724, IMG submission 59111) | Thermophilic enriched microbial communities from mini bioreactor at UC Davis - Sample SG0.5JP960 | ecosystem: Engineered > Solid waste > Grass > Composting > Bioreactor | place: USA... | reverse complement strand
CTACCGCCACGGCGGCATCCTCCAGTACGTGCTGCGGCAGCTGCTGGCCAGGGAGCCCGTCCGGGCGTGACGCGGCAGCGTCGCCCGGCCACGCGTTCGGTCGGAGCGAACGGAGAGGCCGGTGCGACCGCCCTCGTCGAGGGGGGATCGCACCGGCCTCTCGCTCTGGGCCCGGCTCCGCGCCTCAGGCGCCGCTCACCAGTGGGCGGCCGAGATCAGCCGGGCGAGGGTGTCCCAGAGATCGGCGTGGGGCCAGCCGTTGCCCGGCCACGGCCAGGCGGCCTGCCAGTCCTTGCGCCACTGGCCGCGGTCGTCAACGCGGCCGCAGGGGTCGTGGCGGCGGTGCCAGGCCTCGTGCTGCCGCGCGAGCCGACGGTGCAACTGCTCGTGCTGGCGGCGGAGCTTGTCGTCCCGGCGCCGGTGGTCGTGGTTGCGGTGCCACTTGGCGTGCTCCCGCTCGAGGCGGCGGACCAGCTCGTCGTGCTCGCGGCGCGCCCGGTCGTACTCCTTGCGCCACCGCTCGTAGTCGCGGTCGGTCCAGCCGACGGGTCGGCCGGGATGGCGCCCCCCGCGGCGCGCGCCATGGTCGTCGTCGTACCAACGGCCATCATCCCGGCCTCGCCAGTCCCCCCAACCCCAATCCCAGCACTCCCGCGGCACGTCCCTTCGGATCACCACCGGCGCGTGTCCGCCGCGCCAGCGGTCATCGTCGTCCGGCAGGCGGGTGCCGCGGCTGGTGACCTGCGCCTCGGCCGCGGCGGCGCCGCCCAGCAGCAGCGCGCCCGAGAGAACGAACAGCACGGCACGCATGAGCTCCCTCCAGGCGGTGGAACGCGCGGCCGGCATGGTGGCATCCGCCGTGCCGGTATCCGGACTGGCGGTAGAAATTCTTTCCTGATAAGAGGTTGTGCGGACTTGCGTGTCGGGGCTCCGGCTGCCGCCTGGCCGCTGGAGAGGCCGGATCGGTGTCATCTCAGCCGGACACCGGCCGGGCGCCGCGGTTCGACGGGGAGGCGGTCGCCGCGGAGGAGAGCCCGGGTCGCGGCGTCGCCCGACTCATCCGGAGCCGCGGAGGAGACGGGAGGCGAGGCCGGCCCCGTCTGGGCGCCCGGGCCGCCTTCCGCCGCCCTGTTCACGGGCCGCCGGAGGCGGGGGCCTCCGGCGACCGTCGCCCGTCCTCGGCCCTCTCCTCGATCGCGGCACGCGCCGGGACGCGAACCGGGCAGAGACGCTCAGAGCGCCGGAGCCGCGGACGCTGCGCCTCTCACTCCGCGGCGGCTTCCGCCTTCACGCGCTTGGGGCCTGCGGCCTTGCGGGCGGGCATGGTCGGGGCCTCCCCGCGGGCGAGAGCGGCTTCGCGCCGCCGGGCCTTGAGCCGCTCCTCACGGCGCTTACGGCGGCGACGCAGTTCCCACTGACGTGTTCCTTTCCCCATCGTTCTCTCTCCTTTCGATCGGATTCCGTTCTTCACCCTGCTGCGGCCTGCGCGGCCGTCGCCCGCCCGTCCGTCCAGCCGCGCGCCGCAACGGTCCAGCACGTCTCGACGCGGTCGCCGCGCACGCCCCAGAGCCGGTCGTGCTGGTTGACCGAGACGCAGACGTGGTTCGGGACGACGAGCACGCGATCACCGACGCGCGGACGCCAGTCGGTGCAGGACAGGTCCAGGATGCCGTGCTCCTCGGACATGGCGCGGACGACGACGTCGGGCCGGTCGCGTAGCGCGCCGAAACCGGCGGCGGGGCCGCGCCCTCCGCGCACCTCGTCGCGGAACAGCGCCTTGGAGCCGGCGTCGATCACGGCCTGGCCGGGCACCGCGACGCTGACGACGGTGGCGAGCACGGCGAAGGCGCAGTCCTCCCAGGCGCAGGCGCCGACGTGTGCGGTCGTCCGGTCGTTGAAAATATACGTTCCCGGCCGAATCTCTGTAACACCCGGAATGCGGTGCGATGCGAACGCCGCGGGCGTGGAGCCGCCGCTGACCACNGATCGGGCGTCAGCCCGGCCGCGGCCAGCGCATCGATGAAGCGGGAGAGGTCCGCCGCCAGCCGCTCGAGCGCGGGGCCCTGGTCGTCCACGTGCTCGCGGATGTGGCCGGGGTAGAACATGACGCCGCGGTACTCGACGCCGTCGAGCCCTGCGGCGGCGCGGGCCAGGGCCACTGCCTCGTCCGGCCGCGTGACGCCGCAGCGGCGCATGCCCAGGTCCAGCTCGACGAGCACACCGATGGTCCGGCCCGCCGCCGCGGCGGCCGCCGCGAGGGGCGCGAGGGCGTCCCGCGAGTCGAGCGCCACGGTGAGGCGCACGTGAGCGGGCAACGCCAGGAGGCGCGCGATCCGGGCCGCGCCGACGGGCGGATAGGCGAGCAGGATGTCGTCCGCCACAGCGGCCATGACCTCCGCCTCGCGAAGTGTGGCGACGGTGACGCCGACGGCGCCCCTGCGGAGCTGCTCGGCCGCGAGCTCGGGCGTCTTGTGCGTCTTGATGTGCGGCCGCAGGGCGAGGCCGTGGGTCCGGACGTAGGCGGCGAGACGGTCGAGGTTCGCCTCCATGCGGTCCAGGTCCACGACCGCGGCGGGGGTCTCGAGATCGTCCAGCGATTCGATCATATGGTGATCCGGGCTGCGACAGGCGCGGAGGAGAGCCGTGGTTCGACGCTGCAACGCGCCGGGTCGCCGGTGCGTCGCGCGACATTCGACGGGTGGGAACCTAGCGGTCCGGGGCCCGGGTTGCCAGGGTAGGGTGCGGAAGCAGGTGTCGGTGTGCGCGACGGCCGGATCACGGGCCGTGCGTGATCCGTGGTCCCGCCCATTGGCCCTGGAGACCTCTGGGGGAGTGTAGATCGGCGAGCCATGATCCCGATGTCGATCGCGATGCTGGGCGTGACGGCCCTCGTGGCCGGCGGGGTCGGTCTGTACCTGAGGGGGCGGCGGCGGCGCGCCCGGGCGCTGTACATGGCGCACCTCGAGAGCGCGCTGGCCGACGGGATCCTCACGGAGGCGGAAGCGGCCGAGCTCGAGTCGCTCCGCACCGCGAGTGACCTGAGCGAACGCGAGGTGCGGATGGTGGGCCTCGCGCTGTACCGGCGTGCGCTGCGCGAGGTCGTGGCGGATGCGCGTGTGACGCCCGAGGAAGAAGCGAACCTGCGTCGGCTCCAGATGCAGCTCGGGCTCACCGAACACGATCTCGCCTCCGACCGCGACCAGATCCGGCGCATGCGGCTGCTGGCGCAGATCGAGGACGGCCGGCTCCCCGAGGTGCGTGCGCCGCTGGACCTGGCCGCTGACGAGACGTGTCACTGGGTCGTGCGGGCGACGCTGTGCTCGCCGCTGGCGTTGGGCCGGCGCGAGCCCGTGGGCGTGGTGTTCCGCCCGGATGGCGCGGAGCCGTTCCACGTGGTGGGCGAGCGGGAGGCGCTGGAGCCGAACCCCGCGATCCTGCCGCTGGACCTGGGCATGCTGGTGATCACGAGTCGGCGGGCCATCTTCCGTGGCGCGAAGCGCCGGGTGGACTGGCCGCACGCGCGGCTGGAGACGCTCACGCTGTACCGCGACGGGCTCGCCCTCACGACGGCCGACGAACGCGGTCCGCGGTTCCTCCTGGTGGAGGATGCCGAGCTGACCGCGGCGATCCTGCTGCTGGCCGCTCGACGCCGGCGGATCGAGCAGCGCGGCGCGCCGCCGGCCCCGAACCCCAGCGCCGCGCTCCCCGGCACGGCTCCTGCGAACAGGGACGGAGGTCGTACTGGTTCGGAGGAGGAGAAAGGAGACGGCCATGCAGAACACCATCGAGCGCTACTCCGAGAGTCATCGTGAGGAGGCGCTCGCCGAGCTGCGCGCGGAACTCGCCGAGTTCAGCCACGACGGTTTGATCCAGTTGCGTGAGGATCTGGCCCGGCGCGCGGTGGTGCGGGGGAGCTGGGCGGGGTGCGTGATCTCGTACAAGCGCGGCGCGCCGGGGTCGGCTCGCCGGGACCGCCTGGGGCGCGCGCGGAACGCGTTCACGGTCCTGTGGGACAACGGCTGGCTGACGGACGAGGAGGTGATGGCCGTGGTGGACGTCGAGCTCGCGCGGCGCCGCGGCGAAACGGTCCACACGCCGTCTCCGAGCGAAGCACAGCCGGCCGAGCTGCCGCAGCGTCCAGCGACCGAGGATGCGGAGGCGACGCCGCTCCGGGCCGTTGACCGGGCGGCGTAAATCGCATAGATTCAAGGTCATGACGCGCGAGAGTGGAGGGGTCGCCCCCTCCGCTCTCGTCCGTCGGGCCTGTAGCTCAGCTGGGAGAGCGCCTGGTTTGCAACCAGGAGGTCGCCGGTTCGATCCCGGCCAGGTCCATGGGCGTGGCCGAGGCCCCGTCACGGCCGTTCCGTGGCGGGGCCTCGTTGCATCCGTGCGAGCGGGCGGGTGACCGTCACGCGGCGCGTGGCGTTCCTCTTGGTGCCGACTCCGCGGTGTCGAACGATCCTGCCGCGGTGTGGAGCGGGAGCCAGAGGGTGAACGTGGAGCCCTGGCCCACGGCGCTGTTCACCGAGATGATGCCGCCGAGCAGGCGGGCGAGGCGCTGGCTGATGGCGAGGCCGAGGCCGGCGCCACGTGCGTGGCCGGTGTGGATCCGGGCGAACTCCTCGAAGATCCGCTCCTGCGCGTCGGGCGGGATGCCGGGTCCCGTGTCCGAGACGGCGATCGCCACGGCGGGCGTCCCGCCGAGCTGAGGGGACGCCGGGTCGGTGGCGAGCGACACGCGGACGCGGCCGCCGGCGGGCGTGTACTTGACCGCGTTCGAGAGCAGGTTGCCGAGGATCTGACGCACGCGGCGCGGGTCGGTGAGGACCGGCGGGAGGTCGGGAGGCGCGGGCCGCAGGCGCAGGTCGATGCTCGCGGCCCGGGCGGCGGGCTGGTGGTCTTCCACGGCCTCGCGGACCAGGTCGGCGAGGTCGACGCTGCGGGGCTCGGCCTCGAGCCGTCCGGTCTCGGCGCGGGAGAGCAGGAGCACGTCATCGATGATGGCGAGCGCCTGGCCGATCGAGCGGCGCAGGCGCTGGATCCACTCGCGCTGGCCTGCCGTGAGTTCGCCCCCCATCCCGCTCTCGAAGAGCTGGGCGTAGCCGTCGGCGGCGCCCAGGGGGTTCTTCAGGTCGTGGGTGATGCCGCGGATGAAGCGGGCGCGGGCTTCGACGGCGCGCTCGACCTCCCGGCGTTGCGCCTCGGCTTCCCGGGCGAGGGTGCCGAGGCGGCGGTTGATGAGGGCGACGCCGACGGCGGCCAGGAGGGCGACGAAGGCGAGGGCGACGGTGGCCCAGAGCTGGAAGGTGTCCGTGCGGCGGATCTGGGTCCTGCGTGCCTCGGTGGCCGAGATGACGGCGCGTTCGAGCCTTGCGGCGGCGGCGAGAGCGCGCTCGTAGTCGGTCTGGTCGGGCGCGATCTGCTCGAGGAGCTCCGGCGTGACCTCGCGCCGGTGGAGGATCCCGGCGCCGAGGATGCGGCCGTGCCACGCGTCGGCGTTCCGGACCAGGTCGGCGAAGCCGCGCTGGATCCCCGGGCCGAGGCGGGCCACGAGCGGAGCGAGGTCGCGCCTCGCGTGGGCCTCCTCCGCGAGGAAGGCGAGATAGAGGTCGAGGGATCGTCCGTCGGCCGTGATGACGAAGGCGCGCAGCGCGGCCATCTGTCGGGCGAGGGCGTACTGGATCTCCGTCACGAAGAAGCGTGCGGGGTCCAGGGTGTCAGTGATCTCGTTGCGGAGCTCGCGGGTCTCGCGCTGGAGCACCGCCGGCAGGACGGTGAGGGCGACCAGCGAGAGGACGATGAACGGGAAGACGTACTGGGGGAGCCGGCTCGCCGTGTCGGCGGGGCTGGTGGCCGCGTCGCGCGGCGCCGGGCGCCGGGCTGCGCGGTCGGGGTGCTGTCGCGCTCGCGGCATCGTCCTCCGCCCTCGCCGAGGTCGCCATCGGAGTGGCCGACGCTGGCGGTGGCGGGTGCACCTTCCGTGCCCTCGGGCCGGGTGCCCTTCGGCACGGCGGAGGTTCCCGCGTGGTGCGGCCGGGGTTAGATTACGGCGTCGGAGGCCGCCCCCGGAGCTGGGGAGAGAGTTCCGAACCGCCGTGGCGGAGCGGCCCGGTCGGGGCCGCCCGGCCTCTCCACGTCATCCCGACAGGCGTGCCGCGGGACCAAGCGCTGCGTGCATCCCGGCGCCGCGCACGGCGCGGAGTGGAGCGCGCGGGGGCGGGCGGCTTTGCGGGTGCCGGCCCGACCGGACGTCGGCGGGGTAACACGTGAAGCCGCGGTGGACGGTTGCCGATGAAGGCGGAGGGCGATACAGGCCGGATGAGCACGCTGGCAGAGCCGAGGGCACTCCTCGCGATCCACGGGTTCCTGAGCCACATCGGCCGCGCCACGCTGATGGCGTGGGCGGTGGTGCGGGAGCTCCCGTACCCGCGGCGATACATGCGGTCGTTCCTCCAACAGGCCTACTGGATGGGCGTGCGCTCGCTGCCGCTGGTGCTGATCATGGCGGTGCTGGGCGGCGCGGTGACGTCGCAGACGACGGGCAATCAGTTCACGGGCTCGGTCCCGGTGTGGGTGGTGGGCAGCGTCACGGTGGCGAGCATGATCACGGAGCTGGGGCCGATCCTGACCGGTGTGGTGCTGGTGGGCCGCATCGGCGCGAGCATCGCCGCGGAGCTGGCGTCGATGAAGGTGACGGAGCAGATCGACGCGCTGTACGCGATGGGCCGTGATCCGGTGGCGTACCTGGTGGTGCCGCGGGTGCTGGGTGGGCTGGTGGTGCTGCCGCCGCTGGTGGCCCTGGCGGACTTCGCGGGGATCATGTCCGGATGGCTCGTGGGGCTGGTGGCGGTGGACGGGCTGACGACGGCGGAGTTCATCTACGGCGCGCGGTTCTACTTCCGGCCGTGGGCGCTCTACTTCTCGGTGATCAAGGCCGCGTTCTTCGGCCTCGCGATCACGTTCCTCGCGTGCTACATCGGGCTGGAAGGGGGACGCGGCGGTGCGGAAGGCGTGGGCCGCACGACGACGGCCGCCGTGGTCGCCACGACGCTGGTGCTGATGATCCTGGACATGATGTTGGCGCCGCTCCTGAAGATGTGGTGAGGAGCGCGGGCGATGATCGAATTCCGTGGTGTCTACAAGCAGCTCGGCGGCGAGCCGATCCTGCGCGGCATCGACCTGACGGTGCCGGAGGGGCAGACGCTGGCGCTGCTCGGCCCGTCCGGCGCGGGGAAGAGCGTGCTGCTGAAGCACGCCATCGGGTTGCTCCGGCCCGACGCGGGGGATGTGTTGGTGGACGGCGTGTCGGTGGTGAACGCGTCGCCGAGCGAGCTCAAGCGCGTGCGTCGGCGCGTGGGGTACGTGTTCCAGAACGCGGCGCTGTTCGACTCGCTGACCGTCGCGGAGAACCTGTGGCTGGCGCAGGACGACGGCACCGGCCGCCGCAGTTTGCGCGAGTGCCGCGAGGAGGCGGCGGAGCTGCTGCGGCGGGTGAACCTGGACCCGAGCGTGCTGGACATGTACCCGGCGCAGCTCTCGGGGGGCATGCGGAAGCGCGTGGGCGTGGCGCGCGCCATCGCGAGCCAGCCGCGGTATCTGCTGTACGACGAACCGACGACGGGCCTGGACCCCGTGAACGCGGAGACGATCGATTCGCTCATCCTGGAGCTGGACCGGGAGTTGGGGGTGACGAGCATCGTCGTCACACACGACCTGGAATCCGCGTTCACGGTGGCGGAGCGCATCGCGCTGCTGTACGACGGCAAGATCCGCGTGGTCGCGACGCCGGAGGAGCTGCTGGCGAGCACGGACCCGGTCGTCCAACGCTTCATCCGGCGGGGCCGCATCAACTCGCCGGTCTCGGTGTGAGGAGAGGATGGAGATACGAGCTCGCAACGTCGCCGGCCTGGGGCTCATGGTGCTGGTGGCGGTCGGCGTATTCGTCTGGGGTCTCTACTACTTGCTGGGTGACCCGGTCCTGGCCGGCGGGACACAGATCTACCTGGCGCTGGAGAACGGCGGGGGGCTGAAGCGGGGCGACCGTGTGTACCTGAACGGGGTGGACGTGGGTCTGGTGCGTCGCGTCTCGCTGGAGGGGCCGAGGCGGGTGGTGGTCGAGCTGCGGCTGGAAGAGGACGTACGCCTGCCCCGGGACACGCGGGCCACGATCGCGGGCGATGTGTTCGGCGCGCACACGGTGGACCTCGTGCCGGGCACGGAGATGGCGTCGCTGTCGCGGGGCGACACGATCTACGGCGCGCCGATGCCGGAGCTGACCGCGACGCTCGGGGTGCTGGGAGACCAGGCGCGGCGGCTGCTGGACAGCGTGGACTCGCTGCTCTCTCCGCAGGCGGTCAGGGACGTGCACGCGACGGCGGCGGTGCTGCCGGCGAGCGCGGAGGAGTTGCGCGGCGCGTTCCGGGAGTTGCATCTTGCCGCAGCGGCGCTGAGGCGGAGCGCGGAGTCGCTGGAGGGGGCGGAGCCGGGACCAGCGCTGGCCAGTGCGCTGAAGGAGCTCGAGGGGAGCGCGAGGGCGTTCAGCGCGGCTGCGCAGGCGCTGGAGCAGTCGCTGGGCTCGCTCGCCTCGGTGCTGGCCAAGGTGGACAGCGGCGCGGGCACGCTGGGCTTGCTGGTGAACGACACCTCGTTGTATCGTGACCTGCAGCAAGCCGTCCGCGAGATGCGAGCGCTCGCGGCCGATGTGAGGGAGCGGCCGGGGCGGTACGTGACGATCAAGCTGTTCTGAGCGGCCCGATGGAGTCCGGCCGGGCAGGGGTCCGGGGCCGGGAGCCGGTCGGGCGCGCGAGGCGATGCCGCCGCAGTGCGTGGTGGCGATCGACGCGGGGGTCTCCACGAGGAGGCCCCCGCGTTTGCGTGCACCCTTCGGCAGCGGAGGCGAGTATGAGCACCGAGACGCTCGAACGGGACGTGGCGGAGGCGTCCGTGGCCGCCACGCTGTGCCGGCTGTCCGCGGAGGGAGCGTACTGGAGGGTGGTGGTGGAAACGTGGCGGCGAGGTGAGGAGTGGCTCGGCCGGCTGGTGTTCGCGCCGGACGGCTCCGCCAGGGAGGGGGACGTCCGGGAAGGGCCGGCGTTGCTGCGCGGGCGGAGCCACGCGGAGGTGGTCGCCTCCGCCCACGAGATCCCGGAACACCGACTGCGGATCCTCCTGCACTCGCTGGTCTGAACCAGCGGCTGGACGGCCGACGGCCGCGACGACGCGCTGGCCGGGGGCGGAACCGTGCGCCCCCGGTCTTCGTTTCCGGGGTAGAGGCCTGGCCGGCGCGGAAGGAGGCCGTGTCGTGCAGGCCGGGGGCCGGGCGTTGCACAGGTGGGTGCAGATGTGGCAGCCGCTCCGGGTTTGATTCTTGCTCGATACGAGGGGACGAAGGGACGTCGTCCACGCGCGGTGATGCGCACAGCATCCGGCGTTGACGAGGCAGAGCGTGGGCCGGCGCGGCTCCGGGCGATCCCCGGACGGCCGCCATGAGTGGTCGGCGATGGCTACTTTTTTCGTGGGAACGTCCCCATCCTGTGGCAGTGCCGATTTGGCCGGGAGCATCCGGCCGAGAGGGGGAAGCGTAGCATGGAGGGGCTGCGGATCGTGCTGCTGATCTTCGCCCTGGTCGGGTACGGCGGCGCCGGCGCCTCGCTGGCGGTCGTCCGCTACCGCCGCCTCTCGGAGGGTGAGCGGGACGTGGGGATGATCGCCGTGGCCGTCATGCTGTTCGCGTTCGGCGCGCTGTGCACGCTGGTGGGCGTGGGCTCTGCCGGCATCCTGGCGTTCGGCGGGGTGGCGCTCTGGGCGAGCTACGTGTTGATGGCGCAGCACATGGGTCTGTTCACCATCGAGCGGCGGGGGCGGCGGCCGTTCGCCGAGGAGGAGCCCACGGAGGAGCCGCGGCGGGCGCAATAGCCGCGGCGAGGCCGGGGCCGGAGCGCATGCGGTCGAGGATCCACGGGACGAGCACCGCCTCCAGCGCGGCCGCGAGCCGGCAGCCGGTGGGCGCGGTCGCGACGGCGGTGGCGGTGAGCCCCGGCGGTTCGCCCGCGCGCCGCGGGCCGGGCGCGTAGGCGGCCTCGGCCCAGGCCAGCGCAGGCAGCACGGCGGGCGTCAGCACGCCCGTCTCGACGAAGCGGCGCCGGAACCGGCGGAGTGAGCCGACGTTCCGGTGCCGCGTATCGCCTTCCAGGAGCAGCGCCGCGGTCGCGAGGCGGGTGATGTCGTCGCGGGCGCGGCGCGCTGCATCGGCCCACCGCCCGTCGACGAGGGCCTCCCTGGCTTCCGTCCCCCCTTCGGAGATCCAGTCCAGCAGACAAGATGCGCAAAACCGAGCGTCTGCTTCCGTGAACGGCAGCCGGATGGGCGGTGCGCCCGGCGGCCAGAGCGGCAGCCCGTCCTCCAGCGCGTCCACCAGCATGGGCGTGCGGCAGCCCGCCTCGAGGTCGGCGCAGGCGACGACCCACGGCTCGAGCGCGACGCCGGTGGCGCGGGCGATGTCGTCCGCCTCACGGGCGAAGGCGACGCCGACGGCCCGGCGCTCCTCCGGGTCCATGTCGCAGATGAGCAGGACGTCCACATCGGAGTCGGCGTCGAAGTCGCCCCGGGCCTTGGAGCCGAACAGCAGCGCATGGAGCAGCGGCGGGTCGTCCCGGGCCAGGGCGCGGGCGATGAGCTCGGNGACGGNGAGGNGNNACTCGCGCGGGGTCAGCGTGGGCGCGGACGCGATCCCGCCGTGGGGCGGGCGCGCCGGTGGGCGTCGGCGGGCGGCTGCGCGGGACGGCGGACTCGGTTGCACCATGGCCTCCAGACCCCGGGAGGGGAGGGCAAGAGGCGTTCCAGTCCCCGCGCCGCCGTTGCTGGGGGCGCCGGCGCGGAATAAGTTGCGGGGAACCGTGCGATCGGGACTGCGTCGGCTCGATGGGAAGACGATGGCGAACGGAACGGATTTGATGGAAAAGCTCGTCTCGCTGGCCAAGCGGCGGGGCTTCGTGTACCAGTCGTCGGAGATCTACGGCGGGACGGGCTCGGTGTGGGATTATGGCCCGCTGGGCGTGGAGCTGAAGAACAACATCAAGGCCGCGTGGTGGCGTGCCATGGTGCACGAGCGGGACGACATCGAGGGGCTCGACGCGGCCATCCTGATGCATCCGCGTGTGTGGGAGGCGAGCGGCCACGTGGCGGGCTTCGTGGATCCGCTGGTCGAGTGCCGGCAGTGCCACCGGCGGTTCCGTGCGGACAACCCGGAGGTGCAGGGCGGGCAGTGCCCGGTGTGCGGGGCGAAGGACTCGTTCACCGAGCCGCGGATGTTCAACCTGATGTTCAAGACGTTCATGGGGCCGGTGGAGGAGGCGGCGGCGGTCGTGTACCTGCGGCCGGAGACGGCGCAGGGGATCTACGTGAACTTCCAGAACGTCCTGACGAGCAGCAGGCAGCGGATCCCGTTCGGCATCGCGCAGATCGGCAAGGCGTTCCGTAACGAGATCACGCCGGGCAACTTCATCTTCCGGACCCGCGAGTTCGAGCAGATGGAGATGCAATACTTCGTGGAGCCCGGCACGGATGAAGAGTGGTTCGAGTACTGGCGCGAGAAGCGGATGGAGTGGGTGGTGTCGCTGGGGATCCGGCGTGAGCGGCTGCGGTTCCACGAGCACGCGCCCCACGAGCTGGCGCATTACGCCAAGCGCGCGTTCGACATCCAGTACGAGTTCCCGTTCGGCTGGCAGGAGTTCGAGGGGATCCACAACCGGACGGACTTCGACCTGAGCCGTCATCAGGAGTACTCCGGCAAGAAGCTGGAGTACGTGGACCCGGTGAACCGGGACAAGCGATACATCCCGTACGTCATCGAGACGTCGGCCGGTGTGGACCGCACGATGCTGGTGGTGCTGGCGGATGCGTACCGGGAGGAGGTGGTGGAGGGCGAGACGCGGGTGGTACTGGCGCTCTCGCCGCGGCTCGCTCCGATCAAGGTGGCGGTGTTCCCGCTGGTGAAGAAGGACGGCATGCCGGAGATGGCGGAGAAGATCCACAAGGCGTTCCGCGCGGCGGGCATCCCGTCGTTCTACGACGACAGCGGGTCCATCGGCCGACGCTACCGGCGGCAGGACGAGGCAGGGACGCCGTTCGCCATCACGGTGGACGGGCAGTCGCTGGAGGACGGGTCGGTGACGGTTCGGGACCGGGACACGCTGGCGCAGGAGCGGGTGGACGCGGGGCGGGTCGTGGAGTACGTGCGGGAGCGGATCGGTTGAGTCCGGGGAGCCGGCGTTCGAGCGAATGAACCGGGGGGCGACGCCTCCCCGCCTCCGCCCGGGGGGCGCCCCCGGCCACCTCTTGTCCGGGTGGGGAGCGGTGGGGGCGGGGCGTCCGGGCGCGGCCCCCGCCGAGGACGTTCCCGTTCGCGCCTGCCCCGGCCTCCTCCATCCCCACCCTGGTGGCGGGGCAAAATGGGCGGGAGCTCCCTCACCCGCACCCCGCTGTTCGAGCCCGTACCCACCGTCCGGGCCGACCACGGGTCCGGACCGCGGACATGGAACTCTGACGACGGAGGCTGACACGTGACCCGACCGGAGCTGTTCTCGAGCCGCTGGGCAATGATGCTGGCGATGCTGGGCATGGCGGTGGGGACAGGCAACATCTGGCGGTTCCCGCGCGTCGCGGCGTCGAACAGCGGCGGCTCGTTCCTGGTCGCCTGGGTGACCTTCCTGCTGCTCTGGTCGGTGCCGCTGATCCTCGTCGAATTCGCGATGGGGAAGCACACGCGCTACGGGCCCGTCGGCGCCTTCGCCCGCGTGATGGGGCAGCGGTTCGCGTGGATGGGCGCGTGGGTCGCGTGGACCGCCGTCGCCATCATGTTCTACTACGCCGTGGTGACGGGCTGGGCGCTGCGGTACCTCGTCGCCGCGGTCGCGGGCGAGCTGAGCAACGGCGCGCCGGGGGCGCTGTGGGAGTCGTTCTCCTACACGCCGACGGCCGTTCTCTTCCAGGCGATCGCGTTGGGGCTGGGCGTGTTCGCGGTGGCGCGCGGGGTGCGCGGCATCGAGACCGCGGCGAAGTTCCTGATGCCCACCCTGTTGTTCCTCGTGATCGTCCTGGCGATCCGCGCCGTCACGCTGCCGGGCGCGGAGCGCGGGCTGAACTTCCTGTTCACGCCCTCCATCGAGGGGTTGACCAACTACCGCACCTGGCTGGAGGCGCTCACGCAGAACGCGTGGGACACCGGCGCGGGCTGGGGGCTGATCGTGGCGTACGCGATCTACCTGCGCCGGACCGAGGACACGACGCTCAACGCGTTCATGCTGGGGTTCGGCAACAACTCGGTCTCGCTGCTGGCCGGGATCATGGTGCTGTGCACCGTGTTCTCCATCATGCCGGACGCGGCGAGCGAGATCGTGGGTTCGGGCAACGAGGGGCTGACGTTCATCTGGGTGCCGCAGCTCTTCGCGCGGATGCCGGCCGGCCGGTTCTTCATGTCGCTGTTCTTCGCGGCGTTGCTGTTCGCGGCGATGACCAGCCTGATCGCGATGATCGAGCTCGCGGTACGGGTGCTGATGGATGGCGGGATGCGGCGAGGGCGCGCCATCACGCTCGTGGCGGTGGTCGGCTTCCTGCTGGGCGTTCCTTCCGCGCTCGACCAGGGCGTCTTCCTGAACCAGGACTTCGTGTGGGGCGTGGGGCTGATGGTCTCGGGGCTGTTCTTCGCGCTGGCCGTGCTGCGTTACGGCGTACGGCGGTTCCGGGAGACGCTCCTCAACACGCCGCACAGCGACATCCGTATCGGCCGGTGGTGGGAGTGGGTGATCCGGCTGGTCGTGGTGGAAGCGGTGGTGCTGGTGGTGTGGTGGTTCTGGCAGGTCCGGAGCGAGCCGCTCTTCGGCCGGTTCGGCATCGGGAGCGTGTTGCTGCAGTGGGGGATCGCGCTGGCGTTCTTCCTCGCCCTGAACGGGTGGATGGTGCGCAAGACCCGGCCGGAGGTCGAGCGCGCCGCGCCGCCGGAGGGCGAGACGGTCGCGTCCATACCGTGAGGTGTGGCGCGCCCAGCGATCGCCGGCTCGCCGCGCTCTCCCGAAGCCGTTCCCTCGCCCCCGCCCGGCCGGGAACGCCGGGGTAGGGCGGCGCCCCCGCCCCGGCCCGGGGAAGGGCCGGGGGTGGAGGAACGACGTTGCGGTTCGACGAGTTCGAGGCTCGCGCGTGGGAGCTCTGGGACCGGATCCCGGAGCGCTACAAGGTCGGCGTGGACGGGCTGGTGGTGGAGCGGGACGCGAAGGCGCACCCGTCCCTGCCAGACGTCTACACGCTCGGCGAATGCGTCACGGAGAGCTACCTCTCCGACTACGGCGGACCGGACACGACGCGGTCCGTCGTCGTGCTCTACTACGGCTCGTTCCTGCGGCTGTCGCGGCTGGACGAGGGGTTCGACTGGGAGGAAGAGCTGTGGGAGACGCTGACGCACGAGCTCCGGCACCACCTCGAGTCGCTCGCCGCGGAGGACGCGCTGATCGCGATGGACTACGCGGCGGACGAGAACTTCAAGCGGCGGGACGGCGAGCCGTTCGACCCGCTCTTCTTCCGCTCCGGCGAGGCGCTGGGCCGCGGCTGGTACCGTGTGGATTCGGACTACTTCCTGGACCGGCCGTACCGCGACGGGGCGGAGCCGGGCGAGTGGATCGAGTTCGAATGGGATGGGCAGCGATACCGCGCGCCGCGGCCGAAGCGGCTGGGCGATGTGTGCTTCTTGCGGGTGACGGGGCCCGGCCTTCCGGAGGACGCCGACGTGCACGTCGTGCTCATCCGGCGCAAGCGCTTGGGCGCGGCGCTGCGTGGACTGTTCCGGCGCACGACGCCGGACGTGCGCGAGGCGGACGCGGCCGCGGAGCCCGTCGCGGAGGACGGGTGATGGTGGGGAGGTGACCATGAGCGCTGCAGAGGTGGGCGCGCGGCTCACGCCCTACGAGCTGGCGTTCGCGGACACGCCGTTCGAGGCCGAGGGCTTCCCCGCGATCCGCGAAGAAGCAGAGGCGCGCGGCGTGGACGACACGACGCCGGAGCGTTTCCTCCTCCTCGCCGAGGTGGGCCGACTGCTGCGCGAGCTGGATGCGCCGGGCGCGTCGCTCGAGCCGATGGGCATGCTGTTGTTCCACTCCTATCACTTCTGGCGCGAGGGGAAGCCGGTGTACGTCGTGGAGCCGGAGCTCGCGCGCGCGTTGCCGCGGATGACGCTACCGGCCGACGCGCCGGCGTTCGGGCCGCCGGGGCCCGCTGGCTACATCCAGCTCCCCCGGAACCTCTACTGGGCCCGCGTGGACGAGGCCGCTGCACCCGAGCCGGTGGACGGCCTCTTCTGGACAATGAAGGGCGCCGACGGAACGAGTCGTACGGCCGAGCGGGTGGATGTGCTCCTCGCCCTGGGACTACGGCCCGGGCGAGCCGGGTTCAGCGTGATCCCGGTGGGCGAGCCGCTGCACGGGCGTTCGCTGGTCGTTTGGGCGAGCGGGAAGGCGCGACCGGAGGGCGAGGACTTCGCGAACGTGCTGCCGGGCGGAGAGCTCAGCGGGCTGTTCGCCGTGACGACAGCCGCGGAGGCGCTCAAGCTACTCGCGCTGGTGGCGTGGTACGTGGCGGGGCATCCGGACTCGGTGAGCGACATCGTCGCGCCGACCCCGCCGGCGCCCGCGCCGTCGCCGCACGCGCTCCCTCCCTCGGAGCTCCCGTACCGGCGCATCCGTGCAGTGAGCGCCGATGGATAAGCAGACGGTCGCGCGGGTGCTGGACGAGATCGCCACGCTGCTCGAGTTGCGGGGCGATGAAGGGTTCCGTGCGCGCGCGTTCCGCACCGCGGCCCGCGCCCTGGAAGAGCTGGAGGAAGACCTCGCCTCCCTGATCGCCCGCGGCGAGTTGAGGACGGTGCGGGGGCTGGGGCCGGCGACCGCCCGCGTCGTCCAGGAGGTGTTCGAGACCGGCACGTCCAGCTACCATGAAGAGCTGCGGCGCGAGGTCCCGGATGGACTGCTCGAGCTGCTGCACGTGCCGGGGCTCGGCACGAAGCGCATCCACACGCTGCACACGCGGCTGGGCATCGCGTCGCTGGACGACCTGGAGCAGGCGGCGCGCGCGGGAGCCATCGCCGAACTGCCGGGCTTCGGCAAGCGCACGCAAGAGCGGATCCTCGAAGGAATCGCGTACCGGCGACGCACGGCCGGTCTCCGTCGCCGCCCCGAGGCCCTGGCAACGGCCGCCGAGCTGCTCGCGTGGCTGCGCGCGGACCCGTCGGTCGTCCGTGCGGAGCCTGCGGGCGCGCTGCGGCGAGGACTCGAGACCGTGGATGGCGTGGACCTCGTCGCCGCGGTGGACGGCGATGGGCAGGAGCTGCTCGGCCGTTTCATCTCCCTGCCCAGCGCGGAGCCCGGCGAACGGACGGCAGACGATGCCGCGCGCGTGCGGCTCGGCGGGATCGAGGTCCGGCTGCGCGTGGTCCCGCCCGAGGCGTTCGGTGCGGCGTGGCTCCACGCCACGGGCAGCGAGGCGCACGTGGAAGCGCTGCGCGAACGCGCCGCCGCGCGCGGCCTCCGGCTCGACGCCGACGGCCTGTGGGACGGCGCCCGGAGGGTGGACGCCGCGGACGAGGATGGCATCTACCGCGCGCTGGGCCTGGATGTCGTCGCCCCGGAACTCCGCGAAGGGAGCGGTGAGGTGGAGGCGGCGGGCGCAGGCCTCTTGCCGCGGCTGCTCAGGTACGAGGACCTGAAGGGCTGCTTCCACGTCCACACGACGTACAGCGACGGCCGTGCGACGCTCAAGGAGATGGCGCGCGCAGCGCTGGAGCGCGGGTGGCGCTACCTGGGCATCGCGGACCACTCGCAGGCGGCGGCGTACGCGGGCGGGTTGCGGGTGGAAGACATCGCGCGCCAGCACGACGAGATCGATGCGTGGAACGCGGAGCACGGGCATGAGCTGTGGCTGTTCAAGGGAATCGAGGCGGACATCCTGGCCGACGGCCGGCTGGACTACGCGGGGCTCGAGGAGGATGTGCTCGAGCGGTTCGACTTCGTGGTCGGCTCGGTGCATTCGGCGTTCGGCTCGAGCCAGACGGAAATGACGGAGCGCATCGTGCGGGCGATGGAGAACCCGCACCTCACCTTCCTCGGCCACCTCACGGGCCGCCTCCTGCTGGAGCGGGACGGCTACCCGCTGGATGTGGAGGCGGTGATCGAGGCGGCGGCGGAACGCGGTGTGGGCATCGAGATCAACGCGCACCCGGCGCGGCTCGACCTGGACTGGCGGTGGTGGCGGGCGGCGAGCGCGCGAGGCATCTGCGCCGCGATCAACCCGGACGCCCACGACGCGGCCGGCCTCGACGACGTGCGCTACGGCGTGACGGTCGCGCGCAAGGGGTGGCTGGGCGTGCGGAACGTGGTGAACGCGTGGGACCTCGAGGAGGTGAGGGCGTACTTCGCCAAGCGGAAGGGGCGCGCGTGAGGCGCGGAGCAGGCCCCGTCCCCGGGCAAGGGCGGGGGCGAGGGAGAAGCGAGAAGCGAGTGGTAGAGGAGCGATCGTGAGCGTGCGCAAGAATGCGAGGGCGGCGGTCGGTCGAGAGACCGCTGAGAACGCGGCAGCCGAGCGGAAGGCCGGTGCGAACGCGGCGGCCGCGCGGCGGCGCGGGCGGGAGAGCATCGCGGCGAAGAAGGCGCGGGCGGCGGAGATCGTGCGGCGACTACGGGCCGAGTACCCGGATGCGCGCTGCTCACTGGACCACGAGAACGCCTACCAGTTGCTGGTCGCGACCATCCTCTCGGCGCAGTGCACGGACGAGCGCGTGAACCAGGTGACGCCTGCGCTGTTCGCGCGCTACCCCACGGCCGAGGACCTCGCGGCGGCGCGGCAGGAGGAGCTGGAGGAGCTGATCCGCTCGACGGGGTTTTACCGCAGCAAGGCGAAGAGTCTGCTGGGCATGGCGAACGCGCTCGTCGAACGGCACGGCGGACGGGTGCCGGACGAGATGGACGCGCTGGTGGCGTTGCCGGGCGTGGGTCGCAAGACGGCGAACGTGGTGCTGGGGAACGCGTTCGGCAAGGCCGAAGGCGTGGTCGTGGACACCCACGTGACGCGGCTCTCGAACCGGTTGGGCCTGACGCGGCACAAGGACCCGGTCAAGATCGAGGCGGACCTCATGGAGCTCGTCCCGCGCGAGGACTGGACCGACCTGGCCCACCTGTTCATCTACCACGGCCGCGCGGTGTGCAAGGCGCCGAAGCCGCGCTGCGGGGCGTGTGTGGTGGCGGATCTCTGTCCATCAGCCGTCGCGTGAGGGGAGAGGGCCGGGGCGAGGGCGAGGGCGTGGGAGGTGGCGACGCGGCGACGTCGTCCCGCAACGGAAAGGGGCAGGCAGTGAGCACAGAGGCGAGGAACGCGCTGGCGGGCGAGCGGAGCCCGTTCCTGCGGCACGGCGCGACGCAGCCGGTGGATTGGCTGCCGTGGGGCGAGGCGGCGTTCGAGCGGGCGCGGCGCGAGGGGCGGCCCATCCTCCTCGACATCGGCGCGGTGTGGTGCCACTGGTGCCACGTGATGGACCGTGAGAGCTACGAGGACGAGGAGACCGCGCGGCTCATCAACGAGCTCTTCGTCCCGGTGAAGGTGGATCGGGACGAGCGGCCGGACGTGGACGCCCGATACCAGCGCGCGGTGCAGGCGTTGACGGGGCAGGGCGGGTGGCCGCTGACCGCGTTCCTCACGCCGGACGGCGAGGTCTTCTACGGCGGGACGTACTTCCCGCCGGAGGACCGGTACGGCCGGCCCTCGTTCCGCAGGGTGCTGCGCGAGGTCGCGCGCGTATGGCGGGAGAACCCGGAGCGCGCGGCGGAGAACGCGCGCGCGGTGAAGGCGCGGCTCGCGGCGTACGGCCGCGCGGAGAGTGAGCCCGGCGCGGTCTCGCCGCGCCTCATCGATGCGGCGGTCGAGGAGCTCGCCTCGTCGTTCGACTTTCGGTACGGCGGGTTCGGCGGCGCGCCGAAGTTCCCGAGCGCGGGCGCGCTGGAGCTGCTGCTGGACCGCTCGCAGGAGGGCGGCGAGCCGTGGGTGCGGCGCATGGCGGTCGAGACGCTGGACGCGATGGCGCGGGGCGGGATCCACGACCAGCTCGGGGGCGGCTTCCACCGCTACGCGACGGACGCACGCTGGCGCATCCCGCACTTCGAGAAGATGGCGTACGACAACGGCCCGCTGCTCGCGGTGTACGCGCGGGCGGCTGCGGTGTACGGGTCGCCGCTGTACCGCGAGGTCGCGGAGCGCGTCGTCGCCTACTACCGCGAGGTCGCGTCCGCGCTGCTCGCGCGCGGCGGCTTCCCCGCGTCCCAGGATGCCGACGTGGGGCCGGACGACGACGGCTCGTACTGGACGTGGACGATGGACGAGGCGCGGGCGGCTCTGGGTGGCGACGAGCGGCTGCTGCGTGCCGCGGTGCTGCGCTACGGGCTGGACGACCCGGAGAGCGCCATGCACGGCGACCGCGAGCGTCACGTGCCCTATCGTGCGCTGGAGGCGCCGGAGATCGCGGCGCGGCTGGAGCTGCCGATCGCCGAGACGGAGTCGCTGCTGGGCGAGGTGGAGCGGCGGCTGAAGGCGGCGCGGGACCGCCGGCCGCGGCCGTTCGTGGACGAGACGCCGTACGCGGGCTGGGTCTCGCTCGTCGCTTCCGGCCATCTCGCCGCGGCGAGGTACGCGGGGGTGGAGGGGGCGCAGGAGGCCGCGCTGCGCGCCCTGGATCGGGTGTGGGCGGAGGCGTTCGACGAGCGGCGGGGCGTCGCGCACGTGGTGGGCGAGCGCGGCGGCGAGGGTTACCTCGAGGACCAGGCGTACGCGGCCCGCGCGTTCATCGATGCGTTCGAGCTGACGCAGCGGCCGGCGTGGCTGGAACGCGCGCGGCGGGTTCTGGATGTGATGCTCGCGCGCTTCCGGGACGCTGGAGGCGCGCTGCTCGATCGCGCGCGGGATGCGGCCGGTGCCGTCGGCGCGCTCGCGGAGCCGCACCGGCCGGTGGTGGACGCGCCTGCGCCGGCGGGCAACGCAGTGGCGGCGCTGGCGCTGCTGCGGCTCGCGGCGCTGACGCACGAGGAGCGGTGGCGGGAGGCCGCGCTGGGCGTCCTGAACGCGTTCGGCGGCACCGCGCAGCGCGTGGGCGCGGCCGCCGCGACGTTCGTGTGGGCGGTGTCCTGGGCGACGCTCCCGCTCACGACGGTGGTGGTCGTGGGGGCGCCGGGCGATGAGCGCGCGGACGAACTCCTGCGCGCGGCGCTCGCGTCCCCGCGGCCGCGCACGGTGGTGCGGCGCCTCGCGCCGGATGCGGTGGGCCGGGAGGCGCTGCCGCCGGCCCTCGCGGCCATGGTGACGCGGGAGGCGCCGCGGGCCTACGTGTGCACGGGCGAGACGTGCGCGCCGCCGGTGGCGGGGGTGGAGGCGCTGAGGGAGGTGATGGGGTAGGCGGGGACGCCCGCGGCGTGAGGCCGCGCCGCGGGCTTCAGAAGAACGCAGCGAGACGCACCGACGCGCGGTGCTCCCGCCAGCCCGTGCGGCCCCGCTCGACCTGGCCCGCGGCCTCGAGCTCGACCCGCGCGCCGAGCCGGTACGCCGCGCCAAACGCGGCGCTCCAGCCCGCGCCGGGCTTGCGCTCGTAGAGGAGGTTCCCCGGCTCGCGCTCGATCGCCGCGAAGGCCGCGCGCAGTCTCCAGCGGGCGTCGGCCGGCCATGCCCGCGCTTCCACCCGGTGCTCGTGGCCGTAGCCGCCGAGCGGGTGGCCGAGTGGCGTGCCGGCGGCGTCCGCGTAGGCCACGCGCGGCGGGCCGGCGTGACGGTACCAGCTCCGCGGGTAGCCGCCGCCGCAGAACGGGCAGATCAGCCGGGTGTCCTCGCCGAAGGCCGTGTACTCGTAGCGGAGCGCCAGAGCGGGCAGCCCCGGCATCACGGGCAGCGACACGCCGAACAGGAGCGCCGGGTCCTCATCTGCGCCGGCGCTGTCCTCCAGCCCCCACTCCAGGTACGCGACGACGGGCCAGCCCGCGGCATCCAGGCGGAGCCGCGCCTCGAACGACGCGCGCTGGTCGTCGAACCGCGTGTGCTTGCCGATCGCCATGAAGAGCACGTCGTCCAGGCCGGGGCGCTGGCCGTCCCGCTCCGTCTGGAAGAGGATGCTGCGATTGACGCCGAGCTGGAGCCGCGGGTGCGGCGCCGCCGTGAGCCGCAAGGCGACGAAGCCGACCTCCGGCCCGAGCGTGTCCCCGCCGATGCGGCTGGCCACCAGCATGGCGTGGACCGGCCCTGCACGGCTCAGGAAACCCGGGAGCCGGACCGGGCTCTCGAGGCCGAGCACGAGACCATCGAGCGGCACCGCATCGCTCAGCAGGATGCTGCCGCCGGCCCCCGCGCCGAGCCGGAAGCGCTCACGCCCCGCGTAGAACAGCAGCGCCGCCGCGCGCCCGGCCAGCCCGATCCCTTCGTGGCGCAGCGCGATGCCGCTGCTCCCTGACCGCGCCTCGCCTTCATAGAACAATGCGAACCGACAGCCCACGCCGATACTCGCGCGGCCGTGCAGGAGCACCGCGCGCGCTTCGTCGAACCCGCCCTCGGCATGCAGCGCGCCGAGGCCTGCGCGGTAACTGCGGGCGCCCGCCGCCGGCGAGCAGCCGCCGGCGCTGGCCGGCGCGCGGAGCTCCTCGGCCAGCCGCTCCGCCGCTGCGGCGGCGAAGGGGGCGAGGCGCGAACCGGCTGCCCGGGCCACATCAGCGGCGGCGCGCATTGCTTCGGCCAGCGCGTTCTCCGAGGCCGGCCGCGCGCCAACTGCCCACTCGCCGTGCAGCAGCCCTGCATCGGCAAGGCGGTCCAGTGCCTCATACGCCCAGTGAGCTGGTGCAACGGGCGTGGTGCCGGGCTGCGGCTGCGCGGCCACCGCACTAGGCACCAGCGCCAGCAGCAAGAGGAGCGCGTCAGGGCGTGGCGCGCGGCCGGCGCGCGGCGAGGAAAACAAGGATGAGCGCGGGTGGAGGGCCGTGCGATGCTCGGTGGCGGTGCAGTCCGGGATGTGCCCGGCCACGCCGCAGGTGTCGTGACTCATCGTGACGCGGAATACTACGTCTTCGGCCGCGTGCTGCAAGCGGAGCCGGCGATCGTTACGGCGCCTCGCGCCTCTTGCCGCCGCGCGCCGGACCGTCTATACTGGCGGTGCGGCGTCGCCCGCGATGGGAGCCCGCCGGCCCGCAGCACCCGCCCCCTCAACACCGGCGGGGACCGCCAACACACCGCGAGTGACCGGGGAAACCGTGGGGAAGAAGCAACGTAGACCGACGCGCGCGCGCCGCGCGGACGGAACGCGTCGTTGTGCAAGTCGGCCGCCGCGTCAAGACCTTCCAGTCCCGCGGGGGCGCCGGCCGGAGGACGAGTCTCGAGTGTCAGTGGGTGATGTGATAGTTCCGGTGTCCGGCCACGCTGGGCGCGGACACCGTGCCGACCCGACGACGGTAGCCGGCGACGTATCATGGCCACACCACTGATCTCGTTCGCCACGGCGTTCCTGCTGTCGCTCGCGCTAACCTACAAGGTCCGCGGCTGGGCCCCGCGGCTCGGCCTGGTGGACATGCCCGACGGCGTGCGGCGCGTGCACGACCGGCCGATGCCGCGCGCCGGCGGGGTGGCGGTCTACGCGGCTGTGGCGCTCGTGCTCCCGGTGGCCTGGGCGGCCGGCGGGCTGCCGGGCTACCCCGAGGCGAGCGGCGCGGGCCTGGTATTGAAGCTGATGGCGGGCGGCACGGGCATGTTCCTGCTCGGCCTGTGGGATGACGCGCGCCAGTTGCCGGCGCGGGTGAAGCTGGCCGGGCAGGTGCTCGTCGCCGTGGCCGCCTACGTGTCAGGCATCCGGATCGACACGCTGAGCCTGCTCGGCGGACCGCTTCCGGAATGGCTCAGTCTGGGCGTGACCGTCTTCTGGCTCGTCGGCATTACCAATGCGTTCAACCTGATCGACGGCAGCGACGGCGTGGCGGCCGGCTCGGCGATCTTCGCTGCGCTCGCGGTGGCAGCCGTGCTCGCGCTCGGCGGCGACCCGTGGGGCACGACGGTCGCGCTCACGCTGGCCGGCGCGGCGCTGGGCTTCCTGTTCTTCAACTTCCCGCCCGCCTCGATCTTCCTGGGCGACAGCGGCAGCCTGTTCCTGGGCTTCATGCTGGGCGCGCTCGGCGTGATGACGTCGCAGAAGGCGCCGACCGCGCTCGCGGTCGTGATCCCGGTCATCTCGTTCGGCGTGCCGATCCTCGACACGTTGCTCGCGGTCGTGCGGCGGTTCCTGCGTGCCGAGCCGTTGTTCAAAGCGGACCGCAGGCACATCCACCACCGGCTGCGCGAGCTCGGCCACTCGCCGCGCAAGGTCGCGCTGCTCGTCTACATGGTGTCGGCGCTCTTCGCGCTGCTCTCGCTGCTGCTGGTCCGGCCGGGCGGCCACATGCAGGCGGCGGTGTTCGTGGTGCTGGGCCTGGTCGTCCTGATCGGCGTGCAGCGTCTGGACGTCCCCGAGCTGCTCGAGCTGCGGCGTCTCGTGCACCGCGGGCTGCACCCGCGCCGTGTGATCGCGCGCAACGTGCGGATCCGCGAGGCCGTGGATGCGCTCGGTCGGGCGAGGTCCGGCGCGGAGGTGGTGGCGGCGCTCGAGCATGCGCTGGCGGCCGGCGAGTTCGTGCGGGCGGAGCTGTGGCTGCCCGAGCGCCTGGGGCGGGTCCTGGCGGACGCCCGCGCGGTCCAGCGCGCGCACGCCGGCTACCGCTGGGCCTGGGCCGCCGCCGATCGGCCATCCGACGAGCTGTGGGAGCTGCGTCTCCCGTTCCGCGGCGCGGACGGCCTGGACGCGGGGCAGCTCTGCCTGTGGCAGCGCGTCCAGGACGAGCATCCGCTGGCGGATGTCCGGCTGATCGCGACGCAGCTCCAGCCGGCCCTGGTGCGCGCGTTGGGCAGGATCGGCGATCAGGGAGCCGTGCCTGCGTTGTCGCCAGCGCCCCGCGTGGCGATGGCGGTGGCGGGTGGCGATCGGGCGCGGCTGCCTTGATCGCGTGAGCAGGACCAGGAGCGACTCGAAGGGTCAGGATGCAGATCACGGTGGTGTGTCAGTACTTCCCGCCGGAGTCCAACGCTCCGGCGGTTCGCACGTTCGAGCACGCACGGGAGTGGGTCCGGCGCGGCCACCAGGTGACGGTGATCACGGGGTTCCCGAACCACCCGAGCGGGGTCATCCACCCGGGCTACCGCGGGAAGTGGCTGCGCTGCGAGGAGGTGGAGGGCATCGAGGTCATCCGGACGTGGCTCTACGCCGCGCCGAACCGCGGGTTCGCGCGGCGGGTGGCGAGCTTCCTCTCGTTCTTCGCGTCATCGGTCGTGCTCGGCCGGATCTACGGCCCCCGGCCCGATGTGGTGGTGGGGACCTCGCCGCAGTTCTTCGCCGCGGTCTCGGCGTACCTGCTCAGCCGGATGCACGGCGTGCCGTTCGTCTTCGAGCTGAGGGACATCTGGCCGGAGTCCGCGGTGGAGCTGGGCGCGCTGCGCAGCCGCCTGCTGCTCCGGCCGCTCCTCGCGCTCCAGCGGCACCTGTACCGGTCCGCGGCGCGGATCGTGATCGTCTCCGAGGGGTTCCGCGCGCACCTGCACGAGGCCGGCGTCCCCGATGAGCGCATTGCATACGTGCCCAACGGGATCGACCCGTCGTTCCTGGATCAACCGGCGGAGGACCGGGAGGCGGTGCGGGCCAGGCACGGGCTCGAGGGGAAGTTCGTGGTCTCGTACCTCGGTACGCACGGCATGGCGCACGGCTTGGGGACGTTGCTCGAGGCGGCGGACGCGCTGCGTGGCGAGCCGGACGTGCACTTCCTGTTCGCGGGGGACGGCGCAGAGCGCGAGGCGCTGGAGCGGCGCGCGGCCGCGATGGGCCTGCCCAACGTCACCTTCCTGGGGCAGCAGCCGCGCGCCGCGCTGGTGGGGCTCTACCGCGCCTCGGACGTCTGCGTCGTCCCGCTGCGGAACCTGCCGATGTTCCGGAAGGTCCTGCCGTCCAAGATCTTCGAGATCCTGGGCTTCGGCGTGCCGATCATCTGCAGCGTGCCGGGCGAGGCCGGGGCGCTGGTCGAGCGGTCGGGCGGCGGGGTGGTCATCCCGCCCGAGGATGCGGCCGCGCTCGCGGCGGCGATCCGCGCCCTGCGCGCGGATCCCGGGCGGCTGCGCGCCATGGGGCGCGCCGGGCGCGAGTTCGTCCTGCGCGAGCACCTGCGCCCCGAGCTGGCCCGGCGGATGGCGGAAGTGCTCGCCGCAGCGGTCCGCGGGGGGCCAGGGGGATGGTTCGAGGGGCCGGCCNNGCTCCGCGCCCGCGGCGCCCGGCATCACGCGATCACGGGAATGGAAACGGTATGAGCGTCTCGAGAGCGGAGGTGGTCAAGCGGCTGTCGGACCGGACGGCCGTGGCCGGGGTGGTCGGGCTCGGCTACGTGGGGTTGCCGCTTGCCGTCGAGCTGGCGCGCAGCGGCTACCGCACGCTCGGCTTCGACGTGAACGAGCGGGTGGTCGAGGGGGTGAACGCCGGCCGGAGCCACGTCCAGGATGTCCCCGGGGACGTGCTCCGGGCACTCGTGGGCGAGGGACTCCTTGCCGCGACCGTGGACATGGCGCGGCTGGCGGAGTGCGATGCGATCTCGATCTGCGTGCCGACGCCGCTCAACAAGATCAAGGACCCGGACCTCTCGTACGTGCTGGCAGCGGGCCGGGCCATCGCCCGCACGCTCCGGCCCGGCCAGCTCGTGATCCTGGAGAGCACGACGTACCCGGGCACCACGCGCGAGGTGCTCCTGCCCCTCCTGGAGGAGAGCGGGCTCCGGGTCGGCGAGGATTTCTTCCTCTGCTACTCGCCCGAGCGCGTGGACCCCGGAAACCCGACCTGGCACACCCGGAACACGCCCAAGGTGCTCGGCGGGATCACGCCCGCCTGCGCCGAGGTCGGGCTCGCCTTCTACCGCCGCGTGTTCGACACGATCGTCCCGGTCACGAGCGCGGAGGCGGCCGAACTCACCAAGGTGTACGAGAACACCTTCCGGATGATCAACATCGCGCTGGCCAACGAGCTCGCGCAGGTCTGCGATCGACTCGGCGTCGACGTGTGGGAGGTGATCGACGCGGCGGCGACCAAGCCCTTCGGGTTCATGAAGTTCACGCCCGGCCCGGGGATCGGCGGCCACTGCATCCCGCTGGACCCGCACTACCTGTCCTGGAAGATGCGGACGCTGGCATACAAGACCCGGATGATCGAGCTGGCCAGCGAGATCAACGCCGAGATGCCGGCGTTCGTGGTTCGCAAGGTGGCGGATGCGCTGAACGACGAGGGGCGGGCGGTCCGTGGGAGCCGCGTGCTCGTCCTCGGCATCGCCTACAAGAAGGACATCGACGACTTGCGGGAGAGCCCGGCGCTCGAGATCATCCGGATGCTCCAGGAGCTTGGCGCGGAGGTGGCGTACCACGACCCGCACTGCCCAGTGATCCGGGACGACGGACACACGTCCCTCCGGGACCTCCCGCTCCGGAGCGTGGAACTGACGGACACCGCGCTCCGCTGGGCGGACGCGGTGGTGATCGTGACCGATCACAGCCGCGTGGACTACCAGTACGTCGCAGACGCGGCCCGCCTGGTGGTGGATGCCCGGGGCGTCATGCGCGGCTACGCCGGGCAGGCCCGCATCGTCGGGCTGAGCGGCCAGGAGCAAGCCAGGCCGGTGGCGGTTGGAGGGGACGACTGATGCGGGTTCTGCTGGTCGCCGGCGCGCGGCCGAACTTCATGAAAGTCGCACCGATCCTGCGCGCGCTCCGCCTGGCCGGGCACGAGGGGATCCTCGTGCACACCGGCCAGCATTATGACGCCCAGATGTCGGACGCCTTCTTCCGTGATCTCGAGCTGCCGGAGCCCGACTTCTACCTGGGGGTAGGGAGCGGCTCCCACGCGGTCCAGACCGCGCGGGTCATGGAGCGCTTCGAGCCCGTGCTCCTGGAGACCCGTCCCGACTGGCTCGTCGTGGTCGGCGACGTCAACAGCACCCTCGCCTGCGCGCTCGTCGCGAGCAAGCTCAAGGAGGAGACGGGCTGCCGCATCGCCCACGTCGAGGCCGGACTCCGCAGCCGCGACTGGCGCATGCCGGAGGAGGTCAACCGCGTCCTCACCGACCGACTCTCGGATCTGTTGCTCACGCCTAGCCGGGACGCGCACCCCAACCTGATCGCCGAAGGGATCGAGGAGGAGCGGATCGTCTTCGTCGGCAACGTGATGATCGACACGCTCTTCCAGCAATTGCCGAGGGCGCGGGAGCTGGATGTGCCGGGGCGGCTCGGGCTCCGTCGTGGGCACTATGCCGTCGCCACGCTGCATCGGCCGAGCAACGTGGATGATCCCGAAGCGCTGAGCGCCGTGCTTCGGGCGCTGGCTCGGGTCGCTGAAGAGATGCCGGTCGTCCTGCCGATCCACCCGCGCACCCGCAAGAACGCGGAGAGGTTCGGGCTCGTCGCCGAGCTCGAGCGCCTGATGGTCCTGGATCCGCTCGGCTACCGGGAGATGATCTCGCTGGTGGATGGCGCAGCGGTCGTTCTGACCGACTCGGGTGGGCTGCAAGAGGAAACCACCGCGCTCGGGGTGCCATGCGTGACGCTCCGCGAGCAGACGGAGCGGCCGATCACCATTACCGAGGGCACGAACCGGCTGGCGCCGTGGCCGCTCACGGCCGAGGGCGTGTTCGCGAGTTTCCGGGAGGCGGTGTCGGAGGGGCGGGCGGAGCCAGGCCAGCGGTGCCCGGAGGGCTGGGATGGGAGGGCGGGGAAGAGGGCCGTGGAGAGTCTGGGTCGCTGAGGTTGGCCCGTCTAGTTTGGAGCCTGTGACGGACCTCGTTATCGGCTTTTATTAGGCGTGCCTGAGCAGGAGGCGTTATCCGGCGGATGTGACGATGGGCCGTAGGACCTGGACGGCATTTTCGAGTGTGTCCACGACGCATACCGTGAGAGCCCTCGCTGCAGCGAGGGCCACGAGCCGACGCCGACCGCCGTTCGGCTGGACAGCCAGCCAGTGAAGATGGCGGAAAAAAGAGGCCCCGGCGGCTAATGAAGGTCTTCGGGGAAAGCGCGACATCGCGGTCGACACGCTCGGCCTGATCCAGACGCTTTCTGTCCAGTCTGCAGACCTGCAGGACCGTGACGGGGAAGGAAGCTCGGTACCCATGCCTCCCCAGACCGTCTGGGCCGACGATGCCTACCAGCGAGCGCTGGCAGACCGGGCTTCGGATGCGCAGGGCGCGTGGCTTCAGATCGTCCATAAGCTCCGGGGGCAACGGGGTATCGTCGTGCTTCCCAAGCGCCGTACATTCGGCCGGCTCCAGCGCCACCGCTGTCTCAGCGAGGACTACCAGACGAGCCCTCCGAAGCAGCGCGGCCGGATCCTCTGTGCCAAGCCAGATCCACCTCATGGTCCGCCCGCTTGGTGCCGGCTGACTTTCTCTACATGCCCTTGGCTCTTCGCCCAGAACAATGACACAAGCTTATTCATATAATGCTGTGAATAATCTTCGACAGACCTTAAGCCGTGGGCTCCTTTGGCAGTATAGCTCGGTCGCCGTTCAAGCAGTCGCCCAGTTAGCCGTTCTGTCGACGCTGTCTCGCCTCCTTTCACCGGAGGACTTCGGCCTTCTGAGTGCGGCGATGATATTCGTCGGTTTTGCCGGTTTGTTCGGCCAGCTGGGGGTGGCACCCGCGATTGTTTATACATCGGAGCTCACGGCCAGAGTTGTTCGCGCAGGGTTCACTCTTTCTATCATTGCAGGCGTACTGCTGACCGGCCTGCTGTGGGCCTTGGCACCGATATTCGGCAAATACTTCGGTAATGATCAGGTGGTGCCGGTCGTTCGAGCGGTCGCCGTAATTTTTCCAATCGCTGGCTTGGGCGCGGTATCTGACGCGCTCCTTCAGCGGAGACTCAAGTTCAACGTTGTAACGCTCATTAGCGTTATCAGCTACGTCCTCGGCTATGGCGCGATCGCAATCTGGCTTGGCGCGTCGGGGGCGGGCGTCTGGGCATTGGTTGCGGGCACGATAGGCCAAAGGACGATACAGACTGTTGCCAGTTATGTGCTCGCGCCGCACCCCGTGCGGCCGTTGGTTTCCATTGCAGAATACCGGAAACTGCTCCATTATGGAATTGGCCACACGTCAGCCCAAGTCTTAAACTATGCCGCCAACCAGGGCGATTACTTGGTCGTTGGACGGGTGTTTGATCCGGCAACGCTTGGTCTATATTCACGCGCCTACCAGTTGATGATGTTGCCTGTTAAGTATCTCGGACAGGCATTAGATGCGGTATTGTTTCCTGTGATGTCACGCGTCCGAGGCGATCCCGACCGGCTCAAATCGATATACCTAGGGGGAACTGCAGCTATAAGCCTATTGGTTTGTCCAGCGGGCGCGATGATGGTAGTCCTCGCACCAGAGATCGTGCAGCTTCTACTTGGCAGACAGTGGACTGGTGCTGTAGTTCCGTTCCAAGTACTCGCCCTAGGACTACTATTTCGGACGGCGTACAAGCTGAGTGACTCGCTCGCGAAAGCATGCGGGGCTGTTTACAAGCGGAGTGTTCGGGAAGGCCTTCACGCAGCTCTAGTCATCATTGGGAGCATCATCGGAGCGAGGTGGGGCGCCGTTGGCGTTGCCGGCGGCGTGTTGGTGGCGATCATTACCAATTACGTCGTAGCCGCGCTTAGCAGTGTCGGGCTCCTTGGCATCCCATTAACATCGTACTTTGCCGTGCAACTTGGCGGAGCATGTCTAGGGATCATTGTTGGTCTGGTCGCAATGATGTGCCGGTTTTATTTGAACCATATTGGGCTACGCACAATGACCGTCCTCCTGGTTGTATCGGCTATGGGCATTGGGACTGCAGCAGCAGTTGCCATGATAAGGCCCGCTTTGCTTGGCCCGACTGGTGCTGAGCTAGTCGCCATGATCCGTGCATTTTTTCATAACAGGGTGCTTGGGTTCCGTGATAGGACTGCATAAGGTGCGAGCGCGACGCTTGGTTTGATACCGATGCATGGATACATCTTGATTCAGGGCGACGACGTTAAGGCTAGGATGTGGCGGGATGCCGCAAAAACATTCGGTGTGGAGATCCAGACAGCGCCAGGTTCCGCAGTTTATTTGCCGCTCCGCTTTCTACGTCATACGCTTAGGCGGGGTCGGCCCAAGGCAGTTGTGTTCAGGTACCTGAATGATTATCCCCAACTGTGGAAGACCGTTTGTCGCGCGGCAGCCGAGCTGTTATGTGTAGCATTATGCTATCTATTCCGGGTCAGAATTGTATGGATTTGCCATAACGTCGATCGAGAGTCTAGTTGTACGTTCCCGTTGATATCGAGATTCCGCCGATCACTCATAGCGAGACGTGCCGCCGCAATACTCGTTACTGATGATCTCTTGGTCGACGTTGCACGGCGCTATTTTCCTGATCGTGCGGCTCGCATTGAAACCGTTCAGTTCGGCTCATATCTGAGGACGACAACCGGGGAAGAAACTCGGCAATTTACGCGCCACGTCACCGAGATCGTGGCGCGTTGGCGACAGGAGGTGGCTGAGCAGGACCGGCTTTTGATGGTCGGGTTGTGTGCCGGGTCGCCCGCTTTGAAGATGGAGCATTATGCTCGAATCCCAGAACTAATCGCGGCGGCTCGACGCGCGGGCATCGAACTTCGCATGATTGTGGTCGGTCCGATCGAGGATTTCTTGAAGGCAACCGCGCCAGAAGCTCTCCGATTTATTCAGGGCGACCCTCGTGTTAGCTTCACCAGTGGATACGTGCCGATTGCCGAACACGAGATCGCTCCGTTTATTGACTTTTATTGGCGCGCGTACAGGGACTATTCAGTGCCGATGTCAGTTTATACCGCGGCATCGGTCCGGAAGCCGATCCTGGCGCTAAATATTGGGTTCCTGCCCAAAATGGTTAGGGCATACAGGCTTGGCGAAGTGCTTGAGGTGGACATGTCTAATATCCGCGAGGCACTTCACAGGCTTCGGATGTGGGACCCGCAGAATGCCGACCGGTTTCTACAAATGAGATCATGGACGGAGGGAGCTAGACGTTTGGCGGTGGCGTGCGGCTACGAAATTGCCCGTGCCACGTGATCTCGATCCGAGAGTAAGGGAAGAGGCCGTCGGATCATGAGTAGGATCAAGTTGCCTCCCGCCGCCGTGCCGCTCTTGATCGCGGCTTCGGCTATTCTCTTTGCTATAGATGTCGTCGTCCCAGGCACAGGGCTAGGCGGGTGGATAACCACGAATCGACTTGGTCTGCTTGCCATCGGCGCAGTCGGGGTGGCGCTGTTGCCAAGAATTCGGCTGCCTTCCGTGGTAATGCGAACCGTCGCCGGCTTGTACCTCGTAACGATTTGGGGCATAATTTCCCTGCTCGCGTCGCCGTTCGTCGGAGAAGGAGGCGCTTCGGTATTGTACGTGGTGCCGTGGGCGGCGATATGTGTAATAGTAGTGGTCGTATACAATGCGTGTAGTCTTGTTAGCCCGGCAGTTGTGCAGCAGGCGCTGTTCTGGATTTTGCTTGGTGGATGCGCTGCAAACGTTCTTACTTGGGTGTATTTGATTGATCAGATCGGAGTAGCCGGCCTTCTTGACCCGTGGCGAGTGCGTGCAGCGCTCGGGGAATTCGGCCCCGGATTGAACCGCCATCTCAACGGGTTGTTTGCGTTGACCACGGTGGCGCTAGCGACCATGGTCGGCGCGGTCGAGCGGCGACCATATTTGACGGCCGTCGCGGTTGTATCGGTGTTTTCCCTGCTCCTTTTGTCGGTGCAGGCTGGCTCAAGGCAAACACTTGTCGCTATAGCGGCCTTCGTTCTGTTTCTCCTGTTCTTGCTACGGAAGTCTCTGTTGGGTCGTAAGGGGCTGCTGACCTTTTGGGCAACGGCGGCCGTAGCAGGCGCATTGGGCTATGTTGGTGACCGCATAAATCTATGGTCGTGGCTGAAGTATCGGTTTGTTGAACGGACCGTCGAGCAATATACCGCGGGAAGCGAGCGACTAGCGATATGGGACCAAGGAATTCGAATCGCCGCGGATCATCTACTGTTGGGAGTCGGGCCGGGCGCATTTGCTACTGCAGCGGGTGCGTATGCAGACAACGGATATATCGCGCTCGCGGCGGAATATGGGATAATACCCGCGATTATGATTGTGGTCACGATACTTGGGGTTGTAAGGGTTGGTATCCGGAAACGTCGCTATGTCGCCTCCAACGTTCGCGGTCTACACGATGTGGCACTCGCTTCGGTCGCCGTTTACGGACTGGTCGCTCCCTTATTTAATGAGCTGTTGAGGGATTATACGCTGTGGTTGTTTGTAGGGGTACTGATATTTACAAGTGAAGCAGCAACAGTTCGGGCCGTCGGTGGTAGTCGGAGTACGGGGGGCTCTGACGGCCTGCGACTACGGCTCGGGTAGGAAAGCCGACACTCACGTAGGTTTGGCGGCGGGTTTCGGTCCCGGTCAACGTACTTTTTCGGGACGAATTCCTTTATCTGGAGACGGTCTTCGCGGACGGGGCTTACCAAGGGGCTTTGGAGGACTTCGTCGCGGAGGCGCTTGAGCTCTTCCTCCAGATCGTGCCCAAGCCCGAGCGACAAAGCACGTCCGCGGCGCGACCGAAATGATGAATCGTCGAGTGTACCTTCTCTAGGCTCCTGCGGTATCGACGGCTCCGGAGTCAGGAGGAGAGGAGCGCCAAGAGCAGCATGGTCTGGGGCTGCGCCGCTACGATCCACCTCACGGCCCGTAGGCTCGCATAAGGACTTCGTTCACGGCTTCTGAGGAGGACCTCCCCATCGCGCTGCCGACCTGCGGGTAGGCTGCGTGACGGACCAACAACGGATGACTGGCAACAGATGAGGCGAACGCCGTTGCGAATCTTGTTCGTCCAGGGGGAGATACCGCATTACCGGGTGCCGCTGTTCGACCAACTTGCCCGGCGGTCAGGGTTTTCGGTGACGGTCGTGCACTCGGGATCGCCTGCGAAGCAGCTCTGTTCTGCATTCGACGAAATCATCGTCGACTGCATTCGCGCACCAGGACTCCGAATTCAGCGACATATCGGGAGCATCGCGCGCCAGCACGACGTAACGGTCGCCATGTTCGACGTCCGCTGGCCCGCGTGCGTCTGGCTAGGGTGCAATCGAGACTTTTCCCGGCGTTTGGTATACTGGGGACACGGATTTGGCAAGTCACAGGCGACTCGCCCCCTTCGCATCGCCTTGTCGAGACGGGCGAGGGCTGTTGCATTCTACAGTGAATCCGGACGTCGAGATTTCATCGCAAGCGGTGTCGACCCGGAGAAACTGTTCGTTGTCCCGAACACGATTCATGTTCCGAACTCCGGCTTCGATGCAGGTCGTCCCCGCACACAGTTCCTATTCGTCGGACGACTCCACAAGCGGAAGCGAGTGGACCTGCTCCTGCACGCATTTCACGGCATTCGGTCCGAGGTTCCGTCGGATGTCGGTTTATCCATCGTAGGAGATGGTCCCCTCAAGGCATCGCTGGAGGAATTGGCGCGTAGGTTGGGCCTCGGTGACCGCGTACGCTTCTACGGGAGCCTCACAGAACCCGCTGAGCTGAAGGAGATCTTCCAGGAGTCTCTGGCGTATGTGTCACCGGGGCCAGTTGGACTCGGCTTGCTTCACGCATTCGCCTACGGCGTACCGGTGGTGGTGCCGGGGAATGTTCGCCATGGGCCAGAGATAGAGAACCTCACGCATGGAGTATCGGGCTGGTACTACGATGGATCTGTGGCGGGCCTCTCCCGAACGCTCCGGGATCTCGCGCTCCACCCGGCACGTTCGTTTGAAGCGGGACGTGCAGCTCATTCACACTACCGGCGTAGCAGAACCATGGAGCAGACGGTGGAAGCTTTCGCTCGCGTGATCGAATACGCTGCAGGGTCTCCGTCGTGAAATAGGGACGTCCATACACGATGCGGATCTTCGTGAACGCCGTTTCGCTCAGGACGGCCGGCGGGCTGAGCGTAGGCCTCAACTTCCTGCAAGCCTTCGGAGAGTCGTCTTTTGACCACGAGCTCCATGCGTTCGTTCCCGGGGATTGTGGTTATGAACGGATCCGCGACGAACGGATCAAGATCCATGTCGTCCCGCGAAAGTACGACATCGGCCCACTGAAGTTTGCCCTTGTCTCTCGTTGGTTGCTACGGCAGATCCGCGATGTGGTGCCTGACGTCGTATTCAGTATGGGGAATATCGCGCTCCCCACGCGGGTCCCTCAACTCCTGCTACTCCAGTGGGCCTACGCTATCTATCCAGAGAGCCCCGTGTGGAGACGAATGGGCTGGCGAAGCTACCTCGAGCGGCGGGCCAGGCTTCATATGTTCCGCACGAGGCTCCGGTTCGCGACCGCCGTCGCCGTCCAAACGGAGACGGCGCGGATGCGAATGCGTCGTCTTTACGGGGAGAGGTGGGTGGAGGTCGTACCCAATGCTGTGACACTCCCGGCGCTGGGTGGTTCGGACGGGCTCGACGTGGTGCCGCACGATCCCGCGGCGCGTTGGACGCTCCTTTGTCTCACCCGGTACTATCCTCATAAGAACCTCGAAGTTCTCCTCCCGGTTGCGCGGATGCTCAAAGAGCGAGCAGCCGGGGTTCGCGTTCTTTTGACGCTGGCCGCAGACCAGCACCCTGGAGCGAGGCGGCTGTTGCGCGAGATCGATCGGCAGGGGATCGGGGACGTGCTCGTCAATATCGGACCGGTGCCGATGGCATCGATTCCGTCGCTGTACGCACAGGTCGACGGTTTGCTTCTTCCAACCCTGCTCGAGTCCTTCTCAGGGACCTATGTAGAGGCCATGCACTTCGGCGTGCCCATCTTCACGTCCGATAGGGATTTCGCGCGGGATGTCTGTGGGGACGCCGCCGTGTATTTCGACCCGGAGTCGCCGGAGTCCATCTGCGAATCTGTCACCAGCGCCTTGTCGAACGGAGCTCTGGTGGAAAGCCTGAAGGCAAGGGGGCGGGCGCGTGTGGCTGGGTTTCCGGATTGGGCGCAGGTGTGCGGGATGTACGTATCGCTGCTGGAACGGATCGGAAGCGGTAGCCGGACCGCCACCGAGGGACGGCTGCCGTAGTGTAGAGAACCTTGGTTCGTGATGGGAAGCCTGTGAAGCAAGTGCTCCAGCACGTTCGTTCGGGCGAACTCGGGATTGTCGAGGTGCCGGAACCGCATGGCAAGGCGGGAGGGGTTGTCGTCCGCAATCTCGCCTCGCTGATCAGCGCGGGCACGGAGAAGATGACGATCGACTTCGCCGGCAAGTCGCTGATCGGCAAGGCGAAGGAGCGCCCGGACCTGGTTCGGCAGGTGCTCGACAAGGTCAAGAAGGACGGGCTCATCCCCACCGTGCAGGCGGTGCTGAGCCGCCTGGACCAGCCGATCCCGCTCGGCTACTCCTGCGCCGGGGTGGTGGAGGAGGTGGGGCGGAGCGCCGCTGAGTTCCAGCCGGGCGATCGGGTCGCGTGCGCGGGCATGGGCTACGCCTCCCACGCGAACGTGGTATTCGTGCCGAAGAACCTGGTGGTCCGGATCCCCGATGGGGTCTCGTTCGAGGACGCGGCGTACGTCACGCTGGGCGCGATCGCGCTCCAGGGCGTGCGCATCGCGGACGTTCGGCTGGGGGAGAACGTGGCGGTGATCGGCCTCGGCCTCCTCGGCCAGCTGACGGTCCAGATCCTCAAGGCGACCGGGTGCCGGGTGATCGGGATCGACCTCGACCCTGCGAAGGTCTCGCTGGCGCGGGACCTGGGTGCGGATCTGGCGGTCCTCCGGTCGGAGGACGTGGCCGGCGCGGTGGCCGCTTTCACCGAAGGGATTGGTGTCGATGCCGTTGTCATCACCGCGGCGACCGACAGCAACGATCCCATCGAGCTCGCTGGGGAGATCTCCCGGGATCGGGGGACGGTGTCCGTGGTCGGGGCTGTGAAAATGGACGTGCCCCGGAAGGTATATTACGAGAAGGAGCTCCAGCTCCGGCTCTCCCGGTCTTACGGCCCCGGGCGCTACGACCCCTCCTACGAGGAGGGCGGGCACGACTACCCGATCGGGTACGTCCGGTGGACCGAGCGCCGCAACATGCAGGAGTTCCTCCGTCTGGTCGCGACGGGTCAGGTCACGCCGTCACGGCTCACGACGCACCGGTTCCCGATCGAGGAAGCGGAGAAGGCCTACGCGATCGTCACGGGCAAGGATCCGCAACCCTTCCTGGGGATCGTCCTCACCTATCCGGAGGAGCGGAAGGGGAGCCCGGTCCGCACGGTGCAGCTCAGGGCACCCGCGCCCAGGGCGGGGAAGGTCGGGGTGGGGTTCATCGGCGCCGGGAACTTCGCCAGGGCAGTCCTGCTGCCTCGCTTCGCGAAGGCGAAGGATGTCGAGCTCGTCGGGGTGTGCACGGCGACGGGGATGAGCGCGAGGTCCACCGGAGAGAGATTCGGATTCCGGTACTGCACGACCGACGCTGCGCGTCTCCTCGAGGATGAGTCCGTCGCCGCCGTCGTCATCGCCACCCGGCACGGCTCGCACGCCCGGTTTGCAGCGGACGCACTCCGCGCGGGCAAGGCGGTGTTCGTCGAGAAGCCGCTGGCCATCAACGAGGAGCAGCTGGCCGGGGTGCTCGAGGCGCAGGCCGAGACCGGCGGTCTGCTCACGGTCGGTTTCAACCGCCGATTCTCGCCCCTCAGCGTTCGGCTGAAAGAGGCGTTCAGCGGCGCCGGGCCTCTGGCGATCCAGTACCGGGTCAATGCCGGGCCGATCCCTGCCAGCATCTGGGTGCACGACCCGGAGGAGGGAGGCGGGCGCATCATCGGGGAAGTGTGTCACTTCGTGGACCTCATCCAGTTCCTGACGGAGGACGAGCCGGTCGAGGTCTTCGCGCACGGGCTGGGCGGCCCGACCGCCGGGCTGCACGACACGGTGACGATCACGCTCCGGTTGCGCCGCGGCTCGATCGCGAGCATCAACTACTTCTCCACGGGCGACAAGTCGTATCCCAAGGAGCGGATCGAGGTGTTCGGCGGCGGAAGGATCGGTGTGCTGGACGACTTCCGGGAACTCGTGATCAGCCAGGGCGGCAAGAGGGAGAAGGTGCGGAGGCTATCGCAGGACAAAGGGTTCGACCAGGAGATCGCTGCGTTTCTGGCCGCTGTCCAGGAAGGGAGAGAGCCTCCCATTCCCCTGCGCTCGATCATCGCCACGACCCGGGCCACGTTCGCGATCGAGGAATCCCTCCGTACGGGCCGGCCGGTGCCGGTCTGCCTCGACTAGGCGGCGATGGGTTGGTTCTCTCGCGCGCTCCTCTACGCGCGTACCGCCCGCCACCTGCGCTGGGAGCAGTGGGTGTACCGGCCCGTGCGGCGCATCCAGCGGAGCTTCGGCCGCGTGCCCACGCCCGCCGGCTCGATCGATCCGGCTCGCTGGGCCCGCCTCGGGGAAGTGGTGGCGGGATGGGGTGACGGAGACCCCGTCGCCTGCGTACGACGCGCGGATGAGGTCGCGGAAGGCGTCTTCCGCTTCCTGAACCACACCGAGATTCTGCGGGAGGTCGACTGGGCCCAGCGATACGTCAGCCACCTGTGGAGCTACAACCTCCACTACTTCGACTACGCCCTGGACCTCGCCTGGGCCGCGCGCGCGACCGGGGAGCGGCGCTTCGTCGATCGGTTCGTGGATCTCGCCACGTCGTGGATCGCGGCGTGCCCGCCGGGAAAGGGCGACGGCTGGGAGCCGTACCCGGTCTCGCTCCGGATCGTGAACTGGATCTACGCACTCCTTCTCCTGGGGGACAGGGTGGACGCTGCCGACTGGGAGCGGATCGGCGCGAGCGTGGCGGTCCAGACGGCGTACCTGGAGCGGCGCCTCGAGTTCCACATCCTCGCGAACCATCTCCTGAAGAACCTGAAGGCGCTCGTCATCGCGGGCCTGTTCTTCTCGGGCCGCGATGCGGAACGCTGGCTCCGGAGGGGCCTGCGGCTCCTCTGGCGCGAGCTGTTCGAGCAAGTCCTGCGCGACGGCGTGCACTACGAGCGCTCGCCCATGTACCACGCCATCGCGCTGGCGGACTTCCTCGAGGTGGTCGCGCTCCTCGACGCCGTGGGCGAGCCGGTGCCGGAGGACGCGCGGGCGCGGGTGGGCCGGATGGTGGAGGCGCTCGGCGTCCTGTCCCGCCCCGACGGCTCCCTGCATCGCTTTAACGACGCCGCGGACGGCATCGCACCCTCGCGGGGCTGGCTCGACGGCATGGCGCGGGCGATCGTGGGACGCGCCGTTCCGGCGCCCACGGGTGCGATCGAACTCCGGGACGCGGGCTATTACGCGTACGTAGATCCTGCCACGGGTACGCGGCTCGTCGTCGACTGTGGCGAGCCCGGGCCGCGCTACCAGCCGGGCCACGCGCATTGCGACCTGCTGAGCTACGAGCTGGACCTCGCGGGCCGCCGCTTCGCCGTGGATGCCGGCGTGGCCGGCTACGCGGACCATCCGCTGCGCGAGTACGTGCGCAGCACGCGCGCGCACAACACGGTCGTGATCGCGGGGCGCGAGCAGTCCGAGATCTGGGGGGCGTTCCGGATGGCGAGGCGAGCGCGCGTGCTGGGCGCCACGGTGGGCACGGAGGCGAGCGGGGGAGGTGGGTGGCACGGCCGTGCCGTGGAAGGCCGCGGCCGAGGCGCCTACCGGGTGAGCGGTGCGTACATACCCTACTTCGACCGGCGGTGCGTGCACGAGCGGACGATCGAGGGCGCGGGCGGCGAGTGGCGCGTCGAGGACCGGGTCCATGGTGCCGACGGGGCAGCCCTCGAGAGCTGGCTGCACTTGCACCCGGACTGGACGCTCGAGCCCACGGAGGGCGGGCTGGCGGCCCGCGCGGGCGGCGACGTCGTCGTCATCGAGCCGTTCGGCGTCGACGCCGTGGACTGGTGCGCGGGCCGGATGGACCCGCCGCAAGGGTGGTACTGCCCGGAGTTCGGCGTCGCCGTGCCGGCGCCGGCGATCCGCATGCGCGTCGAGCGGAACGACGGGAGGCCCTTCGGGTACCGCGTGCGCGTGGTGTGAGCGGCAGCCGTCTCCCGCCTGGGCCGCATTCCCCTCACGCGCCCCTCTCGCCGTAATAGTACTGGTAGTACCCCCCGTAGGACCCGTACCGGCCGCCGTACCGCCCGTCCCGCTTGAAGTCCACGTCGTTGAGCACCGCGCCGAGCACGGGTGCGCGCACGTTGCGGAGCTGGTCCATGGCGTAGGCCAGCGCGCCCTTGTGGGTCTTTGCCGCGCGTGCGACGATGAGCACGCCGTCGGCGTGGGTGCCGAGCACGGCCGCGTCGGTGACCAGGTTGAGCGGCGGCGCGTCGAGGAGGATCGCGTCGTAGCGTTCCTCGAGCCGCTGGAGCAAGGCGTGCATGCGCTCCGAGCCCAGCAGCTCGGCGGGGTTCGGCGGCAGCGTGCCGGTGGCCAGGAAGTCGAGCGTGCCGCTGTCGCCGAGGTCGATCCGATGGATCGCCTCGCCCGGGTCCCCGCCGTTCACCAGGACGTTCGAGAGCCCGGGCTCGCGGCCGGTGCCGAAGACGGTGTGGAGCACGCCTCGCCGCAGGTCCGCGTCGACGAGGAGGACTCTCATCCCCTGCTGGGCGAGCGTGACGGCCAGGTTCGCGGCGCTGGTGGTCTTGCCGTCCGCTGGCGTGGGGCTCGTGAACACGAGCGCCTTGGGCGGCCGGTCCGGGCGCGCGAACGTGATGTTCGTGCGCAGCGAGCGGTACGCCTCGGAGACCGGGTTGCGCGGGTCGCGGCCGGCGACCAGGCGTTCGCCGAGTCCCTCCGTGCCGCGGGCGACGACGGGCGCGGGCCGGCCGCGGCCGTTGCCCGTGGGCGAGACCGGCCGGATGCGGGGGATGAGACCCAGCACGGGCACGCCCCCCGTGGCCTCCTGGATGTCCTCGCGCGTGTGGACTGTGGTGTCCATGGAGTCGCGCAGGATCGCAGCGCCGGTGCCGACCATCGTGCCGAGCACGAGGGCGAGGACGAGGTTCAGCAGCGTGCGCGGCTTGATCGGCTCGGTCGGCCGGATGGCGGGGTCCACGACGCGCACGCTCGGGTCCTCGACGGCCTGCGCGATCTCCGCCTCCTTGAGCCGGGTCTGGAGCAGCAGGTAGATCTCCTCGAGGACCTTCGTCTGGCGCTGGAGCCGCGCGAACTGCACCTCCTTGGCCGGAATGCGCTCGAGCTGCTCGCCGAAGCGGGCGAGCGTCGCATCCAGCGAGGCGACGTGGTTGGTCAGCCCCTCGAGGTACGTGACCGCGATGGAGCGGAGCTGCTCCTCGAGCTCGCGGATCCGCGCGGTCATGACCTGGACGTCCGGGTCCGCGAGGGTGCGGCGCTTGAGGAGCTCCGCGCGCTCGTTCTCGACGGTCGCGATCGAGCGGAGCAGCTCGGAGGCGGCCTGGTTGCGGAGCAGGGAGGGGAAGGCGACGAGCCGCCGGAACGGCGAGGGGCCGGCCGGGTCGCGGGCGCCGGCGGCGCGCACGTCGTCCAGCAGCTTGGCCAGGGCGGCGCGCTCGGCGTCCAAGGCGTTGCGCTGCGCCTGGAGGTCGGCCAGCCGGCTGACCTGGGCGCTCGCCTCGGCCTCGAGACTCACGACCTGCGCGTCCTCACGGAAGGCGCGGAGCGCGTTCTCTGCCGCCGCGAGCTGCACGGTGATCGTGTCGATCTGCTCCCGCAGGAACTGGACGGTGCTCCGCGCTTCCGTCTTCTGGACTTCCCGCCGCTGGTCGATGAACGTCCGGGCGAGCGCGTTGGGTACCTCGTGCACGAGCACGGTGTCGGCGCTCTGGTAGCGGACGATGACGACGTTCGCTTCCCGGTTCGGACGGGTGACGGTGAGCGCGCTCCGGAGCGCGTCCACGGCGCTCCGGAACGGCACCACCTCGAACCGGATCTGGCGGTACGCCGCGGCCCCCGGCGCGAGCACCACGGACGCGCCGTCGAGGGGGATGGCGTCGCCCGGCGCGAAGTCGCCCACGACGCGGCCGGTGGTCCGGTTCTCGACCCGGAACCGTCCCTCCTCCCCGCGCCGGGCGCGGTACTCGGCAGGCGGCGCGTCGCGTGCCACGCGCACCGCCTGGAAGACCTCGGCGCGGGCCGCGCGGTCCGGCTCCCGCAGCACGAGCTGGAGCCCGAGCTGCTCGACGACGGACTCCGCGAGCGTGCGGCTGCGCAGGACCTCCATCTCGGTGTGGACCTCGCTGCCGGTGGAGAGCGTCTGGAGGATGTCCAGCACGGCCGCGCCGGACTTCTCCTCGTCGATCCGGATCGAGGTCGCGGCCTCGTAGACGGGCGTGCTGAGCACCGTGTATGCGCTCGCCAGCGCGACGACGGCGGCGATGCAGCCGGCGATCAGCCAGCGGTTGCGGGCCAGCAGGTTCCAGATTTCGCGCAGATCGATCTCGTCCTCGGCGGCGAGCGCCTGCGGCTGTGGCGGATGACGATCCATCGTTTTTCTCGGCGGCGACGTTCCTGCTTCAGGTTGGGGCCACGGCGCCCGGCGGGTCGGTCACCGCGCGAGCGCGATGATCAGGCTGACCGTGGCGGTGATCGCGGCGGCCACGATGTTCGAGTTGCGCGCGATCCAACTCCGCTCGGGCACGTAGAACTGATCGCCGGAGCGGATCGAGAGCTCGGCCAGTCGAGCGCGCTGGCTGAGCCGGGTTGTGATCGTGCGGCCGTCGCGGACGAGCTGGATCTCGTCGGGGTTGCCGATCGGGGTGGTGCCGCCGGCCAGGGCGATGACGTCGGCCACCATCATGGTCGGATCGACCGAGTAGAGGCCGGGCCTGGCCACCGCGCCGAGCACGTTGACCCGGCGCAGCAGCACGACGTCAATGGAAGGGTGGCGCAGGTAAACGGCGTAGGCCTCGATGAGGTCACGCTTCAGCGAGTCGGGCGAGATGTCCGTGACGGTCCGGGGGCCGATGAGCGGGAAGACGACGACGCCCTGCTCGTCGACCGGGTAGTCGCCCGAGAGGTCGGGCTCGCGCCAGATCCGCAGGCGCACGACGTCGCCTGGCCGCAGGACCTGATCCGCGGCGAGATCGCGGTGGGGGGGCGTGGTCGTGTCCTGCGCGGCGACGGCATCGGCGCCGGCCAGGAGGATGGCTACGGCCAAGATCCAACTCAGTCGCGACATCGACGCTTGTTCGCGTTCCTGGGAATCACACGAACGTGGCTGGTACCGGGTCCGCGCTCGACGGTACGCCAAGATGAAAACTAGAAGGCCGACGGCGCGATCACAAGGACCCGAACGGCGTGTCGAGCCGACGCGTGGGGCCGGGTGGTCAAATGGCGTACCGTTGTCGAGATTGGTGCCGTTGTCGAGATTATAGGATGCGGGCCGTGTCGCGCAGGGACGGGTCGGACCGGTTCGTGTGAGGCGCGCGGCCGAGGGGGAGCACCATGGGGCTGACGGACCTGCACAGTCACGTGATCCCGGGCGTCGACGACGGGGCGCAGAGCGTGGAGCAGGCGCGTGCGGCGCTCGGCGCGCTGAAGGATGCCGGCGTGAGCACGGTCGTCGCGACGCCGCACGTGCAGGCGTCGCTCACGGGCTCGCCCGCCGCGCTCGAGGCGAGACTGGCGGAGCTGGACGCGGGCTGGCGCACGCTGGCGGAGGAGGTGCTCCCGCCCGTTGAGGGGCTGGCGGTGCGCCGCGGGGCGGAGGTCGAGCTGGACACGCCGGACCCGGACGTCTCCGACGGGCGGCTGCGGCTCGGCGGCGGGCCCGCAGTGCTGGTCGAGTTCCCGTACATGACGGTGCCGCCGAACTCGCAGGACGTGCTGGCCAGGCTGCGCGCGGCCGGGTGGACGCCCGTGCTGGCGCACCCGGAGCGCTACGAGGGGGTTGACTCCGCACTGGCGATCGCGCGCGCGTGGCGCGAGGCGGGTGCGGTGCTCCAGGTCAACGCGGGCTCGCTGCTCGGCCGGTACGGCGAGGAGGCCCGGCGCCGGGCGGCCACGCTGCTGGAGCGCGGCTGGGTGGACTGCGTCGCCAGCGACTACCACGCCCGGGGACGCGTGCACTTGGCGGAGCTCGTCGCCTTCCTCGACGAGCAGGGCGCGGCCGAGCAGGCGCGCCTCCTCGCGGAGGTCAACCCGGCGCGGATCCTCGAGGGCGAGCCGCCGATACCGGTCGCGCCGGTGCGGCTCCGGCGCGCCGGGTTGTGGGCGCGCGTCGCTCGGCTCGCGCGGGCGATGCGGTGAGGATCTCGCCGCGCGCCCATGGCTCGCATCCGCATGTTGCGATCCGCTTCCGGCGAGCTCCGCTCACGGCAGCAGCCACCGCCCGGAGGCGTCGATCCGCGACTCGCGCCAGCCGGCCTCGCCTCGCTCGTGAAGCGCTCGCAGCTCCAATTCGATGCGCGGCCCCGCACGCACCAGCGCGTGCAGGACACCGCCGCGGCTCTCGCCGGCCCGGTCGGGCGCGAACAGGTTCTCCTCGCCCCGGTCCCGGGTGAACGCCTCGAGGCGGAGCCGGAGCCGCGCGCCCCACGGATCGAGCCCGGCCGTGAGCCGCCACTCGGTGCCGTGCCCGCCCAGCAGGTGGCCGAGCGGGCGGCCGTCATCCGCCCAGCCGTCGAGGAACCGCCAGTGCCGGTACCAGATCGGGTTGCCGCAGCAGTGGGGCGCAAAGGACGCCCGCTCGATGCCGAGCGAGAGCCACGGTAGTCCCGGCACGCTCGCGACCTCGGCGCCGGCGACGATGCCCGGCACGTCCTTCCAGGCACCGGCGCTGTCCTCGAACCCCCACTCCGCATGGACGGCAATGGGCGCGAAGCGGACCGGCACGCGATACCACACGTCCACCGCCGCGATCTGGTTGTCCACCTCGCTGCCCTCGCCGGCGTGCTTGCCGATCATCACGTACAGCAGGTCCCGCAACTCCAGTGGGGTGTTCCCGTCACCGCCGAACATGGCCGCGCGGTTCACGCCCACGACCAGCCGCCGATGCGGCTGGATGGACAGCCGGCCGGCCCAGAACCACGGTTCGACGACCGCGCCGTTCTCGTGCACCGTCGAGAGGAAGGTCTCGACCCGCACCAGGCCGATGTGGCGGAGCACACCCGGCAGCGTCACGCCTTCCAGCAACCCCAGGCCGCCGCCGGTGAACGCGTGCCCGCCGGAGAGGACGATCCCGCCGCCGGCCGCGACGCCGAAACCGATCGCGCGCCGGCCCAGCCAGGCGCCGACCTTGCCGGCCGCGAGCAGCGCGTAGGCGTCGCCGAGCGCTGCGCTGTCCGGCCAGGCGGCGAAGGCGATGCGGCCCGCCGCGTACCGGCCGGCGTATGCCCGGACATCGATGGTGGAGACGACGTCGTCGCTCGACGGGATCGCCGTCGGACCGCTCCAGTCGCCGCCGTTCCAGTAGCCCGAGCCCGCCCTGATGCCCCCGTTCTCGGCGGCGAAGCCCAGCCCCAGCGCGCCGGCCAGCGCGACGGTCGGGTCCTGTCCGGCCGGCCGGTCCCACCCGCCGCCGACCTCCTCGATGAACCGGTCGAGGTACGCGCGCGCGAGGTCTTCGTAGGGGGTGCCGGCGGCGGCGAGCAGCGCGTCGCGGAGCATGCGGGCCGCCCGGTGCTCCGTGATGGACCGGGTACCCGGGTCGTGACCCTGCTCGAGCAGCCCCAGCCCGTTCAGCCGGCGGAGGGCGTGCTGGACCCAGTGGTCTCCCGCGACGAACGGCGAGGGGCCCTGCGCATGCGCGGGCAGCGCCGTGCCGGCCAGACCGAAGACGGCCGCCGCGAGCAGCCGCGCGAGCCATGCGCGCACGCGACGCCCACCGCGTTGCGCCGCGGGCGCAACGGGCCGGGTGGATGACCGCCCGCCCCGGCGGCGAAACTCCACGAGACGGCTCCTCATCGATGCACTCGCTCTGCACGCCGGCAGCGCCGCAGCATCCCTTCCTGCCGGAGGCCGCAGACGCTCCTCGCGCCCGGCCGCGATCCCGGTTCGGCGCGCCGGCCAGGGGGAGCCCGTCGACGAAGCCCCCATCCGTGCGGACCGCGATCTTCCCATGCCCCGCCCACATCGGCGCGCCCGCGACTCAGTGAGCATGGATGATAGAGATGTTCGGCTCCATCGCAACCGGCACCGCGAGCTCGGCATCCCTGGCGCCGCCGTCACGCGGCATACGGTCGGGCCTCCGCGGGCCGCGGCGCCCGACCCGCCCGTCCGCCATTGACGCCGCCGCGCTCCGGCCGCTACCGTCGGGCAGCGGACGCAGGGAACCTTCGCCGGAGTCGACTCGGGATGCGCGTGGAGCGCGATCTCGCGGCCGCGCGGCCCCCCGGCCGCGCCTGATGCTCGCCGCCGTGCTGCACCGGCCGGGCGCGCTCGAGCTGCGCGAGGCGCCGGTGCCGGACCCCGGGCCGGGCGAGCTGGTCGTGCGGGTCGAGGCTGCGCTGACGTGCGGGACGGACGTGAAGACGTTCCAGCGCGGTCACCCGAAGTTCCCGCTGCCCTCGCCCCTGGGCCACGAGTTCTCGGGCGTGGTCGCGGCGGTTGGCGCGGGCGTGCGCGCGTTCCGCGAGGGCGATGCGGTGGCGCTGGTGCCGACGGCGCCGTGTGGCGCGTGCCGGCTGTGTCGCCGGGGACGCGAGAGTCTGTGCCCCGATGCCGTCGGCCGCATGCTGCTGGGCGCGTTCGCGGAGTACGTGCGCGTGCCGGCGCACATCGTGGCGGTGAACGTCTTCCCGCGGCCGGCCGGCATGGCGCCCGAGGTCGCGGCCGCGCTGGAGCCGCTCGCGTGCGTCGTGCACGGTGCGAGCCGCGTCGCGCTCGACCGTGCGGAGAACGTGGTCCTGGTGGGCGACGGCGCCATTGCGCTGCTCATGCTCCAGCTCGCGAAGCTGCGCGGCGCGGGCCGTGTGCTCGTGGCTGGCAAGCATGCAGGTCGGCTCGCGGTGGCGCGGGCGTTGGGCGCGGATGCGGTGCTGGCTGTCACCTCGACGCCGCTCGAGGAGGCGGTGAACGAATGGACCGGCGGCCAGGGCGCGGACGTGGCGATCGAGTGCGTGGGCCGGCCGGAGACGTGGGAGGCGACGGCGTCGCTGGCGGGCACCGGGGGCGAGGTCCTGTTATACGGCGGGTGTGCGGCGGGCACGCGCGCGAGCTTTGACACGTACGCCGTGCACTATCGTGAGGTGGACCTGAAGGGCGCGTTCCATTACGGGCGCGCGGACGTGCGGCGCGCGCTGGAGCTGCTCTCCGGCGGCGCCGTGCGGGTCGCGCCGCTGATCACCCATCGTCGTCGTCTGGGCGCGCTCGGCGAGGCGCTGGAGCTGGCGGCCTCGCGCGACGCCATCAAAGTGGCGGTGGAGCCGTAGGCGCCGTGGAAACGGTAGAGCGGATCCCGGAGCGCATGCGCGTCGCGCGGCTGTACCGCTGGGGCGACGTGCGCGTCGAGGAGGCGCCGGTCCCGCGGCCGGGGCGGGGCGAGGCGCTGGTGCGGATCGAGGCGTGCGGCGTCTGCGGCACGGATGCGCTGGTCTGGTACGTCGAGCGCAAGGCGCCGGCGGTGCTGGGCCACGAGCCGGCGGGCGTGGTGGTGGAGGTGGGCGACGGCGTGGCGTCCGTTCGCGTGGGCGACCGGGTCTTCGTCCATCATCACGCGCCCTGTCTGGAGTGTGCGGAGTGCCGGCGGGGGCTGTGGTCGAGCTGCCCGACGTGGCGCGCGAGCTCGTTGGACCCGGGCGCGTTCGCGGAGTACGTGCGCGTGCCGGCGCTCAACCTCGAGCGGGACACGCTCGTGCTGCCGGCCACCATGAGCTTCGATGAGGCGGTGTTCATCGAGCCGCTGGCCACGTGCGTCCGTGCGGTGCGGCGGCAGGGTCGGATCGAGCGGGGCGACGCGGTGCTGGTCATCGGGCTCGGCGCGATGGGGCTGCTCATGGTGAGCACGGCGCGCGCGTACGGCGCGGGCCCGGTGCTGGGCAGCGACTTCGTCGCCGATCGGCGCGAGCTCGCGCTCAGGCGCGGTGCCGATGCGGCGTTCGATCCGGCAGCGGAGGACGTGGCCGCCGCGGTGCGCGCGCACACGGGCGGGCGCGGCGCGGACGTGGTGGTGGTGTGCCCGGGCGATGCACGCGCGATCCGCGCAGGGCTGGAGGCCGCGGCGCCGGGCGGGCGGGTGGTCTGCTTCACGCCGCTCGCGCCGGGCGAGTCGCTCGAGCTGGACGCATCCCCGCTCTACTTCCGCGAGGTCACTCTGGCGCAGAGCTACTCGTGCGGGCCGGACGAGACGCGGGAGGCGCTGCGGCTCATCGAGTCTGGCGAGGTGGAGGTCGCGTCCCTGATCACGCACCGCGGCGGGTTGGAGGACGTGGCCGAGGCGTTGGAGCGGGCGCGGGGCAAGGCGGAGGGGATCAAGACGGTGATCTATCCCGGTCGGAAGACGGGCGACCAGGCGAACGTGCCGGCGGGAGCCGGCGGGAGGAGGAATCGTGCCGACGCGTGAGGAAGCGCTCCAGTTGCTCGAGGAGTGGGTCGAGAACCCCGGACTCCGGGGGCACATGAAGGCGGTGGAGGCGGCGGTGCGGTGGTATGCGCGCTCCTTCGGCGAGGATGAAGAGCTGTGGGGGCTCGCGGGGCTGCTCCATGACCTGGACTGGGAGAAGTACCCGGATGAGCACCCGCTCAAGGCCGTCGAGGAGCTGCGGAAGCGGGGCTACCCGGAAGAGGTGCTGCATGCGATCCTCGCCCACCGTCCGGACTTCACCGGAGTGCAGCCGGAGACGCCGCTGGACCGCGCGCTGGCGGCGTGCGACGAGCTGGCCGGCATGATCACCGCCGTCGCGCTGGTGCGGCCGAACGGGATCGAGGACCTCACCCCCAAGTCGGTGAAGAAGAAGTTGAAGGATCCGACGTTCGCCCGCGGAGTGAGCCGCGAAGACGTCCAGCGCGGCCCCGAGCTGCTGGGCATCGACCTGGACCAGCACATCGCCAACGTGATCGCGGCGATGCGAGAGATCGCGGAGGAGCTGGGGCTCACGGCCGCGCAGGTGAGCGCGAAGGGCGGGTGAGGCGCGCGGCCGGCGGTCGGGGACGGCGCGGCGCGGCGGGCATGGCGCTCCGGGCACCGCGGCCCCATATTACCGGCCCGTCGAACGGCTCTGAACGGAAACGTGCGAGGAGCGATGATGCGGCGGGTGAAGGCGACGAAAGCCATGACGATCTTGGCGGCGGCGCTGTTCGTCGCTGCCTGTGGTGATGCACCGACGACGGACCGGCGCGGCTACACCAAGGCGCCGCTGGAGGACCCGGGACTCCGGATCAAGAGCGAACCGACGACGCCGATGGCGGAGTACGCGAAGCCGCAGCTCCCGGAGGTGGTGGACATTCCGCCGCCGGACACGAGCGGGGCGGGCGCGTCGGGGAGCTGAGGCCCGGTCCGTCGTGAGCGCGCCGCGGCCTGGCGCCGCGGCAGCCCGGAAGGAGAACAGCGGCGCGGCCGTCACCAGTCTGGCGGCCGCGCGTTCCATCGTCGGGGGCGCGCGCCGGCCCGCGCAGGGCACCGGCCTTGCAGTGGTCCTGGCGCGCCCTCGCAACCAGGATCGACATCCTTGCCGTGGAGGCCCACCATGCACGCGCGCATCGGCTTCGCGTCCGCTGCTCTCCTGCTCCTGCTCCTTGCCTGTGGCGATGACGATTCGTCCGGCCCGGCGCGGATCGACGAGGTCCGCGTCACGACGGTCGCCGGCGAGACCGACATCGAGGTCCAGCGCGGCGCGACGGTCCAGCTCCGGGCGCGCGCCTTCCGGGGCGGCGCCGAGGTGCCGGACGTCCAGTTCCAGTGGCGGTCCGAGGCGCCGACCATCGCCACCGTGAACGCGAACGGGCTGGTCCAGGGCGTGGAGGTGGGCCAGGCGGAGATCGTGGCCGAACCGCTCGGCGTGGTGGGGCCGGCCGGCCGCGTCTCGGTCTCGGTGGTGGGTGTCCCCGTGGCGCGGATCGACATTACGCCGGAGACCGCGTGGGTGGACATGGGGGACACGCTGACCTTGCGCGCCACGGCGCGGAGCGCCAACGGCACGGCGATCCCGGACGTCGAGCTGACGTGGCGGAGCAGCTCCTCGATCCTCACGGTGGAGCCGACGGGCCGCGTGCAGGGCGTGTCGCCCGGCGTCGCGGAAGTGGAGGCAGAGGCGTGGAACGGCGTGACGGGGAAGGCGCGCGTGCACGTCACGCCGGTCACCGGCTTCGTGCCGGACTCGGGCCGCTACGGCTCGATCATGCGCATCCAGGGGGCGGGCCTCCCGCCCGGCGTTTCGCGGGTGGAGTTCACCGCCGCGGCCGGCAACGGCCGGGTGCCCGCGTTCATCCGGAGCGCCTCCGAGACCGCCGTCGAGGTGTGGGTGCCGGCGGAGGCGGGGACCGGCCCCCTCTGGTTGGGAACCGCGACGGACTCGCTCCTGACCAGCCGGCGGTTCGAGATCACGGCGAACGACGACATCTTCGAGGGCGCGGACTGCGGGGCCCCGACGTGCATCTACCTCGTCCCGGTCCCGTACCAGAACCCGTCGCTGGTGGCCGCGCGCGATGACAGGGACAACATCGGCTTCGAGCTCCAGAGCCCCTCGCCGATCTCGATCTATCTGGTGGACCGCGGCGCGAGGAACGGGACCGACGTCATTGCGGCGTTCTTCGTCCGCGCGGAGCCGGGGCCGGTGAGCGTCGGCGGGCACATCATCGCGGCAAACTTCGTCGACCTCGCGTACGTGGACAGCGTGGTGTACTCGCACCCGAACCTGCCGCCGGGGCTGTACTTCGTGCAGGTCTATGGTGTCTCCCTGCAAGGCGGCGAGTCCGTGCGTCGGCCCTACGGCCTCACCATCACGAGGACGGCGCAGTTCGACATCGAGCCGGACGAGTTCGAGCCGAACGACACGCCGAGCGAGGCCGCTGCGGCGCCGATCAGCCTGCCGTTCGACCGTTCGGACCTGGCCCTCGAGAATCCGTACTCGGTGGACAACTATGTCTTCGACGTCTCCGAGCCGACGACGCTCACGGTGGAGCTGGAGGGTGCGGGGGCCAACCCGGACCTGCGGCTGATCCGTGGGGACTCGACGAGCCTCTTCTTGCAGAACGTCGAGATCGTGGCCGCGAGCACCTCGCCGGGGCCGGTGGAGTTCCTTGAAGTGACGGTCGAGCCGGGGCGCTACACGGTGGTGGTGGACGAGTTCGACGGCCAGGCGACGACCTACCGCCTCCGGATCACGGCGGCGCCCGCCTCGTCGGCCGGGCCGTTCAAGCTCTCGGCGCCGGTCCCGTCGGCCGCGACCATGCGTGGCCTGCCGCCGTCCCTGGACGGGCTCGGGCGGCGGGCGGCGGTGCCTGTGCGTTGAACCGGCGGGCGCCGGCGGCCGGGGAGGGCCGGTGGAGAGGTCGGCCGCGGCGCCTTGCGGCGGCCGGGGCTCTCCACCATCTTACTTGGGCTGTACCACAGCGAGCGTATTACGGGAGAGCATGACGCCCACCGCCACCGTCACATTCGCCTTGATCGCGGGCGTGGTGTGGGGCGGGTTGCTCGTCATTCTGGCCACAGCGGCCCGCAGCGAAGGCCGCAAGGGCCGGGAAGGGTGACCTGCGGTGCCGCGCCGCGACGACCTCCACACGATCCTCCTCATCGGATCGGGCCCGATCGTCATCGGGCAGGCCTGCGAATTCGACTATTCCGGAACGCAAGCGGTCCGGGCCCTCAAGGAAGAGGGCTACCGGGTGGTGCTGGTCAACAGCAACCCGGCCACGATCATGACGGACCCGGACCTTGCGGACCGCACCTACATCGAGCCGATCACCGCCGAGTGGGTCGAGCGCATCATCGAGCGTGAGAAGCCGGACGCGCTGCTGCCCACCATGGGCGGGCAGACGGCGCTGAACGTGGCGCTCGAGCTGCACGACGCCGGCGTGCTGGAGAAGCACGGCGTCGAGCTGATCGGCGCGGACGCCCGCGCAATCCGCGTGGCGGAGGACCGGGAGGAGTTCGCCGCCGCGATGCGTCGCATCGGCCTGAAGGTGCCGACGGGCGGGTTCGCCCGCTCGCTCGAGGACGCCTGGCGGATCGTCGAGGAGATCGGCTACCCGGCGATCATCCGGCCGTCGTTCACGCTGGGCGGCACGGGCGGCGGGATCGCCTACAACCGGGAAGAGCTGGAGGAGGCGGTCCGGCGGGGGCTGGAGCAGTCGCCGATCGGCGAGGTGCTGATCGACCGCTCGGTCATCGGGTGGAAGGAGTTCGAGCTCGAGGTCATGCGGGACAGCGCGGACAACGTTGTCATCGTGTGCTCGATCGAGAACTTCGACCCGATGGGCGTGCACACGGGTGACTCGATCACGGTGGCGCCGGCGCAGACGCTCTCCGACGTCGAGTACCAGCGGATGCGGGACGCGGCGATCGCGATCATCCGCGAGGTCGGCGTGGCGGCGGGCGGGTGCAACATCCAATTCGCGGTGAACCCCGCGGACGGCGAGATGCTGGTGATCGAGATGAACCCGCGGGTCTCGCGGTCCTCGGCGCTGGCCTCGAAGGCGACGGGGTTCCCGATCGCGCGGATCGGCGCGAAGCTCGCCGTGGGCTACCGCCTGGACGAGCTGCCGAACGACATCACGAAGTCCACGCCGGCGTCGTTCGAGCCGGTGCTGGACTACGTGGTCGTGAAGTTCCCGCGGTTCGCGTTCGAGAAGTTCCCCGGCGCGGATCCCACCCTGGGCGTGCAGATGAAGGCCGTGGGCGAGGTCATGGCCATCGGCCGCACGTTCAAGCAGGCGTGGCAGAAGGGGCTGCGCGGGCTGGAGACGGGGCTGGCCGGCTGGGAGACGGGCGCGCGGCCGCGGGACGACGGTCTGGCGGACGACTCGCCCGAGACGCTGCGCAACGCGCTGCGGCGGCCCACGGCGGAGCGGCCGGCACAGCTCAAGCGCGCGCTGCAGCAGGGGTTCACCATCTCGGAGCTGCACGAGCTGACGGGCATTGACCCGTGGTTCCTGGCGCAGCTCGCGGAGCTGGTGGAGGCCGAGCGCTGGTGGATGAAGCTGGGCCGGGACGAGGGCGAGGGCGGGGGCGAGGGTGGCCTCGGATTGAAGGGCATCGGCCGTGACGAGATCCGGCGCATGAAGCGGCTGGGCTTCAGCGACCGGCAGCTGGCGAAGCTGCGGGGTGTGACGGAGAAGGAGGTGCGCGAGCTGCGCTGGTCCCTCGGCGTGCGGCCGACCTATCACATGGTGGACACGTGCGCGGGCGAGTTCCCGGCCGCGACGCCGTACCTCTACTCCTCGTACGAGGACGAGAGCGAAGCGCCGCCGTCGGACCGGCCCAAGGT
>Ga0065724_100178_pt1 | contig 56784 bp, 47 predicted proteins | sample TheenrcSG05JP960_FD_59111 | JGI IMG/M metagenome (GOLD analysis project Ga0065724, IMG submission 59111) | Thermophilic enriched microbial communities from mini bioreactor at UC Davis - Sample SG0.5JP960 | ecosystem: Engineered > Solid waste > Grass > Composting > Bioreactor | place: USA... | reverse complement strand
TGCGGCATCGAGACGGCTCCTCTCCTGAAATTATAGCACAAAAACGAAAAGCACCGCCGGCTGCGGGCCGGCTTCCTGCGCCTGCTGTCGGGCGCACGAAGCGCGGCGAATCGCAACCGAACGGTGCTTCCGTTCTTTGGCGCCTATTATAGTCGATTGGGCAGAGGAAGTCAAGGGCGACGCAACGGCCCGCAATCGGACCGATGTTCGCCCGCGTTCAAGGCCGATTCGTCGGTGGCCTCACCCCATGCGGTTCCTTCGCCGAGGAGCCGGTGACCTGCCCCGGGCTCTTTTCTAGCTTCCCGCTCTCGGTAACACTCATAGCAAGAAAGCATACCGTTTTCCAAAACCCCGTTCAAAAACCCGCCGTCGCAGCATACGGATTTTCCGCACACACAACAACGGCCGACAGGTTCCACGGCGTGAACACCCCTTTTCAGACGGGGCGGGAACGACTCTACGGTCTTTCGGACCGTCCCTCGTTTCCTTCGAGATTCCGCTCGGCTTCGGCAATCGCCCGGTCGATGGCGGCCGCAGGTCGTTCCAGCATGTCGCCGTGCCCGACGGCAAGCCGTTCAGGCCGGTATTCCCGCAACTTCCTTGCACTTTCCAGCGCGACCCGTCGGTTCCATGTCGCCATCGCGGGGAACGGAAAGCCAAACCGCCTTTGTCCCGATACGGCCAAACCTCCCCGGGTCTGAAAGGCGTCACCGGCGATAAGACAGCCGTTGCGCACATCCAGAAAGGCCATCGACCCCGGTGTATGTCCCGGAGCGGAAATGGCCAGAAGCGATCCGATCCGGTCCCCGTCCCGAAGCAAAATTTCCGGCCGCGTTTTCAACTTCCGGGGAAAAGATCCGCGTATCGGGTCGTCCGGCTCGCCGGGATCCACCGTCCGGTCTCCGGCCATAAGCTTGGCATCCCGGCCGGAAATATGGACGGGCACGTCCGGCAACACTCGCTTCAGCCCGTCGAGCGCGCCCACATGGTCGGCATGCGCGTGCGTCAGGACAATCCGCTTGATCGGCATGCCGATTTTTTCGGCCGCCCGCAAAATTCTTTTCACGCTGTACGGAAGCGCGGTATCGACAAGCGTCAGACCGTTGTTTTCTCGGCGCAGAATTCGCAAAACCGTTTCCCCTCCCGAGGCGTCCTTAGCGGCTTAATTCAGCGTCGATCGCCGGCGCCTTGCGTCCGATCCGCCCTTCTGCTATAATACGGTCTCAGGAGGAGTCTGTCAAAGCGGACTCCTCTTTTTGTTTGACGTTTTTTTGACTGCGCCTGAACACGGGAAACATAACGCGAAAGGGGACTGACCGCACCATGCCGTTTTTCTTCCAGCTGCTCGTCATCCTGCTCGCCACCAAACTCGCCGGCGACCTGAGCGCTCGTCTCGGCCAACCCGCCGTACTCGGCAAGCTGATCGCCGGCATCGTCGTCGGACCCGCCGTGCTGGGCTGGATTGAAGATTCCGACATCCTGGAGGCGTTCAGCCAAATCGGCGTTCTGCTGCTGATGTTCATCGCCGGTCTCGAGACCGACCTGCGTGAAATGAACCGCAACCTGAAGCCGTCGCTGGCGGTCGCCGTCGGCGGCATCGCTCTTCCGTTGGCAGGGGGTTACGCGGGCGGGAAGCTGATGGGGCTGGACGACGCGGAATCGCTGTTTCTCGGCCTCTTGTTTTCGGCGACGTCCGTCAGCATTTCCGTCCAAACGCTGAAAGACCTCGGCAAGCTGAAAACACGGGAAAGCGCGACGATTCTCGGCGCCGCGATCGCCGACGACATTCTCGTCGTCGTCCTGCTCGCCTTTATGACGAGTTTCGTGCTCGGCCAGGGCGACGTACACCTCGGCTGGATCATCGGCAAAAAAGCGCTGTTTTTCGCGCTCGTTCTCCTTCTCGGCTGGAAAGTCGTACCCTGGGTCATGAAAAAGCTCGTTCCGCTGCGCGTCTCGGAAACCGTCATCGGTTCGGCGCTGATCGTCTGCTTCGCGTTTTCGTATTTGGCGGAGAGCATGCAGGTCGCCGGCATCATCGGCGCGTTCGCCGCCGGCATCGCCGTTGCCCGCACGCCGTACAAACATACCGTCGAGACGAAAATCGAGCCGATCGCCTACGCCGTGTTCGTGCCGGTGTTTTTCGTCAGCATCGGATTGTCCGTGACGTTCGACGGATTTGCGCAACAACTGCTGCCGATCCTCGGCCTGACCGTCATGGCGACGCTCGCCAAACTCGTCGGCTGCGGGCTGGGCGCGCGCCTGACGGGCTTTCGATGGAAACCGGCGTGGATCATCGGGGCGGGCATGGTGTCGCGCGGCGAAGTAGCGCTTATCATCGCGGCGCTCGGCCTGGAAACCGGACTGTTGTCGCAGGACTTTTTCACCACGGCGGTCACGGCCGTCATTTTGACGACGCTGATCACGCCGCCTTTGCTGAAATTTTTATATCGAAACGATCCGACCGGCGACGTCGACGCCGTACCCTCCCCCGCTTCCGACCATGAACGCGACGACGAAAACGGCAGTGAAGACGAAAACGGCGGCGCTGCCACGGCGAAGCGGAATACGCCGTAGCATGCTGCCGGAACGTCGGCCTTCTCACTCAGCCGAAAATCGCCTGCCAGAGCGGTTTTGTTTCACCGCCCGGGTACAACACATAAAGCAACACATAGACCGCCACGCCGGTGACCGCCGTCGCGAACCAGACGACGGCCGTCGCCGGCCCGAACCGCCGGTGTCGGGCGAACGCCCCGGCATACGCCAGCCGCAGCGTCACGAGGCCGAGAACGCCGCCGGCCGCTGCGAGCACGATATGGAAGAGCAAAAACGCGCGGTAATACGGCACAAGAGCTTCCGGCCCGCCGAACGCGGTATTGCCGACGAAGACCGTCCGCGCCGCATACAACACAAAAAACAGCGTGGCCAGAACCGCCGCCGCGACCATCCACCGCTCGTGCTCCTTCGTCCGGCGGCGTGCGATCCGGTTCCAGCCCACAGCCACACAGACAGCACTGGCGACGATCATCGCCGTCGAAAGAAGTGGCAAAAGCTGCATCACGGCCGCACCTCCCCCGGCCGCCCGGCGGCGTCGAAACCGGGCGTTGCCGCGTCTTCCTCGGCATCCTTTTTCCGCTCTTCCCGGTACCAGGAGAAAAACAGATACCCGAGCACCGCGCCGAAGACGAACTCCTGCAACACCTTCATCAGCACGCCGCCGAGCTGCTGGTCTTCAAGCGGCGAAAACCACGACCACCTGAGCGGTCCTCCGGATTCCGCCAAAGCCCTCGCCGTCTCCGCCGGCACGCAATAGCCGAGCGCCTTCGCCCACGCCGCCGCATCCGTATACGTCGCATACATCGGCGCCCCGGCAAAAATAATAAGCGCGCATGCCGGCGTAATGAGCACACTGTTCAGCACCAAATAGGCAATTTTCCGCAAATGCGAAAGCCGCGCCCCGTCGTGCACCGGCCCTACGATCGGCCACCACATCAGAAATGCAGCCGCGAGCATGCCCGTCCAGTACCACCAGTGCAGCGTATAATGCGTCATTACGTAATCGTGAACCGCAGGAAAATGATAAAACGAAAACGCCGCATTGAACAGCACCGCCGTCACCAGCGGCGCGGTCAGAACACCGAACACCCGCCGCAACACCGGCCGAGAAAAAAGCGGACGCACCAGCCACTCCGGACAGCCGAGCAACATCAGAGGCGGCGCGAGATAATACGCCATGAACATCGCGACCATATGCGCGCTGAATGCAAAATGCCCGAGCAAATCGACGGGGCCGCCGCGCGCCAGATAGTGCACCGCCAGCCCGCACCAAAACGCCGCCTTCCGCCAGGCCGGCACGGGCCGCGAATCGGGAAACATCGACCGAAACGGCCCGACGATCAGCGCGTAAAGGACTGCGACCGCAGCCGTGCCGACCAGCGCCGCCGGACTCCACCATTCGCGAAAACCGAGCAACGATTCCGCAGGCATGTCGCCCCCCCTTTCCGCCAAAGCCGCAAAAACAAAAAAGGCGCCTTGCCGACGCCTACCACCAGATCCAGTACAGAGTCGACGCCACCGCCGTCAGCGCCACGACGAAACCGAGGGCGATGCCCATCTGCGGGTACGTATGGCCGCGATCTTTCATATGCATCCATACGTACAGCTGGAAAAGCGCCTGAACGAACGCCATCGCGAGCAAAATCGCGATCGTGAACGCCTTGCCGACGTCGGCGATCACCGCGTAAAACGCCAGAATCGTCAGCACCGACGACAGCAGGAACGTCAACAAATGAAGCCTCGGGCCTTCGTGAACGACATCGTCGCGCTTGGACCGTTGATCCGCCACTTCAGCCCACCATCCCCATCAGGTATACGATCGTGAAAATGAACACCCACACGAGGTCGACGAAGTGCCAGTACAGCGCGGCGACATAGGCTTTCGGCGCCGTCACCGTCGTCAGCCCCTTGACGGCAAACTGCGCCATCAGCAGCGAAATCCACAAAATGCCGAACAGCACGTGACCGCCGTGAAATCCGACCAGCGTATAAAACGCCGAACTGAACGCACTCGTTGTGAACGTGTGGCCCTCATGCACATAATGGACGAATTCATAAATTTCCAGGATCAAAAAGCCGAGCCCGAGCAACACCGTCACGCCGAACCAGCCGATCAGTTGCCGCAGCTGGTGCCGGTGCATCGCCTGAACGGCGAAGACGCTCGTCAGACTGCTCGTCAACAGGAAAAACGTCGCCAGTGCCACGAGCCGCAGATCGAATAATTCACTCGGGCTCGGACCGTTGCCGATATTATGCCTCAAACCGATAAACGTCGCGAACAGGCAGCCGAACAACACCGTCTCGCCGCCGAGAAACAGCCAGAAGCCCAAAATCTTGTTGCGCCCCTCGGCCGTCGCGCGTTCGGGCTCGGCAGGCAACCCCGTCTCCGCGGCGTGATGCGCATGCGCCGCCATCACGCGTGCACCCCTTTCTCCAGTTCATCCGGCTCGATGTGATAGCCGGGATCGTCGAACACCGACCGGAGGAACATGCAGGCCAGCGTCAGCGCCAGCCCGGCGCCGGCGACGATATAGTTGTTGAACAGCGCGGCCAGAACGCCGTTGGCGAACTCGTAATCGGCGTACATGAACCCGAAACCGGCGATGAATAGCCCAAGCGCCATCAGGAACGGCAAAATCGACGGCGACGGCATGTGAATCGGACCGACCGGTTCGGCCGGCACCGGCTCGCGGCGTCCTTCCATCTTCAGTCTGAACAGCTCGTCGATGCCGCGCACGAGCGGAATCTGTTTGAAATTGTACTCCGGCGCCGGCGACGACATCGACCACTCCAGCGTCCGGCCGTCCCACGGGTCGGCGGGCGCGTCCTTGGGCTTGCGGAACGTGATGATCATGTTGATCACAAGCACCAGCATGGCGAAACCCATCAGATAGGCGCCGATCGAGCTGACGAAATTCAGCGTGTCCCAGCCCCTGCCCCGCCAAATACTGATAATACCGCCGCGGCATCCCCCACAGCCCGAGGAAATGCTGCACGAAAAATGTCAGATGAAAACCGATCGTAAACGTCCAGAACGTGACTTTGCCGAGCCGCTCGTCGAGCGCGCGGCCAAACATTTTCGGCCACCAGTAAAACAGCCCGGCGAAAATGCCCGAGAACAGACCGCCTACGATCGTATAGTGGAAATGCGCGACGACGAAATACGAATCGTGATATTGCCAGTCGGCCGCGGCGGACGCCAGCATGACGCCGGTGACGCCGCCCATCGTGAACGTCGGGATGAAGCCGAGTGCGAACAAACTGGCCGTCGTGAACTTGAACTGGCCGCCCCAGATGGTGAACACCCAGTTGAACACCTTGATGCCCGTCGGCACGGCGATCAGCATCGTCGCAACCGCGAAAATCGAGTTGGCGATCGGCCCCATGCCGGTCGTAAACATATGGTGCGCCCACACCATAAAGCTCAAGAATCCGATCAGCGCGAGCGCGAACACCATCGACCCGTAGCCGAACAACCGCTTGCGCGAAAACGTGCTGAGCACTTCCGAAATGATGCCGAACGCCGGCACGATCAGAATGTACACTTCGGGATGGCCGAAAATCCAGAAAATGTGCTGCCACAGCACGACGTTTCCGCCGGCCGCCACATCGAAAAAGTTCGCGCGGAACAGCCGGTCGAACATCAGCAGCACGAGCCCGACCGTAATCGCGGGAAAAGCGAACAGGATCAACAGCGACGTAATAAACGACGCCCACGTGAACATCGGCATCCGCATGAACGTCATGCCCGGCGCGCGCATATTGATGATCGTCACCAGAAAATTGATGCCGCCGATCAGGGAACCGATCCCGGAAATCTGCAGGCCGAGCACGTAAAAATCAATGCCGCGGCCGCTGTAGTTCGGGTCCGACGACAGCGGCGTGTACGCCGTCCATCCGGCGTCCGGAGCGCCGTGCAAAAACCAACTGACGTTCAGAAGAATGCCGCCGAACAGAAATACCCAGAAGCTGAACGCGTTCAGAAACGGGAACGCGACGTCGCGAGCGCCGATCTGAAGCGGCACGACCGCGTTCATGAACGCGAACAGAAGCGGCATCGCCGCGAAAAAGATCATCGTCGTGCCGTGCATCGTCAGCACTTGGTTGTACGTCGAGGCGTCGAGGAAATCGTTTTGCGGATACATCAGCTGCATGCGGATCAGAATCGCCTCGAGCCCGCCGAGCGCAAAGAAAAACAGACCGCCGAACAGGTACAAAATCGCGATTTTCTTGTGATCGACGGTCGTCAGCCAGTCCATGATCCCGCGATACCGTTTAACCGCGTGGGCATGCGCGCCGATCGCCGCATGCGCGTGCGCGTGTGCGTGAGCCAACGTCGTTCCCTCCCCAGGGCGGATCATCCGTGCCGAACGCCGGCGGAACCGTCCCGCCTCCGCTCATTGCTGCTTCTGCGCCATCAGAAACTCGACCAACGCTTCGAGCTGTTCGTCGGACAGCGGCCCGCCGGCCACCGTATATTCCATCTTGCTGCCCTCGACGTTTTGCACGTTGGGCATCAGGTTGCCCGGCTTGACGCTTTGCGGATCTTTCAGCCAGACCGTCAGGTTTTCCCGCACTTTCGCCGGATCGACGTCCGCTTCACCGTGCGCGCGGTTCAGCAAAATGCCCGCAATCGTCTCGCGGTCGGCCACGTTGACGAGGCTCGGACCGGCCGAACCGCCGCTCAGTTTCATCTGGCCGGTCGCGTCGTCCGTCACGTAGGCCGCGTGGCAGACGAGACACGACTGTTTAAAAATCTGTTCGCCCTGCTTCGCCTTGTCCGACAGCGCGACCTGAGGCGGCCGCTGCATGTCGGCGACCCACCGGTCGAACTCTTCCTGCGAAACGGCTTTGACGCGGAAATACATGTTCGCGTGCGACAACCCGCACAACTCGGCGCATTGGCCCTGATAGACGCCCGGCTCGTCCGCCTGGAGCGTCAGCGTCTGGGTTAGACCGGGATTGGCGTCCTTCTTGCCGCCGAGCGACGGCACCCAGAACGAATGGATGACGTCCGCCGATTCGAGTTGGAACGCCACCTTTTTACCGACGGGAATGACGACTTCCTGCGCCGTCTTCAGTTTATAGTCGGGATATTCGAACTCCCACCAGAATTGGTGGGCGGTTACTTTCACCTTCAGCGTTTCCGGATCGTTCGTATGATCGCGATCCAGCTTGAACGTGTAGACGAGCGTCGGAGTCCCGATAATGATCAGTAGGATGAACGGGATGACCGTCCATAGAATTTCCAATTTCATATTCCCTTCTACTTGTTTGGGATATTCTTTCTGTCCCTTCCAGCGGAATCGAATAAGCGCATATGTGTACAGCACAAACACGACCAGCAGCACCAAAATCATGACGCCGCTCGTCAGCACGATCAGGAACCGGGCGTCGTCGGCGGCCGGGCCTTTCGGCTGAAGCGCCGACACGTCGTCGCGCCCGCAACCCGCCAGCAGCAAGATCGTTCCGAAAACCCCGAGCCGGGTCAGCCACCGTCTCCAACTCCGCACGTTCGATCAACCCCACGTTCAGTCGGAATCGCTTTAACTATAAATGCGAATCCGTTTCCTTGTCAATCCGCGTCGAAAAGCGTTCACAAAACGTTCTAAAATTTATTTATTTCGTTTCCCAAAATCCGCCTCGCTATACCGCGCGTAGCCGAAGGCAAGTCCGGGAACACCAAGAACAGCCGCATCATCGCGAAATGAAAGGGGGCTATCGGCCGTGAAACGCGCAATCGCCGTCGCCGCCGCTTTCGCTCTGCTCGCCGCCGGCTGCGCGCAAACGTACGTCAACCGGTTTCGCCACGGTCCGACCGACTATTCGACCAAAGTCGGGGAAGAACACGAATTGCCGAACCCCCGCGCCCGTGTCGCACCGAACGAGAACGCGGCGCCGCGGGGAGAGATCGACGCCGTCCGGCCGCTTCGGCTTGATCACGACACTGCGGCCAAAATTCGCGACCTGAAAGGCATACGCGACGCTTTCGTCGCCTTATCCGGGCCGAACGCCTACGTCGCCGTCATCCTGGACGCCACGGCGACGGGCACGAAAGGCAAAGGGCGACTCAACCGCAGCGACCGGTCGATGTCGTCGGCGGACATGAACGACCGTTCCGATGTTCGGCGGAAACTCGATCCCGGCACCGTCCTGACGGAAAAATACTCGTACCTGCACGTTCCCAACGCCGGCGATCTGTCCGACGAACTGCAGCTGAAAATCGCGGATCTCGTCCGGACGACGCGCCCTGAAATCGCGCGAGTCCACATTTCCGCCAACGCCGAATTCGTCAACCTGATGAGCCGACTTGCGCTGCACGAATGGCAAGGCGGCCGGGCGGACGATTTTGCGCGCCCGTTTTACGAAACGGTCTCGAAGCTGTTCCCGTAGCCTAAACTTTCCCCGCCGCCTCGCCGATATTATCACTAATCCGAAGCGAGGTGGCTTGGAGAAAATGGAACGGTCGACGATCATCGGCATCCTGCTCGGCGTGATCGCCGTCGGCGGCGGCATGTATTTCAAACACGCGCCGTTCGCGATGTTGATCAACCCGGCCGCCTTTCTCATCATCATCGTCGGAACGACGGCGTCGATCTTCGTCGCCTTTCCGATGTCCGACCTAAAGAAAATTCCGCATCTGTTCCGGATCGTCTTCACGCGCCAGAAACTTCTATCCAAAAAACGGCTGATCGGCATGTTCGTCGAGTGGGTGACGATCGCCCGCCGCGAAGGATTGCTCGCACTGGAAAACAAGCTGGACGAGATCGAGGACCCGTTCCTCAAAAACGGATTGCGCATGATCATCGACGGCAACGACCAGGATTTCATCCACGACGTCCTGATGGAAGAAATCCGAGCCATGGAAGAACGCCACCGTTCCGGCGCGCAGATTTTCTCGCAGGCCGGCACGTATGCGCCGACGCTCGGCGTGCTCGGCGCCGTCGTCGGATTGATCGCCGCCCTCGGCAACCTGAGCGACATCGACCAGCTCGGCGTATCGATCGCCGCCGCGTTCGTGGCGACGATGCTCGGTATTTTCACCGGCTACGTGCTGTGGCACCCGATGGCGAACAAACTGCGGCAGCTCTCGAAGAAAGAAGTCGAACTCAAACTGATGATGATCGAAGGGCTGCTGTCGATCCAGGCCGGTATCTCCGCCATCGCGATCGAGCAGAAATTGTCCGTCTTCCTGACGCCGACCGAACGCGCGGAAGAAGAGGAAAAAGCCGAGGAGGAAGACGAGGCGAAAGGGGAGGCGGCGCATGAAGGGCAAGGCAAGGCTAAGGCACTCGTCTCATGAAGACGATCATCTCAACGAGACTTGGCTTATTCCATATGCCGACCTACTGACGCTGCTTCTCGCGCTGTTCATCGTGCTGTTCGCCTCCAGCACGATCGACGCGAAAAAATTCGACCGGCTGCGCCAGGCGCTCATCTCCGCCTTCAACGGCGGACCGAACTTTTTCGAAGTTTCGCGCACGGTGCCGATGCCGCTCGAAGACAATCTCCCTCCCCGGCAGCAAGAGGATAAGGACAGACTGGCTTCCGTACAGGCTGAAAACCGACAGACGCTTACGGAAGAAGACCGGCGAAAGCTCGAAGAACAGCGCCGCATCATGGAAGAGTTGTCCCAGTTGAAACAGCAGGTTGACCAATTTATCGCCGCCAACAATCTGGGAACGCAACTGGAAACGGTGCTGACCGAACAGCTGCTCAAAATCGTCATTCGCGACACGACACTGTTCGATTCCGGCAGCGCGACGGTCAAGCCGCAGGGCCGCGTACTGGCGAGAGCGATCGGCGAAATCCTGGTCCGTTACCCCGATTATCGCGTAGAAATCGGCGGCCATACGGACAATGTGCCGATCCACAATCGCGAATTCGATTCGAATTGGGAGCTCAGTTTCGCGCGCGCCTACAACTTCATGAAACTGATGGAGCAAACGCCGGGGCTCGACCCCGCTCGGTTTCAACCCGTGGCGTACGGCGAATTCAGTCCGATCGACACGAACGCGACGCCGGAAGGGCGGGCGCGAAACCGGCGCGTCGAAGTGGCGATTTTCAAGACAATGGGCAACCGAACGGCCGTCCCGCTCCAGGACGTCGGCCGCGCGGCCGTCAGCCCAAGGCCGTAAAGAACCGCCGGCGGACGACGGTTAAAGCGTTCCTCGCCGAACCAGCTTTTCAGGTGTAACGGAACGCAGACGGCGTTTGCCGTTTTTTTATTTGCCGCGATCCGTTCGCCGCCAAGCGACGACGCGCACAAGGAGGTTGCCGTTCATGCGTCTTCTCTCGATCGAACCGACGCCGAGTCCGCATACGATGAAACTGAACGTCGACGAAACGCTGCCGGCGGGCGTCCGGCATACGTATACGCCCGACCGCAAGGATGCGGCGCCGCCGCTGATCCGCCGCATTCTCGCCATTCCGGGCGTAAAGGCGGTGTTCCGTACCGCCGATTTCCTAGCGGTCGACCGTGTACCGAGTGGTGACTGGGAAGAGATTTTGACCCACATCCGCGACATTTTCGGCGCGACGGACGTTGCGGCGCCCGACGCGGCCCACGGCGACGACACGGCCGAAAACTTCGGAGAAGTGCAAGTTTTCGTCCAGGTGTTCCGCGGCATCCCGATCCAGGTGCGCGCCCGCATCGGCGATCGGGAAGCACGTGCGGGTCTGCCGGAACGATTCGCGGCGGCGGTCGACCGCGCGACGCGCGCCTCCCCGACGCTGCTGAAAGAACGCCGTCTCGAACCGTGGGGCGTCCGGTACGGCGACCCGGAAGCGATCGCGCGCGAAGTCGCGGAAGAAATCGACGCCGCCTACGACGACGACAGGCTTGCCGAACTCGTCGAACGGGCCGCGCGGCATACCCCGGAAGAAGCCGTCCGCGACGAGGGAAGCGAACTTTTCGCCCCGCCGCGTGCGAGCGCCGAAGACGTCGAACAGGCGTTCAAAAGCGCGGACTGGAAAACGCGCTATGCGGCCCTGCTTCGCTGGAAGCCGACGCCGGAGCGGTTCGACCTGCTCGAACGGGCGATCCGCGACGAACATACGTCCGTTCGACGGCTGGCCGCCGTTTATTTGAGCGAATTGCGGACGCCGGAGGCGATGAGGCTTCTGTTCGAGGCGCTCAAGGACCCGTCGGCCGCCGTCCGCCGCACCGTCGGCGACGCGCTGTCCGACTGGGGCGACCCGGCCGCGACCGGTCCGATGGCCGAAGCGCTGCGCGACCCGAACAAGCTGGTTCGCTGGCGTGCGGCGCGGTTTATGTACGAAGTCGGCGACGATTCCGCCTTGGAGGCGCTGCGCGCCGCGGAAGCCGTCGAACCCGAGTTCGAGGTGCGGCTGCAGATGCGGATGGCGATCGAACGCATCGAACGCGGCGAAGAGGCGAGCGGAACTGTCTGGCAGCAAATGACGAGACAACGGAAAGGGGATCGGTCTTGAACCACTATCGCATGCTCGTCGTCGATCTCGACGACACGCTTCTAACCGACGACCGCACCGTCACCGACGCCACCCGCGCCGCCCTCGCCGAGGCGGCCGCGCGCGGCGTCGTCGTCACGCTGGCGACCGGCCGCATGTACGCGTCGGCGCGCCGCATTGCAGAATCGTTGAGGCTGGACGTGCCGATCATTACGTATCAGGGCGCGCTCGTCAAAACGTTGGACGGCCGCGTCCTCTACGAACGGACGGTGCCGCGCGACGTAGCGGAGCGGTTTTGGCAGTATTGCAAACAAAACCGGCTTCACCTGCATGTTTATCACGACGACACGCTATACGTTCCGGAAGACAACGACAAATCGCGGGAATACGCGGCTCTGTCTGAAGTGCCGTTCGTCGTCGAACCGAACCTCGGCCGGTTGATCGGCCTGCCGCTTCCGAAAATGCTCGTTGTCGACGACCCCGAACGGCTCGACCGAATCATGCCGGAACTGCGCGATATGTTCGGCGACCGGGCCCACATCACGAAATCGAAGCCGCATTATCTCGAAGTGCTGCATCCCGAAGCGACGAAAGGACACGCGATCCGGTTTCTCGCCGCGCATTTCGGATGCGACATGAAGGAAGTGATCGCCGTCGGCGATAGCTGGAACGACCGCGACATGATCGAGGCGGCCGGCCTCGGCGTCGCGATGGGCAACGCCGTCGAACCGCTCAAGGCGGTCGCCGATTTCATCACGGCGACGAACAACGAAGACGGCGTCCGGCTCGTCGTCGAGCGGTTCATCCTCGGCCGCGAGCCGTCTACCACGCCCTCGCGAGCGTCCTGACCGTAACGACGGCCGATACGGCGACGATGACGTCGAACGACACATTGAACAAAAACAAATGTTTTTCAATGTCTGCAAAACCGTCGGCCACGATCGGCACGACGAGCTGCAGCAGGCCGTCCGCGGCGAACGCGAGCCAGAACGCTGCGGCCATTGCCGTCCGAGTTCGCCCCATGGCGCGCGCCTTCAGCAGCACGCGCGTCGCGCTCACGGCGAACAACCCGAACACGAGCGCGATCGTCCCGATGTGATGCGGAACGACATGTTTTTTGAAGTCGCTCCAGAACGACCAGGCTGTGCTGACGGCGCCGTACGGTTTTCCGGCGGACGGTTCGTAGTTGCCGAGATATCCCGGCTTGATCATGAACGCGCCTTCGGCCGCCTTGAACACGTTGCGGATCAACCGGTCGGGATGACGCAAGTAAAACAGCACGACGTCCGCATGACTGACGCGCGAATAGAACAGTTGCTTCATTTCCTCGCTTTCCTGCGGAATCGGCGCCGGCTGAAAATAGTGATACCCGGCGTTGACCGCCAGTTTCGGATCGAGTCCGAGTTCGCGCAGGTCGGCTTGCGGGTCGTTAGATTCGCGCAAAATCCCGAAGAACACCGACTGGTACAGGTTGATATGTTTCAGCCCGCTCGGGTTGGCCGCAAACACCACCGCCGCGCAGACGACCACCGCAACCGCCCCAATGCGCGCCGTCACCCGGAACCGCCGGTCGTCCGGCCGCAGGCGGGAAAACATCCACCCCGCGACCGCAAACGGCAGCGCCGCCGGCGTATACTGGAGCTTCGATCCGGCCAGCCACGCCGCCGCGACGAAATAAGCGGCGAGCAACCGGACCGGCGGTTTTTCCCGCGACACGAGCGCCACGACCGTCAGTACCAGAAACAGCGTCGAAAGAAACGCGACCGGTTCGCCGTAGAATGAGTTGAAATATGCGACATAGCCGAGATCGGCGAACACGAACAGCACCACCAGCGCAGCCGTCCAGCGCACGGCCGCCGCTTCCCGCCGAAGCATCCACATCAGCAACGCGCACGCCGTCACGAACGACACTGCGTATACGGCGGACAACCACCGGATGTCGAACCAGCCGTCGCGCGTGAACATCCTCTCCGCATACACCGCCAACGCGAGCAGCGGCACCTGGGTCGATACATACCCGCCGTTCGTGAAAAACTTCGGATCCCACCGATACAGATGGTGGAAATAACCGAAAAACAGCATGTCCCGGTTTTGTTCCGACATCCCGTAATACAGACCGACAGTGCTCATGACGCGTAGGAAATCACCGCTGTCTGCAAGCCCGATAAGCGGCGGCACGAACAGAAAATAGACAAGCACTACCGCCGCGCCGCCGATCGCCGCAGCCTCCGGCAAACGCCTCGACCATCTGCGGAAAACGCCCATGTCCTTCCTCCCCCGATCCGAATTACCGGTACGACTTCCGGTATTGGAGCGGCGAACAGCCGGCAAACCGTCGGAAAGCGCGGCCGAAATGCGACAGGTTGCGATAGCCGACCGCGGCCGCGACGTCGACGACGCGCGCGTCCGTCTCGCGCAAAAGCCGCTGCGCCTCCTTCAGACGAACCGCGCTCACGTATTCCGTGAACGTAAACCCCGTCTCGCGGCGGAACGCCCGGCTCAAGTAATACGGACTGAGCCCGAAGCGCCGAGCCACCGCCGCTAGCCTCACCGCTCCGCCGTCTTCCGCATCGTCGAATTTTCCCGCGGCTTGGGCCGCACAGCGTTCGGCCACATATCGAGCGACCTCGGCGATGCGCGGATGCGCCGGCTGCTCTCCGGCATCCTCCTGTTCGCGCCGCCCGCGCAACAGCCTGCCTATATAGACGAACAGCTGCACGAACAGCGCGCGAAGGCAAAGCTCGTATCCTTCCGCGCGCTCACGCCACTCCTTCGCCATCCGGCGCAACAAATCCTCCGCATATCCGCGCTCGCGCATCGACAGCCGCAACAGGCTCCCCCCGCCGTCGAACGGCAGGTAAACCCAACGCCGCTCTTCCGGCGTCAACCGGTCCAACCACTGCTCGGTAAATTGTATCAAAATCCGCTCGTGTTCCGCAACGCCGTCATCCAATGTCCGGTGCAGCTCGAACCGGTCGATGAACACGAGCGTCCCCGCCTCGATCCGGTAGGTCTGATCGCGGATGAAATACCTCCTGCGCCCCTCGGCCAAATAATAGACTTCATACGCGGCATGCCCGTGCTCCTGCTCCATCGTGAACGGAGCGCTTCTGCGGACTGTTTCGACCCAGATCGGCTCCACGACGCCATCCCCCTTTTCGTGAAACCATCCTATCACATTGCGTTTACGGAGAGCAAACTACGCACAATTTTGTGTCGGTCTGCAAAACGACCGCTAGATTTTTTGCACAGTTTGCCCTATGCTGAAACCGAATCGACCATGCCTGGGGAGGTCATCCGCATGACGGTCAAACGCTACGCGCTCGTCGGCACCGGCGGCCGCGCCGAGTTTTTCTACGGCGCCCTCGCCCGCGACTTCCGCGACACGGCTCAACTCGTCGCCTTTTGCGACATCAATCCCGTGCGGCTCGACTACGCGAACCGACTGCTTGAGACCAAATACGGCCATCCGCCCGTTCCGACCTATCCGTCGAACCGGTTCGACGACATGATTCGCGAGACGAAACCCGACGCCGTCATCGTCACCACCATCGACCGGACGCATCACCATTACATCATCCGCGCGATGGAACTCGGCTGCGACGTCATCACCGAAAAGCCGATGACCGTCGACGAGGAGAAATGCCAGGCGATTCTCGACGCCGTCAAGCGTACCGGCCGGAACCTGCGCGTGACGTTCAACTACCGCTACGCGCCGCACAACACCAAAATGCGCGAGCTGATCGCTTCCGGCGCGATCGGCGACGTCACGAGCGTCCATTTCGAGTGGCTGCTCAACACGACGCACGGCGCCGACTATTTCCGCCGCTGGCACCGCGACAAACGCAACAGCGGCGGACTGCTCGTCCACAAGTCGACGCACCATTTCGACCTGGTCAACTTCTGGTTGGCGACGCGGCCGAAACTCGTGTTCGCCCAGGGCGACCTGCTGTTTTACGGCCGGGAAAACGCGGAAAAGCGCGGCGTTACCCGGTTTTACCAGCGCGCGACCGGCAACGAAAACGCCAAAGACGATCCCTTCGCGCTCCATCTGGACCAAAACCCGCACCTCAAAGCGATGTACCTCGACGCCGAAGCGTACGACGGCTACCAGCGCGATCAGAGCGTGTTCGGCGACGGCATCAGCATCGAGGACACGCTGGGCGTACTCGTCCGCTACGAGAACAAGGCGATCCTGACGTATTCGCTGAACGCCTACATGCCGTGGGAAGGCTTCCGCGTCGCCGTCAACGGCACGGCCGGCCGGATCGAAATGGAAGTGGTCGAGCAGACGTACGTCAACTCCGGCGGCGACAAGGCGTCGGAAGGCGCCGTCAAAGGCAAGCGTATCGTCGTTTACCCGATGTTCGGCCAGCCGTATGAAGTGCCGATCGAAGAAGCCGAAGGCGGCCACGGCGGCGGCGACCCGATCATGCTGAACGACCTGTTCGGCCGGCCCGCGCCCGATCCGTTCAACCGAGCCGCCTCCCACATCGACGGCGCGATGTCGATTTTGACCGGCATCGCCGGCAACATTTCGATGCGGACCGGCATGCCGGTGCGCGTCGATCAGCTCGTGCGGTTTTGAGCAACAAACCTCAGCCGAGGGCCGATCCAGAAAATAAGGATCGGTCCTTTCGTTTCGTTCTCCCATCTCTGTTTGTGCTATAATAAATGAGAACAACGGCATGGAGGGGCCGCCGATGAACAGCGACACGGTCGGTCGACAGCCGAAACGTTCAACCGCGCGGACGGCGGCGACGATTTTACGAATTTTTCGTCGTGACGCTTTTTCTTTCTTACGGATTGGCCGTCGTCGCCGCACATGAAGGCCATCCCGCGATCACGACGGACATGCTGTTGGCGATCGACCGATTCGTTCTGGCTTTTCTTGCAGTCGAGTTCGTCTTCCGGCTTTGGCGGGCGACCGACAGAACGCGTTTCCTGCGCGGCAACTGGTTCGACCTCGTCGCACTCATCCCCGTCGATCCGTCGTTTAGGCTGGCCCGCCTTTTTCACGTCGTCCGGTTATACCGTCTTGTGCGATCGTCGCCGGTGTTGTGGAAGTTTTTTTCTTCGAGAGAGACGTTTTACATCCTGCTCTTCGCCGCTCTGATCGTGCTTTGGAGTTCGACCGGCGTCTACCTGTTCGAGAAGGGCGTCAATCCGAACATCGACGACTACGGCGACGCAGTGTGGTGGTCGATCGTGACGATGTCAACCGTCGGGTACGGCGACATCTCGCCGCAGACGGCCGGAGAGCGGGCGATCGCCGTATTTCTGATGGTGTCGGGCATCGGGATTCTCGGGGCGATCACCGCGAATTTGGCCAACCTATGGATTAAGCGCGGAGCCGAAGCCGGACCGACCGATGCGCTGCAGGACCTGAAAGCCAAGCTGCACGAATGGACCGACCGGTTGGAAGCGCTGAGCGAAGCCGAATACGAGGCGATGTTGCGCACGATGGAGACGGTAAGGACGGCCGGCCGTTTTGCCGGCGGACGCAGATGGGGATCGGTTCCGGCAGACGAGGCGCGGGTAGATACGGCGCAAGGAGAGTGACGTCGAGATGCACCAGAAAATATGTCCGAAAGTCGAATCCGCCCTCCAGCTTCTCAGCAAAAAATGGTCGGGCTTCATCCTGTTCGCCCTGATGGACGGCCCGAAACGATATAAGGACCTCATGGGTTTCATTCCCGGCATCAGCGACCGGATGCTGTGCGAACGATTCCGCGACCTCGAAGGCGCGGGCCTGATCGTCCGGCGCGTCTATCCGGAAGTGCCGGTCCGCATCATGTATGAATTGACCGACAAAGGCAAGGCGCTCAAGCCGATTCTGGAGAAGCTGCAGGAATGGGCGGAACAGTGGGCGTAAACGGATAGAACGCCTCCGGCGGAAGGAGACCTGGCGTGCATGCGGAAATGGTGGCTCGTATACGCCGTATGCATCGGTGCGTTTGCGCTTTATGTACTTGACTATTACGGGCGCAACCGGTCGGAAGGCTGGGAAGACGCGGCCGGACTTCGCGGCGACCCGGAAGAAAAATACGTCATGGTCACGTTTCAGGCCGGTATCGATTACTGGAAAAACTGCCTCAAAGGTTTCGAAGACGCCGCCCAGTCGCTCGGCGTTTCCGTCGAATATCACGGCGCCACCCAATACGACGTCAACGAACAGATCATGGTGCTGGAACGCGTCGTGGCGCGCAAACCGGCCGGCATCGCCGTCTCCGCCATCCATCCCGACCGGCTGACGCCGACGATCGATAAGGCGGTCGAGTACGGGATTCCCGTCGTCCTGTTCGACTCCGGCGCGCCGGGCAGCAAGGCGTATTCCTTCCTCGCCACCGACAACTATCGGGCGGGCGCGATCGCCGCGCGGAAAATGGCCGAACTGACCGGCGGCCGCGGCGAGGTCGCCGTCATCACGTCCCCCAATCAGCAAAACCACATGGAACGAACCCGCGGTTTTCGGGAAACGATCGAAGCCGAATTCCCCGACATGCGCGTCGTGGCTGTCAAAAACGGCAAAGGCGACGCATTCGCTTCGCGCCAAGCCGCGATGGAAGCGATGGGCGAATTCCCGGATTTGGCCGGCATTTTCGCGACCGAAGCCAACGGCGGCGTCGGCGTCGGCGACGCCGTCCGGCTGATGCAGCGGACCGGCCGCGTCAAAATTATCGGTTTCGACACCGACAAGGCGACGCTCGACATGGTCAAGGACGGCACGATCGCCGCAACGTTGGCGCAAGGGACGTGGAAAATGGGATATTGGTCGCTTATGTTCCTGTTTCATCTGCGCCATGCGGATCCGCAGAGCGGAACGCCGATGTTCCCGCATTCCGTGGAGCCGCTCGTACCGCCGTACGTCGACACCGGCGTCACGGTCGTCACACGCGACAACGTCGACCGTTTCTACGCGAAGTGAGCGCCGATGAAACGCATCCGGTTCGACAACCTGCCGATCCGCTACAAACTGATTACGCTTTTTCTGCTGATCGGGATCGTACCCTCGCTCGGGCTTGCCCTTCTCGTCGATTGGACGGTCCACCGCGTCGTCGAACGCCAGGCGAACGACTACGCGATGCAGGTGATCGGAAAGGTCAGCCAATCCTTCGAATTTTATATGAACAATATACAAAATTTAACATATTTGATCGCATTCAATCCCACCGTTCGCCGCTTCCTCGCCGACGAACGACCGCAGCGAGAGCCGGTTTCGGCCGACTATTACGAGATGCGGCGGTTTCTGCAGGAATTCGCTTCCTTATATCCGGAGGTCGCCGGCATCCTCGTCGCCGACGCCAGAGGCAACTACGTCAGCAACGACATGTACGCGCGAACCCCGCGCCCGTTAACGGAAGAAAGCTGGTTCCGGGCGGCCGTCGCAGCGGGAGGAATTTTCCAAATCCTTGGCCGGCCTTCCGAACGGAACGTCACCACGCTTGTTCCGTACACCGACCGCGAACGCATCTCCGCCGTCCGCGCCGTCATCGATCCGGACACGCAGCAGACGCTCGGCGTTATCCTCGTCGACATGAAACTGCGCGTCGTCTCGGAAACCGCGCGCACCGTCCGGCTCGGCAAATCGGGCTTTCTTACCGTCATCGACGAACGCGGAGAAATCGTCTACGCACCCGCGCAAACGCCGTTCGACCGGCTTCCGCGCGACTGGTTCGGTCCCGCAAACAGCGGCGTCGTCACCCGGCAAGCGGCAGGACAAGAATGGCTGCTCATCTACCGAACGTCCCCGTTTACCGGCTGGACGACGGTCGGCGTCTTTCCGAAACGCGAACCGGTCGAAGGAGCGCGGGAAATCCGCTTTTCCGTGGTCACGTTCGTCTTCCTCGTCTGCCTGCTCGGGCTGACCGCCTCGATTTATTTGTCCAGGTCGATGTCCCGGCCGATCGACCAGTTGATGTCGTTCATGCGCCAGGTCGAATCCGGCAACCTGTCCATTCGCTACCGCGGCACGCGCACCGACGAAATCGGCATGCTCGGCCGCAGTTTTAATCTCATGCTGGCGCAAATCAACCGGCTGCTCGAACTGACCGAAATCCAGGAGCGAAAAAAACGCGAAGCCGAACTGCGCAGCCTGCAGGCGCACATCAAGCCGCATTTTCTGTACAACACGCTCGACACCATCCATTGGATGGCCCGAAGCCGCGGCGCCGACGATATCGCCGCACTTGTCGGATCGCTCGCGCGACTGTTCCGGATCGGCTTAAGCGGTGGCAGCGACATCATCCCGCTGGCCGAAGAATTCGAACACGTCCGCCACTATCTGAACATCCAGCAAATCCGTTACCGCAACAAGCTGGACTATCGACTTGCGATGAGCGACGACGTGCGCGACGCGAAAACGCTGAAACTGATTCTGCAGCCGATCGTCGAAAACGCGATCTACCACGGCATCCGCGAACGCCGCGGTCCCGGTTTCATCGACGTGACGGCGGAGGCACAGGACGGCTGCCTGATGCTGCGCGTCCGCGACGACGGCAAGGGCATGTCGCCCGACCGGCTCGCCGCCGTCCGGAGCAAACTGGAAAACCCGCTGCCGCGAGACGACGCTGCGGCCGCCGACGATCGCCGTCCCCGGGAAGGCGGTTACGGCCTCGCCAACGTCCAGGCGCGCATCCGGCTGACGTTCGGACAGGCTTACGGCATCGCCGTCGACAGCGAAGAAGGTGTCGGAACGACCGTCGTCGTCCGTCTGCCGCTCTTGTTCGGAGAAAAAGGGGGACCGCCCGCATGAACCGCCCCACGTTCAACGTACTGATCGCCGACGACGAACCGATCATTCGTGAAGGAATCCGCAATGCCGTGAATTGGGAAGCGCTCGGATTAAGGCTCGCCGCCGAAGCCGAAGATGGCGAGGAAGCGCTCGAAGCCGCCGTCCGCCATGATGTCCGCATCGCGCTTGTCGACATCAACATGCCGATCGTCGACGGCCTCGAGCTGATCCGACGGCTGCGCAAACGGCTGCCGGAATGCCGCGCGGTCATCATCACCGGCCACGACGAATTCGCCTACGCCCAGGAAGCGATCCGGCTCGGTGTCGAAGACTACATCCTGAAACCGGCCGATCCGGAAGAACTGAACCGGCTGCTCGGACGCATCCGCGACGAACTGGAAACGTCGATGCGCGAACGCGCCTACCTGGACATGGCATCCCGCCAAATCGAAAAACATATGCCGCTGCTTCGCGAACGATTCTGCCGAGAATGGGCCGAAGGCGCGCTGTCCGCAGAAGAAATCCGCGAACGGCTCCGGTTTTTGCAGCTGCCCGAAACACCGCCGGCCTGGGTCTTGCTCGTGCGCTGGACGGAACCGCCCGACGACGGCCGGGGCATGCGGGAAAGCGACCGGCAGCTTTACGCGTTCGCCGTCGAAAACATCGCGTCCGAATGGCTGGCGCCTTACCCGCACGTCTTGTTCCGCGACGCCGCGGAGCGGACGATCGGCGTCGTCTGGGACGAGCGGGCCGACGGCGTTTTTCCCAGTATAGAAACGTCGATCCGCGACTTGCTCCGGCTGGACGTCCGCCTGTACGCCGAACCGTGCGCCTCTCGCGACGGCTTGACGGCGGTCGCCGAGGCCTACCGGCGGTGCCGGCAGGCCGCATATCGGGAAGCAACGTTGTCGCCGCTCGTCCGGCGCGCACGCCAGTACATGATGGACCATTATCACGAGTGCGATCTCACCTTGGAAAAAATGGCTGAAAATTTAAAGACGTCGCCCTCTTACCTCGGTCGGCTGATCAAACAGGAGCTCGGCGTCACGTTCGTCGCATACCTGACGCGTCTGCGCGTCCGCAAGGCGGCGCAGCTTCTGCATGCCACCGACCTGCCGATCCACGAGATCGCCTCGCGCGTCGGCTACGAAACCCAGCATTATTTCAGCACCGCCTTCAAAAAGGCCACAGGCGTCTCGCCCCTACGCTACCGAAAAGGCGCCGCCCCCGCGGAACCCGACGAACCGTCGTAAACGTTCGTCGGATTTTTATAAAAAACGTCGATTCGCTGTAAAGACCCGCCCCTCTTCCCCTTGCTATACTGCGTCGTGAATACGACTCCAAGGCAAGGGGGTAAACCCACATGCTCCGCAAAACGATGCTGCCGCTGCTTTCGGCCGTGCTCGCCGTATCGCTGGCTGCCTGCGGCAACAACAATCCCGCTTCGGAAAGCGGCTCCGCCGGCTCGTCGCCGGCCGCCTCGTCCGGTTCGTCCGGCTCGTCCAAAGGCCTGATTGGCATCTCCATGCCGACGAAGTCGTCCGAACGCTGGATCAGCGACGGCCAGAACATGGTCAAGGAACTGAAGGCGCTCGGCTACGACACCGACCTGCAGTACGCGGAAGACGTCGTCGAAAACCAGTTGTCCCAGATCGAAAACATGATCACCAAAGGCGCCAAACTGCTCATCATCGCGCCGATCGACGGAGAGTCGCTGACCGACGTGCTGCAAAAGGCGAAGGACAAAAACATCGCCGTCATCGCCTACGATCGGCTCATCCGGAAAACGCCCAACGTCGACTATTACGCGACGTTCGACAACTTCAAGGTCGGCGTCCTGCAAGGCTCCTACATCGTCGACAAGCTCGGCCTGAAAGACGGCAAGGGACCGTTCAACATCGAACTGTTCGCCGGCTCGCCCGACGACAACAACACGTACTTCTTCTTCGACGGCGCGATGTCCGTGCTGAAGCCCTACATCGACTCCGGCAAGCTCGTCGTCCGCAGCAAACAGACAAAAGTCGAACAGGTCGCCACCCTGCGGTGGGACGGCGCGACCGCCCAGGCGCGCATGGACAACCTGCTTAGCGCCTTTTATTCGACTGAACGGCTGCACGCGGTTCTGTCCCCGTACGACGGCATCAGCATCGGCGTCCTGTCGTCGCTTAAGGGCGTCGGCTACGGCAAACCCGACAAGCCGTTCCCAATCATCACCGGCCAGGACGCGGAACTGGCGTCCGTTAAATCGATCATTGCCGGCGAACAGACGCAGACCGTGTTCAAGGACACGCGAGAACTGGCCAAAAAGGCTGCCCAGATGGCCGACAGCCTGCTGCAAGGCAAAACCGTCGACGTCAACGATACGAAAACGTACAACAACGGCGTGAAAGTCGTGCCCGCCTACCTGCTCGAACCGGTGTCCGTCGACATCACCAATTATGAGCAAGTTCTGATCGGCAGCGGTTATTACACGAAAGATCAGCTCGGCAAATAACAACCGAACCGGAACTAGGTTTCGCGGCGCGAAGGCGCAAGCGCCGGCGCGGGGCGCCGCGAAACCAGCCGTTTTCGTTTTATCGCCCGCAAGTCCGAAAGGAGGTTCGGCGATGTCCGACTACATTTTGGAAATGATCGGCATCACGAAAACGTTTCCCGGCGTACGCGCGCTTGACGACGTCACCTTGCGCGTGCGGGAAGGCGAAATCCACGCGCTCTGCGGCGAAAACGGCGCCGGCAAGTCGACGCTGATGAACGTTTTAAGCGGCGTTTATCCTTACGGCACATACGAAGGCGAAATCCGTTTCCGCGGACGCCCTTGCCAGTTCCGCAACATCCGGCAGAGCGAAGAGATGGGAATCGTCATCATCCACCAGGAGCTGGCGCTCGTGCCTGATCTGTCGATCGCGGAAAACTTGTTTCTCGGCCATGAACGCGCGCGCCGCGGCATCATCGACTGGAACGAAACGATCGCCCAAGCCCGGCAATGGATGCAGACGGTCGGGCTGGACGAATCGCCGCTTGCGCCGGTATCGTCGCTCGGCGTCGGCAAACAGCAACTGGTCGAAATCGCGAAGGCGCTGTCGAAACGAGTGCAACTGCTCATTCTCGACGAACCGACCGCCGCGCTCAACGAAGAAGACAGCGACAACCTGCTCAACCTGATCGTCGAACTCAAACGGCGCGGCATTTCGTCGATCATCATCTCGCACAAGCTGCAAGAGGTGTTGCGCGTCGCCGACGCGATCACCGTCCTGCGCGACGGCAAGACCGTCGAAACGTTCGATGTTCGTCGGGAACCCGTTACCGAAGAGCGGATCATCCGCGCCATGGTCGGCCGCGACTTGACGCAACGGTTCCCCGAGCGCAAACCCAATATCGGCGACGTTCTGTTCGAAATACGCGGCTGGACGGTCCGGCACCCGTCGCGTCCTGGCCGCAACGCGATCGACGGCGTCGACCTGTACATCCGCCGCGGCGAGATCGTCGGCATCGCCGGCCTGATGGGCGCCGGACGAACCGAACTGGCGCTCAGCATTTTCGGCCGCCAGTACGGCCACGTCGTCGCCGGGCGTCTTTACAAGAACGGTCGGGAAATCCGCATCGCCGACGTCCGCTCGGCGATCGCCCACGGCCTGGCATATGTGACGGAAGACCGCAAGCAGTACGGGCTCGTCCTGATCGACGACATCCGGCGCAACGTGTCGCTCGCCGCTCTGCGCAAAGTCGCTTCCCGCGGCGTCATTCGGGAATATCAAGAAATTTCGGTCGCCCGACAATTTCGCGAACGGCTCAACATTAAAGCGCCGAACGTTTTTCAGAAAACAGGAAATTTGAGTGGGGGAAACCAGCAAAAGGTCGTGCTCAGCAAATGGATCTTCGCCGATCCGGACGTCCTGATTTTGGACGAACCGACGCGCGGCATCGACGTCGGCGCCAAATACGAGATTTACACAATCATTCACCGTCTCGCGGATGAAGGCAAAGGAATTTTGCTGATTTCGTCGGAGTTACCGGAAATTCTCGGCCTGTGCGACCGCATTTACGTCATGAGCGAAGGGCGGATCACCGGCGAATTCGCTCGCGGGGAAGCAGATCAGGAACGGTTGATGAAACACATGACGCAAGGGAGGCAGCGGCGCGATGAACGGCTTGCTTGAATGGGGGCGCCAGCATGTCCGCCAGTACGGCATGATCGTCGCGCTGGTGGCGATCGCGGCCTTCTTCCAGATCGTGACCGACGGTCTATTGCTGAAACCGCTCAACGTAACGAACCTGATCCTGCAAAACAGCTATATTTTGATTCTGGCGATCGGCATGATGCTCGTCATCATCACCGGGCACATCGACCTGTCGGTGGGTTCGGTGGCGGCGTTCGTCGGCGCGGTTTCCGCGATTTTGATGGTGCATCACGGCGTGCCCGCGTGGCTGGCCTTTGCCGCGTGTCTGGCGCTCGGCGCGCTGATCGGCGCCTGGCAAGGGTTTTGGGTCGCCTACGTCGGCATACCGTCGTTTATCGTCACGCTCGCAGGGATGCTGCTGTTTCGCGGGCTAACGATGATCGCGCTAGGCGGCCAGTCGATCGCGCCGTTTCCGAAAACGTTCCAGCGCATCAGCTCCGGTTTTCTTCCCGACTGGTTCGGAGGCGGCTCGATCCATCTTCTAACGATCGCCGTCGGCGTCGCGCTGTCGCTCGCGCTTGCCGTCGTCGAATGGCGGCGCAGGTTGAAGCAGCTCGCATACGGGCTTGAAGCCGCCCCGCTGTCGCGGATCGCCGCCAAATGGATCGTGCTCGCCGCCGCGGTCAACGCGTTCGCCTACGTGCTCGCGCTCTATCACGGCATTCCGAACATTCTCGTCGTGCTCGCCGTGTTGATCGCCGCCTATTCGTTCGTCACCGGCCGAACCGTCGCCGGACGGCACATTTACGCCGTGGGCGGCAACGAGAAAGCTGCGCGGCTGTCCGGCATCAACACGCGGCGCGTCTCATTCTGGGTGTTCGTCAACATGGGCGTGCTGGCCGCGTTATCCGGCCTCGTGTTCGCCGCACGGCTGAACGCTGCCACGCCGAAAGCCGGCGTCAATTTCGAGCTGGATGCAATCGCCGCCTGCTTCATCGGCGGCGCTTCGGCCTCCGGCGGCATCGGCACCGTCTGGGGCGCCATCGTTGGCGGTCTCGTCATGGGCGTCATGAACAACGGCATGTCGCTCATCGGCCTCGGCATCGACTGGCAACAGGGCATCAAGGGTCTCGTTCTGCTGCTTGCCGTCGCGTTCGACGTCTACAACAAACGGAAAGCGGTGTAACGGAAGGCGCGCGGCGCCCCGCGCCCGCCGGCCGTCCTCGGTCATTCCAATGGCTTGTCGGCCACCAGGATCGACCCCGTCGGGCATCCCGACCGCGCGTCTTCCAGATCGTCGTACAGCTCCTCCGGCACCTCGACAACGCCGCGGTTGCCGTCTTTCGGCAAAATATTTTCGGCCAACCCCTCGTCGTCGTAGCCGAAAATGTCGGGAGCGGCCGCTCCGCACGCCCCGCAGGCGATGCACGTCTCCTTGTCGACCTTCGTAAACTTCGGCACGACCGTCACCCCCTCGCCTCTATCCTCGAAAAAATGTGACGCCGCGCACACGGCTGCGCAGCCCGCTCTGGTACGATGAAAGCAAAACGCCCCCGGGGAAGTCCTATCCGAGCGGATTTCTGCCGGTCGTCTGCGGCAACGTTCGCGAACAGCCGCTAAGCTCCATTTATCGCGAATCGCCGGTCATGCGGGCGCTGCGCAATAAAACGCTGAAGGAAAATGCGGTGTTTGCGAATTTCGCGGCGTTTGCGGCGGATCGCGGGCGCGGGCGTTCGCCTTGACCGGCGACTACCTGGAAAGCGCCCCGGCCTGCGCCTACACGCCCGGCAGCCGAACGTAAAACCGCGCCTTTTTTGCGGAAAATCGCCTACGGACGGCGCCCGGCCCTTCGGTTATGCTGAAATGAAGGAAAGCCGCAAACAAACAAGGAGGCGCGGGCGCTTATGCCGAAACGATCCGGAGTCTGGGCTGCCGCGGCGATGGCGTTCGCCGTTTTCGTTCTCGCCGGACTGCGCATCCTTTCAATACTGACGGACGACCGGGAAAACCGAACGGCCGTCTCGGAAGTCAGGGAAATTTTCACGTCCGCCGTCGCCGAATCCGACGTCACCGAATCCGCCGTCACCGAATCTGCCGTCGCCGAATCCGGCGCGACCGGCCGGCCGTCGACGATGCCGCAGAACATCCGTTCGCCGCTCGACCGACTGCGCGACATCAACCCCGACATCGTCGGCTGGATTCGGATCCCGGGCACTTCTATCGACTACCCGGTCGTCCAGGGCCGCGACAATGCGTTTTACCTCACGCACGACGTCAAACGGCAGGAAAACCGAAACGGAAGCATTTTTCTCGACTACCGCAACATCCCCGGCGCGGACCGACATCTGGTCCTCTACGGCCACAACATGAAAAACGGCACGATGTTCGCCGAACTTTTGCGCTACGAGAGCCGATCGTTCCTCGCGCGCCATCCGGTCGTCGAACTCACCCTCCTCGGTGACCAGACGCGATGGGAGATTTTCTCCGTCCATTTCACGGACGTCCGGCATGACTACATCCGGGTCGACTTTACGGGAGACGACGACTTCAAGGCGTTCGTCGACGATCTGGCATCCCGCTCCCTACATCCGGCCCGCGTCCGCCCGAACGAAAACGACACGATTTTGACGCTGTCCACCTGCTCGGCCCGGGGAGAAGATTCCCGGTTCGCCGTCCACGCCCGGCTCCTCCGGTAATGCCCCCGATATCGTAACGTTCCGCATCATTTCCGTAGAAACGCGCCTCCCCCGTGCGCCCGTCCGGACTTACCATGAAAAACGGGGGAGGTGACCACATCCGACATGAACATGAAAACGTTTCGACGTCTGACCGCCGCCGTCGCCGCCTTGCCTCTGGCGTTCGCGTTCGGACTCGCCGCCCTGGCCGACGGCGACCTCGTTCTCGACAACTACGACCGCAGCGGGCTTACGGACTTCGCCGCATCCGGCGCCAAAGCGGTGTGGAACGGCGGCAACGCCGGCAAAAGCGCGACCATCGAAAACAACGCGCTGAAGCTGGAATACGCGTCCAAGGGCTGGTTCGGCACGGGCGGCCCGATCGACGCCAGTTCCTACAAGTACCTGAAGATCCGGATCAAGGGCGCCAAAGGCGGCGAAGGCGCGGATTTCGACCTGAATTACGCCGTCGGCGAGACGGTCAAGACGACCGGCAAAGCGTTCGCCGACCTGCTGACCGCGCCGGGGAAGAAAATACCCGCCGTCACCACGGAATATCAGGACATCCTGATCGATCTTGAAGCGAACGGCATCGACAAAGGGATTCAGGCCGTGCACCTGAATTTCCACGACGGCGTAAGCGGCACGATCTGGATCGACGAAATTTCGTTCACGAACGCCGTGCAGGCGGCCGGTTCGGCCGGGGCGACCGCCGTGGGCGGTTCGGACGGCGCGGATGCGTCGGCCGGATCGCCGGGTGCGACCGCGGAGCCGAACCCGAAGACCGGCGACCCGACGGATATCCGCCTGTATATCGGTTTGGCGGCGGTGTCGGGGACGGCCGCGATATGGCTGACGGTCAGGGCGGTTCGGCGGCAACACAGCTGATTCCGCAAAGAGCCGGTGGTTCCACTGGCTCTTTGCCGTTGGAGGAGGCTTTTTGCATGAATCGAAGACGAAGGATATGGATATGGACGGCGGCGATATCCGTTGCGGTAGCGGCGATCGGAGCTATTCTCGTTTATTTGCGGTTCGGAGGGGTCCGTCCGGTGACTTTTACAGAAAAAGACGGTCTGCTGCTCGTGCGCAATGACGATTATGAAGCGGCGTTCGACGCGACGAACGGGGCTTTCGTGTCCCTGAAAGACCGGAAAACCGGTGAAACTCTTTCCACCGGCAACCGGGACGGCCACCTCTGGTGGGCGATTCTGGACGACCGATCGTCCCTGAACAGCCGCGCGTCGAGGTCGTTTTCCTATGAATGGCGTCCGTCGAGCCGGGAACTGAAACTCCGTTACGACGGCCCGCTGAAAGTGGACGTCACCGCGACGTTTTCAAAGGAAAACCGCTTTACCTTGCAAGCCGTCGTCCGGAATACGTCCGACAAAACCGTCGAGTCGTTCCGCTTCCCCTACGAACTCAACCTGCCGACAGACCGGATCCGCGACGCGCTCCTGCCGATGTTGCCGGGGGTGAAGCTGAACGACCGGTTTTTCAAGGACCAGAATTCATTCGAAGATCAGTACCCCGGCGTTCTGTTCGCGTCTTACGTGGCGGTCCGCACGACGGGAGGAAGTCTTGCGATTTACGATATCCGCGAATCCTCGGTCAAACCGGTCGTCCTCGGGTTCAAGAACCAGATCGATCAGGCGGGCGCCACGGGCATCGTGCGCGACTACAAGACGTGGATCGCGCCGCAAGAGCAATGGACTTCGCCGCGCATCGTCGTGCAGGTCGGCGGAGACTACGCGCAGTCGATCGAGCGCTACCGGACGGACAACGGCATCGACCGGTACCGGTCGCTGGCCGACAAACTGGGCGACCGGAAGGACGAATTTTTCGCGTCGCCGTTTTTCAAGCTCGACGTAGCCGCCGCCCGAAGCGACTGGACGACGCTGAAAAGCAAATGGCTGGACCGGCTGCGGCACACCGGCGTCATCCACCTGGTCGCGTTTCAGCCGGGCGGCCACGACGAAAACTATCCCGACTTTTTTGCCTCCCGATCCCCGCTGGGGAACGGAAAACGACTTCAGGCAGTTCATCGCCTACGCGCGGGAAAAAGGAAATCTGGTCGTTCCGTACACGAATTTTTCCTGGTGGGGCGTCAACGCGCCGACGCTCCGCAACCTGCCGGGCGGCGTGAAACTCGAGGACATCGTCGTCAGGCGCAAAAACGGTGACCTCATCAAGGAAGATTACGGCCCGCACAGCGGATACGTCGTCAATCCCGGCGACCCGTTCGTGCGGACCCGCATCGCCGAAGAACACCGCCGGCTGCTCGACGCGGGAGTCGACGGCATTTTCGAGGACCAGTGGGGCATCCGCAACACGCCCTATGTGTTCGGCGGCGTCGTCCCGGCGGGCACCGATCCGTCCAACGCCTATATCGAAGCTTTGCGGCAATACGCGGATTCGATCCGCCATCCGATGTACGTCGAGGACGGCTTCGACGTTCTAGCCGACGACGCGGCCGGTTTCATGGGCTCGGTCCTGCTCTGGAACCAGCTCGGTTACCGCCCCAAAACCGCCGCCTATACGTCGTACTACCCGATGATGGGCATGCTGGCGCGGGACAAAGTCATGCAGTTCCAACACAACCTGGCGAAAGAAACGATGACGATGAGCCGCGACGTCCTCCGGTGGAACCTCGCCATGGGCTACCACTTAAGCGCCGATCTGACCAGAGGCACGGACAACCCGTGGATCGACGTCGTCGGCGTTTTCCAGAAGCATGTCCTGGCGGCTTATGCGGACCGTCGGATCGTCGGCTTCGAGGAACCGGAACCGAACCGGACCGTCACCCGTATCGGCGACATGGAAATTACGGCCAACTGGGACGATCAAAACCCTCTGGCGCTGGACGACCTGTTCACGCTCGCGCCCGGCGGCGTACAGACGGTCTCCCGCGACGGCCGCATTCGGGCCGGCGTCTACACCGTCTACAACGGCCGACCGCTCGACGGCGAAAACCATATTTTGGCGGAAATCCGCGAACGCAAAGCCGTCGCTGTGTACCAGCCCTACGGCGACGATACGACTTTGGCCGTCCGCAAAGAAAAAGGCTGGAAACACGCCGTCGCCGCCGCCTACCGGTACGACGGCGGCAAGATCGCCGACTTGCCGGTGCGGGAAGAAGGCGACTGGATTGTGTTCGACTATATCACGGACATCAACGGCCAAAAAACCGGCTATGTCCTGTTGACTCCGTCCGATACGCCGAGCACCGTCGGCGACGTCCCGTTCAAGAAAAGAGCGCCGATGAAAAACCTGGCGCTCGGCCGGGACGTCCGTTCGACCTCCGACACCTCGAAGGATTATCCCGCCGCCAAAGCGGTCGACGGCGATCCGTACACGTACTGGGAAAGCGTCAACCGGCGCTTCCCGCAATCGCTCACGGTCGACCTCGGAGAAGCGCGGGACATCAACCTCATCCGCCTGAAACTGCCGCCGATGGAAGCCTGGCAGGCGCGCGATCAGGAAATCGAGGTGCTCGCAAGCGACGACGGCGAACAATTCCGGACGTTGCTTGCGCCGCGGAACTACCGGTTCGATCCGAACGCCTCGAACGAAGTCGACATCCCGCTTCCCGCCGTCGTCCGAACCCGGTACGTGCGGCTGACGGTGACGAACAACACCGGCTGGCCGGCGGCGCAGATCGCCGAGCTGGAAGTGTACTTCAAGTCGGAGTAACGAACGACCCAACATCCGGCGACCGGAGAAAAACGGTCGCTGGATCTTTTTTTCGGAATAACTCTTTCAAGTTATCGTCTTTCCAGTGTATGATTATATTTAAACGGTGATGTAGATAAATCCCGACCGATAACGAAGGAAGCGGATCAACCGATGACAGAACTGATACCTCTGATGATCGAACGAATGGGTTTGATCGTCGTAATGGCTTTCATTGCAACGCGATTGAAATCGTTCCGCCGCATCGTCCGAAGAGAAAACATCGGAAGAAGCCGATGGCTCCTCGTGTTGATGTTCGGCCTGTTCGGCATCGTCAGCACGTATACCGGCGTGGAAGTCAGCACGAGTCGCGTGGTTCACGGCGACTGGATTAGCCGGATCGAACCGGACAACGCCATCGCCAATACGCGGAATCTGAGCGTCGTCGTAGGCGGTATTCTGGGAGGGCCGGCAGTCGGCCTCGGCATCGGCCTGATCGCCGGCGGACATCGTTATCTGCTCGGCGGGTTCACCGGATTCGCATGCGCTCTTTCGACGGCGGCGGGCGGACTCATTGCGGGCATTGCCGGAAGAAGAAACCGGCATACCGGAGAAGTCCGCCCCTTGTTCGCCGCGAGTATCAGCCTCATGGTCGAAACGTTGCAGATGGCGCTGATTCTGCTGTTCGCGCGGCCGTTTTCTGACGCGGTTCAGCTGGTTCGTCTGATCGGTTTGCCGATGATTGCTGTCAACGCGGTCGGAGTCTGGATCTTTATGCTGATTCTGAAATCGGTGCTACAGGAAGAGGAACGTACGAAGGCATTGCAGACCCACAAAGCTTTTTCCATCGCGGAACAGACGTTGCCCTACTTCCGAAAAGGGTTGAAGCCCGAGTCCTGCGAACAGGTGGCAGAAATCATTTATCGGATGATCGGAGCGGACGCCGTTTCGATCACCGATCGCGATCGGGTACTGGCGCACATCGGAGCAGGCGGAGTCCACCATCTCCCGAAAAACGGCTCTTTGTCGGATTTGACGCGGCGCACACTGGAAAACGGTCGGATTCTCGTCGCCCGTTCGTCCGAAGAAATCGGTTGCCGACACGCGGCATGCCCGCTGCGGGCGGCTATCGCTCTTCCGCTTACCGTGCGGTCGCAAACGGTCGGAACCTTAAAATTGGGATTTACGGATCCCAAAAGACTAGGGTCGGTGGAAACCGAACTCGCGGAAGGACTGGCCAAACTGTTTTCCGTCCAGTTGGAGCTGGCGGCCGCGGAAAACGAGATGCGGTTGTTGAAGGACGCTGAAATTAAAGCACTGCAGGCTCAGGTGCATCCTCATTTTTTGTTTAACGCAATCCAGACGATCGCCGCCGTAACACGTCAGGATGCCGAACGCGCACGGCATCTTCTGATCCAGCTCGGCGTTTTTTTCCGCAACAATTTGCAGGGCACTCGCGAGACGTTGGTGCCTCTTACGCAGGAAATCGGTCACGTAGAAGCGTTTCTGGCGATCGAAGAAGCCCGATTCCCCGGCAAATTCCGCTTTGAATGCGAACTGACGCCCGGTGCGGAAAAGGCGTTGGTGCCGCCGTTCACGCTTCAACCGCTGGTTGAAAACGCTGTCAAGCATGGACTTCGGCATGTCCGCTCCGGAGGTGTCATCCGGTTGGAAGCGATGCGTCGTTCCGGTCGGCTCGTACTCCTCGTTCACGACAATGGAACGGGAATGCCGCCCGAAACACTCTCCCGACTGGGCAAAACCGCCGTTTGGTCCACTCATGGCACGGGAACCGCGCTGGAGACGATTCGCGCACGCCTGATCGGCCTGTTCGGTGACCAGAGCGACTTTGCGGTAACAAGCCGGGAAAACGAAGGAACAACGGTTTGCATCCAAATTCCATGGATTCAAACCGAAAAGGAGGAAAGTATAAGTGAAATGGAAAGCGTATATCGTAGAAGATGAACCGTTGACGCGCGATGAATTGACCTATTTGTTGCGCCGCACCGGCGATGTGGAAGTGGTGGGAGAATCGGACCGGCTTGTTCCGGCGTTTGCCGACATCCAGACTCTTCAGCCGGACGTCGTGTTTCTGGACATTCAGCTTTCCGAAGGCAACGGCCTGGAACTCGCCCGAAAGCTGCTTCATGTCGAAAAACCCCCGGCAGTCGCATTTGTCACGGCCTACGACGAGCACGCTCTCGAAGCCTTCGGCGTCGACGCGCTGGATTACGTGCTGAAACCGTTCGACGAGCCGCGCATTCGCCGAACGATTAATAAGCTGAATAAATGGAAATATAAGTCGTGTTTTTTTCAAAAGGAAAAACTCGCGCTGCCGATCGACGATCGGATCGTGCTGATCGATTTGAAAGACCTGCTCTTCGTCTGGGCAGAAGAAGGACAAGTGGGCTGCCGGACAGTCCGCGGAGAATATCGGACCGGCGGAACGCTCGCGGAACTCGAACGCAGACTCAGTCGGGAACCGTTCATGCGCGTGCATCGCAGTTATATCGTCAATCTTGACGAAGTCGCGGAAATCGAACCCTGGTTTAACGGTACGTATCATTTAAGAATGACGGACGGCTCCCGAATACCGGTCAGTCGAACCTTCGCCAAAAACGTTCGGCAAGCGCTCGGCTTCTGATCCGATACTTTGGAACGTTGATCCCTCTTTCGTTGCGTTTCGGCGCCGAAAATCGACGTTTCGTCCTGAAAACCATGCGCAATCGCTTACATTTGCTAGAATGAAAAGCGAAATAACGAAGCCCAGTCTTGCGAAACCCAAACGGAGGGATCAACGTGAATGCCGTCACCATTGTCATTGCCACCCTGTGTCTGTTGTTGATCGCCTATCGCCTTTACGGAACGTTCATGGCCGCGAAAGTTCTCCGGCTCGACGATTCCAGGCCGACTCCGGCACACGCGTATCAGGACGGCAAAGATTACGTGCCGACGAACCGGTGGGTGGCGTTCGGCCATCATTTCGCCGCCATCGCCGCGGCCGGCCCGTTGGTCGGCCCCGTATTGGCCGCGCAGTTCGGCTATTTGCCGGGGCTTTTATGGCTGTTGATCGGCGCGGTGATCGGAGGAGCCGTCCACGACATGGTCGTGCTGTTCGCCTCGATGCGGCGCGACGGCAAATCGCTCATGGAAGTGGCGAAACAAGAACTGGGACCGGTGGCCGGGATTTGCGCGGGAATCGCGATGTTGTTCATCATCACGATCACGATGGCCGGCCTCAGCCTGGTCGTTCTCAACGCATTGGANNAAAATCCGTGGGGGACGTTCGCCGTCGCCATGACCATTCCGATCGCCGTCGGCGTCGGGATGTATTATAAAAAAACAGGCCGGCTGAAGACCGCTTCGGCAGCCGGTGTACTACTCATCGCGCTGTGCGTGATCGTCGGTCCGTGGGTACAGGACGGACCGCTCGGCGACCTGCTGACGTTCGACAAAAAAACGTTGGCCGTTCTCTTGCCCTTATATGCTTTTTTCGCGTCGGCGCTTCCAGTATGGCTGCTTCTTGCGCCGCGCGACTACCTGAGCAGTTTCATGAAAATCGGTGTGTTCGTCGCCCTCATTCTCGGCGTGTTCGCCGTCAACCCGGTCATCCGGTTTCCGGCGGTCATCCCCGATTTCGTAAACGGCGGCGGTCCCGTCATCGCAGGCCCGGTGTGGCCGTTCATTTCGATCACGATCGCCTGCGGGGCGATTTCCGGCTTTCACGCCTTGATCGGTTCCGGTACGACGCCGAAGATGATCAACCGATGGAGCGACATTAAAATGGTGGGCTTCGGCGCCATGCTGACGGAATGTCTCGTCGGCGTCATGGCGCTGATCGCCGCGACGTCGCTTCACCCGGGAGATTATTTCGCCATCAACGCGACACCGGAGGCATTCCGGAAACTCGGCATGGCGGTCGAGGCGCTGCCGGAACTGAGCCGCCAGATCGGCCTGTCGCTCGAAGGACGCACCGGCGGCGCCGTCAGCCTCGCGGTCGGCATGACGTACATTTTCACCGCGATTCCGTGGTTCAAGCATTTGGCGTCTTACTTTTTCCAGTTCGTCATCCTGTTCGAGGCGGTGTTCATTCTGACGGCGATCGACGCCGGGACGCGGGTGTCCCGTTATCTCATCCAAGAACTGATCGGCGAATTGTACAAACCGTTCAAACGAACCGACTGGATGCCGGCCTCGGTGTCGGCCAGCGCATTGGCTTGTCTTTTCTGGGGTTATCTGCTCTATTCCGGCGACATCGGTTCCGTGTGGGTGCTATTCGGCGTCTCTAACCAGTTGATGGCCGCCATCGGCCTGATCGTCGGCGCGACCGTCGTCTTGAAAGTGGCCGAGAAGCGTCGGTACATGCTGGTGTGCCTTGTCCCGCTCGCCTATCTTTACGCGACGGTGATGACCGCAGGCGTGTGGATGATTTCCAACGTGTATCTCGCAAACGGAAAAGGCTACAGCGTCTTGAACGCGTCGCTGTCGGCGATCATGTTAGCGCTCGGTGTTTTGATCGCGGTGTATGCGGTCCGGCAATGGATCCGGCTTTGGAACGGACCGCGCCTTGACGCTTGGCCGGGAAGCGTATCCTCATCGGTCGCGAAGGCCGGATGACACTCGACAACCGCGTCCGCGTCCTCGATCAAAAAGTGCTGTGGAGAAACGGAGAACTTTGGATCCCGCTGCGGACCGTCTCCGAAAAACTATTTTCGAAGAACGTCTCCTACCACAGCGAGGTCGCCTATATTTCCGATCACGAAGCCGAACTGAGCCGCGGCGTCGCCAAAGTGCTGAAAGAATTGCTGAAATGACGCTTGCGACGACAAAGGGCTGTCTTCCGCCTTCGGAAAGACGCCCCTCTTTATTTTTCGATCGGTCCGTCCCTAACCGGGATTCGTTACACTTCCTCCAGAACACAACGCCCCCGGCCGAACCGCGCGTCCCATTCCCATTCGTCAATCAGGCGGATCTTGCCGTCCTGCGCGCATTCGATGCGGCCGATGCTTTGCCCGACGTAAAACTCGTTATGTTCGTTGATTTGCACGTATCGAAACCGAATCTTGTCGCCTTCGATTAGGCCGACGAACTTACCGATTTTGATCCTGCCGCCGAAATAATCGGCGTGAACCGCGTTTCCGGTTTGCTTGAAGGAAAATACTGTTTCTTCACCCAGACCACCACATAGACCCTCAATCGCTACTACTCGGAAAACCTTGTTGTCGAAATCGTATTTCACCGGCGTCACATTTTTCCACCTCTTTCGCATGACCCGATTTGAACACATGCGCGCGACGCGCATACGATCGAAGACCGAACGTCTGGGTCCGTTCCATGACGCCCGCTTTTTCGGCCATCACCACCTTATGCTTCAGAATCCCCGGCCAACCCAGGAAATCATTGTCGGAAGGTTTTTGAAAGCGTTTTCTTTTTACAGGACAAAGGAAAGACGAAATTAAGAAAGAATCTACCGGTTACCAAAAATTGCGTCACCTTGAATGTATCGTTTTTTGGGGGCGGTGTCAAGAGGAATTTTGGAAGCAGACGGCGTCCTGGGGAAAGATGACCACGGGTCATGGAAACAATCTAGGCGACCGAATTTTGCCGTCTGCGGTTGTCTCGATCCAGTCCACGCTGTGTCCGGCGTGAAATTCGCCGTTTTCGTTGATCTGAATGTAGCGGAAGCAGAGCCGGTCGCCCTCGAAGCAAGCCGATCAGTTTGCCCATTTTGACTTTTCCCCCGGAATAGTCGGCGTGCACGACGTCGTCCACCTGTCGGAAATGAAAAACGGTGTTCTCGTTCACTTCGGCGCCGGGCCCGTCGTTGCGGAGGACGCGGAAAGTTTAGTTGTGGAAGGAATAGGGCATGGCGGTGGTCTCCTGATAGGGTGATAAAATGATGATGGCATGATTCTCCAACTAATTTACTTTACTAGCTTATCATGAGCTAATATGAATTTACTTTCCTTTTCTACCATTTCTCCATTATACCATATAATTATTATATTTCTGGAAGAAGTTTTTCCGTATTATAAATCCTCTGGACCGAGCGGTTCGTCACTTTCGCATATTCACTTTAACAAAGTAGACTTGAAATTCAGGAGTTCCTCAAGGTCGATCTACCAATCATCGATTTTTTATGAGAATTATTAAATAATAAATACTCTATCATCGTCTAAACGATGGTGAATACATGACAAATGTTCAACCTTCCGCTATTAATTTGCAATATTTGAAAGATTCGAAATAGGATTAAGATTAACTTAAATCGTCCGGACAAATTGAAATCCGCCATATCTCTCAGCACAACATCGATTTTATCGGGGTTCTGGAGAAAGAATGCTGGCTTTTTCTTCAGAACTCCCAATATACGATTCAAGTGATTCAGCCCTCAGATTATACCTGCTTAGAAACTACTTTTTATAGAAAAAACATAATCTTCTGTCACATATCATCTAAGTATTGGAATATTATAAGTCGCTAGTCACTAGAATCCGAGTTTTCACGTTCATAAACCTGAGCGGTTTGAAGAGCAAGGCGTACTATAACTCCTGTCAAGGATACAGTATAGAATGTGGAAAATAGAAAAACAAAAACTTCTACCAACAGTAATGAAGAAATCAATATTTTCTTACCCAAAACTTCTAATAAAATCAATATAATACATAAAAATATACTAATAGACCACCATGCTGCAGAAAACCAGAAGGGAAACAACAATCTATGCAGCAATTTCGTTTCCAACATTCGTGGTAAAAGAGGAGGCCTAAAAATTGCGACGGTTATCGCAAGGCCTGCAAGATCAATAGCCAAAATACTAGCTGATGCTCCCAACAAAGCCACTGCAAGTTTTTCAGCCAATAAATTTGTAATAATTATGAAATTATTATTTAAAACAATTAACACAAAAATACAAAAAGTGAAAAGAAAAGACAAATAAAACGACCAATTCTTTAGCTCATCTGCCTTTAATATTTTCAATAACCCAAAAAATGTTGTCTCTTCAAATGTTACGTGGTAACGATTTTTTCTCATCATTCATTCACTTCTCATCCTTTATCTCTTAATACTTAAGATACTTAGGATAAATTCGATCAGTCTCGAAATCAATCTTTCTTCCTCATCGACTTTGGCAATACGAAGGGATCGAACGTTTTTTTCAGAAGAAAAAATTTTCTCTTCGCGCGCATCCCCTTCACCTTTTGCCCTTACCTTTCCATACCCTTTTTCAGTTAGTTGAAGCGCTATCTCTATTGAATGATTGAATTCATCTTTATTTTTAGATATTCTAATCCCTTCTTTTTTATTGCTCATTTCCATTCTTAATTCTCTTAAATTGTTTTCTTCAATAATTTGTTGATATAGATCAAACTCTTTTTTTCCAGGATTAGGCCTAATTAAGTAAAAATTAAGATATGTTAGTTTTTTGAACTTTAACAATTCTTCTCTAATATTTCTTTTATCTATTATAGGAAAAATTTTCACTTCACCTACATATGGGTTTTGTTCTAATAATTTTTCAAATATCTTTCTAAGTTGATCTCCACTTACCAAACTATTGTTGACTTCATGGATTAAAATTTCTCCAGATGGATAGTACACAAAAAACAATGTATCAGCTATTTCATATTCTGGTTTAATCATCTTCGTCCTCTTCTCGACTTTTATTCTTTGATCTTTATACTGTGATCTAGTAATATTCCCAATTATATACTCTTGATTATTTTGTTTAATTTTTTTCACATCAGTGAACGACCAATTCATTTTTCTTAATTTTATTGGTTTTGATTCCAATATTGCCTCAGGTATGTGATAATTGATTATATCACTTAAATTACTGCTAAAAATATTTTCAAAAACATTAACCTTTGCAGCATAAAAAATTCTCTGTCTCACTTTCATCACTCCATGTTTTTTATAAAGTTAGTTTGAATGTTTTATGCCTCTTTTCCCATCACCCCCTCATACTTCACATAAGCCGTCTGTAGAAACATATTCACCGGCTGCATCTCGACCGCGCGATACTCACCGCCCTCCAGTCTGCGCACATCTCGCATCATCGTCGCAGGATCGCACGATGCGTACACAACGACAGCACCGCCTCTAGCAACTCGGACACACAGACGGGTCGACCGACATCACATCCGCCCGGATACCGCCTGTAATCATGCCGGCAATATCTGCTCCGTTCGGTCGACGATGAACTCCTCGTCGCAACCCCCGTTCGATACGGCACTCTCAAGCGCTTAATATTCCTCATTCGACAAAAGGTTGTGGATCTCCTTCGCCTTCCGGCCTTTTTTCGCTGTTTGCGGGGATGGATGGCACCGGATTTTGTAAAATAAAATTATAAATGTAAAATATTTATCTATATGAAATAATTTTAACAAATTATCTTTGATATGTATATAACTGTTAAAATTAGATCAGTTAACCATATTGGATTATGATTTATAATAAGTTGTCGAAGTTGATTTTTCTCTTTTGAATCTATACCATTGAAGAAGTCGATCCATACACTTGTATCCACCAAAATCATTGCCGACTAGCTCTCATTTCATCTAAATCTCCTCCCCATTTGACTTTTCCCTCTAAACCCAACAATTCCAGGTACGTTTTTTTACTTCAACACATGATATATCGCTGAACGCACCGCTTCGTCGTCTGAAGCGGAGTTAAACCACGCCTTTAATTTTTCCAAATCCTTTTCGTCTAATGATATGCTGACTCTCTTCATTTGCGAATCCCTCTAATGCTCCGAATCCGTTCCAACCCCACCGCAAGCATCACGCCCCTTCACATACTCATCCGCCTCTTCACGTCTTCAATCCGGCGTTTGATAGCAGCATGAAGTCGGTGATAGGACACATTTTCTCTTCCTTCCTTGTTTTTGACCATATCCCCGATCTGCCGGATAAATCCGATCGTCGATTTGATCATGTAGGCAGGAATGGTCAAAGAGACTTTCTCGCCGATGAACGGTAGGTCCGCTTCAAACACGAGATCGTTCGAATAAACCCGCAAAAGGTCCCCCGGCAAACCGGTCACGAGCAACCGATCTTTCTCTTCAAGCCCTTCGAGCTTCCTGAGCACCGCTCCGAACGATTCGCTCTTATCTTTCCATTTCTCTTCCAGCAACTCTTCTGCAATCAAGGCGATCATCCACTGTTGGAGATAAGCGGCACGGACATTGGCTTTCTCCAGCCGCTCCGCCGCCAAGATCGGATCGAATTCATCACGGGCGATTCCGACCAGTCTCTGGTAAAAGGGGACAAGTTCTTCTTCCGAGATCGATCTCCCTTCATCAAGCCGCATGTTTCGTAAGTCATCCCATTTGCAGATCATCCGTAAATCCGAACGGTTCTGATCGTCCAAACAAGCGACGACGTAAGCGACCATTTCCAGACGATTCTGGTCGCCGATCGTAACGGAAATTCTGCGGATGCAAGACGGCAACCCAAATTTTTTCATATAATTCAAAACAGCGTCGAAATAAGGATCACCGTAAGTGGCAAAATGAACACGTCTTTCGCCTAAACCTTCTTCATACAAAGCGGGCGAAACCGTAAGGACGACGCCGTCCGGCACACCGGGAATCCCTTTCAGTTCGATGACGGGCCGATCGCCCAAGTGCCGAATTTGACAACCGAGATGATTCAGCAAATATTCAGATTCTGAAAAAGCTTCCCAAATCGCTGTCGAGTCCACTGGGGCTCGTTCATGCTCATTTTCACTGAGACGCTTGTAAATATCGAACAAGTCCGAGGCCGAAATCTCCATCATGTGGAGATGCTCTTGCTGCTTCTTAAGCCGTTCGGTTACCCGACGTTCCAGTTCTTCCTGGCTTAATTGTCCTTCCTCGAGCTGCAAAAACTCTTCCGGCAAAACAGGAAGAAGCGAAAGCTGCTGGGTTCCGACGATCAGCCTTGCTTTCTCAAGCCGCTCCAGCAGCCGTCCGTAAACGATCTGCTCGGCGCTGTTGCGATAGCACAAATTCAACACCAAAATGCGGGAATGCTTCTGTCCGATACGGTCGATGCGCCCGATGCGTTGCTCGATCTTCATCGGGTTCCAGCCAAGGTCGAAATTGATAAGCAAATCGGCGGTTTGCAGGTTCAGACCTTCCGCCGCCGCGTCCGTACAAACGAGCACGTCGATGTCCCCGCGTAAAAACCGTTCCTTGACCTCTTCTCGATCGACATCCTTCATCTGATTCTGCTCGGGATCGAACCACCGAGCGCCTTTTCCGGAATAGGTGCCGATGCGCATCGTCGGATCGACGCGTTGAAGACGCGAGACAATATCGACCAATGTATCGTAAAACCGCGTGAAAATGACGGTCTGACGAATTCGTCCCGTCGAGCCGATTCGCCGCTCGTTCAGCCTGGCCAACAGCTCTAACATTTTTCCCGAATCGTCGAGAGAATCGCCGATCGCATCGAGGATACGCGCTAAAGCTCGTCTCTCCCACTGCAAATCTTCCAGGGTTCTACCTTGCAGCACCATTTCCACGGCAGCAGCATCTTGTTCTTCTTCGGTATTGTATACGATATCTTCCGGGTTTGCATCGTTGGAAGTGTATTCGGTACGCTTTGAACTCGACTGCTGCTGCAACGTCGCTTCGACTTTGTGAAGACGATTTCGGATGGTTTGCTGAAACGCATACAAGCTGGACGAAAAACGGAGCCGAAGGAAGCTAAGCCAAAACAATACTGAACTTCTATGAAATTTATTGTTATGTCGGAGTTGTTCACTCCATCCTCGGCAGTATTCATCCAAGAGTTGGTAAATGCGTTCTTCCGCCGGCGTCATGCGAATATCCGGCATCTGCAGCACACAGCGCTCCGCAAGGTTCTGCGACAGTTGTCCCTTTTCCCGATAAATTTCAAGCAGCTTTCTCGTGTGACGCATCATGACGCGTGACAGCGGCGAAACGCTGAAGAAGAATCGGCTCATGAGCTGGCGGTCTCTACCTCTGGGAATTCGCTTGTAGTCCAACCATTGCCGAAGAGGTGCGCGAATCGCAGGTGTTACTACATATTTTGTTACAAAATCCCAAAGCACCGGGTCTTGCGTTTTGATTCCTGTAACCACTCGATGGAGTAGCATCCAATCATTTTCACTCATCTCTTCATTGTTTATTATTTTTCTTATAAGGTTGTAATATTCCATAACCAATGTAGGATCAAACTGGAAAGCCCCGACCCGATGCGTGAGCGCCAACAGGTCGCAGACTTCGACGGGATCGAGTTGCATCGGGGTAGCCGTCGCCAGCCATAGACTGCGGGTTTTGCCGCGCAACACTTCTTGCAGCAATGTGTAAAGTTGAACATATTCCGCATGGGCGTGAATGCCCGCGCTCGGATTTCGACGTCTAGCCGTGTGCGCTTCGTCGACCAGGACGATGTCGAACGGCTCGGCTTGTTCGAATTCCGATCTCCGCCTCTCCGTCATCAATCCCGTCGAGACGATCGTCAGGTCGGGCGTGAACATCGCCTCGGCCGGCCGCCGTTCTTCCTTTGGAAAGACGTATTCGTGCATAAGTCGCGGAGAAGTGTTGACACAACCGAACGACATGAGCATTTTCGATCCCATCTGGCGCAGCCATTGCTGGGTCAAACCGGCAGGTGCGGCGATCAGAATCCGTTTGGCCATTCCCGACAAATAAAGCGAGCGAAACGCAAGTCCCGCCTCGATCGTTTTGCCGAGCCCGACCTCGTCGCACAGCAGATAGGAATAGGGCCACGTTTTCACCAGCCGGCGGGCTACCACGCGTTGGTGCGGCCACGGTTCGACCGGCGCGGTTTCGATGCCGACAAAACGGCCTCCTGGCAATTTCGGACCGTCGCGGATGACGGCAAAACGGAGCAGCTCAAGCGCAGACGGAGTCACCTCGATCGGCAGCGGTACGACCGTGCCGTCGATTTCGGTCAGTTGTTCGAGGTGTTCGGCCAGCCTGATCAGTCTCAGACGAACGGCTTCCGGCAACGGTAAGACGAGCATATGTGGGACTTGCCCGGTCCACAGCGCTTCGAAATTGCGAACGGCATCCTCCACACGCCGCCGATCGGGTTTCGCTCCACCAGTCGCAATGAATGTCGATGTTTTCGGCGTTGAGAGTGAGCGCCGTCCGTGATTCGTTCAGGGAACCGGAACCGTATAGTCGATTGCCGAATTCATCGGCCATGACGAGCCATTTTTCATGAACGTAGCCGTCTTCCACGGAGTCAAGCGGCAGCGGCTCGCCGGTTATCCGATGTAAGCGAAAAGCGACCCGCACTTCCAGATACCCGCGGGCGACCATCCAGGCGAGCAAAGTGACGCCGTTGCGGACGTTTTCCGGCCACGATTCCGGCTGTTCGAGCACCCGGTTCAGGCAGGAAGCCAGGCGCTGCGCATCGCCGGCCAGGATCGCCCGCACATCTTCGGGATCCAGATCTGCGCCGGTGATCAATCGCATCCGCCCTTGCCGGCCGACGAAAGCGGAGAAACCCTGTGAAGCCGCCGCCAAGGAAGACGAGCTGAAATAACCCGCCACTCGGTCGTACCGGACCGACAGGCGAAGCGCCGGAAGGTAGAAATCGTGCAAGATGTCGGCCGGACGACCGTCGGACGACATTGAGGATGTCCGGTAACTTAAACGCCACGGATACGAACGCAGACCCTGAGCCCCGTCCATGTCGTCATCCTCCGTCTCCAGACGTTCACTCGGTCAACCGGAGGCCGAATTGCAACGCTTCCGCCTCCCTGCGCAAATGTTCGTCGACCATCTGCGACGCCCATACGGCCAACATGTCCAGGATGACTTGTTGTTTCGTTTCGGCATGCCGAAGCAGGTAAGCGCGGGCGACCGGCACGTCGCCTTCCCGGTATTTCAGGATCAAGCCCTGAAGGATGTCCCATTCCGTTTGCGGGCGATCGATCCGATTCGCATGCCGTTCTTCCGGCAATGCCAGACGCAATTTCGAGCCGCGTCGGACAAGCGGGGCGTCGTAGCCGGTCTCTTCCGGGTTCAGGCTTCTTGCCCGCCGTCCCTGCGCCTCGTTGTTGATGCCGACCATCCGCCCTTCTACCCGATAACCGCCCGGCTTCTGTTCCAGGCGAATGTTCAGCGACCGGGAAAGGTTCAACGCTTCATCATACGAAAATTCGGCTAGGCCGAAAATGCCGTACAGCGTCAGGACGACGGCCGCCTCCGGGTTCAGATCGTCGACTTTCAACCGGCCGCTCGTCAAGCGAACCATCTGGTACTGGGCCACGACGGCGCTCGCTTCGTTCATGGCGCGAATCGGACTGACCAACTCGTCGCCGTCCAAAACCGGCCAGTTCTCGGACAACACCTGAAGCGCTCGGCCGTAACTGGCGACCATCTCGTCGACCGGGTTCAACCGTAAGCGTTCGAATTCTTTCAACCCTTGCCGCACCGCCTCGCGAATGCGATGGGCGACGCCGGTCCCGCCGAAACCGACCCAGGCGGACGGTTTGTCGTTGGGCTTGAGCCGTTTGCGGCAGGAGAGGAAGATAGAACTGGCGGCGGAAGCCCTATTCTTTTGATGCGTCGATTCCGCTGCTTCGGATTCCACCGGGAGGGCAGCTGTTATCACCCAGCCTTGTTCAATCAACGACCGCGTCAGCGCTTCCCATGCTTCAAGTGTCTTGTGGGTAAACATAACCGTCATGATGCCGTCGTCTTTCAACACCCGCCGGCATTCCTCAAAGATTTCGCTCATTCGGCGTTCGTACTCTTTGGCCGCATTAGACTGGCTGCCGTCCCGAGCGGGGTTGGCGACCGCTTCGTTCTCTTTGTCCGTCAATCGGCGATGGAAGAACGGATACAAGTCGCCCAACGTCCGGCGTTGCCAGACATAAAAATAATCGGAAAGCTCCGCGTATTGAACATTATTGTAATACGGCGGATCCATGCAAATCAGGTCCACGGACCGATCCGGCAACTCGGTATGGGCCGCCGTGCCGCAACGAATCAGAAGAGGGGGTTCTTTCCCGTTCAAGCGTTCGTGTACCGGTTGCAAGAGTTCGGCGATACCTTCGTAAGCGTCGAGAACCTGATCGAGCGCCCAGGAGACGCCTGAATTCGGTCCGCAAAAGATCATCTCGCCAAACGTCCATTTGAGGGAAAAATCGTGGCGGCCAAACGTTCCTTTCACAATCCCACGTGTATATTCCCACCTCGTCTGCTTGCTATTGTAATCTAATCCCTTATCAATCATAAACTGCAAATACGTCACCACAGCCCGCCCGCGGTCCTCGCCGAGCTCCTGCAAAATGCGCGGTTTCAAGCGGTTCAACTCTTCGACCAAAATCAAGTGCCCCAACAGCTGCCGCGGCGTGAATAGGTCGCACCATCGCGTCATGCCGTAGCGGATCGGCTCCAATGTTTTATGGCCTTCCGGAATCCNCTCCGTCGGAATCAGCCCCTGCCGATCCCACTCATCCCAGCGTTCCATGAGCCGTTTTTCTGCTTCTTCCAAAGCCTTGAGGTCGCGCTCGTTCGGCGGGCGGAAAAAGCGGATTTTTTCGGTGATGATTTCACCGGCACGCTCGCCGGTCCGATATTTACGAGGGCGGCCGTTTGAATCCAGTTTCGGCTGATAACGGACCGCCACGACGCAATACAATCGATCCCGCCAACGACCGTGAGGCGATTCGCCACGCGCTTGCGCCTTGATCTCCTCCGACGGAATCGCTTGCCGGCAATGCACGCACAATCCGACGCCGTCGGTGATAGTGGAAAAATTGGGATCCTCGCCGTTCGGCCCTCGGTTGCCCGTCACGCGATATGTTTCGAATCGGACTTTTCCGTTTTTCGGGCTTCCGTCCGGAACGATGCGCACACCCCATTTATCGCCTTCTTTGGACAACCAACAAGTGTTCAGCAGCGGCGCTTCCCCGCCGCAATGCGGGCAGGTGACTTGGCGAGTGTAGAGATAATCGATAATAAACTCTCTATTATATATTTCTATTAAATCCTCTTCCTTATACAAAATAGATTTTAATACTTTAAATTCACTATCAGGTAGTTTCTGTTGATCTGGATAAACACTTTCTATCTTTCTCTCTAATCCTTCGATCAGTTTTTTGGCCCAAGATAAAATGTTTTCTTTTAAACTTATACCATAAATAGTTGGATACTCTATTGTAGATTTCAAAATAACGTATGCCACCGGGTTTATATCATTGGCTATTACTTTCTGGCCTAATCTTAAAGCTTCAAACGGAATTGATCCCCCACCAGCTGTAGGGTCTAAAACGGTTTTTGGTTCGGAAAGGAGAAATTCTGAATTATGGGTATAAGCTCTATTATATCCATATAAATCTTCTTCATCCCATTTAAAAGATTGTCCTAGTATTTTTCTTATTCTATCTGACTCTTTAAATTCAAGCCTCTCATTTATATGAGCCGGATCGGCTGCTGAACGCCTGATAGGCAAGATATCACCGATCTGGGGAAAGGGGGTTGGGATTGGTTGAGAATCTCTTTCCCATTTTAAAATAACAGAATGGTTTCCCAAAAAAGAATCTTCTTCTTTGATTTTTTGGATAATAGATCTGTTCTCTAATCTCCTCTCCTCTTCTTTCTCTATCAACCTCAAAATCTTCTCATCAACCTTTATCCATTCCTTGATTCCATCGGATTCTATATATCTTAAAACCTCACCCGTCAACACCCACGGCACACCGTTCACCAACGCCTCCACTTTCTCAATCCCCAGCTGCCGCAAAAACCAATCCGGATCCGTATCCGCTGGCAGAAGCGACGCCAATATCGCCGCACGGCTCGGCGTCAACGGCCGCCGCGCCCACCAGACATGTAAACGATGAGTGGGGGGAGCTTTGCCTGTGTCTCTCTCCCGCTGCGTTTCTGCCCCCACCTGATGACACGGAAACCCCGCTTCAATCAATCGACGATCCGACTGCATAAACCATCCTCCGTCTCTCGGTCGCTATTTTTTCTATTTTCGTAACTTGTCAAGCAACGCCTCAATGGCTTTATCTCCCGGTTGTCCACCTAGAAGGATGCGCATTCCGGCCGTCGCCCAGCGCCGGACCGCCTCATCCTGGGAATAGGTCGCCAGCGCTAACCAATAGGCGGCTTCCTCGGCGGTGAAGCGTTCCACCCGCAGAGCGATCAGCTCCACTCGATCCAAGTCCGACACCCGTTCTTGTAACTTGAACAAAAGCGCCAGTTTCGCACCGGCTTCCCGGTTCAGCGGCAAGTTACCACGAAATCTGATTGAACCATTTGGAAAGAACTTTTCCAAACCCATCGGAACGCCGTCTATATCGCAAATGCGTGAAAGGATACGCCGGATGACCGGTAAACACCGGCGCAGCGACTCACCGTACATCAGGCCGCGCTCTTTGATCGCATTTTTTTCGCCGAAAAACTTCTCTTTGACCACCAAGACCGGGCTGGGTTTGTCGCGGAATTCCGTCACCCGCAACAACCACGGCGCCTGATGAAGCTGCGGTGCAATGCGGTTGCGATACTCCGCCTCAAGATCCAGATTCACCGATGTCGTTCTGGCCATGGTTAGGCGCGCCCCGTTTCATTCCGGTTTGATTCGCTTCAGTTCCTGAACGAACGGACAATGTTCGTCATAGTCTTCCAGTTCCAGCATGGCCTCCGTGTCGGGGTCGCTTTCGACCAGGCCGTGCAACACTTCGAACCATTCCCCCAGCATCTTCATCGTCGACGGCGACGCGTTTTCAAGCCGGACCGTCAGCCGACCGCCGCCTTTCACCTGCAATGCCAACAAATCCATCGCTCGCACGTGAGTTTTGCCGCCGCGCGAATAAAGCGAACCGATACGACGCAGAAGGGAAAGCAAACGTTGGACATCGCTGCCTTTCCATTCCCAAGGCTTTTTGCGCATTTGGAGGTCCCCAGCCGAGCACCCTCGCCTGGTCGGCCGACAAGATCAGATCATCTTCTCGCGGCGTATACATCTGAGCTTCAACATCTTGAATCAGCCGCGGGTCCGCGCTTTCGCCTCCCGGACGCGCAGCGCAAATTTTTCGCTCCCGCAGAAGGTTTACGAGAATGTCTTGGACGTCCGTTTCCGCGACGTCGGTGTATTTTCGCCGGATTTCCCCCGTCACGTCGCCGACGCTCAGACGGCCTTTTTCCGCAACCAAGCCGACGATCTCCTGGCCAAGACGCACAGGATCGGCCGATTTTTGGTCGACTAACCAGCCGCGTTGCCGAGCTCCCTGAACGGTCACCAGCCCGTACCCGGGATCGACCGGACGAACTTGAAACGGAACGCCCGTCTGCTGATGGTAAAATTCTTCCAGACGCTCTCCGTCGTCGCTCATGCGGAATAGGCACCATTCGCCGTTTTCCACGCCGGCCCGCACGATCTGATCCAACACATCGGGACGCTCCAACACCGGCCATCGCCGCAAGCAGCAGAAATTTTCCCGCAGCTTCGAAACCATCACGGTATCTTGAATACTGCTGAAAAACAGATCTTTCAATTGCTGCAGCGTCGCCTGCGCGACTTTTCCCGCCGGAATCATCTCGCCGTCTTCGACCAACTTTTCCCGGATGCTATCGACTAAAGCCGTTCCGCCTTCCGCAGAAGCCGAACGCACTTCTTTCGAACGAATCCGTCCGTCGGCCGCCGACGAATAATAAACCCGGGAATAGAGCTGGACGATGGTGTGATTGAGCGACTGTTCGCGCTCCGAATGACGCCTGCGCAGCTCAGGATCGTTCAGCACACGGGAGTTGATGCCGTAATGCTGCGGCTCGGCGAACAACCGATTCATCGCCAACACTTGGCGGGCGATATCCTCGACCCGTTGCAACGTGGTTTGGGCCTCAAGTCCATACCTCGGCAACTCGAAAGCGACTTGTTCACCATCTTCGAGCCCTTCGACCGTCACCGACTCCGGCACCAGCAAAAAAATTAAATTTTGTTGCAGACGCGGACGATGTCCTCCACAGGTCGTGATCATCTCCTGAACGTTAATGGTCCCGGCCGTCGGTCTCACAACCCCAAGAACCGGCTTCCCTACGTTATCCGGTAAATCCTCGGGCCTCGATACATCACGATAGATTTGAAAAATGCCCCCGGACGTCACAACCGCTTTCGCCGCCCGGTCGTCGATGAACTTATTGACTTCCTCCACGCGCAGCAATCGGCGAATACGGGACAATACGCTGTTGATCGTCGGCTCTTCGCTGGCGAAAAACCGGCCTTGTTCGAATTTCAAATAATATGCTTTTTCTGTAATCTTCTCTAGAGCCGCCCGTACTTGCGCCGGAGACAGCCCCGGAAAACTGACCTGAAACAACGCCTCGGCCTCCGTCACACCGAAAATTCGCGAATTGAGGCCTTCCTCCCGCCCGACTAAGCTGTTCAGAAAGACCGTCTTCCACGTCAATTCATGGTAAGGATATCCTTCGGGATGCGGGTTCTCCTGGTCGGCCAATTCCGCATTGCTGCGACCGGCTTCCAGCTTCTTCGTCCCCGTGCTGCCGACATCGGTATTCAGCACGAACATCAAGTCACCGCTTTGCGTTCGGCTCAAGATTTCATCGACGACTTCCTGTTCGCGCATGTCCAGATGGCAAACATGAATCATCGGAACAGGCTGCTTTTTCTGCCACAGCGACCGGACCGCCAACGCCAGCACGCGCAAAACGCCGCGCGTCCCCTGGAACTGTTCGGCTGCCGCCAGCTTTCTGTTCAGAAAATCGATCAAGGTAGGATGGAACGGATAGGTCGCGATCATCCGGTCCCGGAATGCATCGCTGATCGCCTCATCCGGCAACCAGCTCGACACTTTCCGGTACATCTCCATATAAGCGTCTGCCGTCGCCTCCGCCGCATTGCGGTCGATCGACTCAAACAGACGTTTCGCCAAAACTGAAGAAAGCTCCCCGGCCTGCACCGGTGTCACGGCAGTGGCGCCGCGCGAAACAACGTCTGTCACTTCACGAAATCCCCGCTCGCCGATGCCGATCGCTTCGTCTTCACTGACCGCCTCTCCAAGCACATCGCTGATGACTTTGGTCAGCATTTTCGTTTGCCTGGAGAAAGCGTTCTGCACGCTAGCCAGCGTTAAAACAATTGCAATACCGGGGCGGCTGCGGGCATAATTGCTGAGCGTCATCAAAAATGCCGCTAACTGAGATGCTCCTTGATTCGGCCGAGCCGCTTCCAGTCTTGCTGCATATTGTGCAAGCTCGTCCAGCATGATTAACACTTTGCGGTCGCCGAACACCTTATCAAAATAAGGCATTCCCGGTGCGGCGAACGACGTGGCGTCTTCCTCGATCTCCCGATACAGCGCTTCGCCGCCGATTTGATACGCGATCTCACCCCAGAGCGTATAAGGGATGATTTCGTGACCCTTCGTTTTGCGAACCGGTATTTCGTCGCCCATGACCCCGACGACCGCGACTTCACCGGGATTTGGAAGCAGACCGACGTCGAGAATGCCTTCAACGGCTTCCTTTAATTCTTTTCCGCGAAAAGCCAGATGCGCACAGGCAATCAATGTATGCGTCTTTCCACCGCCGAACGCCGTTTCCAGCCGAATCAGCGACGAAGCGCCTATATCTCCCTGAAGCCGAGCGAATACTCTGCGTAACGTCTGGCACAGTCCATCCGTCGGAAAAGTCGCTTCACGGAAGAAAAAGTCCGCATCGTTGTAAACGCTGATACCGGCCTTCGAATCCCCTCGGTAATAGCGAAGCACAGGGCCGAGTGAAGCCGTAAATACTTCGGGATTGAACATTCCGGCCAGCAGATCCGACCGAGGTCGACAAGTTTCAAGTATTGACAACAAGAGGACGTCCTCCTCTCATTCCGTTCGAAATCGCGACAAATTTATCGAATTCGACAAAAGGGGGCGGATTTCCTTCGCTGTTCGCGGTATTTTTAGCTGATAGGGGCGATTACCGAGTGTGAATTGGATATTTTAGGTAGGTATTATTTGGTGAAATATTGTCTCAGCAATTCAGTAAACCTCCCATTAACGAAGTGATGTTTTGGCTCCGTATATTCTTCATTATGTAGATCAAACCATAAAAATAAATCAATTACTTCCAAACCCTCATATAATCTTTTTCTAGCTTCTTTTTTATATAGGAAATTAATTTATCTCCTGTTTTATAACCATACAACGTAAGAAACAAATCATCGATACCTATGGATTGAGGAATAAAATATTTATTCACAAAAGAAAGAACATTAGGTATATTATGTTTTGGATTTACTGCTAAAAATTGTTTAGATGCTTCGTGAATGCGGTTGGCAATCGAATTGAATATTGGATCATGTCTACTTATTGGCTCGTTAGGTTCTTCACTTTCAATCATTTTGTTTATATCCAAATCCCCTCTTAATGACTTCACTTCGCAATAGAAAACCAAATCATTATTCAAAAATACCTCAAAATCAGGCTTTTGACCGACGATTTTTTTCGTCAATTTTCTTCACCAAAAAAATGATTTTTTTCAAGATAATCTTTTACAATCTCTTCTGGTTTATCAAGAAACATGGATGTCATTTTTCTCACCCCTAAGCGAATCTTTGATAACGATATTTTACGAAATAAAAGTGACGAGCGACTGTCACCAAATGCCTGTTCGGTTTTTTGATAAACCTGAATACGCGCGACCGCCTGCAGACCTATTCCAGATTTATCGTCTTTCATACTTCAAAATCAACTAAAAGATCGATATCGCTCGAGTCCGTCGCCTCTCCCCTGACTGCTGACCCAAACAGCCGAACATGGTGTGCTCCGTGTTTAGCGGCTATCGTCAGAATTTTTTTCACGATTTTTTTATGAATGAAGACTGAATATCGGCCATCGAAATCACCTCATGTTCATTGTACGCAAAAGCTTGAACGTCAACAATGTATTATCGAGCCCCCTACACACTCCACATGACTTGAATACTGATGCTAGACTTAAAAGTGGACACCGAGAATCGAGAATGCGACAATAAATCTAACAAAGTCGAGGGTCCAAAGATGAGTCAAAAGTATGACAAAGAATTTAAAATCCAAACCGTGAAGATGATCCAGGAACAGGGAAAACCGGTGGCGCAGGTCGCCCGGGAATTGGGCGTGTCCGACAATACCCTGTACCGCTACAAGCAAGATCCGGTCAACGCTTTTCGCGGCAGCGGCAATCTGAAAATCGAAGAAAAGACCCTGCTCGATTTGCAGAAACGAATCGGCCAACTCGAGATGGAGAACGAAGATTTTAAAAAAAGCGATGCACATCTTCGCGAAAGACCGGAACTGATCCTTGCGTTTTCACAAACACCGCTCCAAGTATCCGGTGTCGGAGATGTGCAAGATTTTAAACGTATCCCGGAGCGGTTATGATCCATGGACTCGGCGCCAGGAAAGCGAGCGGAAGAAACGCCGCGAACGGTTAAAACAACAGATCAGCCGCATCTTTCTGGAATCGCGCCGTCTGTACGGCAGCCCGAAGATCGCTCAGGTCCTGCGCCGGCAAGGTGTTCGGGTATCCGAGAAAACGGTCGCCCGCATCCCGCATCATGAAGGAGTTGGGGCTGAAGTCGCGCACCGTCAAGAAAATACAAAGCGACGACGAACTCGAAGCACAACCTGCCGGTGTATGACAATGTGCTGAACCAGCAGTTCACAGCGCAAGCGCTCAACCAAGTCTGGATGGCCGACATCACGTACGTTCCGACAGACGAAGGATGGCTCTATGTCGCGAGCATCATGGACTTGTACACGCGTAAAATCGTAGGCTGGCACGCGGATGAGCGGATGACCAAGGAACTGGTCTTGCAAGCTCTCGATCAGGCTTATAGCCGTCAGCGGCCCCAAGGTAAGGTTCTGCATCATTCCGATCGGGGCAGCCAATACGCTTCCCCTGAGTACCAACAACGGCTGCTAAATACGGGATGCAGGGCAGCATGAGCTGCAAGGGCAACTGCTACGACAACGCCTGCATCGAATCGTTTCACAGCGTACTCAAAAAGGAACTCGTTTATCTGGAAAAGTTCAAGACCCGTAAGGAAGCGCAAAGGAAGATCTTTGAATATATCGAGTTTTTCTACAATCGCAAACGCGTCCATTCGGCGATCGGGTATCTTACAGCCGTTCAATACGAACAAATGTACGATCGTGCTGTGTAATTTTCTCGATTCCGGCTGTCCAATCTATTGACAGAGGTCCAGTTCTTACAATACATTGAAGGTGACATAGGCAGCTTTATGCTTGACGGTTTGACCCTTCCTTCTCTAGTGGATGAGACGCTCCAAGCTGTATAATGTCAGGGGATTGTATAATCCGCTCTTAGGCGTTCACATTAGGTTTCTGAGTTACTTTCATACAGCCCCCTTCCCACTGCCTAGCCTTTCACTTAAGAGCCGCCTATGGAAGTTTAGGCTCGTTATACATGCGAGAATTTTTTTCTGAGAAAAGAGATAAACTTAACTTTATAGAAATTACATAGGGGAGAGAAGGTTTATGGCACAGCCTAAGAGATGGCTTGACGAGATAGTTGATGTTCTTCAAAGTTTGGGGGGAATAGGGCATCTTAGCGACATTTATAACGCTATTGAGTCAAGAGGGATAATGAACTTGCATGAGACTTGGCAAGCTTCTGTTAGGAGGACAATCGAATCTCATTCGAGCGATTGTGACGCTTTTTATGGTAAAGAGGATTTATTTTATTCCGTGTTTGGCAAGGGAAAAGGTGTTTGGGGGCTTAGAAATTACGTTCCATCATATGTAACTACAGAAATTAAGAAAAGTATTAGCAAGGTCGAAGAAAGGGAAGTTGAATATTTTTTAGAGAACGATTCCGAGGAGGCATTTGAAATATTTCTTGATAGATTTAATTCAGAAGGCAGTCTTATAGTAAAAGAAGGACTTATTAAGATCAGAAAGGCAAGCAAGAAAATCATTGATATGCTAAAAAGTCTGTATGAAAACAAATGCCAATTGTGTAGAGAAGACTTTTTCTCACAACATGGCGTTTCGATTGTTGAAGCACACCATATTGAATACTTTTCTAAAACACAGAACCATCATCCAAGTAACATTTTAATTTTATGCCCGAATCATCATAGATTAGTGCACTTGCTTAATGCGACTTTTGATAGAGAACAAAAACAAGTTATATATTCAAATGGTATAAAAGAAAACCTTATGATAAATAAGCATTTGTAATTTGACTGAAAAGAGGGGTTAGATACCCCTCTTTATGATGGTACGCCAATACATCTCACCAATCTTAGTTTTCTTTCCTCACCAACAGTGAGCAACATTCCACATGCGCCGTCTGCGGAAACATATCGACCGGCTGCACTTCGACCGCGCGATACCCGCCGTCCGCCAGCCGCCGCAAATCCCGCGCCATCGTCGCCGGATCGCACGACACGTACACGACGCGGGCCGGCCGCATCGCGAGCACTGCCTCCAACAACTCCGGCGCACACCCCTTGCGCGGCGGGTCGACCACAACCACGTCCGCCCGAACGCCCGCCCGCAGCCACGCCGGCAATATCCGCTCCGCACGGCCGACGGCGAACTCCGCATTGCGAATTCCGTTCAGTTCCGCGTTTCGCCGGGCGTCCGCGACCGCTTCCGGCGCCGCCTCGACGCCGAGCACGCGCCCGGCCCGCCGCGCTAGAAACAGCGAGATCGCGCCCACCCCGCAATACGCGTCGATCACCGTTTCGCCGCCCGCGAGCGAGGCGGATTCGAGCGCCTTTCCGAACAACACTTCCGCCTGAACGGGGTTGACCTGAAAAAACGACCGCGCGGAAATCGCAAACCGAAGGCCGCCGATTTCGTCGTACAGCACGTCGCGCCCCCACAACACGCGCGTTTCTTCGCCGTAGACGACCGGCGTCGGCTCTGGCTGGACGTTGTGGCAAAGTCCGACCAGTCCTGGCACCGAGGCGACGATGCGTTCGACCAGGGCGTCCGCGTTCGGCAGCCGACGCCCGGCGGTGACGAGCGTCACAAGCGTTTCGCCGGTGCGAAAGCCGACGCGCACCGCGATGTGCCGCAAGCCGCCAATTCCGCCGCCGATTCTACCGCTCGTGCCGCCGCTTGCGCCACCGCGATCGCCGTCGCCGGCCGGGCCGGCAAAACCGGGGCGGCCTGCATGATCAAGACGACCTGCATGGCCAAGACGGCCGACGCCCCCGCCGCGAGCGACGTTCCCGCCGGCGACGTTTTCACCGTAACCGCCGTCCGCAACGATCCCGCTCCGACGCTCCCCGCGCCCTTCCGGCCGATAAGCCCGCACGCCGCACGCCTCGGCCGCCCGGACGACCGCTCGAACCGCCGCTTCCGCCGCCGGATGCAAAAGGCCGCACCGGTCGAACGGGACGACCCGATGCGTGCCCGCCGCGTAAAAGCCGGCGACGAGGCGGCCGTTTTCCTCGCCGACGGGCACTTGCGCGTGGTTGCGGTAACGCCATGGGTCGGCCATCCCGATCGTCGGCCGCACGATCGCCGGATCGATCCGCCCGATCCGCTCCAGCGCGTCCGCGACTCGCCGCCGTTTCCATTCGAGCTGGGCCGCGTACGACAAATGCTGAAGCCGGCACCCGCCGCAAGCGCCGAACACCGGGCACGGCGGCGTCCGCCGCTCCGGCGACGGCTCCACGACTTCCACCAGCTCGGCGAAACCGTACCGCCGGCCGACTTCGCGCACGCGGACGAGTACCTGCTCCCCGGGCAATGCGCCGGGTACGAACAGCGTGTATCCGTCCACGCGGGCCACGCCTTCCCCGTCGCTGCCGAGGCCGACCGTCACGGCTTCCGCGACGTCGCCCGGGCGAACGGGCGGAAGCCGCTGTTCCGGCGATTCCGCATCGCCCGACAACGTTTCGCCCTTCTCACCCATCGCGCAGACACCCCGGCTTCGCGTTCGGATTGACGATCACGTCGAGATGGCGCGGCAGCACCGAGATCGTGCAGGGCAGCGTCCCGCCGAACTCGCCGTCGAGATTGAGCTGCACGTGATCCGGCGACACGATCTGCAACCGGTCGGCGCGAAAATGCACGAGATGCGGATCGCCGAGATGCTCGCCGCGCAGCGCCAGCGACACGACGCGCAAAAAATCGGCCAGATTGCACTTTTTCAACAAAAACACGTCGAGCATGCCGTCGCGGATGCTCGCGTCCGGCGCCAGCCGCTCGAACCCGGCGACCGAATTGCTGTTGCAGACGAGAAACAGCATGACGACTTCGCGAAAGCGGCGGTCGCCCGCCTCCACGTCGACCGTGATCGGCCGCAGGCGCGGCAGTTTTTCCAACCCCTTGACGTAATAGGCGAGCTGGCCGATCGCCGTTTTCAGCCGGATCGGCACTTCGTACGTCAGCTCGGTCAGGGAGCCGCCGCCGGCGATATTCAGAAAATACCGGTCGTTCACCTTGCCGATGTCGATCGCCAGCGTACGGCCGCCGACGATGACGTCGCAGGCGCGGTCCCAGCGGCGGGGAATGCCGAGCGCCCGCGCGAAATCGTTGGTCGTGCCGAGCGGCAAAATGCCGAGCGGCGGCCGGCCGGACTTTTCCGCCAGGCCGTTGACGACTTCGTGCAGCGTGCCGTCGCCGCCGGC
>Ga0065724_100046_pt1 | contig 58479 bp, 55 predicted proteins | sample TheenrcSG05JP960_FD_59111 | JGI IMG/M metagenome (GOLD analysis project Ga0065724, IMG submission 59111) | Thermophilic enriched microbial communities from mini bioreactor at UC Davis - Sample SG0.5JP960 | ecosystem: Engineered > Solid waste > Grass > Composting > Bioreactor | place: USA... | reverse complement strand
AGGCCCGCGCGGCCGCGCGCCGGTCGTCGGCCCCGATCCGGGGGGCGGCCGGTCAGTAGATGTAGACCGGCGTGCCCACCTCGACCATCTCGTACAGCTTGGCGATGTCCTTGTTGCGCATGCGGATGCAGCCGTGGCTCACGGCCCTGCCGATCGAGTTTTCGTTGTAGATGTGGGTGCCGTGGATCATGTAGCCGTCGCCGAGGTCGAGCTTGTGGGTGCCGAGGGCGTTGGGCACGCGGCGCTGGGCACTGTCCAGCGGGGGGATGAAGATCTTGTCGTCGAAGATGATCTCCATCCCTGGGGTGAACGGCCAGAAGTTCCCGAACTGGTTGACGCGGCCGACCTGGTTGCCGCGGACCTCGATGTAGGTGCCGTCGGAGAGGCGGACGCGCTGGCCGCGCTCGAGTTTGACGGCTTTCAGGCCCCGCCGGGCAGCCTTCTCGTAGTAGTGCCAGTCGGGGGGCCGCCAGATCGGGTTGGTCTCCTTGGCGAGGACCTTGCGCTGGCCGCGGGGCGTGGCGAACCGGTACGTCTTGCCTGCATAGGTGAACGTCTGGCCGCGGCCGACGGCGACCGGCGCGGTGAAGAGCGTGTCGTTGCCGGACAGCAGCCACAGGCGCCGGGCCTCGATGGAGACGACGATCCGCCGGCCCTGGGCTGTGAGGGCGGCGCTCCAGACTGGGCGGCCGGCGGGGTCGTGGGGCGGTGCGGCGGCCGGGTGCGGCGGCGAGGAGGCGAGGATCGTGCAGGCGGCGAGCGCGATCAGCGAAACCAGCCCGTACACGCTGGACCGGGCGGCGGACGACCGATGCTGCATGGGACGCTCCTCCGCACTGGAAAACACGTGGTTTCCGAGACATAGCCAGTGCAGGGAGCGGGCCAGGCGCGGGGGATTGGCCCGGTCTCGGGACGGCCGGGGCCCGCAGGGAGCTCAATCCCGCAGCTCGACGCCCGCCGTGGCCAGGATGCGCTCGATGGCCTCGCCGATCTTGTTGTTGGGGGTCGAAGCACCGGCGGTCAGCCCGATGGTGACGGGCCCGTCGGGCAGCCAGTTCGGGACGCGGACCTCCGGGCTCGCGGCGTCGAGCTCCGCCTTGTGGCGGATGGTGCGGGACTCGACGTCGATGCACGCCGCGTCCGCGATGTGGTAGGTCGTGGTGTACTGGCGGCAGATGTGGGCGAGGTGATTGGTGTTGGAGGAGTTGTAGCCGCCGATGACGATCATGATGTCGGGCGGGTCCTTCATCATCTCGAGGACCGCGTCCTGGCGCTCCTGGGTGGCGGAGCAGATCGTGTCGAACGACCGGAAGTGCTGGTCGATGGCGTCCGCCCCGTAACGCCGGATCATGCTCTTGCGCACCTCTTCGGCGATGGCGAGCGACTCGGACGCGAGCATCGTGGTCTGGTTGGCTACGCCGATGCGGACCAGGTCCGTGTCCGGGTCGAACCCCGGGGACGCCTTCTCGGCGAAGTGCTCACGGAAGCGTTCGCGGCTCAAGGCGCGCTCGTTCTGCTCGATGTAGTCGCAGACGAGGCGCGCCTCGCCCATGTCGCGGACGATGATGTAGCGGCCGCCGGGGTGCCGGTTGACCTGGGAGGCGGTGGCCCTGGACTCCTCGTGGAAGTACTTGCCGTGAATCAGCGCGGTGAAGCCGTCCCGGGCGTAGGACTCGACACGCTTCCAGACGTTGAGCACGGAGCCGCACGTCGTGTCCACGAGGATGCAGCCGATGGCGCGCAGCCGCTGGAAGTCCGACAGCGTGACGCCGAAGGCGGGGATGATGACGACGTCGTCGGGCGTGATCCCGGAGAAGTCGAATTCTCCGTCGGGGCCCGGATAGATGAACCGGATCCCCATGCTCTGCAGCCGCTGGTTGACGTGCGGGTTGTGGATGATCTCGCCGACGAGGAAGATGCGCCGGTCCGGGAACTTGTAGGCCGTCTGGTAGGCGTACTCGACGGCGCGGTCCACGCCGTAGCAGAACCCGAACTCGGCGGCCAGCCGGATGGTGATGCGGCCGAATCGGGCGCTGTGCCCGCGGTCGCGGATCTGCTGGACGAGGGCGCTGTGGTACTCGGCGTCGAGCAGAGGGCCCACGGCTTGCTTGAGCCCGAAGCCGCGCCGGAAGTACGTCTGTTCCATGGACTGACCAGCCTTGCAACGAGTCTGCCGGGGACCGGGATGGACGCCGGCTGGCACAATCGTACCGGGTCCGGGCGGGCGGATCAAGGCGGGAGCCGGAGGGCGCGATGGCGGAACGGTGGTACCCCGGCTGGGGGCTGGCCGTGCTCCGGGTCATGCTGGGCGTGATCTTCCTGGCCCACGGGGCGGACGAGCTGTTCGGCACGGGGGTGGGCGCGTTCCTGCGCTTCCTGGAGGCCGCATCGTTCCCGGCGGCCGGCGTGCTGGCCTGGCTGGTGGCCGGGCTGGAGTTCCTCGGCGGGCTGTTCCTGCTGGTGGGCTGGGCGACGCGGTGGTGGGCCGCGGTGCTGTTCTTCGAGATGCTGGTGGCGCTCTTCGCGGTCCACGTGCAGTACGGCTTCTTCGTGTTCCGGGACCGAGGCGAGTGGGGCTACGAGTACCACCTCGCCCTGCTCGGCGGCCTCGCCTGCCTCTTCCTGGCCGGTGGCGGCAAGCTGTCGGTGGACGACTGGCGGATCCGGGGGACGCCGCGGATGGCGCCGGTGGATTGACGGGCGTGCCGGGCCCCTGCCAATCTGGCCGAATCCTGCGGGGCTGGGGCGGCGTTCCGCTCCGCTGCGCTTGCCGGGAGCGGGCCTCTCTGGCCATTGTTGCCGTTGCTGCGTATTTTGCGTTGTTTTTCCGGTCGGCCCGCACCCAAACATTTGATCATGGACGCCGAATCCCTGGAGTTCCTCAAGCGCCTGCTCGATACGCCGGGTCCCAGCGGCTTCGAGGCGGCGGCCGCACGCGTTTGGCGTGCGGAGGCCGAGAAGGTGGCGGACCGGGTGGAGGTGGACGTGAACGGCAACTCGGTGGCGCTGCTGAACGAAGGCGGCGCGCCCCGGGTCATGCTGGCGGGTCACATCGACGAGATCGGGTTGATGGTGACCCATGTGGACGAGGACGGCTTCCTCTACTTCGACGGGATCGGCGGCTGGGATCCGCAGGTGCTGGTGGGGCAGCGGGTGCGGCTGCTGACGAAGGCGGGTGAGGTGGTGGGGGTGATCGGGCGGAAGCCGATCCACCTGATCAAGGGGGAGGAGAAGGACAAGGCAGTCAAGCTGAAGGATCTGTGGATCGACGTCGGCGCGTCGGGGCGTGAGGCGGCGCTGGCGAAGGGGATCCGGGTCGGCGATCCGGCGGTGCTGGAAGGGCCGGTGGTGGAGCTGGGTGACGGCCTGATCGTGAGCCGGTCGATCGACAACCGGGTCGGCGCGTTCGTTGTGCTGGAGGCGCTGCGGCTGCTGGCGAAGGACCGGCCGCGGGCGTGCGTGGCGGCCGTGGCGACGGCGCAGGAGGAGATCGGCTACAGTGGGGGCGGTGCGCGGGCCGTCGCGTACCGGCTGGATCCCCAGGTGGCGCTGGTGGTGGATGTGACGTTCGCCACGGACTCGCCGGGGATGGAAACGAAGGAGTTGGGCGAGCACAAGCTGGGGGGCGGGCCGGTCCTGACGCGCGGGTCGGCGGCCAACCCCCTGGTGTTCGAGCGTCTGGTGGCGGTGGCGGAGCGGGAAGGGATTCCGTATAGCATTGCGGCGTCGCCGCGCTACACCTCGACGGATGCGGACGCCATCTACCTGTCACGGGCGGGCGTGGCGACGGGCCTCATCTCGATCCCGAACCGTTACATGCACTCGCCGAACGAGATGGTGAGTGTGCGGGACCTCGAGCAGGCGGCCCGGCTGGTGGCGGGCTTCGTGAGGGATCTGGAAACGGCGGACGACTTCGTGGCGCGCTGAGGCCGGTCGAGGGACCGGGTCGAGGCGGCCACCAGCCCAACAGAACGAGCCGTGAGATTGCACGACATCACCCAGCCGCTGGACCGGACGGCGTCGACCTGGCCCGGGGACGAGCCGTTCCGGATCGGGTGGAACTCCCGCCTGGACGAGGGCGGGAACGTGAACCTCGCCACGATCAAGCTGAGTGTTCACACGGGCACGCACGTGGACGGCCCGTTCCACGTGATCGACAACGGCACGCCGGTGGGTGCGCTGCCGTTGGAGACGTTCATCGGCCCGGTTCGGGTGATCGACGCCGTCGGCCGCACCTCCCTGGACGAGGATGTGGTGGCGCGGGTGGATCTCGCGGAGGCAGAGCGGGTTCTGTTCCGGACGCGGGACCGACTCGACCCGTGGGCGTACCCGCAGCCGTACCCGGCGATCACGCCGGCGCTGGCGCGGCGCCTGGTCGAGGCGGGCGTGAAGCTGGTGGGCACGGATGCGCCGTCCATTGACCCGCCCGAATCGCGGTCGCTGGAGGCGCACCGGATCCTGCTCGGTGCGGGCGCCGTCGTTCTGGAGAACCTGGCGCTGGGCGCTGTGAAGCCCGGCAAGTACACGCTGCTGGCGCTGCCGTTGAGGATCGTTGAGGCGGACAGCGCGCCGGTGCGTGTGCTCCTGCTCGAGGGCGACCTGGCGTTCGGCGAGGCGACGCCTCCCGCGCGGGCGGCGAAGAAGGTGGCGGCGAAGGCGCCGGCCAAGAAGGCGGCTGCGAAGAAGGCGCCGGCGAAGAAGACGGCTGCGAAGAAGACGGCTGCGAAGGAGGCGGCCGCGAAAGCGGCGGCCAAGAAGGCGCCGGTGAAGAAGGCGGCGGCCAAGAAGACGGCCACGAAAGCGACGGCCAAGAAGGCGGCGAAGAAGGCGGCGACGAAAGCCGGGGCGCGGAAGCGGAGCGGGCGCTGAGGTCCTGTCCGGAGCCCGCGGGAGTTCGACCGCAGCGGGTGGGCGCCTGGTGTGCGTGTTCCCTGCCGGGCTCCCGGCGGGTGGTGCTCCTGCTGCGCCGATGCGGGCGCGGTGGATCGAGGAAGCGTGCAACGGGCTCGCCCCCTCACGACGTCGTGGACCGTGGGGGCTGCTCGAGTGGACGGCGCCGACGGCAGCGGTGCAACCAAACGACCCGAGGTGAGAGCGATCCATGGTGGAAGCTGGAAAGTTGGTGAAGCGTCTGCAGGAGATGCGGGAGGAGGGGTACCTCTCCGACGCGATCCTCCGTGAAGCGGTGAAGTCGTTGAAGGCGTCGGACGATCGCTACGACTGGGTGGGGATCTATCTCCTGAACCCGGAGGAGAACGTCCTCTGGCTGCACAATTACCTCGGGCCGGCGACGCAGCACGCCAAGATCCCGGTCGGCCAGGGCGTGTGCGGCACGGCGGTTCTGGAGAAGAAGAACCAGAACGTGGCGGATGTCACGCAGGTCGAGAACTACCTGGCGTGCAGCCCGGACACCCGTTCGGAGCTGGTGGTGTTGATCCGTGCCGGCGATGAGATCCTCGGCCAGATCGACATCGACAGCAACCAGCCGGCCGCGTTCACGGGGGAGGATGAGGAGGCGGTGCAGGCGGTGGCGGACAAGCTGGCCGAAGTGCTGATGGAAGAGCGGCGCTGAGGACCGCGGGTGAACGGCGGGCGCGGGAGGGGGCCTTCCGCCTTGCCCGTCCGCCCGGGTGGGGGCTCGGTGCGAGGCGGCGCGCGGCTGCCGGCCGGGTCCCTGTGCCTGTGTTATGGAGGACGCTGCGGGTGCCGTGCTCCGCGAGGTCCGGGCGCCGAACGCGGGGCCGCTGACGCTGGATGGGACGCGGAGCTACGTCGTGGGCCGTCGGCGGGTCGTGGTGATCGACCCTGGGCCGGCGGCCCGCGCGCATCTGGAGGCGGTGGTGGCGGCGGTGGGCGGGGCGCGGGTCACGGCGGTCGCGGTGACGCATGGCCACCCGGACCATGCCGAGGGCGGCGAGGCGCTGGCGGGTCGGCTGGGTGCGCCGCTGCGGGCGGCCGTTGCGGGGACGCTGGCGGACGGGGACGTGCTGGAGACGGATGCCGGCCCGCTGATCGCGGTGGCGACGCCGGGCCACACGCCGGACCACGTGGCGTTCCACTGGCCGGCCGGGGGCGCGGTGTTCGTGGGGGACCTGATGCTGGGTGGGCTGGACACCGCGCTGGTCGCCGCGCCCGAGGGCGACCTGGGCGCGTACCTGGCGTCGCTGGCGCGGGTCCGTGCGCTCGGGGCGAGGGTGTTGTATCCTGCCCATGGCCCGGCGTTCGAGGATGCGGACGCGGCGCTGGACGCGTACGTCCAGCACCGCCGGGACCGGGAGCGGCAGGTGCTGGCGGCGTTGGGAGCGGGTGCGGCGGCGCCGCAGGAGCTGGTGGAAGCGGTCTACGGGCCCGGCCTGGCGGCGGCGTTGCGGGGTGCGGCGGAGGGCGCGGTCGTGGCGTACCTGGAGCACCTCGCGGCGGCGGGGCGGGTGGTGCGGGAGGCGGGCGGGCGGTGGCGCCTCGGGGGCTGAGGGCTGCGTTCGGACCGAGGCCTGCGGCGCGGGGTACAGCAGGCCGGCCCGCTGCCGGGCCCGGGCGGGCCGGATCGGATCGGTGGCCCGGCGAGGCCGGGCCGGGGTAGGACCCGACGTGATCGATTCCCAGAGCATGAGAGCCGGTGCTGAGCCGATGGCGCGTCCGGAGCCGTTGAGCCCGGCGCTGGTGGCGGAGCTGCGCCGCATCGTCGGGCGGGACGCCGTGGTGACGGATCCCGCCACGCTGCTGGTCTACGAGTCGGACGGGCTGACGGCGTACCGGGTCCCGCCGCGGGCGGTGGTGGCGCCGCGGGGCACGGAGGAGGTCGCGGCCGTGGTCCGGCTGCTGGCGGAGGCCGGCATCCCGTTCGTGCCGCGGGGCGCGGGGACGGGGCTTTCCGGCGGCGCGCTGGCGCTGGAGGGCTCGGTCGTCGTTTCGCTGGCGCGGATGGACCGGATCCTCTCCATTGACCCGGCGAACCGCAGGGCGCGGGTCGAACCGGGGGTGGTGAACGCGCGGCTGGGCCGACTCGCGGCCGAATACGGCCTGACGTACGCGCCGGACCCGAGCTCGCAGGCCGCGTGCACGATCGGCGGCAACGTGGCGGAGAACGCGGGCGGGCCGCACTGCCTGAAGTACGGCGTCACGAGCAACCACGTCACGGGCCTCACGGTGGTCCTGCCGGACGGCGAGGTACTGGAGCTGGGCGGCGGCGGGGGCGAGACCGTGGGCTACGACCTGGTCGGGCTGTTCGTGGGCAGCGAGGGCATGTTCGGCATCGCGACGGAGATCGAGGTGCGGCTGATCCCGCTGCCCGAGTCGGTGGAGACGCTGCTCGCGATCTTCGACCGGGTGGACGACGCCAGCCGCGCGGTCAGCGCGATCATCGCCGAGGGCTTCCTCCCCGCCGCACTGGAGATGGCGGACCAGGCGACGATCCGGGCGGTGGAGGAGAGCGTGTACGCGGCCGGCTTCCCGACGGACGCGGCGGCGGCGCTCGTCGTCGAGTTCGACGGCCCGCGGGCCGGGCTGGCGGAGGAGGCGGAGCGCGCGGCGGAGGTCTGCCGGCGGGAGGGGGCGCGGGAGGTGCGGCGGGCCCGGGACGAAGCCGAGCGGCAGCGGTTCTGGAACGCGCGCAAGAAGTCGTTCAGCGCGCTGGGCCGGCTCGCGCCGGACCTGCTGGTGCAGGACGCGACGGTGCCGCGCACGAAGGTGCCGGAGGTGCTGGCGCGCATCTACGAGGTGGCGGCGGAGTACGGGCTGAAGGTGGCGAACGTGTTCCACGCCGGGGACGGCAACCTGCACCCGTGCATCCTGTTCGACCGCCGGGATGCGGACGAGGTGGCGCGGGTGGAGCGCGCCTCGAAGGAAATGATGCGCGCGTGCGTGGCCGCGGGCGGGACGATCACGGGCGAGCACGGCGTCGGCTACGACAAGCGGGAGTACATGAGCCTGGTGTTCGACGACGCGACGCTCGAGGCCATGTGCGACGTGCGGCGGGTGTTCAACCCGCGGGGGCTGGCGAACCCGGGCAAGGTCTTCCCGGTGCGGGTCTGCCGGGAGTGGGCCGGTCCGGCGACGGCGGTGCGGCGGGTGGAGGAGGCGGAGCGGCGGGAGGCGGGCGGCCCCGTCGCACCGCCCTCCGGCCCGGACGGGGGCACTGCGGGTGGGGACGAACCCGCCGCACCGCTGCGCCGTCCGGGCGAGGGTGGGGGCGCGCCGGTGGAAACCGCGGGGGCGCCGGCATGATCGAGCGGCTGCGCGCGATCGTCGGCGAGGCCGGCGTGCGGACGGGGCCGGCCGGTGCGGGCTGGGCGGTGCACGGCGTGGCGCCGGCGGTGGTCGTCGCGCCCGGCACGGTGGACCAGGCCGCGGCGGTGCTGGAGCTGGCCAGCCGGGAGGGTGGCGGGTGGAGCCGGCCGGGCGGGGACGTGGCTGGGCTGGGGCCGGCCGCCGGAGCGGGTGGACATCGTGTTGAGCGCGGAGCGGCTGGCCGCGGTGGAGGCGTACGAGCCGGCGGACCTCACCGCGGTGGTCGGGGCGGGCATCACGCTGGGCGCGCTGGCGGACACGCTCGCGCGGCACCGCCAGTGGCTGCCGCTGGACCCGGCGGGCGGCGGGGCGGGGACCCTGGGCGCGGCGGTCTCCCTTGCCGAAGCGGGGCCGCTGCGGCTGGCGCACGGCACGCCGCGGGACCACGTGCTCGGCCTGACGCTGGTGACCGGCGACGGCCGCGTGCTGGAGCTGGGTGGGCGGGTGGTCAAGAACGTGGCTGGTTTCGACTTGGTCAAGCTGGTGACGGGCTCCCGCGGCACGCTCGGGCTGGTCTGCCGGGTCTGCGTCCGGCTCAGGCCGTTGCCCGAGCGGGACGCGACGCTGGTCCTCGCGGCCGCAGGGCCGGAGGCGGCGGTCGAGCTGGCGACGGCCCTCCGCGACCCGCGGATCGAGCCGGCGGCGCTGGAGCTGGTCTCGCCGCCGCTGGCCGCCACGGCCCTGGGTGTGGGAGCGGCGGAGTGGGCGGTGGTCGTGCGGCTCCAGGGCGGGGCGGCGGCCGTGGCGGAGGCGGAGGCGCGGGTCCGGGAGCGGGCGGGGGGCGCGCAGGTGCTCACGCCCGATGCGGCCCATGCCCGGGCGCTGTGGGCGGCGCTCGGCGAGCCGGAGGCACGCGCGGCCCTGGTGGCGCGGCTGGCCGACCGGCCGTCTGATCTGGAGAGGACGCTGGCCGCCGCGCTGGCGCTGCCCGGCGCAGCGGTGGCGTGGCCGCTGCTCGTTCACGCGGGCAGTGGCATCGTGCGGGCGGCCGTGCCCGCGGACGCGTGCTCGGACGAGGCGGCTGCACGGTGGGCCGCGGCGCTGACACAGGCCCGGTCGCGGCTCGGCGAGCGAGGCGGCACGGTGTTGTGCGTGCGCGCGCCCCGGGCCGTGATCGAGGCGGGGCTGGACCCGTTCGGCGACCCCGGGCCGGCGCTGCGGCTGATGCGCGCGCTGAAGAGCAAGTTCGACCCGGCGGGCGTGCTGGCGCCGGGCCGGTTCGTGCTGTGAGGGAACTGAGTGGCCGATGACGACGACGGTGCGACGCCCCGCCCTGACCGAACCCCTCGTCGCCGAGGAAGACCGGCTCCTCGCCTGTGTGCACTGCGGGTTCTGCCTGACGGCGTGCCCGACGTACCTGCGGCTCGGCGCCGAGGAGGACTCGCCTCGGGGGCGGCTGTACCTGATGCGCGCTGTGGCGGAGGGGCGGCTCGACCCGACCTCGGAGGCCTTCACCACGCACATCGACCGGTGCCTGGGGTGCCGCGCGTGCGAGACGGCGTGCCCGGCGGGTGTGCAGTACGGCTTCCTGCTGGAGCGGGCCCGCGCCGTGGCCCGGGAGGCGGGCGCGCCGAGCGGTGGCCGGGCGGGCGCGCTGCTGCTTCGGGTGTTCGCGAGCCCCCTCGGCACGCGGGTGGCGATGACGCTCGGCCGCGCGCTCCGGGCAACGGGGCTGCCGCGCCTGCTCGTGCGCCTGCTGCCTGCGCGGCTCGGAATGCCCCGGTTCGGGCTGGCGATGCTGGCGGGGTCGGCGGAGTGGACGGCGCTGCGGGAGGGACGAGAAGCGGGTCGGAGCGGCCCTTCCGCCGCCCCGACCCGTTCGGGAGCCCTCTCGGCAGCGCCCGACCGCCCGGGTGGGGAAGCCCGCGCCGGTGCCGCGGCACCCTCCCGGGCCGCCACCGGGCACAGGGCGCCCGGGCAGCAGGCACCCCGCGTGGCCCTGCTGACCGGCTGCGTGCAGGAAGGGCTGTTCGCCCGGGTGAACCGGGCGACGGAGGCGGTGCTGCAAGCCAACGGCTGCACCGTGGTGCCCGTGCCGGCGCAGCGGTGCTGCGGCGCGCTGCACGCCCACGGCGGCGACCTGGAGCAGGCCCGTCGGCTCGCACGCGCCAACATCGACGCGTTCGAGCGGGCCGGCGTGGACTGGATCGTGGTCAACGCGGCGGGCTGCGGCGCGGCGATGAAGGAGTACGGCGAGCTGCTGGCCGATGACCCGGCGTACGCCGAGCGCGCGCGTCGGCTGGCGAGCCGGGTCAAGGACGTCTCCGAGTTCCTGGTACAGCTCGGGCCCATCCGGGGCGCACCGCTGCCGCTGCGCGTCACGTACGACGCGCCGTGCCACCTCCACCACGCCCAGCGCGTCACCCGCGCGCCGCTGGACCTGCTCGCGACGATCCCGGAGCTCGAGCTGGTGCCGTTGCCCGGCGCGGAGGAGTGCTGCGGCGGCGCGGGCATCTACGGGCTGACCCACCCGGACCTGGGCGGGCGGATCCTGACGGACAAGATCCGGGCGATCCGCTCGACGGGCGCCGCGGTGGTCGCCACGCCGAACCCGGGCTGCATGATGCAGATCGCGGCCGGGCTGCTGCTGGCCGGTGCGGACACGCCGGTGGTGCATCCCATCGAACTGCTGGGCGAGAGCTACCGGCGGGCAGGGCTGATCGGGGATTGATGCCGATGGACGAGCCGACCGGGCGCAGCCAGGGGGCGGAGCTCGCGGGGGCGCTGGAGAGGCTGCGCCGCTACGTCGAATACGAGACGCCGACGGGCGACGCGGAGCGGAACGCCGCGCTCGCGGCCGAGCTCGCGAGGGACCTGACCACGGCGGGCGCGGAGGTCGAGCTGCTCGACGCGCCGGGCGTGGGACGTCACCTGCTCGCGCGCGTGGCGGGCCGCGAGCCGGCGGAGCGGCCGCTGTTGCTGCTCGGCCACATGGACACCGTGTGGCCGGTGGGCACGCTGGCCTCCCGGCCGTTCGCGGTGCACGGCGACCGCGCCGAGGGTCCCGGCGTCTACGACATGAAGGCCGGCCTCGTCGTGATGGTCGAGGCGATCTCCCGGCTGCGCGCCACGGGGTCGGCGCCCCGCCGGCCGGTGACGATCCTGGTCACATGCGACGAGGAGGCAGGCTCCGGGACGTCTCGCGGGCTGATCGAGAGGGAGGCGCGCGGCGCGGCGGCCGTCCTGGTACTGGAGCCGCCGCTCCCCGACGGCGCGGCCAAGACGGCACGGAAAGGCGTCGCCATCTACTACCTCACCACGACCGGGCGGCCGGCGCACGCGGGGATCGAGCCGGAGCGCGGCGTGAGCGCCATCGTCGAGCTGGCGCACCAGGTCCTGCGCGTCGCGGTGCTGGCGGACCCCGCCCGCGGCACGACCATCAACGTCGGCGTGGTGCACGGCGGGACGGCGTCCAACGTGGTCCCGGAGCGGGCCCAGGCGGAGATCGACGTGCGCTTCAGCACCACAGCGGAACTGAAGCGCGTGGACGCCGCCCTGCGCGCGCTGACGCCCGTGCTGGAGGGGGCGGCGGTGGAGGTCACCGGCGGCGAGAACCGGCCGCCGCTCGAACGGACGGACGCGGTGGTGGAGCTCTACGGCCGGGTCCGCTCGATCGCGGCGGAGCTGGGCATGGAGCTGGGAGAGGGCTCGACCGGCGGGGGGAGCGACGGGTGCTACACCGCCGCGCTGGGCGTGCCCACCCTGGACGGCCTCGGCGTCCGCGGCGGCGGCGCGCACGCCACGGACGAACACATCGTCGTGGACGACCTCCCCCGCCGCATCGACCTGCTGGTGCGCCTGCTCGAACGCCTCTGAACGGAGGCCGGGGCTACGCCTGGGGCTGCTCCCGCGCCGCCTTCGCCTGATACAGCGCCTGGTCCGCGGCGGCGATCAGCGCGTGGGGGTCCGGCATCGACGGGTGGTACTCCGCCACGCCCGCGCTCGCCGTGATCCCGGTCCGTCCCAGCTCCGCCAACCGCTCGTGGAAGCGCTCGCGCACGCGCTCGATGAACACCATCGCCCGCTCACGGGTCGAGTCGGAGAGCAGCGCCACGAACTCGTCGCCGCCGTAGCGGGCGGCCATGTTCATCGCCCGCGTCTCCTGCGCCAGGACCGATCCGAAGATGCGCAACACCTCGTCGCCGGCGAGGTGGCCGTGGCCGTCGTTGTATTTCTTGAAGTTGTCGAGATCGAAGACGACGGCGACCAGCTTGCGGCCGCGGCGGGCGGCGGCGAACTCGCGGGCGAGCTCGCGCTCGAGCTGGCGCCGGTTGGCCAGGCCGGTGAGCGGGTCCGTGAGCGAGAGCGTGCGCACCTGCTCGAAGAGGCGGGCGTTCTCGATGGCGATGGCGGCCTGGTCGGCCAGCGCGCGGAGCAGCTCGAGCTCGTTCTCGTCGAAAGGCCGTTCGCGGGCGCAGGCGAACAGTGCGCCGAGCGGACGGCCGCGGTAGAGCAAGGGCGCAGCGGCCACCGGCGTGTTGCCGAGGAAGTCGCGGCTCTCGGGCTGGATGAGCGGCTCCTGCGACGGGTCGATGGTCGCGCGGGTCCGGCCGTGGCGGACCACCCAGCCGGTGAAGCTCCCTTCGACCGGGTACAGGATGCCGAGCACGTGGGGGGGCAGGCCGTACGCCGCGCGCAGCTCGAGCGACTCCCCATCCTCCGTCAACAGCTCGATGCCCGCGCCACGGGCGTTCAGGAGCCGTGCAGCCCAGTGGGCCACGAGCTGGAGCGTCCGATCCAGCTCCGTCGAACAGGCGAGCGCGTGGCTGACCTCGACCAGCGCACGGGTGTGCGAGAGGCGTCGGTACTCCTCCGTCTGCCGTTCCACGGCGCGGAGCGCGTAGGCGCTGCGGACAGCGAGCAGCGCGCCCAGGACGGCGAGTGAAAAGCCCCGGTCCACACTGACGGCGGAGCGCAGCGCCGCATCCAGGCCCAGCACTCCCAGCAGCAGGGCGGCGGCGGGCAGCACCGCCTGGCGCCCTCGCCGCGCGACCCGCTTCGCGACTTGGGCAGTCCGCTGGCTGGCCTCACTGGCGCTGATGACGCCCGCATAGGTGAGGAGCGCCCAACCCCCGAGCAGCGGCAGGTCGTTCGGGCCACCCGGCCCCTCACCGTTCACCGCCGGCCACACGGCGTGCAGCACGTGTCCCAGCCCGAACGCTGCCGCGGCGCCGAGCAGCGCGGCCGCGGCGCGGCCCGAGACGGACGAAGCCTGATCCAACACCGACAACGCCGCGAGGCACAGCGCCGCCAGCGAGCCCAGCAGTCCGGCGAGCAGCCCGTACAACTCCGCTGTGCCGAGACCCGGACGGGCCAACAGCGGCTCGAGCCCCAGGCGGATCATCAGCGCCGCCCCGGCCGCAGCGATCAGCGCACCGTCCAGCGTCACCTCGGCGCCGCGCCGCGGGCCGCCCGTCGCACGGAGCGCGATGGCGGCGCCGACGCAGAACAGCGGATAGAAGAGCAACGCGAAAAGTTGACCGGCCGATGCGTACGAGTGCGCCGTCCTGAGGGCGACCTCTCCCGCCGCAGCCAGGAGCTGGCCGAGCGCTGCGACGGCGGCCGCTCCCGCAAACCAGCGCCAGCCGGCGCGCCGCTGGGCCGGCAGGACCCGTCCCGCGTTGAAGCACGCGGCCGCGGCTATGGCGGGCGCGACGATCATGATGAGGTGACCGTACCCGTGCCGCACGGACCCGCGCAACGGGCCGAGCACGAGGATCACCAACGCTGCCGCGGCGGCGACCAGGATCCCGGCGCGCGCTCGCGGTGGCAGGCGAATCCAGGGTCGACGTTTGGAATTGACAGCGATTGCGGTTGAAGGCTGGTATCGATCGCCGCTCATCGCTTCTTGTGCGGGCAGAAACAACGATGCCGGGCGGGGCGGGCAGAGACGCGCCCTGCGAGGCGGAGATGTTGTCCAGAAGTTAACGCAAGGGCGCCGGATCCTCAAGGCGCGCCGCCCGCCGGGCCGCGGGGTGTGCCCAGAAGAAGCTTGCCGGTGGACCGAGCGGGTGGTACAATGGGACACATCCGCTCCGGACGCCGCGCGTCCGCACCAGCACTCCCCGGCGGACGGATCCATCCCGCCTTCCCGAAACGCAGCGGAACCGCCGGCGCCGTGGTGCGCAGCGTGACCGCCCCGTGAACCGTGGCCGGCCGTGACCCCGTCTCTCGAACTCTATTCGAGCGTCACAGAACGGTACAACGTCCTGCTCGACCTGGCGCGCACGTTGACGTCCACGCTGGTGCCGTCTGCGCTGTACGAAGCGCTGCACCATCACGTGGCGCGTGTGTTGCCGATGAGCGCGTTCACCGTGGCGATCTTCGACCGCGAGGGCGAGGCGCGGACGGCGTTCCATGCGGGCGAGGGCGATGGCCTGCCGCGGCTGGGGGAGGTGGAGATGGAGCACCTGCGGGCGGGCGACTTCGTCGTGCGCGGCGGCGTGGGGGACAAGAGCGCCCTGCTCGCGGCGCCGTTGCGGTGCGAAGGCCGGTTGATCGGCTACCTCGCGGCGCAGCGGCGCGAGGCGCGCCCGTTCGACGCCACGGAAGCGAACTTCCTGCTGGCCGTCGGGCAGCTCGCCGCGGTGGCGGTGGCGAACGCACGTCTTTTCGCGGAGGTGCGGCGGCGGGGCGAGGAGGCCGAGCGGCTCGAAGCGATCGCGCGCGACCTGGGCGGCTCCCTGGAGCTGAGCGAGGTCGTCGAGCGCGCCGCCAACCGTGCGTTCGAAGTGGTGAACAAGCCGGTGGTGCTGTGGTTGCTGGACGGTGCGCGGATCCGCGCCGTCGCGCGGGCGGGCGGGGCGATGATCCGGCTGGGCGAGGAGCGGATCCTCCCGCCGGCAGCGATCGCGCGCCTCAAAGCGGAAGCACTGTCCCAGCCAGCGGTCCGGGCCGGCGCCGGCACGGCTGCGGAGATCCGGCTGGGCACGGACGTCGGGGCCGGCGCCGGACTGCACGAGCGCGGCCGGATCCTCGTACCGCTCGTGCTCGGCCCGCGCCTGATCGGCCTGTTCGCCATCGGGCCGTGGTCGGATGCGCCGCCGGATCCCGATCAGCTCGCGCTGTTGCATCGCATGGCGCCGCATGCTTCTGCCGCGATCGAGAACGCGCGGCTCCACGACGAAGTGCGGCGCCTCTCGCTGACCGACCCGCTCGTTCACCTCCCGAACCGCCGGCAGCTCGACCTGTTCCTGGAGAAGGAGTTCGCGGCGGCACAGCGTGGGCGGCCGCTCTGCTTCGTGTTGTACGACCTCGATCGGTTCAAGGAGTACAACGACCTGCATGGCCACCGTGCCGGCGACCTCGCGTTGATCCGCTTCGCCAACGTGCTGCGCAACGAGACCCGCGCCATGAACCTCGCCGCGCGCTACGGCGGCGAGGAGTTCGCCACCGTGCTCTCCGGCACAGACCTGGCCGGCGGACGCGCCCACGCCGAACGCGTGCGCGAGCGCTGCGCCCAGGCGTTCGGCGGCGCGATGACCGTGAGCGCGGGCGTCGCCGAGTACGTGCCCGGGATGCGGACGCCCATCGACCTCGTCGTGGCGGCCGACCGCGCGCTGTACCGGGCGAAGATGGGCGGGAGGAACCGGGTGTGCGTGGCGGAGCCGTAGCCCGGCGGCAGTCCTCCGCGCTTCGATTCAGCCGCCGGCGCGGCGCTCCGTGCCGCGCTCGCCACTCGGCTCGCCATGGGTCGGGCCCGTGTCCCGGAACACGAGCCTCACGTCGCGCAGGAACCACGCGAACACCAGCGTGGAGCCGACGATGAGCACCACGATCGAGAGCCACGTCCCCAGCGTCCAGATGCTCATCGACTCACCTCTTCCGCCAACGCTCCGGGTACGCCCGCTCGCGCCGGCGCGCGCGCGGCGAGCCGCGCGATGATGAAGGCGAGCGCGGACGCGGGCAGTGCGAACAGCACGGCGTACTCCTGCCACAGCGCGATGGTGCGACCGCCGAGCTCGACGGTCCAGATCTGCGTGGCCCACTCCTCGTCGTGGACCCCGTAGACGTGCACCAGGATGTAGAACAGGACGGCGACGCCGAGCCCGGCGAGGCTCGAGGCGAATCCGGCGGCGGCGGGCTGCGGCCGGCGGGAGTACAGCCCGACGAGCAGCGGCACGAGCGTCGCGGCGATCAGCACCGTGCTCATGAAGATCCAGGCGGAGACGATGGTGCGGAAGAACAGCGCGAACGCCACGGATGCCGCCGCGGCCACAGCGGTCATCCAGCGTGTGAGCCGCAGCACGTCGCGGTCCGGCATGTCCGGCCGGACGAGCGGCCGGTAGATGTCGTACGCGATGTTGCCGCCGGCGATGAGCAGGTAAGAGTCGATGGTGGACATCGCAGCGGCGAGCACGCCGGCGACGAAGAGGCCGCGCAGCCCGGCGGGCAACACATCCAGGGTGAGCATGAGCAGCGCGTAACGCGGCTCCGCCTCGATGCCGCGCGCGGCGGCGGCCATGCCGAGCACGGTCGTGATCCAGTCGTACGCGGCCCAGAGCGTGATGCCCGTGAGCAGTGCGATCAGCACCGCGCGGTAGTTCACCGCCGCGAACACACGCTGGTAGAACGCCGGCTCGACCAGCGCGCTGAGCGCGGACGCCCCGAACACGAGCAGCACGGACGCGGGATACGTCCCGCCGGGGTCGAAGAACTCGGCGGGCAGCGCGGCCTGGAGGCCGTCCATCCCGCCTGCCGCGTGCAGTACGAGGATGCAGGCGATGCCCAGGGTGATGCACATCAGGACGAACTGCACGGTGTCGGTCAGGGCATCGGCGAGCAGCCCGCCCATCACGGTGTAAGCCAGTGAGATGCAGGCGCCGAGCAGCACGCCCCAGGTGAACGGGATGCCGAGCGTCACGTCCAGCAGGATGCCGATGCCCATGATGCTGAGCAGCGGCAGAGCGTAGAGGAAGCTGGCGATGGCGGCGACCACGCGCGTGCCGACGCCGTAGTAGTGTTCCGCGACATCGGGAAGCGAGAGGAAGGCGTGCCGCTTCAGCCGCGGCGCGACCAGCAACACGGCGGCGAGGATGACGAGGTAGTACGGCCGCATGTAGCCGAACCACGCGACGACGCCCTCCTGGTACGCGACCTCGGAGCCGCCGAACAGCACGTCCAGCCCGTAGTAGGTCGAGACCAGCGAGCAGACCAGGAGCGGTGCGGTGAGGTGTCCGGCCGCGACGAAGAAGTCGCGGAAGCCGGCGATGCGGCGCGACACCGCAGCGCCGATCGCGATCATGCCGGCGAGGTAGGCGCCGACGATGATGTAGTCGAGGAGAGTCATCACTGCTCGCGCAGCAGATCCCAGGCGCGGCGGACGTGCGCCTCGGTGGTGCGCGGGTTGCCGATCGCGAGGCGGAGCGCGTACCGGCCGTTCACCCGCGTTTGCGAGAGGAACACTTCGCCCGATGCGTTGACCCGGTGGAGCAGCCGTTCGTTCAACGCGTCCAGCGCCTCGCCGCCCGGATGTCCCACGGGATGGTGTCGGAAGACGACGACGCAGAAGTCCGTCGGCGCGAGGCGCTCGAAGTCCGGCGCCGCGTCCACCCACGAGGCGAAGAGCCGGGCGAGCCGGAGGTGCTCGCGCAGGATCGCCCCGATGCCCTCACGGCCGTAGTACCGGAGGATGAACCACAGCTTGAGCGCGCGGAACCGACGGCCGAGCGCCAGTCCGTAGTCCATCAGGTTGACCGCCTCCTCGCCTTCGGCCGTGGTGAGGTAGAAGGGTGTGAGGGAGAAGGCACGGCGCAGCACGTCGGGACGACGCGTGAACAGGACCGAGCAGTCGAGGGGCGTGAACAGCCACTTGTGCGGGTTCGTGACCAGCGAGTCCGCGCGGTCGCAGCCATCGAAGATCCAGCGCATTTCGGGCAGGATCGCCGCTGCGCCGCCGTACGCCGCGTCGATGTGGAGCCACAGGCCCTCGCGCTCGCAGATGTCGGCGATGGCGGGCACGGGGTCCACTGCCGTGGTGGACGTGGTGCCGACGGTGGCGACGACGGCGAGCGGCCGGATGCCTGCGGCGCGGTCCTCGGCAATGGCGGCCTCGAGCGCAGCGGGGTCGAGCCGGAGCCGTTCGTCCGTGGGGATGCGGCGTACGCCGGAGAGGCCGAGGCCGAGCGTGATCGCGGCCTTGTCCACGCTGGAGTGGGCCTCCTCGGAGCAGTAGACCCGGAGCCGCGGCAGGTCTGGGCGTCCGGCGAGCCCGTCCTCGCGGACGCGGAGCTCGGGATGCGCTTCCCGTGCAGCGGCGAGGGCGTAGAGCGTGCTGCTGGAGGCGGTGTCGTTGATCACGCCGAACCAGCCCTCGGGCAGGCCGAGGAGCTGGCGTAGCCAGCCGAGCACGTGTTGCTCGAGCTCGGTCGCGGCCGGCCCGGTGCGCCAGACCATCGCGTTCGCGTTCAGCGCGGCGGCGAGCAACTCGCCGATGATGCCGGGCTCCGTGCTGCTGGCCGGGAAGTAGGCGAAGAAGCCTGGGTGATTCCAGTGCGTGGTGTTGGGCAGGATCAGGCGGTCGAAGTCCGCCAGGATCCGGTCCATCGGCTCCGGCTCTTCGGGGGGCGCTGGAGGGAGCGCGGCGCGGACCTGACCCGGCCGGGTCGGGGGGAAGACGGGCCACGCCTCAATGTTCTCGAAGTAGGCGGCGATGCGTTCGATCGCGGCTGCTGCGTGGCGACGGAACCCGTCCTGGGGCCGGTCCGGGGGGACGGCACCAGACGCGGCGTCGCTGGGCTCGGTTTCTCTTTCCATGCGGCGAAAGCTAGGCGCGCGGCGGGTGGCAGTAAAGCGGGGCTCACCACAGGGTCGCCATGCGGAGCAGCAGGTTCACGAGCTCGGCCAGACGGGGGCCGAGCTCGGCCGAGCCCACCGTGGCGTTGGCGCCGGCAGCGGCGGCGGCGTGGCGATGCTGCGCAGGCCATCGCCGAACGCGTCCTCGAGCTCGTCGGGCGAGCGGGTGACACGGGTCGCGAAGCCGGCGTCGGCGAAGGCGGCGGCGAGGTCGGCGCCGTCGTCGCTCAGCACCAGCACGGGGTTCGCGGCGTCTGACGGACGGTCCTGCATGCGCGGCCAGCCCCTTTCCCGGGTTCGTGCGTCGCCCGGCAGGCGTGCAAGGCGCGTTCCGGCCCCGGACGCGTTGAGCGCGGGCCCGGCCGGCCGTATGTTGGCGCCCGACCGGACAGGAGGAAGCGATGGGCTGGAGGGCCGCATCTGTGGCGGCGCTCGCCGGCGGGCTCGTCCTCGCCGCCTGTGCGCCGACGCCGCCGGGCGGGCCGGCGCCGCGCCGCGCGACGCTCGCCGCGGTCGTGGATTCGGTCACGAACTCGCCGCCGCTGGACCGGACGCACTGGGGCATCGAGGTCTACGACCCGGTGAGCCGCAGGACGCTGCTCGCGCTGAACCCGGAGCGGCATTTCATCCCGGCGTCCAACATGAAGCTCGTGGTGACGGCCGTCGCGCTGGCGGAGCTCGGGCCCGACTACCGTTACCGGACCGAGCTGGCCGCGCGGCGCGCGCCCGGGGACAGCGTGGCGGAGCTGCTCGTCGTCGTGGGCCGCGGCGATCCGACGTGGTCCGAGCGGTTCCACGACCATCCGTGGGCGCCGGCGGATTCCCTGGCCGATTCCGTCGCGCTGGCCGGGATCCGGCGTGTGCGCGGCGAGCTCGTCGTGGACGCGAGCTACTTCGACCGCGAGCTCGTGCACCCGACGTGGGAGGTCGGCGACCTGGACTACGGCTACGCCGCGCCGGTCGCGGCGTTCGCCGTCGAGGAGGGCACGTTCCGCACCGAGGTGGTGCCCGGCCCGGCGGTGGGCGAGCCGGCGCGGGTGACGGCGCTCGCGCCGCCCGGCGCCGTCGTGATCCTGAACCGCCTGGTGACGGACACGGCAGGCGCGCGCCGGAGGATCGAGGTCTCCCGCCGCGTGGGCAGCGACACGCTGACGCTCTCCGGCTCCGTGCCGCTGGATGCGGCGCCGGACACGCTGCGGCTCGCCGTGGGTGACCCGGCGCTGTACGCCGCCCGGGTGCTCGCGGCGGCGCTGGACGCGCGGGGGATCGAGGTCGAGGGCGGCGTGCGCGTCGTCTACGACCCGGCGGAAGCGGCGGCGCTGCGGACGGGCAGCGGGGCGGCGGACGGGGTGCTGGATTCCGCCGCTGCCGCCACCGGGACGGGCGAGCAGGGAGCGCCGCCGCTGGTGCCGATCGCGAGCTGGACGTCCGCGCCGCTCGCGGAGATCGTCGCCGCGATCCTGAAGCCCAGCCAGAACTGGATCGCGGAGATGGTGTTGAAGACCCTCGGCGCGGAGCGCGGCGAGGGAGGGACGTGGGCGGCGGGGCTGGAGGTCGAGCGGCGGTACCTCTTCGACGTCGTGGGGATCGACTCCACGGCCGTCGTGCTGCGGGACGCGTCCGGCCTCTCGGCGCAGAACCTGTTGACGCCGCGGGCGATCGTGCAGCTCCTGGAGCACGCGCGGCGGATGCCGTGGGGCCCCGTCTACCGCGCCGCGCTGGCCGTGCCGGGCGAGAAGGACGGAACGCTGGAGCGACGGCTCGTCGCGCTCGAGGGCCGGGTGTTCGCCAAGACGGGGACCATCGCGCACGTGAACTCGCTCAGCGGCTACCTGACCACCGCGTCCGGCGGCGAGCTCGTCTTCAGCATCCTCTCCAACGCGTCGGGCCGGCCCGCCGCCGAGGTGCGGCGGGCGATCGACGCCATCGTGAACACGGCCGCAGACCAGGGAGGCGGTCCATGAGCCGCAACAGGAAGGCGTTGCTGGTGGTGGGGCTGGTGGCGCTGGCGTTCCTCGCCGGCTTCGGCTGGCAGTTCGTGCGGGCGGAGCGCCTCGAGCGGGAGCTCACCCAGACGAGGCGCGAGCTCGCGCTGCTCCGCGCCGAAACGGCCATCGCGGCGGCGGCCGCCTCGGCCCAGCGCGGCAACGAGGACATGGCGCTGAAGCTGGCCAGCGACTTCTTCACCCGCCTCCAGGCCGAGATCGGGAACGCGCCGGCAGAGGCGCGTGCCGAACTGGAGGAGATCCTGGCCCAGCGCGATGTTGCGATCGCAGCCGTCTCGCGCGGAGGCCCGGAAGGCAGGGAGCTGCTCGCACGCCTCTACGCACGCTACAGGGTGGCGATCGGCGGCCCGGACAACGCGCTGCCCGTCGCCGCCGAGCCGCCGACGGGAGGGCTCTGAGACCGGCTCAGTCCGCGGGCACGGCGGCGCGGGACCAATCCGCCAGCGCTTCCCGCGCCGCCCGGTAGCCCTCTTCCAGGAAGTACCGGGTACGGCCGAAGTCGAAGGTCGAGTAGCCGTCCAGCCGCGGCCGGATGTAGATCAGCGGCGGGCCGTCCCACGTCTCCAGTTGCTGGCGGCGCCGCGCGTAGCTCAGGATGTCGAAGACACGGTGCTGGATGGCGACGATGCCCTTCGACACCGTGTCCAGGGCGTCCTTGACCTCGCCCGCTCCCACATCCACCGCGATCACCAGGTCCGCGCCGCGCTCGGCAGCACGGCGCACGGGCAGCGAGTCGCCGACGCCGCCGTCCACCAGGTGCCGGCCGCCGATCTCCGCGGGCGGGTAGAAGACCGGCAGCGCGCAGGACGCGTAGATTGCGTCCGCCAGCGGGACATCCGTCCGGCCGCCCGCGCCGAACCACTCCATCTTGCCCGTCTCGAGATCCACGGCGTTCATGCTCAGCGGCAACGCCAGCTCGGAGAAGTCCGTCACGGGCAGGACCGAGCGGATGTAGTCGCGGAAGGCGTGATCGTGGAAGACGCTGGGCTGCCGGATCCCGTTGATCAACAGCGCCCAGCGGTTCAGCCGGACGATGTCCGACTTTTTCAGGCGCAGGGCCAGGGGCGCGAGCTCGTCCCACCCCATACCCCCTGCGACGCAGGCGCCGACCAGCGCGCCGATGCTGGTGCCCACGATCTCGGAGACCTCGATCCCGGCCTCCTGGACGGCCTTCCACGCGCCGATGTGAGCCATGCCCTTCACCCCTCCGCCACCCAGCACGAGGATCGTCCGCCCCATGGCTTCCTCCCTTTCCGAGCGCCCCCTCGGGTCCTCGGGGGTCAAGTTCCGGGCCGGGCACCCGCGCCGCGATGCGCGACGCGCCCGGCGGACCGGCGGTCCGCGAGGCGCGCTCCGGGCAGCGTCGCCCCGGCAGGTTAGACACCTCGGGGCGGGCCGGAGGTCCCGCCCGGGAGTGGGGGTCGGATCGGCGGTTTTCCGGTGTTGTGCGGCCCTTGACATTGGGAGGGGGCGGGGGTAGGTTGCCATTGATATCGAGAATCATTCTTGATCTTGAAAAGGGAGCCGGTCATGCAGGCCGGCGGGACGGAGGCCCGGGAGAGCGATGAGCGAGCCGATTCTGAAGATCGTGAATCTGCACGCGGTAGTGGCGGAGGATCAGACGGAGATCCTGAAGGGAGTGGATCTGGAGCTACCGCAGGGGCAGGTCCATGCGATCATGGGGCCGAACGGGTCCGGCAAGAGCACGCTGGCGAAGGTGCTGTCGGGCCACCCCGCGTACGAGGTGACGGACGGGGAGGTCTGGTTCAAGGGGGAGAACCTGCTGGAGCTGGAGGCGGATGAGCGTGCCCGCCTGGGGTTGTTCATGGCGTTCCAGTACCCCGTGGAGATCCCGGGCGTCTCGATCGCGAACTTCCTGCGGACGGCGATGCAGGCGCGGAAGGGTGGGGAGGTGGACGTCTTCGAGTTCCAGGAGAAGCTCCTGGAGCGGATGCGGCTGCTGGAGGTGGATCCCTCGTTCGCGGAGCGCAGTGTGAACGACGGCTTCAGCGGTGGTGAGAAGAAGCGGAACGAGATCCTCCAGATGGCGATGCTGGAGCCGGATCTGGCGGTGATGGACGAGACGGACTCCGGCCTCGACATCGACGCGCTGAAGATCGTCGCGAACGGGGTGAACCGGCTGCGGGAGGAGCGGCCGGAGATGACGGTCCTGCTGATCACCCACTACCAGCGGCTGTTGAACTACATCAAGCCGGACCGGGTGCACGTGATGGCGGCGGGCCGGATCGTGCAGTCCGGCGGGCCGGAGCTGGCGCTGGAGCTGGAGGCGCGGGGTTACGAGGCGTTCAAGGAGATCGCGGGGGCGGCCTGAGGGCCGCACCCGGGCGCCAGCGCGGCGGAGCCGCGGATCCTCACCGAGCAACGAGAACACGGGCGTGCCGAGCGCGCCCGGGACGTGGACGCGCAAAGCACGTGGAGCCCAACTGAGGAGCAGCCATGCCCTACAACGAGACCGTCGCCACCCTGGGGCTCGAGCAGTACAAGTACCACTTCATCACGCAGGTCGAGCCCCTGTTCAAGGCCCAGAAGGGGCTGTCCGAGGAAGTGGTGCGGCAGATCTCGGCGCACAAGGAAGAGCCGGAATGGATGCTGGAGTTCCGGCTGAAAGCGCTGCGGATCTTCCAGTCCAAGCCGATGCCCACGTGGGGTGGTGACCTGAGCAAGCTGGACCTCGACGACATCTATTACTACATCCGGCCGCAGGACCGGATGAAGCGGTCCTGGGACGAGGTGCCGGAGTCCATCAAGGAGACGTTCGAGCGGCTGGGCATCCCGGAGGCGGAGCGGAAGATCCTGGCGGGTGTGGGTGCGCAGTACGAGTCGGAGATGGTCTACCACTCCCTCAAGGAGGAGTGGGCGCGGCAGGGGGTCATCTTCGAGTCCATCGAGAACGGGTTGAAGAAGTACCCGGACCTGTTCCGTGAGTACTTCGCGACGGTGGTCCCGCCGCACGACAACAAGTTCGCTGCGCTGAACTCGGCGGTCTGGTCCGGCGGCTCGTTCGTCTACATCCCGAAGGGCGTGAAGGTCGACGTGCCGCTGCAGGCGTACTTCCGGGTGAACGCCGAGCGGATGGGCCAGTTCGAGCGCACATTGATCATCGCGGACGAGGGCTCGCAGGCGCACTACATCGAGGGATGCACGGCGCCGGTGTACACCACGGACTCGTTCCATTCGGGCGTGATCGAGATCGTGGTGAAGCCGGGGGCCCGGTTCCGCTACACGACGATCCAGAACTGGCCGCGCAACATGTACAACCTCGTGACGCAGCGGGCGATCGTCCACGAGGGCGCGCACATGGAGTGGCTGGACGGGAACCTGGGCTCGAAGCTGACGATGAAGTACCCGTCCTGCTACCTGGTGGGCGAGGGTGCGCACGGCGAGATCCTGTCCATTGCGTACGCGGGTGACGGCCAGCACCAGGACACGGGTGGCAAGGTCGTGCACGTGGCGCCGCACACCACGTCGCGCATCATTTCGAAGTCGATCTCGCGGGGGACGGGCCGCGCGTCGTACCGTGGCCTGTGCAAGGTGTACGAGGGCGCCCGTGGCGCGAAGTCGAACGTGCAGTGTGACGCGCTGCTGCTGCACGACACGTCGCGCACGGACACGTTCCCGTACATCGAGATCGAGGAGAGCACGGCGAACGTGGGGCACGAGGCGTCGGTCTCGAAGATCGGCGAGGAGCAGCTCTTCTACCTGATGAGCCGGGGGCTGTCCGAGGAGGAGGCGACGGCGATGGTGGTGCGCGGGTTCATCGAGCCGATCGCGCGGGAGCTGCCGCTGGAGTACGCCGTCGAGCTGAACCGACTGATCGAGCTGGAGATGGAGGGCAGCGTTGGCTGACGCGCGGTTGTCGAACGAGGCCGCCACTGCGACGGTGGTGGGCGAGGGTGTGAACGCCGCGTTCAACCGGGACGCGGTGGAGCGGCGGAGCGCCGGCCTCCCCGAGTGGCTGCGGCAGCGGCGTCTGGCGGCGTGGGAGGTCTACGAGCGGACGCCGCTGCCCACGACCCAGGTCGAGGAGTGGCGCTACACGGATGTGTCGTTGTTGAAGCTCGACGAGGTCGAGCTGGAGGAGGCCGGCGGTGAGGCGGGCGGCGCGGATGCGGAGCGGCTGGGCCTGACGGGTGCTGCAGCGGGCCGGGCGCTCCAGGTCGGCGCGCGTCTGGTGCAGGTCGAGGTGGCCGAGGAGCTGCAGGCGCGCGGGGTCATCGTCATGGACCTGGCCGAGGCGGCCGCGACTCACCCGGAGCTGGTGGAGCCGTACCTGGGCACGCGCGCGGTGCCGCCGGAGCTGGGCAAGTTCGCGGCGCTGAACGGCGCGCTGTGGTCGGGCGGCGTGTTCGTGTACGTCCCTCGCGGCGTGCGGATCGAGGAGCCGATCCGTGTCGGGCGGTGGATGGAGCGTCCGGGCGTCGCGGTGCTCCCGCGCACGCTGCTGGTCGCGGACGAAGGCAGCCAGGTGGCGGTGGTGGAGACGTTCGCCTCGCCGGACTTCGATGCGCCCGCGCTCTCGTGCGGGGTGGTGGAGGTCTACGCGCGCACGGGGTCGAGCGTGCAGTACGTCGCCTTCCAGCGCTGGGGCCACGGCGTGCGGCATGTCTCGACGCAGCGGACGATCGCAGAGCGGGACGCGAACCTCGACACGCTGGTGGTGAACCTGGGCGCCTCGGTGGCGCGGGTGGACCTTGCGGCGCGGCTCGAGGGGCCGGGCGCGCGCAGTGACATGCTGGGCCTGTACTTCGCGAGCGGGGACCAGCACTTCGACCACAACACGCGGCAGGACCACGTGGTGCCGCACGCGCACAGCGACCTGCTCTACAAGGGCGCGCTGTACGACCGGGCGCACACCGTCTTCCGCGGGCTGATCAAGGTCCATCCGAAGGCGCAGCGCACGGATGCGTACCAGACGAACCGCAACCTGCTGCTCTCGCCGGAGGCGCGTGCGGAGTCGCTGCCGAACCTGGAGATCGAGGCGGACGACGTGCGCTGCTCGCACGGCGCGACGGTCGGGCACCTGGACGAAGAGGAGCTGTTCTACCTCATGAGCCGGGGCATGCCGCGCCGGATCGCGGAGCGGCTGGTGATCTTCGGCTTCTTCGGCGAGGTGCTCGAGCGGCTGCCGCTTCCGGGTCTGGTCGAGGAGCTGCGTGCCGCGATCGAGGAGCAGCTCCACTAGACCGGGGGGTGAGCGTGGCGAGCGCGCCGGACGCGCCGCTGCCGCCGGGCGCGGTCCCGGCGGCAGCGCTGGATGACCTGCCGCCGGGCACCCTGTTGGGCGTGGAGATCGCGGGGAGGCGCATTTGCCTGGCCCATGCGGAGTCCGGCATCTACGCCTTCCAGGACAACTGCACGCACAGGGACTTCCCGCTCTCGGCGGGTGAGCTGGATGGCGATGCGGTCACGTGCGCCTGGCACGGTGCGCGGTTCGACTGCGCGACCGGGCGGGCGCTCTCGCTGCCCGCGGTCAAGCCGGTCAAGACGTACGAGGTGGTGGTCCGAGGCGGGCAGGTCTACGTGGTGGTGAACGATTGAGCGCGGCGACCGGGTCGGCCGGCGCCGCGTTCTTCGATGCAGGAGTCGCAGCATGGCGGTGCTGACCGCGTCGCGCCGATCGCTGGACGTGGAGCGGGTCAGGGCGGATTTCCCCGCGCTCGCGCAGTCGGTGCACGGCCGTCCGCTCGTGTATCTGGACAGCGCGGCGACCGCGCAGCGTCCGCGGGCGGTGCTGGATGCGCTGACGGAGTTCTACGTCCGGGACAACGCCAACGTGCACCGTGGGCTCCACGAGCTCTCGCGCCGGGCGACGGAGCGCTACGAGGCGGCGCGGGCGCGTGTGGCCCGGTTCCTGGGCGCCTCGGACCCGGCCGAGGTGGTGTTCGTGCGGGGCACGACGGAGGCGGTGAACCTCGTCGCGTGGAGCTGGGGCGCGGCGGAGCTGCGGCCGGGCGACGAGGTCGTGCTCACCGTCGCCGAGCATCATTCGAACATCGTGCCGTGGCAGTTGGTGGCGCAGCGGACGGGGGCGCGGCTGCGCTACATCGACATCGATGACGCGGGCCGGCTGCGGCTGGACGAGCTGGACGCGCTGCTCGCGGGCGGCCGCGTGAAGCTGGTGTCGCTGGCGCACGTCTCCAACCTCCTGGGCACGATCCATCCGGTCGCGGAGGTCTGCGAGCGGGCGCATCGCGCCGGCGCGCGCGTGTTCGTGGACGGCGCGCAGGGCGCGGCGCATCTGGCGGTGGACGTGGCGGCCCTGGGTTGCGATTTCTACGCCTTCTCCGGCCACAAGCTGGGCGGCCCGATGGGCATCGGCGCGCTGTGGGCGCGCCGCGAGCTGCTCGAGGCGATGCAGCCGTGGCAGGGTGGCGGCGAAATGATCGACGAAGTGCTGCCCGAGCGCTCGACGTACGCGGCGGTGCCGCACCGGTTCGAGGCCGGCACGCCGAACGTGGCGGGCGCGGTGGGGCTGGCTGCGGCGCTGGACTATCTCGAGTCGCTGGGCCAGGAGGCGCGGGAGGCGCACGAGGACATGCTGGTGCGCTACGGCCTCGAGCGGCTCGGCGCGGTGCCCGGGCTCACGCTGTACGGCCCACGGGAGCCGGAAGGCCGGATCGCCGTGTTCGCGTTCACGCTGGACGGCATCCACCCGCACGACATCGCGACGATCCTCGACGCCGAGGGCATCGCGATCCGGGCGGGGCACCACTGCGCGCAGCTCCTGACGCGGCGATTGGGCGTGGGTTCGACCGCGCGCGCGTCGTGCTTCGTCTACACCGCTCCCGAGGAGCTCGACCGCCTGGTCGAGGGCCTCGAAACCGCGCGTAGGATCTTCGGCGGATGATGGACCGGCACCCGGATCCCGATCGCGCCGGCGGCGTGCCGGGCGCGGCGTCGCCCGAGACCCCGCCCCTCAGCTCGCTGTTCCAGCAGCTCGTGCTGGAGCACTACAAGAAGCCGCGCAACCGCGGCGAGCTGCCGGGCGCCGACGTGGACGTGCGCATGAACAACCCGTCGTGCGGCGACACGGTGCGCCTCCAGCTCCGGTTCGACAGCGACCGCATCGCCGAGGCGCGCTTCCTCGGCGACGGCTGCTCGATCTCCCAGGCGTCCGTCTCGATGATGACGCAGGTGCTGGAGGGGAAGACCGTGGCGGAGGCCCGGGGGCTGATCGAACGCATGAAGGCGATGATGCGGGGCGACGCCGACGCGGCCCGGGACAAGGCGCTCGGCGACCTGCGCGCGTTGGCCGGCGTGCACCGGTTTCCCGTCCGGGTGCGCTGCGCGCTCCTTGGTTGGAACGCGCTGGAAGAAGCGCTGCGGCAGGCGTTCGGCTGACCGGCGTGGGGCGGCTCTCCGTCGCGACGAACGCTCCAACCGCCCTCTACGATCTCCGCGTCCCGTCCGGCCGCCGCGAGGCCGGTTCCCCCGGCTCCGCGCGCCGCGGGCCGCTCTCCGCGCTCTGCATGCTCTCCAGCGGCCCGGTTCTCCGGGCTCTCTGCACTGAGGGATCAGAACTCGTCCAGCAGCCAGAACGGCTCGGCGACGCGGAACACCTCGTCGAGTCGGCGCGTCTGCCCGCTGACCTCGGCGCGGCCCAGCCACGCGGCGGCCGAGGGAGAGAGCTCGCCGGTGTAGACCTGCGCGAAGGTCGCGGGATCGGTGGCGAGGCGGGCGTGGGCGCGGCCGCCGTCCGCCCGGCGGGCTGCGACGCCACCCTCGCCGATCGTCAGATGCCAGGGCCCGCGGTTCTCCGGGAGCTGCTCGTCGTAGACCTCGATCTCGATCGTGGTCTCGCCGCGCGGTTCGGTGCCCCAGCCGGTGCGGGCGGCGAGGGCGGCCTGGACGTCCAGGACTCGCAGCATCGGACCGCGCAGCGTCGTCGCGGTCGGGAACCAGAGCGCGCGGGCGGGGTGGAAGTCCGGCGGCCTGGGGTCGGCGAGGCGGACATCCATGTGCTCTCCGCGGCGGGCGTCGTAGCGCACGCGGCGCCACTGGTCGCGCTGGCGCGAGATCCAGCCGAGGAGGCCGCGGTAGGCGTCGTCGTCTTCCGCGATGAGCTCCCGGATGTAGAGCACCCGGTGCTCGGGTGAGCGGGCGCGGCCGTAGCGGGCGAGGAGGTAGCCGCGGACCTCGCCGGTCTCGAAGACGTAGGCCTGGACCCCCGGCGCATCGAGGTGGTGGGTCCACGCGTCCGCGGTCCTGCGGAGCGGGCCGTTGGCGTTCCGGGCCACGCGGGCGTAGCATGCGGTGATGCCGCCGCGGTCGTGGGGCGTGGCGGGGCGCACGTGCTCGTGCCCCTCGTATTCCGGCAACGCCTCCGGTCGGAAGCGGTAGACGTGCAGCTCGCCGGCGAAGCCCCAGCCGAGCGCTTCGTAGAACGCGGGGCGGAAGGGGTAGAGCACGGAGATCGCGTCGCCGCGGTCGCGGCCGATGCGGAGCGCCTCCTGCACGAGCCGGCGGCCGAGGCCTCTGCGGCGGGCGGATCCGGCGACGGCGACGGCGGCGAGGCCGAGCATGGGCAGGGCGGTGCCCGCGACGTACTCGGTGAGGCGGTACGCCTTGAACGCGCCGGTGATGCGGCCGTTTTCCTCGGCGACCCAGGCGGACTCGATCCCGCCGTACGGGATGCCGACCTCGAGCTGCCGGACCCGTTCGGCGACCGTCCGTTCGCCCGGGAAGGCGTGGGTCCACAGCTCGGCCAGGGCCCGGATGTCACCGCGCTCCGCGCGTCGCACCGTCATGCGGCCTCCCTCCGTCGCCGCCAATGATGCGGCGGCCGGCGAGGGCGGCGCAACGCCGGGCGCAACGTTCCGACCACGCGTCGAGGAGGTGCGCTGAATGACGGACTCGAACACGGCAACCGGGGGAACGGTGGCGGGCCGGCCGTCCCGCAAGCCGGCGCGGGGCACGCCCGGCTGGCTCGGCCGCCGCGTGGCGATCGTGGCCGGCTACCGCACGCCGTTCGCGAAGGCGGGCACCGTCTTCCGCGACATGACGGCCGTGCAGCTCGGCGCCCTGGCCGTGCGGGAGCTGCTGTACCGCGCGGAGCTGGATCCGCTGGAGGTGGACGAGGTGGTGTTCGGCACGGTGGTGCATTCGGTGACGGCGCCGAACATCGCGCGCGAGGTCGGGCTGGGTGCGGGGCTTCCGCCGAGCGTGCCGGCGTTCACGGTGTCCCGCGCGTGCGCGTCCGCGAACCAGGCGATCACGACGGCGGCGGACAGCATCGCGCGGGGCTACGCGGACGTGGTGATCGCGGGTGGCGCGGAGTCGCTGACGGACATCCCGATCCTCTTCTCGAAGAAGCTCCGGGACCGGCTGGTCGCGGCATCGCGGGCGAAGACGCCGATGCAGCGCGTGCGTGCGTTCGCGGGGCTGCGGCCGAGCGAGCTCGCGCCGGTCACGCCCGCGATCGCGGAGCCCAGCACGGGCGAGACGATGGGGCAGAGCGCGGAGCGGATGGCGAAGGAGAACGGGATCAGCCGAGAGGAGCAGGACCGCTGGGCACTCCGCTCGCACCGGCTCGCGTGGCAGGGCACCGAGGATGGGCGGCTGACGGAGGAGATCGTGCCGGTGCTCGTGCCGCCGGACTACAGCGAGATGGTGACGCGGGACAACGGGATCCGGCCGGACACGAGCATGGAGAAGCTGGCGGCGCTGCCGCCGGTCTTCGATCGCAAGTACGGCACGGTGACGGCGGGCAACTCCTCGCCGCTGACGGACGGCGCCTCCGCGGTGTTGCTGATGAGCGAGGAGAAGGCGAAGGCGCTGGGCTACGAGCCGCTGGGCTACATCCGGAGCTGGGCGTACGCGGCGCTCTCGCCCTCCGCGCAGCTCCTCCAGGGCCCGGCGTACGCGACGCCGATCGCGCTGGACCGCGCGGGCGTGAGCATGCGCGACATCGAGCTGTGGGAGATCCACGAGGCGTTCGCGGCGCAGGTACTTTCGAACCTCCAGGCGCTGGACTCGGACGAGTTCGCGCGGAAGGAGCTGGGGAGGAGCGAGAGGGTGGGGATCATTGACGAGGACCGGATCAACGTGATGGGCGGCAGCATCGCGTTGGGCCATCCGTTCGGCGCAACGGGGGGGCGGCTGACGATCACGCTGCTGAACGAGATGAAGCGGCGCGGTCTGGGCCTGGGGCTGATCACCGTGTGCGCGGCGGGGGCGATGGGGTTCGCGATGGTGGTGGAGCGGTGAGGAGATCGTCGCGGGTGGTCAGATGACAAAGGCCCACGCGTTTGGATCCGCCCGTGCGTGGGCGGGGGGCTCGCGGTCCGTCGTGGCCGCCTCCGGGCCGCCCTCACCGTACGCCGTCACCGTATACATCGGGAACAGCCCCAAGACGTCGGTCGAGCGGTCGTCCACTGATGGACGCGCGTGATGCCGCCGTCCCTCGTGCCGGCCTTGCTCCTGCTGTGACGGCGGGACGGCGCCGCTGGTTGAGCGGGTGGACCGATTGCGCCCGATCGGGTGAAGGGCGCGTCGAATGGGATTCACTGATTGCCGCCTCGGAGAGGAGGACATGAGGACTCGTGGAGCATGGGTGGCGGCGTTGTGGCTGGCGGGGCTCGCGGCGTGCAGTGGGCCGGGTCCGGCGGGCGGTGGTGAGCCGGGACCGGCGGCCGGGCCGCAGCGGCAGGTGACGGTCGAGGGCGTGACGTACACCGCGGAGGTGAGGATCGCGGAGACTGCGCCGCCCACGGTGTACGCGACGGCGCGGGTGACGAACACGTCGTCGAGCCGGCAGACGATCTCGTTCCCCGACGGCTGCGTGGTGCTGCTGCGCGCGTACCGGGACGCGGCACGCGCGGGCGCGCCGGCCTGGGACCAGCAGCGAGGCGCGTTCTGCACGATGCAGCTCGTGGAGCTGGATCTGGCGCCCGGCGAATCGCGGGAGTTCCAGGCGAGCACACGGGCCGACGAGATCCTCGGCGACTCGCTCCCGGTGGGCCGGTACTATTTCACGGCGCTGCTACGGCCGAACGGTCGGGCGGTGGAGGTGCCGGCGGGGGAGGGGGACCTGGGCCGTTGAGCACGCGGGGTGCGGGGTGGCCAGGGCAGGGCAGGCCGACCTCCGAGCAGCGTAGCACGGGCCTGCGGCGCCTCGGCGCGGACGGGGGCCCCTCGTGTCCATCGCGGCGTCCGTGAGCGGCGGGCGGGCGCCGACACGATGCCGCTGGTCGTCGAGCGCCGGTGACCGCGCCGCGCCCGGAAGGAGGTTGGCCGCCGGCCGGGACTAGCGCTCAGCCAGCTGCTGCTCCCTCTCGTACACCACCACGCCGCCGATCACGGTGAAGTCCACCTTCACATCGGCAATGCGCGCCGGCTCGATCTCCAGGATGTTCTCGGAGAGCACGACGAGGTCGCCGCGCTTGCCGGGCTCGAGCGTGCCCAGCTCGTCCTCCATGAACGCGCCGTACGCGTTGGCGATCGTGTAGGCGCGCAACGCTTCTTCCACCGTGATCTTCTGCTCGGGGACCCAACCGTCCGGGTTGGCGCCGTCGATGGTCTGGCGGGTGACGGCGGCGTGGATGCCGAGCAGCGGATCGATGGGCGCGACGGTCCAGTCGCTGCCGAACATGAGGCGGGCGCCGGCGTCCAGGAGCGAGCGGAACGCGTAGGTCGTGCGGATGCGTTCGGACCCAATGCGCTTCTCCGCCCAGCGGCCGTCATCGGCGGCGTGGTACGGCTGCATGGAGGGCAGGACGCCGAGCTCGGCGAAGCGCCGGATCGCCTCGGGCGTGAGGTGCTGCGCGTGCTCGATGCGGAACCGGCGGTCGCGCGGGCCGTTGCGGCGCGCCGCCGCCTCGAAGACGTCCAGGAGCCAGTCGTTGGCGCGGTCGCCGATGGCGTGCACGGCGACGTGCAGGCCCACGGCGTCGGCGCGGTAGATCCAGTCGCGGAGCTGTGCGGTGTCCGTGACGATGAGCCCGGAGGTGTGTGGTGCGTCGTCGTACGGCTCGTAGAACCACGCGGTGGTGGAACCGAGCGAGCCGTCCACGAAGCCCTTGAGCCCGCCCCAGCGTAGCCGGGCGTCGCCCGTGCCCTCGCGGGTCACGTAGTCGTGCAGGCGCTCCCACGTGGACAGCGGGACGAACGAGTAGATGCGGATGCGCAGGCGGCCTTCGCGATGGGCGCGGCGGTAGGTCTCGAGGTCCGTCCAGTCGCCCATGTCGTGGATCATCGTGACGCCGCGCGAGAGCGCGTGCGCCTGCGCGCGTTCGAACGCCTCGTCGAGCTCTTCCTGGCTCGGCGCGGGGATCGCGCGGCTGACGAGGCTCATCGCTTCGTCCTTGAGCACGCCGGTCATCCGGCCGGTGCGCGGGTCGCGGACGATCGTGCCGCCGGGCGGGTCCTCCGCATCGGGCGGGACGCCGGCGAGCTCGAGGGCGCGGGTGTTGGCCAGCGCCATGTGGCCGTCCAGCCGCGTGACGAAGACGGGGTGCTCGGGCGTGAGGGAGTCGATCCATTCCCGGCGCGGCAGAGGCGCGCCCTCCCACAGCTCGTGGTCCCAGTCGCCGCCGGTGATCCACCGGCCCGGTGGCAGGGTGCGGGCGAACTCGCCGATGCGGCGGGCGAACTCCTCGGGGGTCGCGGCATCGCGGAGGTCCACGCTCGCGAGCTGGAAGCCGCCCGACATGAAGTGGGTGTGGCCATCCATGAAGCCGGGCACGACCAGACGGCCGGCAAGGTCGATGCGGCGCGTCGTGGGGCCGATGAAGCGTTCGACTTCGCTGTCCGTGCCGACGTGCAGCACGCGGCCGTCGCGGATGGCGATGGCCGTGCCGGTCGGTCCATCGGCGGCTCCGGTCCAGACGACACCGCCGGTGAGCGCCAGCTCCGCGGGCTGCGGTTCGATGGCGCACGCGGCAAGGGAGGCGATGGCCGCTGCGAGGGCGAGACGCGTGGCTGTCATCCGCTCTTCTCCTCCTGCATCCGGGCGGCGTAGCGCAGCACGCGCCAGCCGATCAACGTCCTGCGGGTCCCGGCGTGTAGGCCCCAGGTCCCGTCTTCCTGGATGGAGACCGCGAGCATCACCGCGCTACGGTGCAGGGCCGCATTGACGGCAGGCGTGGCGTTGTCCGTCCGCGCGGCGCGTTCGAGCAGTTCCATGACCTGGAACAAGTCCACGTCCGGCCAGGTCCCGTCTGCGCGCTGCGCGCCCACGAGGGTCGCGATCCCGCGGGCCGCCGCCTCGCGGCTCTCGGGGTCCGGCGCATCCGCGAGCGCGGCGACGGCCGCGACGAACCCGGGCATGGTGAACAGCCCGTCGCGCGCGTCCCAAAGGTCGACGATGCGCCGCAGGCCTTCGAGGTGCAGCTCGACGTCGCGACCGTAGCGGCCCCACCGGAGCTTCGCCTGGAGGGCGACGCAGGAAGCCACGAGGCGCACGGTGGCGTCTCCCGGCACCGGGGCGCCGCAGGCGAGCCGCACCGCCTCCAGGGATGGCTGGGGCGGGGCCGGCGAGAAGAAGCCGCCGAGGAAATGGTGGCACAGCGCGACCTCGTGGCGGCGCGGGTCGCACGGCTCGCCGAAGCGGCCCGGCAGGCCGCGACGGGTGCGGAGCCAATCCAGCCCGCGCTCGATCTGGCCGCTGCCGCGGTTCTCGCCCTCCCAGAGTTCGTGGAGCGCGAGCAACGCCTCCGCCGTGTCCAGCAGGCCGCCGCCCCAGCTCCCGTCATCGTGCTGCGCGGCGAGAACGGCGGCCGCTTCCGCGTCCACCGCCGCGGCGTCGCCCGGAGCGGCCAGCCCGGCCTCGCGGCGCGCGAGCAGCGCCTCGGCCCCGTCGGACGCGCGCAGGTGTGCCTCGACCGCACCCAGGGCGCGCCGGATCGCGGCGGACTCGACACTGCTGGTCATGCCGTGCATCCGCCGTCGGCGCCGTTCTGGAGCCAGCGCCGGTGGGTGAGGGATGAACGTGTCACAATCGTGGCGCGGCGCGCGTTGTGAGGACGGCGCAAATCCCGGTCGCGCCGCACATTACGAGCACGCGGGCCGACGGCATGGAAAATGCTCCTGGCGTGCCGCGCCCGGCCGGCTCGACCGGGCATCATCCACAGCGCGGGAGGGCGTATTCGGACCTTGGGTGTCAGTCTGCTGGCCATCGCCGCCGTGGCCGCGAGCGTCCTGCTCGCACGGCAGCGCACCGACAAGGCGCCTGCCGATGTGAACGCTCCGGGCGAGATCCAACCGCTCGAGACTTCTCTGGACGCGATTCGCGCGGCGGGCCTGTAGTCCGGCTCGGGTTGCGCCGAGCCGGGCGCGGGCGTGGGGCGCGCTCGCCGCACCTGCGGCGAGCGCGCCCTTGCGTTCATGAGACGACGAGACGGCAGACGCCGGGCGCAGGAACCCGTCGCCGAGCGCGGGGCCATCGCCGAGGGTTCACTGGGACGCGGTCGTGTGGTCGTGGAAGATGCGCCAGCCCTGCTCCGTGCGGGCGAGGGCGACGGTGAAGTGGCCCGTCCCGACCGTGGCGCCGGTCTCCCGGTCGGAGAGAATGTAGCGGCCGAGGACGAGCGCGGGCCGCCCGCCGAGCGGATAGACCTCGACATCCTCGAACCGGAGGGCGGAAGCGGGCGCGCCGCCGCGCCACGACCCCTGCAGGTAGCGGGCCCGGGCCGCAGCGACGCCGCGCATGACGCCGACGCCACCCACGAGGACGGTCGAGTCCATGAAGGCGTCGAGGAAGCCATCGAGGTCACCGGCGTTCCAGTATGCGGCGTGAGCGTCGAGCATGGCGTCGATCTCCGAGGCGGGATCAACCCCGGCACGATCGCCGTCCTCCGGGACGCCGCCGGCACAGGCGGCGAGGAGGAGGAAGAGGAGCGGCGTCCGCCGTGCTCTACTCAAAGAACGCCCTGTTCTTCTCGATGTAGCTGGTCCACTCCGGAGGGACATCGGTGTCCGGGAAGATCGCGGTGACCGGGCACTCCGGCTCGCACGCGCCACAATCTATGCACTCATCCGGGTGGATGTAATACTGATCCTCGCCCTCGTAGATGCAGTCCACCGGGCAGACCTCGACGCAGCTCGCGTCCTTGGTGCCGATACAGGGCTCGGTGATGACGTAAGGCATCTGGGTTTGTCCTTCTCACTGTCCTGGCGTGTACGGCTCGAACCGCCGCGAATAGTGTAGTGGCCTCGCGCCAAGATTCAAGGGCGTTGACGGGCCGGCCGAGCGCTCGTCGGGTCGCCGCCGCCGCGCCGTGCGCGCCGGCCGGTCACCCGCGCGGGTCGGGGCGGCCGGCGGCGTCCTCCTACCGGAGGTACCTGCGGGTGAACATCCCGCACCACCAGCGGAATCGCCGCTCCAGCACCGGGTCTGTCCGGCCGGCGACCGGCAGGTAGACCTCGCAGGTGAGCGCATGGAACGCGGGCCATTCCGGGGCCGGACGGAGATGCAGGTGGCGCGCGTGGTCCAGGCGCTCCGCGAGGGCGACGAGGCGGGCGTCCCGCCCGGCGGTGACGAGCCGCTCGAGCAGTTCCTCTCCCGCCTCTGCCGGCACCGGCACCATGTCCACCAGCGCGCGGACGGACGGGCCCAGCACCGCCTCGATCCGTGTGCGCGGCACCGCGAAGTCGAGGTGCGCCGTCTCGCAGAGCGCGCCGGCGGCCAGCGTCGTCGCATCGCGGCAGCCCGCATCCTCGAGCAGGATGAGCACGGTGCGCGCGGGGTGCAGGAACTCCGGGGCGTGGTCATCCGCGATGCGTTCGATCCGCGGCTGCATGGCGAGTTCGAACGCGCGCCGGACGAGCTCCAGCTCCGCGGGTGCGAGTCCGGCGTGCTCGGCCTCTCCCGCGATCCGCTCCGCCATGGCCCGCGCACGGGGCGATGCGTCCAGTCCGGTCACGATCCCGTACGCGGCTCCCAACGTGCTTCGCTCGCGCCGGCGCGGTGGTTCGCGAGGCGGGCGAGCATGAAGAGCAGGTCGGAGAGGCGGTTCAGGTAGACGATGATGTCGTCTTCCACCGGCTCGATGGCCGCGAGGGCGACGACGCGGCGCTCCGCGCGTCGGCAAACGGTGCGCGCGACGTGGAGCGCCGCACCGGCCTGCACACCGCCGGGCAGGATGAACGCGCGCAGCTCCGGCAGCTCGGCGTCCGCCTCGTCGATCCACCGTTCCAGTTCGGCGACGCGGTCCGGGCCGAGCTCCGGCAGCGCGGGCCGCCGGCGCCGGTCCTTCGCCGGCGGTGTGGCCAGGTGTGCGCCCAGCGTGAACAGGTCGGGCTGGATGGAGATGAGCTTGCGGCGGATGTCGTCGTCTTCCTGGACGGCGATGGCCCAGCCGATCACCGAGTTGAGCTCGTCCACCGCGCCGTAGGCCTCGACGCGGGCGTGCGACTTGGGCACGCGTCCGCCGCCGAACAGGCCTGTCTCGCCGCGGTCACCGGTGCGGGTGTAGATCCGGGGCATGCCGCCATGATAACCGGCCGCGCGTCCGGCCGCCACGCTCGGGGCGAACTGGAACGCAATGAGCCGAGCCGGCGGCGGAGCCGGTGCGTACGGGCGCACGGCGTACGCGCCGCCGCGGCGCTCGCGGTCACGGGCCGCTGGACGCTGGCTGCGGTCGTGCTGCGGGATTCGCGGCCGGCGCCGGGCCGACGGGCAGGAACGGCTGCCAGTAGTCGTCGAAGACGGGGACGAAGAGCGTGTCGAGCGGCCCGGACAGGTCGCGCCGCACGTAGTAGTCCACGCCCTGGTAGTTCCCGGCGCGGCGGAGCGAGTCGAAGGAAACGGGGAGCGGCACGCCGTCCGGCTGGAACGCGAGGTCGCCGGCAATGAGCGGCTCTCCGCGGCGGTACCACTCGTAGGCCGTGAGGTCGTAGTAGATCTCGTCCGGCCGGGCGGTCGCGGCGGCGGTGTCCTCGGAGGCCGCGGAAGCCGGGGGACCGAGCCGCCACACGAGGCCCTCGGCGCTGCCTGCGCGCATGACGCCGCCGGCGTCGTCGCCGGTGCACGCGGCTGCGCCCACCGCCAGCGCGAGGGCGGGCACGACCCACACGATGCGCGGAGTACGGGGTCTACGCTCCATCGCGTGCGCAGTACGGCCGTCGGTCTCTCGAGGTTCCACGACGCCCGATCGGAGCAACGGGTGTGCCCCGTGTTCCTGCGCCACGCGCCCAGCCGGCGAGCCTCCGACCGCGGTGGCGACGGCCGCGCGGTTGCCGCTGGTCGCGCGGCGGCGAGTGGGCTAAGTTGGCAACCCGTGACTGCCCGGAGCGAGGAGGCCGGACGAATGTCCATGGACGAGGAGCGGCTCGCCGACGAGGTGAGCCGGCTGTACTGGGAGACGGACGCCTCGGTGGGCGAGATCGCGGCGGAGCTCGACATCTCCCGCCGCGCGCTCTATGCGGCGCTGCGGCCGCTGCCCGCGGGCGAGCGTTGCGCCGCGTGCGGCGGGGAGCTGGTGTTCATGACCCGCTCGGCGCGCGCGGAGGGCGCGGCCGAGTGCGTTGCGTGCGGCCGGGAGCAGAACGTCGCGCCGGCCGGCACGGCGGCGGATGAGCACGAGGCGGCCGGCTCCGCAGCAGCACGAGAGGCGGAGGCCGAGGACGTCGCTGCGGTCGAGGGGTACGGCGCCGCGCTCGGGATGGTGAGGAACCAGCGGCGCGGAGTGCTCCTCGTGGCGGCCGCGCTGGCCGGCGTTGCGGTGGGCGTGATCGGCGCGATGCGGGTGCTGCGCCGGTGAGTGTGAGCCCGGGGGAGCGTTTGCGTCCGCGAGGCGGGATGTCGTCGCGTCGGGGGGCATCGTCCGCTCGCGCTCCATGGAGCGTGCGGAGCCCTGACACGTGGGCAACGAGTGCCGGCACGGTGGAGGAGGTCGCCGTTGAGCGCACCGTTCGGTGAGCAGTTGCCGCGCATGGTCACGGCGGTGCCTGGGCCGGCATCGCGCGCTCTGGCGCAGCGGCTCGCTGCCGTGGAGTCGCCCAACATCACCCAGCTCTCGGATAGCGGCCCGATCTTCTGGGTGGAGGCGTCCGGCGCGAACGTGCGGGATGCGGATGGGAACGTGTACGTGGACCTGACGGCGGGTTTCTCGGTGGCCGCCGCGGGTCACGCGAACGAGCGCGTCGTGCGGGCGCTGGCGCGACAGGCGGAGCGGCTGCCGCACGCGTTGGGCGACGTGCATCCCGCCGATGTGAAAGTGGCGTTGCTGGAGCGGCTGAAGGAGCTGGCGCCGGGCGAGTTGGGCGTGACGATCCTGGCCAGCGCGGGCGCGGAGGCCGTCGAGGCCGCGCTGAAGACGGCGGTGATGCGCACGGGCAAGCCCGGCGTGCTGGCGTTCACGGGGGCGTACCACGGCCTGACGTACGGCGCGTTGGCGACCACGTGGCGTCCCGAGTTCCGGGAGCCGTTCCGCGCGCAGCTCTACCGTGGCGTCCGATTCGCGCCGTACCCGTACGTCTACCGGTGGGCCGAGCAGGTCCATGCGGCGGTGGGCGGAGGCGCGGCGGCCCTGGGATCCGCCGCGGAGCCGGAGGTGGTCTGCCGGACCGCGCTGGAGATCGCGGCGCGGATCGTGGACGAGGCGGCCGCATCGGACGTGCCCATCGGGGCCGTGCTGATCGAGCCGGTGCAGGGGCGGGGCGGCTTCGTGGTGCCGCCGCCGGGGTTCCTCGCCGGGCTGCGCGAGCTGGCGGACGAGCGCGGGCTGGTCCTGATCTTCGACGAGGTGTATACCGGGTTCGGCCGGACCGGCCGCTGGTTCGCGTGCGAGCACGCGGGCGTGGTTCCGGACGTGCTGGTGGTGGGCAAGGCGCTGACGGGGATGGTCCCGCTGAGCGCGGCGATCGGCACGCCGGAGGTGATGAGCGCATGGCCACCTTCGACGGGCGAGGCGGTGCACACGAGCACGTTCCTGGGCAACCCTGCCGCGTGCGCGGCGGCGCTGGCGCAGCTCGCGGAGATCGAGGAGCGTGGTCTGGTCCACCGTGCAGCGACGCTGGGCTCCTGGCTCCGTGAGCGGCTCGATGCGTGGGCCGACCGCTTTCCGAGCGTGGGCGAGGTGCGTGGGCTGGGGTTGCTGCAGGGGGTGGAGCTGGTCGAGGATCGGGCGACGCGGCGGCCGGCCACGGCGCTGGCGCGGCGAGTGGCGGATGCGGCGCTGCGGGAGGGCGTGTTGTTGTTGACGGAGGGGCCGGCCGCGAACGTGCTCGCGTTCACGCCGCCGCTGGTGATCACGGAGGCGCAGCTCGAGCACGCGCTCGGGGTGGTGGAGGCGGCGCTGGCGGCGGCGCGGGCCTGAGGGCCGGGTGCTGTTCTGTCCCGGTTCGGCCCGCCGCTTGACCGTGTGGCCGGGGGTTGCGTACAATGCGCTGATCACCGCGATTCGGAGCGTCGCCGCCCGCCTCCTGGTTGTTTTGGGAAGTCGCCCGGACCCGGTCACAGCGGAGCATTGCCTTTTTCGGGACTCGGCAACAGCTTGGAGGCGTCACCCCTGGGGGGAGAGAGCCCGGTCCTGGTAACGGGGGCGACCGGCTTCGTCGGCGGGCATCTGCTCGAGGCGCTGGCCGCTCGCGGCGCGAGGATCCGGGCGTTGGTTCGTCCGGGGAGTGATACGGCGCGGTTGAAGGCGGTGGGGGCGGAGCTGGTGGTGGGGGCCGGGCTGGAGGACCGTGAGGCGGTGGCGCGCGCGGTGGAGGGTGTGGAGGTGGTCCTGCACCTCGCGGCGGTGACGCGGGCGCGGACGGAGGCGGAGTACCTCCGTGCGAACGCGGTGGGCACGCGGGTGTTGCTGGAGGCGGTGCGGTCGGCCCGGCGTCCGCCGCGGCGGGTGGTGTACCTGAGCTCGCTGGCGGCGGTGGGGCCGAGTGTGGATGGCAGGCCGGTGACGGCGGCTGAAACGCCGCGGCCGCTGACGGCGTACGGGCGGAGCAAGCTGGCGGGGGAGGAGGCGTGTCGGGAGGCGGCGGAGGAGGGGGTGGAGGTGGTGGTGTTGCGGGCGCCGGCCGTGTACGGTCCGCGGGACCGGGACCTGTTGACGTTCTTCCGGCTCGCGGCGCGGGGGGTCCTGCCGGTTCCGACGGGGGGCGAGCGGCGGCTCCAGCTCGTTCACGTGGCGGACCTGGCGGAGGCATTGATTCGGGGGGCGACGGCGCCGGCTGCGGCCGGGGTTTACCACATTGCCGATCCCCGGCCGTACGCATGGACGGAGCTGGTCACGGAGGTCGCCCGAGCGGTGGGGCGGCGGGCGCGGTTGGTTCCGGTTCCGGCCGGGCTGGTGCGGGTGGCGGCGGCGCTGAGCGAATGGTCGGCGGCGGCGGTCGGGCGGGCGACCATCTTCAACCGTGACAAGGCCAGGGAGCTGCTGGCTCCCGGCTGGTTGTGTGAGACGGAGTCGGCGCGACGGGATCTCGGGTTCGAGGCCCGGACCCCGTTGCCCCAGGGGCTTGCCGATACGGCGGCGTGGTATCGCGCCGCGGGTTGGCTATAGGACGGAGAGTCGCATTGGGCCTCTTCGACAAGTGCCATCGATTCACGCGTGCCCGGGAGGTTCAGGCAGCCGGGTACTATCCGTATTTCCTGCCGATCGAAGCGTCGTACGACACCGAGGTCATCATCCACGGCCAGCGCAAGGTGATGGTGGGCTCCAACAACTACCTGGGCCTGACGCATCACCCGAAGGTGCTGGCCGCGGCGGAAGCGGCGCTGAAGCGCTATGGTAGCGGCTGCACGGGCAGCAGGTTCCTGAACGGCACGCTGGATCTGCACGAGCAGCTCGAAGAGCGGCTGGCGCGCTTCCTGGGTCAGGAAGCCGCGCTGGTGTTCAGCACGGGTTACCAGACGAACCTGGGAGTCATCGCGACGCTGGTCGGCCGCGATGATTACTTGTTCCTGGACAAGCTGAACCACGCGAGCATCGTGGACGGGGCGCGCCTGTCCTACGGCACGGTGCTCCGCTATCCGCACGGCGACATGGAGGCGCTGGAGCGCATGCTGGCCAGCGCGCCGCCGGACGCGGGCAAGCTCATCGTCACGGACGGCATCTTCTCGATGGAAGGCGACATCGCCGACCTACCTCGGATCGTGGCGCTGGCGGAGTTCTACGGCGCCGAGGTGATGGTGGACGACGCGCACGCGTTCGGCGTGCTGGGCGAGCGGGGTGGGGGCACGGCGCAGCACTTCCATCTGGAAGACAAGGTCTCGCTGATCATGGCGACGTTCTCGAAGTCGCTGGCGTCGATCGGCGGGGTGATCGCCGGCCCGGAACCCGTGATCCACTACCTGAAGCACCATGCGCGCTCGCTGATCTTCAGCGCGAGCATGCCGCCGGCCTCGGTCGCCACGGTGCTGGCCGCTTTGGAGGTGATCGAGGAGGAGCCGGAGCGGCGCGAAGCGCTGTGGAGGAACACGCGGCGGATGCAGGAGGGGCTGCGTTCCCTCGGTTACGACATCGGCGCGAGCGAGACGCCGGTGATCCCGGTGCTGATCGGGCAGGTGGAAGAGACGTTCAAGTTCTGGAAGGAGCTGTTCGATCAGGGGGTCTTCACCAACCCGGTGATGCCTCCGGCGGTGCCGGAGAACTCGTGCCGGCTGCGGATCAGCCTTATGGCGACGCACACCGACGAGCACATCGACTTCGTCCTGGACGCCTTCGCCCGCGTGGGCAAGAGGATGGCGGTGATATGAGACAGGCCTCGACGCCGGCCACCGCGCCGCCGGAGGGGGATGCGCGGGGCGTCGGCGAGGCGGCGGGGCTGTGGGTGGAGCGGGTGCGGGGCCGTCGTGAGCTGGGCATCTTCCTGAAGCTCCCCTGGCGCATCTACGCGTCCGATCCCGCGTGGGTGCCGCCGCTGCTCTCGGACCAGAAGAAAGTCCTGGACCCCCGGCATCCGTTCCATGCGCATGCCGAGGTGGCCTGCTTCCTCGCCTGGCGGGGCGGCGAGCCGGTGGGCCGGATCGCGGCGATCGCGAATCATCGCTACAACGAGTTCCACGGTGATCGGACGGGCTTCTTCGGCCTGTTCGAGACCGTCAATGACGCCCAGGTGGCGGCGGCGCTGCTCGCCGCGGCGGAGGAGTGGCTGCGTGTGCGGGGGCTGGATCGTGCCGTGGGCCCCATGAACCTGTCCACCAACGACGAGTTTTTCTCGCCGGGGGTGTTGATCGACGGGTTCGACCGCCCGCCGTGCATCATGATGGCGCACACGCCGCCGTACTACGCGGCGCTGCTGGAAGGCGCGGGGTACACGCGGGCCAAGGACCTGGTGGCGTACTGGCTGACGGGGGAGCGGCCGCCGGAGCGGATGCTGCGGCGGATCGCGCGGCTGCAGCGGTCGGAAGGAGTGGTGGTGCGGAGTCTGGACCTGCGGCGCTTCGACGAGGAGGTCCGGGCGATCCAGGACGTCTACCACAGCGCCTGGGAGCGGAACTGGGGCTTCGTCCCGATGACGGAGGCGGAGTTCGCTCATCTGGCGAAGTCGCTCCGGCCGGTGGTCGAGCCGCGGCTGTGCGTGATCGCGGAGGTGGACGGGCGGGCGGTGGGGTTCGCCCTGACGCTGCCGGATTACCACCAGGTGCTAAAGCGGTTGAACGGGCGGTTGTTCCCGTTCGGCGTGTTCAAGTTCCTGTGGTACCGGCGGAAGATCGACACGGCGCGGGTGCTGACCCTGGGCGTTCGGCCGGGCTACCGGCACCGCGGGCTGGACGCGATGATGATCGTGCGGATCTGGGAGGAGGCGGTCCAGCTCGGCTACAGGCAGGGCGAGTGCTCGTGGATCCTCGAGGACAACTGGGACATGCGGCGGGGGGTCGAGCGGGTCGGCGGGAAGGTGTACAAGACGTACCGTATCTACGAGAAGCTGCTGTGAGCGGAGAAGGGGCCGGGGTGGGGGCGAGGGCAGGGGCGGTGGAGCACCCCGCCGGCTCGCCGGGCGCATCACCGCTGGAGCGCCGAGCCGAGCCCGGTGCCGAGCGCGACTCCGCGTCGCGTGCCGGGCACGAAGCCGATCCGGTGACCGATCACGCCGTCAGAGCCGGACCCCGCGCGCTGGACCGGCTGTTCGCGCTGTACATGCTCGTCTCGGGCCTGGCGCTCGCAGGCCCGGCGAGGCCGGCGCTGTGGCCCGTGCTCGCGCTGGTGCACGCGCTGGCGGCCGCTGCCGCGCTACGCTCGCGGGCGTTGGCGCCTGCGTTGGCGGCGGCCTCGCGCCGGTGGCCTCGCCTCGCCGTCGTCGTCTCCGACTGGTACGCCCTGCTCGTGTTGCCGGCGCTGTACACGGAGCTCGCGGTGCTGAACCGTGCGGTGTACGCCGGCACGTACTTCGACGCGCTCGTGATGCGCTGGGAGGAGACGCTCTTCGGCGGCCAGCCCAGCCGTGCGCTGGCGGCGGCGCTGCCGTACCTGGCGCTGTCCGAGCCGTTGCACGCCGCCTATCTCTCTTATTACGCCATCATCTACGGCCCCCCGCTCCTGCTGTACGTGGCCGGCCGGCGTTCGCACTTCCACGAGATGCTGTTCCCTCTGATGCTCACGTTCTTCGTGAGCTACCTGTTCTTCATCTACTTCCCGGTCCAGGGGCCGCGGTACATCTTCCCGCCGCCCGGTGGGGGGTTGGAAGCCGGACCTCTGTACCGTCTGGCGCATCTGGTGCTGGAGGCGGGCTCGGCCCAGGGCGCGGCGTTTCCGTCCTCGCACGTCGCGGTGGCCGCCACGCAGACGATCCTGGTCGCGCGGTTCCTGCCGCGACTGCTGCCCGTCGTGGCCGTGCTCACGCTCGGCCTGGCCGCCGGCGCGGTGTACGGCGGGTTCCATTACGCGACGGACGTCGTGGCCGGCTTCGCGCTCGCGGCGGTGCTGGTCGGGGCGGCGCCCCGGGCGCGCGCGGTGCTGGACGGCCGGCGGGACCGGGCTTTGGGGCGGACAGGGGCGCCGCTATCTTGATCCCGATCGGACCGGGCCGGCAGGCCGCCGTGGCGTCCGGCCGGGACGAGCCGGCCACGCGTCGCGGTGACGCACCTCCCGAGAACGGCTGACATCGGCATCGAGGGAACCATCTCCGATACCTCGCGCCTGAACAGGCTCCTCGGCGTTGCCGCCGTCGTCCTCGCGGCCGCGCTGGTCTGGATCGCGGCGAGCGGGTTGCGCTGGCCGGCGAGGGCGGCGGTGGTGTCCCTGCTGACGCTCTTGCCGGTGGCCTTGGCGGCCCAGGGCCGGCAGCTCGAGGCCTTGCCGGCCGAAGTCCCGCGGATCGCGATCTACGCGAGCTCGGCCGCGGCGCTGTGGATGCTGGCAGGGCTCGTCCTACTGGCCGCGGTGACCAGCGGCTTTTCCCCGGCGGCGCTGGGCCTCAGGGCGATCCCGCCGGGCCCGCTCCTCTCGTGGACGGTGGGCGTGACCGCGGGCGGCTTGCTGCTCCTCGCGCTGAGCCGGGCGCTGGGCGTCTGCGAGAGCCCCATGCTGCTGCGTCTCCTCCCACGGAGCGGGGCGGAGCGGCTGGCGTTCGCTGCGCTCTCCGCCACGGCAGGGGTCACGGAGGAGCTGGTGTTCCGCGGCTTCCTGATCCCGGCGCTGGAGACGGCGCTCGGCTCGGCCTGGTTCGCTGCGGTGCTGAGCTCGCTGGTGTTCGGCTTCCTGCACGGCTACCAGCAGACGCCGGGGATGCTTCGCGCGGGGATCCTGGGCTTCGGCCTGGCCCTGCCGTTGATCATGACGAGGAGCCTGCTGCCCGCGATCCTGGCGCACACCGCGTACGACATCGTGGCCGGCGTGTTCCTGGCCCGGCTCTGGCTACGGACGGAGGAAGCAGGAACGTGGCCCCGTGACGCCGGTATTGGGTGATGGGAGTGCGGCGGTGCGGCTGCGACCGACCGTGATGGAGGCGGGTCCCATGATCCTGAAGTGCGACTTCGAGGAACTCGCTGCCCTCACCGCGAGCGCGGGCCGGTTGCTGGAGGAACACGCACACGCCGAGGGCGGCCGGGTGTGCGCGCCGCCGAGGGTGATCGAGACGCTCGAGGCGCTGCTGCCCGAGTTGCAGGGCGATCTGAGCATCACCACGCTGGCGGAGCAGCAGCGGTTGGAGGAAGCGCTCGAGCTGGTGCTCGAGGATGCACGCCAACGCATGGACCGGTGCATCCTCGAGCAGCATCCCGCCGCCGAGGACGCGATCAACGCGTACTTCGAGTACGCCCACATCCTCGCCGTCCTGGACCGGCTGCGCAGGATGGGCGCGGAGATGCGGGCGATCATCGAGCTGACGACCGGACGGCCCGCCGATGAGGAGACCGCGAGGACGGTGACGTTCCCGGATTGAGACACCGGGTTCCGGCGGCCGGCGCCTCGCCCCGCATCCGCGACGGGTCGTCGCGGATGCGGGGCGAGGCGTTCTCGTTGCCCGGCGTTTCCGTCACGCGGGCGGCGTCTGCCGCGGCGGAGGATGGTTACCCAGTCCGCGCAGCCGCGAGCGCTGCTTCACCCGTTCCAGGTTCGGCTCGCCCCGCCCCTGCCTGGATGGGTTCTCGGCCCGCGTGAAGTGCTTTCGCTGTGCCCGCGGCTGCTGATGGCGGGCGGCACGCCGGCCGGAGGTTTGCGCCGGCTGCTTCGGCGTGCGCGGCCGGGTGCGAGCCTCCTGCGGCCCGCCGCGCGCCCCCGCCGCGCCCTGCCGCTTGGCCTCGAGCGACGCGGGCGACTCGCTGCCCACGTCCTGCGGCCGGCGGTACGGATCGTACGGCCCCGGCACGGCGCCCTACCGGAGCTGGACGTTGCGCGTGGTCCGGAGCGTCAGCACCGAGCCTTTATCGAGCTCGGGCTCGAGGTCGCCCAGACCGAGCGAAATGATGGTGCCGGCGCCCGCGCCCAGCGCGCCGCCCACGAGGATCCCCTCCAGATCGCCGCCGGTGATGATCGCGCCGAGCACAGCGCCCGCCGCGGCGCCGACGGCGGCGCGCTCGAGGATGCGGCTCTCGTCAGGCGTCAGCCGCGGCTTCGTCTCGATCACTTCCGCCGTGAACGGGTAGCTCCGGTCGCCGATCCGGAGGCGATCGAAGTTGACGCGGATCGCGGCGATGTCGCCGGGCCGCGTGGACGGGTCGACGCCCGTGACGACGCCGCTGACCACCGAGCCGGCAGGGACGACGGTCCGGCCATCCGTGGTCACGAGGGGCGTGATCACCGTCGCAGTGAAGCGCTCGCCGACCTCGGTGCGCCTCGCGTGCAGCGTTTCGTTGAGCCGCACGTTCATGATCGTGCCGCTGGGGATGAGGTTGGCGCTGCGGAGCGGCGCCGGCTGCACGGTGGGACCAGGCTCGATCTCGGCGCTGCGGCAGGCGCCGAGCGCGAAGATCGTGGCGACGGCGAGCGCGGTGATCCTGCTCATGCGATCCACCTCCACCCGTGGTTCCCCTCCGAAGACACGATGTCTCAACGCGGTGGGGGTGCAAGCCGTGGGCCGGCGGCCGAGACGGACGTACATTGTGCCGTGCGCCGAAACGTGCCCCGCGCCGTGAACTCACGGCGATGGATCTTGTCGCGCGGGGCGGCGGCAGGCGCTGCGACAGTGTCGATCCTTCGATCCCGGTGGGAGGAGCCGATGGCCGGTGAACCGGACGTGAGCGGAAAGGTCGTGCTGATCACGGGCGCATCACACGGGTTGGGGAAGGCGCTCGCGGAGACGTTCGCACGCGGTGGAGCCCGCGTCGCGCTGTGCGCGCGCGGCGAGGCGGACGTGGCAGCGGTGGCGGAGTCCCTCGTCGCCAGCGGCGCGGAGGTCGTGTGGCGCGCGGCCGACGTGCGCGACGAGCGCGCGATCAATGAACTGGTGCAAGCGGCCGAGGGACGCTGGGGCCCGGTGAACGTGCTCATCAACAATGCAGCGATCCTCGGCGAACTCGTGCCGCTCGCCCAGTACCCGATTCCCACGTGGCGAGAGGTGCTGGACGTGAACGTCACGGGCGCACTGATCGCCATCCAGGCGGTGCTGCCCGGGATGCGCAGCGCCGGGAACGGCTCCATCATCAATGTCACGTCCAGCGTCGGCAATGTGGCGCGGGCGAATCGGGGCGCGTACGCCATCAGCAAGTGGGCGATCGAGGCGCTGACCTACAACCTGGCGCTCGAGGAGAGGGACGCGGGCATCCGCGTCAACGCCGTGGATCCAGGGGTAATGCGGACACGCATGCGTCAGGCGGCGCGCCCCGACGAGGATCCCGCGCAGCAGCGTCCGCCCGCCGAGCTGACCGGCGTGTTCCTGTGGCTCGCCTCAGACGCGTCGGTGAACGTGACCGGCCAGCGCTTCAGGGCGCCGGAGTGGCGCGCGCCGTGATCACGTGCGCCGACGTCTCGGCGACGTCGGGGGCCCCCCCTCGACGGAGAAGAGTGGCGTCCGGGTCGACGCTCCTGCACGCAGGCCGGCCACGCACTGGACCGTGTGCGGCTCGCACCGCTTGCCCCGGCCGGGCGGTGAGCGCTACCGTGGTAGCGCACCGGCCCATGGCGCATCAGGGTCGTCCGTTTCGACCGGAGAGGTAGCGATGACACGAATCGTCCGCCCAGTGCTGGTCCTGCTCGCCGCGCTCGTGCTCAGCGGCACGACGTGCGGCCGCGGTGTCTCCATCGAGAGCGAGCTCGGACCCACCTACGGGCTCGAGGTCAGGAACCCGAACGACTTCCCCTTGACCGTCTCCTACGACGACGGCACGGGACCCCGCCTCCTCGGCAACGTGGGCGCCCACAGCGAGACCCGATTCGTCATCAGCCGGCCGGCCACGACCACCATCACCATCATCGCCGCCGACCGGGAAGGCACGCAGCGTGCCCGGCGTCAGGTCACGCTGAGGGCCGGCTCCTCCGAGGTCGTCTCCCTCGACGTGCGCTGAGTCTCGCCGCTCGCCCCCGCGGCCGCAGCCGGCCCTCTCCCGGGCCGCGGCCGCGGGGGCTCCTGTCAAGGCCTTGACAAACGCCGGATCCGCTCCATCGGAAATCTTGTAACTCTTTATCTGGCAACAACTTAGTATGGAACCCCGGGGCTCCGGGGGGTAGCAGGGGGAGATGGGCGGTCGACCGACCGCCGGGGCTGTGCGGTTCGAGGCCGTGCATGCCCGGGCCGCGTGCGTAGAGGAGGCGCGCGGCGCACTCGAGAACAAAACCCTAGAAACCGAAGGGAGGGTGACGCGATGCTGCGTCGATTCCCAGAGGTCGGGGCGCTGTACGACCGAGTGCGGCGGCCGGCCACGATGTTCGTCATGGGGCTGGTGCTGGTGGCGCCGGCCACGGGGATGCTGGTGCGGGGCGAGCCGCGGGACCTGGAGCGGACCGCGGCGGCGGCGCAGGTGCAGCAGGTCGCGATGGCGGCGCCGATGGCGCCGCCGGCGGAGTCCGGGGCGTCCGAGGCGGCACCGGCTCGTGAGCGTGACGCTGCGGTCGTGGAGCGTTACGCGCGCCAGTACGGTGTTTCGGTCCCTCTCGCCCGCGAGATCTACGCTGCGGCGCGGGAGTACGGCATCGATCCGAAGGTGGCGTTCGGTCTGGTGCGTACGGAGTCCAGCTTCCGTCGGACGGTGGTGTCGCACGCGGGCGCGATCGGGTACGCGCAGGTGCTGCCGTCCACGGCGCGCTGGATCGAGCCGGGCACGACCCGGAACGATCTGTTCGACACGCGGACGAACCTGAGGGTCGGGTTCAAGTACCTCCGCTACCTGCTGGACAAGTACAACGGGGACATCCGGCTCGCGCTGACGGCGTACAACCGTGGGCCGGGCACGGTGGACCGTGTGTTGGCGCGCGGCGGCAACCCGGACAACGGGTACGCGGCGAAGGTGCTGCGGGGCTGACGGGTCCGGGGGCGCGTCCGCGGCGCGGTGAGAAAGGCGAGTACGTGCACGGGGTCGTGCGCGTACTCGTCGTGTTTACGACACCCGTCAGCCCTCGGCGGTGACGAGGCGTCCTGCCCGTACGACGCCGATGGTGACCTCCTTGCCGGAGACGTCCCCGTTCTCGTCGAAACGGATGGTGCCGGAGACGCCCTCGAAGGGTGGGTTGTCCGGTTTCCGGCCCACGTCGGCGAGGTAGTCGCGGATCGCGGTGCGGTCGGTGCCGACCTGTCCGATGGCGCGGGCGAGGAGGCGGATCGCGTCGTAGGTCATGGCGCCGCGGTGGTCGGGCAGCTCGCGGTAGCGCTCCTGGTAGGCGCGGACGAACGCCTGGGCGGCGGGATCGCGCCGGTCGGGGAGGAACGCGGAGCTGATGTAGACGCCCTCGGCGATGGGGCCGGCATCACGGAGGTTGGTGAGGCCGTCCGGTCCGATGACCGGGCCGTTGTAGCCGAGGCGGCGGGCGGCGGCGATGATGCGCGCTGCGGCCTCGGCCTGGCCGGCGATCACGAGGGCTTCCATGCCGTCGCGGATTGCGCGTTCGAGGTACGGGTCGACGGCGTTGGAGTCTTCGAGCATGTCAGGCAGGTACGGATCCTGGGAGAGGAGCTGCCCGCCGGCGGCGACGAAGGCGGCGCCGAAGTTCTCGACGACGCCGCGGCCGTAGTCGTCGTTGGCGTAGAGCGCGGCGACCTTGCGCACGCCGAGCCGCTCGTAGGCCCAGCGCGCGAGCGCGGGCCCGTGCAGCAGGTCGCTCGGGCAGACCCGGAAGATCCAGGGCCCGGCGTCGGTGAGGAGCGGGCTGCTCGACGCCGGCGAGATGGCGACGACGCCCCGCTCGTCGTCGTTGTAGATCTTGGCGGCGGCGAGCGTGGCGGCGGAGTTGATGTGGCCGACGACGGCGACGATGCTCGGGTCGTCGCGCAGCTCGGCGGCGATCTCGATGGCGCGTTCGGGGCTGGCCTCGTCGTCCCGGACGACGAGCTCGATGAGGCGTCCGCGCACGCCGCCGGCGCGGTTGATCTCGTCCACGGCCAGCTCGGCGGCGAGCCGCATCGAGTGGCCGGTGACCTGCCCGACGGGGCCGGCGATGGCGATGCGGATGGGGCTGGCATCGGCACCGCAGCCGATGATGCCGGCCAGGGCCGGGGCGAGGGCGAGGGCGGGGATCCTGATCCGGCGCCAGGCGTCCAGCATCGGAGTCCTCCCACTCACGGGTCGGGTTGCGCCCTACTCCTGTGATGCCGTCCGTGGTCGGGTGAGGTGCCGCTCGAACAGCTCGAGGATGCGGCGGTACTCGTCGGTCCAGGAGCTGGGCTCGACGAAGCCGTGATCCTCGACCGGATAGATCGCCATCTCCCAGTTCGTCTTGCCGAGCTCGATCAGGCGTTGGGCCAGGCGGACGACATCTTGGAAGTGGACGTTGGTGTCCACCATCCCGTGCGCGATCAGGAGCGGGTCCTCCAGGCCCTCGGCGAAGTAGATGGGCGAGGACCTGCGGTACGCGAGGGTGTCCTCGTGCGGCAGGTTGAGGATGCGCTGGGTGTACCAGTGATTGTAATGGGCCCAGTCGGTCACGGCGCGGAGCGCGGCGCCCGCGGCGAACGTCTTGGCCTCGGTGAACAGCGCCATGAGCGTGATGAAGCCGCCGTACGAGCCGCCGTAGATGCCGATGCGCTCCGGGTCCACACCCTCGTGCTGGACGAGGTAGCGGGCGCCGTCCACCTGGTCGCTGAGGTCCTTGCCGCCCATGTGGCGGTAGATGGCGGTGCGCCAGTCGCGGCCGTAGCCGGCCGAGCCGCGGTAGTCGATGTCCAGCACGGTGAAGCCGCGGGCCGCGAGCAGGTGGTGGAACATGTACTCGCGGTAGTACGTGGACCACCCCTTGTGGACGTTGTGCAGGTAGCCCGCGCCGTGGACGAAGATGACGGCGCCGCCGTGCGGCTCCGCGCCGAGGTCGCGCGGCCGGTAGATGCGCGCCGGCACCTTCACGCCGTCCCGGGCCTCGAACCAGACGATCTCCGGGTCGATCCAGCCGAAGGAGCTCCACTCCTCCGTAGGTGAGACGGTGACGCGGCGCATCTCCGCGCCCGGCCGGTTTTCCGCGACGAACAGCTCGGGCGGCCGGTTCGAGTAGGAGTGGACGATGGCGAGCCGGCGGCCGTCGGGCGAGACGGTCACGTCGTGGAACCCTGGGCGCGTGGTGATGCGGGTGCGGCGGCTGCCGTCCAGCTCCGCGCGCCAGAAGTGCTCCTCGAACGGAGAACCCTCGGAGGTGGTGAGATAGAAGTACCGGCGGTCCGGTGAGATGGAGACGGACTTCACCTCCCACTGGCCGCGCGTGAGCTGGCGCGCTTCGCCGCCCGTGGCGGCGACGGTGTAGAGGTGCGAGTAGCCGTCGCGCTCGCTCAGGAAGTAGATGCTCTTGCCGTCCGGCATCCAGCCTGCGCACCCGAAGTCGGTCCAGTCCGCGCACGGCCCGCCGATCCATGCGTCATCGTGGTCGTGCGCCACGATGCGCACTTCGCCCGTCGCCGCATCCAGCACGTGCAGCCACTGGTCCTTGAAGTCGTAGCTGACGGCGCCGATCAGGCCGAGAGTGCCATCGCGGTTCCAGCCGAGGAAGCGGGCGGCCGCGAGCCGGGGCTTCGCGCTGCGGGCGCGGGTCGTGCTGTCCGCAGGCTGTGAGGCGGCCGTCGCGGTTCCCAGCTCCAGCCAGCGGACGTCGCCGGTCGAGAGGTCCACGAGGCCGAGCCGGGCCTCGGACTGGGCGTCGCCGACCTTGGCGCGCGCGTCGACGTTCTCCGTGTAGCCGGACGCGGTGACGTAGTCCGGGACGATGGTGCGGCGCGCATCGCGTGCCGGCTTGTAGACGTGCAGGACCGCGTAGCGGCCGCCGGGCTCCGGCGCGATCGCCTGGACGCGCTCCTCGGGCGAGATGTAGACGGTCTTCACGTTGCGCGCCTCGCGGGCCTCGCGGCGGCGGCGCATCTCGTCGCGGCGCTCGACCTCGCGCCGGATGTGCTCGAAGAGCTCTTTCTGCTGCTCCTCGAGGAACCGACGCTGGCCTGCGGCCTGGCGTTCTTCCGGCGGCGAGCCGGCGCGGATGTCGGTGAGCTGGCGGACCGACCCGCCGTCCAGGGACATGGAGAAGACGTTGTTCTCCTGAACGAAGTAGATGGTCCGGCCGTCGTGGCCGAAGACGGGGTTGGACTCGGCCGTGCGCGTGTGGGTGAGGCGGCGCACGGCGAGGGAGCGCCGGTCGATGAGCCAGAGGTCGCCCTCGTAGGCGACGACGCGCCAGCGTTCATCCGGCGAGATGTCGCCGGTGGCGAGGAGAACGCCGAGGGAGTCCGCGGCCTCGTCCGAGAGGCGCTCGGGGGTGCCGCCGGAGGCGGGGACGCGGTAGAGCGCGGGTTCCTCGTGCCACGGCCGGCCGCCCGGCTTCCAGCGGAAGTAGATCCAGCGGCTGTCGTCGGTCCACCGGATGGCGGTGGGCGGCGAGCCGACGTGCTCCGGCCCGCGCATGATGTTGGCGACGCTCAGCTCGAACGTGCTGGCGGCCGCGCGCGCCGCCGGCTGGGCGTGACCGGGACTCGCGGCCGTCAGGGCGAAGAAGGCCAGGACGAACGCCGTGCGGAGGCGGTGCATGGCTGACGAACCTCCAGGGAGATGTCGGTCCGGGGAACGTGCCCAGTCTACGGCGCGGCCGCGACCTGCGGCAAGGGTCAGTCGCCGAAGGAGATGCCGAGGTCGCGGGCCGTCTCGATGATGTCCGAGTCGAGCGGCACGCGCTTCAACCCGCGGACCGCGTCCTCCAGCGGGACGGCGCGGACCGTGGGCGGGTCGAGGGCGACCATGGTGCCGAAGCGGTGCTCGGCGACCAGGCGCACGGCCGCGGCGCCGAAGCGGAGGGCGATGAGCCGGTCGTAAGCGGTGGGCGAGCCGCCGCGCTGGAGATGGCCGAGGACGAGGGAGCGGGTCTCGTGGCCGGTGCGTTCCTGGATCTGGGCGGCAAGGCGCTCTGCAATGCCGCCGAGGCGGGCGGGGCGGCCCGGTCGCGCCGGTTCGATGTAGACCGCCTCGCCGTCCCGCGGGACGGCGCCCTCGGCGGCGACGATGATGGCGAACCGTTTCCCGTCCGTGTAGCGCTCCTCGATCTTCTCGCAGACCTTCTCGATGTCGTAGGGGATCTCCGGGATCAGGATGACATCCGCGGAGCCGGCGACGCCGGAGTGCAGCGCGATCCAGCCGGTGTGGCGGCCCATGACCTCGACGACGAAGACGCGCTCGTGGCTCTGGGCGGTGGAGTGGAGCTTGTCGATGGCGTCCGTCGCGGTCTGGACGGCGGTGTGGAAGCCGAAGGTGACCTGGGTGCAGGCGAGGTCGTTGTCGATGGTCTTGGGCACGCCGACGACGGGCAGCCCCTTGGCGGCGAGGCGGTTGGCGATGTGCAGCGACCCGTCGCCGCCGATGGCGATGAGGGCGTCGAAGCCGTGGGCGTTGAACGCGGCGATGACCTCGTCGGAGCGGTCCTGGACGGTGATGCCGTCCGGCGTGTCGAGCGGCCACTCGAACGGGTTGCCGCGGTTGGTGGTGCCCAGGATCGTGCCGCCCAGGTGCGTGATGCCGCGGACGGACTCGCGGTCGAGCCGGACGATGCCGTCTTCGCCGAGGAGGCCGCCGTAGCCCTTGCGGATGCCGTAGACCTCCCAGCCGCGGTGGATCGCGGACAGGACGGCGGCGCGGATGACTGCGTTCAGGCCGGGCGCGTCGCCGCCGCCGGTGTTGAGCGCAATGCGTCGGATCGGACGAGGCATGACTCCGCTGCCGGAATCTCGGAACGGGTGTCGGACAGTGCACCGCACCGTGGATCCGTGGGTCCGGCCGCGTGGTGGCCGGTGCGTTTCTCCGGGGACCGGCCGTCTCGCCATCCCGGGCCGGGCGCTGCGCCGCGCTTGCGCGTGCGGTGCGTGGCGCTAAGCTGGTGTGTTGCCGGGCGCGGTGTCAACGGAGGGGGGGCAGACCGCATCGGCGCGGCGAGGGTATACGCAGGTGCGGTGCGAGGGTGTCGGGCGGGGCGACACGGGAGGCGATCCGCAGCGACGAGGAGGCGTGATGGTCACGGAGCAGGACGTGAAGAAGGCGCTCCGCGCGGTCAAGGATCCGGAGCTGGATCTGGATGTCGTGGTCCTCGGCCTGGTGTACGGCGTGGACATTACGGATGGTCACGTCCACGTCACCATGTCCCTGACCACGCCGATGTGTCCTGCAGCGCCGCAGATCGTAGAGCAGGCGAGGGCGGCGGTGGAGGCGCTGGAGGGTGTGGAGAGCGCGGAGGTCGAGCTGACGTTCGAGCCGCGCTGGACGCCGGATCGGATCGATCCGATCATCCGTTCGGCCCTCGGGCTGTGAGGGAAGGGCCGGGCGGGCGGGGGCGACGGCGACGGACCCCGGTCCGGCGGTGATTCAGCGGTCGCCCGGCGGTCGTGGGACAGGGATCTTCGGGCCGGGCGGCTGAGCCGGCCGCGGTGGCTCGTGAGGCCGGCGGCCGGCGCGGCCGATGCAGGTGCGGGGGCGGAGCGGGGCGGGAGCTGCGTACCATCCCGACGAGTCCCGTTCTGGAGAGGCGGTGCGCCGGCGGTGCTGCGCCGGCGGGAGGCTGACATGCAGGCGTTGGTCGGCGGCATCCGCATGCATTGGCGGGAGGCGGGGCACGGCCCGCGGACGGTGGTGTTCATCCACGGTTTCCCGTTCGACGGCTCGCTGTGGGATGACCAGCTCGATCGGATGCCGCGGCGCTGGCGACTCCTCGCGCCTGACCTGCGGGGCTTTGGCCGGAGCCAGATGGGGCCGGTCGAGGGGCCGCTCACCATGGAGCGCTTCGCGGACGACCTCGCCCTCTGGCTGGACCATCTCGGCATCGAGCGCACGACGCTGTGCGGTCTGTCGATGGGCGGCTACGTGGCGTTCGCGTTCTGGCGCCGGCACCGGCACCGGGTGGGCGCGCTGGTGCTCTGCGCCACCCGGGCGGGCGCGGACAGCGGCGAGGCGCGGGAGGGGAGGAAGGCGATGGCCGAGCTGGTCCGGAAGAAGGGTGCGGGCGCCGTGGCGGAGACCATGATCCCCAAGCTCCTCGCGCCCGGCACGCCGCAGGCCCGGCCGGAGGTGGTGGAGCGGCTGCGCCGCATGATCGAGGCGCAGCCGGCGGAGAGCATTGCGCGCGCGGCCGAGGGCATGGCGCTGCGCGAAGACTCGACGGAGCTGCTCCCGACCATTGACGTCCCCGTGCTGGTGATCGCCGGTACCGAGGACGGGGTCGCGCCGCTGGAGGAGGCGGAGCGGATCCGGGACGGGATCCCGGATGCGCGCCTGGTCCAGATCTCCGGCGCGGGGCACCTGCCGAACATGGAGCAGCCCGGCGCCTTCGACACCGCCCTCACGCACTTCCTGGAGGCCATCGAGTAGGGCCCGGGCGGGGCGCGACCGGCGGCATCGGAGATCCATCTCACATGAACCCGCCGGCCTTGCCCGCCCCTGACCCCCTCATTCGACGCCGATCAGCGAGAGCTGCTCGGGGTGCCCGGACCGGGCACGGGAGGCGCGCTTGCGCGCGCCCTTCGCCTCGCCGCCCTCCTCCTGCGCGACGATGCGCGCGACCTCGACCACGCGGTCGCCGGGCTCCGGCTCGAGGACGCGCTTGCCCTTGCTGGTGCGCCGCTGCTCGGGCAGGTCGTCGGCCGCGACGCGGACACCGGCGCCCTTGGCCGTGAGGACCATGAGTTCGTCGCCAGGGAGCAGCTCCTCGACCGCCACCAGCGGGCCGGTCCGCTTGTCCACCGCGAGCGCCGCGGCGCCGACGCCGCCGCGGCGCTGGACCGCGTACTCGCCGATGGGCGTGCGCTTGGCGTAGCCGTTCTCCGTGATGGTGCAGAGACTGGCGTCGCGGCGCACGACCACCATGCCGATGGCGCGGTCGCCCTCCCGCAGGTTGATGCCGCGCACGCCCTGCGCGGCCCGACCGACGGCGGGGATCTCCGCCTCCGGGAAACGGATCGCGCGGCCCTGGCGCGTCACGATCACCACGTCGTTCGTGCCATCCGAGAGCTGCACGTCGAGCAGGCGGTCTCCCTTGCGGATGCCCATGGCGGTGATGCCGCCGGCGCGGATCCCGGCGAACTGGTCGAGCGTGGTGCGCTTGACCACACCGCCGGCGGTGAGGAACACGAGGTGCCGGTCCGCGGAGAAATCGGCCACGGGGATCATCGCCGCGACGGCGGCGCGCTTGCCGAGACCGAGCGCACGGACGAGGGGCGTGCCTCGGCCGGTGCTGGCCTCGGGCACCTTGTGCACGGGTAGCGCGTGGGCCAGCCCGTCCTGGGTGAAGACGAGCAGCGTGTCGCGGGTGCCGGCGATGAACGCGCGCTCGAGGAAGTCGCCGCCCTTCTTCGTGCGGAGCACGGACGTGCCGCGGCGCACGCGGCGGCGGTAGAGGTCGAGCGGCACGCGGTTGATGTAGCCCTCGTGCGTGAGGGTGACGACGACGTTCTCCTGCGCGATGAGGTCCTCGACCGGCAGCTCCGCGGTGCCCTTCACGATCCGGGTGCGCCGCGCGTCGCCGTAGCGCTCGACCAGCTCATCGAGCTCGGCGACGAGCAGCGCGAGCTGGCGCTTCCGGCTGCCGAGTAGCTTCTCGAGGTCCGCAATGCGACGCTCGAGGGCCTTGAGCTGCTGCTTCAGCGCCTTGTGCTCCAGCGCCGTGAGCCGGGCGAGGCGCATGTCGAGGATCGCGCCGGCCTGTGCCTCGGAGAGGCGGAACCGCTTGCGCAACTGCGCCGCCGCGACCTCGCGGTCCTGCGCCCGCCGGATGATGCGGATGACGGCGTCGATGTTGTCCAGCGCGACCAGCAGTCCTTCCGTGATGTGCGCCTCCGCCTGCGCACGCTCGAGTTCGAACCGGGCGCGGCGCTGGATCACCTCCAGCCGGTGGTCCCGGTAGCGCTCCAGGATCTCCTTCAGGTTCATCTCCCGCGGCACGCCGTTGTCCAGCGCCAGCAGGATCGCGCCGAAGGTCGCCTGGAGGGCGGTGTTCTTGAACAGGGTCGTGAGCACGCGGGGGACCTGGGCGCCGCGCCGGAGCTCGATGACGACGCGCATCCCCTCGCGGTCCGACTCGTCCCGCAGGTCGGCGATGTCCTCGAGCTTGCGCTCACGGACGAGCTGCGCGATCTGCTCGACGACGCGGGCCTTGGAGATGCCGTACGGTAGCTCGGTGACGACGAGCTGCTCCTTGCCGTTGCGGAGCGACTCGCGCTGGATCCGCGCGCGCATGATGATCCGGCCGCGGCCGGTGCGATACGCCTCCTTGATCCCGTCCAGGCCCACGATGAAGCCGCCGGTGGGGAAATCCGGACCCTTGATGTGGCGCATGAGCTCGTCCACCGAGCAGTCCGGATGGGCGACCAGGTGTTTGATGGCGGCCGCGACCTCGCGCAGGTTGTGGGGCGGGATGTTGGTGGCCATGCCGACGGCGATGCCGCTCGAGCCGTTGAC